>Ga0315271_10003091_pt1 | contig 10514 bp, 17 predicted proteins | sample C3_top_MG_FD_204664 | JGI IMG/M metagenome (GOLD analysis project Ga0315271, IMG submission 204664) | Sediment microbial communities from Yellowstone Lake, YNP, Wyoming, USA - C3_top | ecosystem: Environmental > Aquatic > Freshwater > Lake > Sediment | place: USA: Wyoming | collected 2017-08-01
CCTCGGGGCTGGCGGGGTACTGGGACGGCGTGCCGGGCATGGTCGACACCTCGGCGCCGCTGTAGCCGGTGAGTGTGGTCTGGTCGGCGTCCACGACGTCCACCCGAACGAAGTCCTTGACGGCGATGGGGCTCGCCGGAGTGACAGTAACGGTTGCCATCAGATGCGCTCCTTCTTGAGGGTGACTGTAGCCGGATCGTAAGGGATGACTAGGCCGTCAGTGAAGAGCCGCGCCTCTTCGTCATCGAAGACGCGGAATGTGCAGGCTGGCTTGCTGCACTTGAGGAACCGGACTCCGTTGATGACGGTCTGCTCCAGCCATGCAGATGACGAGCCGCAGGTGTTCGTCTTCGGTCGTCCATGCGTCCTGACGCCAGTCGGGTGCCACGCGAATGGAGGCTCACTGACCCAGATCTCGTCCCCCTCTCCGAGATGATGATTGATCCTCCTTCCGAGACTCTGATCCTCATTGCCAAAGCGTCCGAGGAACATCATGTCGTATCCGCCAACCTCGAGGAACAATGCTCTCTCGATGACCATAAGGCCAGCGTAGGCGGAGTAGAACAGGTGCTTCCTGTTGGTTCCACTCTCGCGACTCCTGCCACTGTCGGGCGGCAGGTCGAGCAGGCGCTCCCCGTACTGGTCGAAGTCTAGGTACCTGTGGTGACCCCAGACGACCCTCCTCCCCGACGCCTCCTCGATGGCTGACTGCACGAGGCCCCTCGGCGCGTACAGATCGTCATCGAGGGTCATCACGATATCGGCGTCCGACTCCCAGACACCGATGTTCCTCCTGAGGGCCTGATCCGATATCCCGATAGGGTGGAACTTGCTGGAGAATGAGACGACGTCGACGGGGTACTTGTCCGAGAAGGACTCGACATGTACGTCATTCGTGACAACGATCACCCTGTCCGGCAGGACCGTCCCCTGCGAGATGCTCCACAGCAACTGGTTGACAGTCCTGCGGGTGGCCGGGATGACGATGTCGAGGCTCATAGACGGGACAACTCGATAATGGACCTGCTCCTGTCCTCGAACAGGTGCTCGTCATGAAGCCATCCTCGCTGGGCGTCGGTGTACGTCGAGTCCCACGGCAACGAGTTCGAGGCGCGGAACAGGGGGTGCAGGTGCTCCACGGACGAGTCCATCGCTCGAGCGAACTCATTCTGGACTTGGGCTGTGACGAACATCTCGTTGTCGGCGAAGTTGTGCCGGTAGCCGGGGTGGAACGCCAGACCCGGCGCGTCGAACACCGCACGTCGCAGGTATTCGGTCCTGACAACGGCCTGCGTTCCGTTCCGGTTGTGCATGTCGTTCACAACGACAACCGACGGCCCCGTATCCATCACGGAGAGCGCGTTCTCGAGCCACCGGGGATGATGCACCACGTCGTCAGATCCGAAGAACACGGTCCGCGCCCCGCCGATCATCGGCACCAGTTTGTTCATGCGGGTCACGTAGCGACGGTCCTCGCAGTCCGAGTCGTCCAGATACCTCTCACCCAACTCCTCGAGGATCGCCCTGCTCTCGCTGTCACTGACACAGAACAGGATGAAGTGGTCGACGGTCGTCGCCTCGTGGATGTTGGCGATCAAGGCCCTCAGGTTCTGGGGCCGGTTGAGGGACGGCACGAGGATCGCGGTCGGCAATAGGTCTTCGATCATCTGAGGGTCTCGTCCTCCCACCACCTGATCTGGGGTTCCCAGCCGGGGACGTTGTTGTACCCCACGTACTCACGGGAGTCGCCATATCGAGACGGCCCATGGACAACCTGTAGGCCAAGGTGAGACGCGATCTGGTTGACGGTCACCCTGTTCTCTTCACCGCCCCCCACGTCCCACGTCCGACCATCGTAGGTCTCGATGTGACGCGCTTGGATCCGCATCAGCCTGACGTAGTCGAGAACATGCAGCAGATCCCTGACCTGTTCGCCATCCCCGTTGATCGTCACCTCAAGGTTCTCCGCCTTGGCCCTGCAGAACCATGAGATCCAGCCTGACTCGTCAGAACCCTCCTGACCCGGCCCGTAGATTGTCCCCGGCCTGTTGATGACGATCTGCATGCCATAGGCCGCTCGGTACTCCCTCGCCCATGTCTCGACCATGCACTTGGCCGCCCCGTAGGGCGTCTGGCCATCGCGGGCCTTGACGCTGCTGGTGATGACCAGCGGGACCTTGTCTGGTCTGGCTGCCTCGAGGACATTCGCCGCCACAACGACGGTGTTGGTGAACGTGCCAGTCGGATCCTTCACGCTGCCCGGTGTAGAACACGTCGAGGCGAGGTGGAACACGACATCTGGCTTCTGGGCGAGGCACCGTCTGGCTGTCGCTAGGTCCGCTAGGTCAACGCCCTGCTTGATGTCCGCCTCGATCACGTCATGGCCTATGGCTTGCAGGACACGCACGAGATGCGATCCGACAAAGCCACCCGACCCCGTCACGAGGGCTTTCACCGCTTCCGCATCCAGAAACTCCCCGGCCACCTTTCAGGCGAGTACGACGGGATAGCCTGCATCAACCTCTCTGGCGAGTTTCGCTGCATCTGGTGACTGGACCACAGGACATCCCAGTCGCCATCCCCCAAGAGAACCGCCAAGTGCTCCTGCTCATCGTAGCCACGATCACTCCACGTCTCGGGGTACGGATCAGGGAGGAAGACGTCATGCACGTGGACGACCACTCCGCTGGCGAGCCCCGGCAGGATCTCCCCATACAGAATGTCCACGTCGTTCCCTGCAGCCCACTTGTGGCTGGAGTCGATGAACAGGATGTCGCCATCGACAAGCCAATCGAATAGTTCCTTCGGAGCATCCTCAAGCCGCATGCGGCGATGGTCGACGACAGGCGCTAGGGGGAACCTCGGATCGGGGTCGATAGCGGTCAGGCAGCCGCCCCATCCGTCCTTCAGATTGACGGTCATCGCCGCTAGTGCCACCGATGTCGAATAGCCCGACCCGACTTCGATGATCCTGCAGGGATGGAACTTGATGACCATCGAGTAGAGGATCTCGGCGTCGACGGACCCGAACCAAGTGTTCTCGATGTCGTACCCGATCCCCTCGAACCCATCCACACCCGATAGCGGATCCCAGATCACCGGAGCAACTCCGCGAAGTACTTGACCGTGCTCTGGACGCCAATCTCGAGGGGGATCAGTGAGTCCTCGTCCATGATCGACTCGAGGGTCGACGGATCACCCACGACGACCGAGCGCTCGTCCTCGCCCGGCCGCATCGGCAGGTTGACGATCTCTGCATACGGACCGCCGCTCTTTGCGACAGCGAGGGCCACCACGCGGGCGATGTCGTTCACCGTTGTCTCCCGCCCGGTTCCTGCCTCGAAGGTCGGCTGCGCTCCGTCCTTGGCGGTCTTCTCAAGAGCCGAGACAAGGATCCCAGCGACGTCCGAGACATAGATCATGTCCATGACCTGCGTCCCGTCCCCGTAGATCTCGATGTCCATGCCAGAGAGCGCCCGACAGATGAACGAGGGCATGATCTTGCGGACCTTGGACGGCCCGAACGGTTCGGCTGCGCTCTGCCGTGGGCCGTAGGCGTTGAGAGCCCGGACGACGGTCATCCTGCTGCCTCGGAAGCGAGTGAACATGTCGACGAACCGCTCGACCGTGTTCTTGGTGATCGAGTAGGTGTTGTTCATCCAGTAGTTGCCGACGGCGATGTTGACCAGAGGCACGTCGTACTGGGCACACGCCTCGAGGACGTTCAGACCACCGAGGATGTTCGTCTCCGCCGCAGGACGAGGGTTCCTGATCGTCTCCTGTGTACCGAGTACCCCAGCCAAGTGGATGACCCCGTCGGCATGGGCGACGGCCTCGGTGACGGCTGTGGCGTCCCGGATGTCTCCGAGGACGAGGGTCGACCCTTCGGCTGGCTCCCGGTACCGGGTGTCAAGGACATTGACGGCGTATCCATGGCCAATCAGGTCCTCCACAACGTAGCGGCCAATGAACCCATTGCCGCCCGTGACAAGAACAGTCCGCACCCGATCCCTCCAGATGTGGTGACGGCGAAACGTCTGCCGCATGGAACGCTCCGCCGTCACTCAAGTCTACGCTCGCCAAGAGGCGGCTGCCATGGCTTTACGCCGGGTTAGGCTTCGTCATAGGAATAGGAGATGGTCTCCTGCGTCCAGTTCCCCGGCCCTGCCGTGGCATCGACGCGCAACTGGAACACCGTGTACTTGGTGTACGAGCCGGTGTTCGTCTGCCAGTAGGTCGTGGTGTCCCACGTCGCCTTGTTGTTGGCGGTGTAGGTCACGAAGTTGGCGTTGGCGATGGTGGACGTCGCCGTGGTGCCCTGCTGGTAGGTCACGAATGCGGTCGTGAACCCGAGGGTGGTGGACGCGTCGACCGCTCCATCACCCCAGATCTTGAAGTTGGTGACGTAGTTGGAGCCGGGCGTGGCCACCTTGAGACGGACCCACTTCTCGTAGGAGTTGTTGCCCACGGTGATGGGGTTGCTCTGCCGGTTGGCGAGGGTGTTGGTGGCGTTGTCGGCGCTGATGAAGTCGACGCCGGTCACGCCGTCGGTGGGCGAGCCAGCGGCGGCCCCGGTCTGGACGCTGACCTGAATGGTTGCTGCCATGTTCTTAGAACTCCTTCTCCTTAGGCTTCCCCGAGGAACCGGGGTCAGTCGTCCCTCTCGGCTTCCCGTTCTGCGAGTCAGGCGTGGATGGGGTGGGTGGGGTGGTGATCTCGGTGGCGTCCGGCACGTTCTCGACGGTCGCCAGCCCGCGAGGCGTGTTCGCCATCAACTTGTTGAACTGGTTGCCATCGGCCGTCGGATCTCCGAGCGGAGGACGTCCGTCGTCTCGGCGGGCCTCATTCACAGTCTTCCACGGCATCCCGCCAAGAGCGATCTGATTGATCTGCGCCTTGGACAAGGACTCCTTGAGGTTGAGACGGGTGAACCGGAAGGCGAGGTTGTTCTTGCGGCCACCGAACGTAGCGTCCCACACGACCTCTCGGGTGTGGTAGTCCTGCACATTCGCCAGCAGCGGTCGGAGCCCACGATCCTCTGTCTGCTGGTCCTTCACCTGAGCGGTGGCCTTGTTGATCTCCGCGGCGAGACCGAGGTCGAGAGGATCTAGGCCGAAGACGGCCGCGATCTTCTTGACCAGATAGGTCAGCCACTCGAGATACTGCATGTCCCGGTTCGACTCACGGAACGGGATGAACTTCGCTCCCTTGGTGCCACCGATGAATGCCAAGGCCCCACGCCCCGACACCTCGGCAGCCCAGTAGGAGCGGAACTTCTCCACGTGCTCTGGCCGGGCCAGTTCTCCCAGATCGAAGATGCCATCGGGTGCCGCGTTCTGGACCTGACGAGCGTTGTACGTGCTCCCGGTCAACTCGGCATCGACGGCGAGTTTCAGCGTCTCCAGAGGCGAGAGACCGACCACCCTGTTGGTGGCTGGGTTCGACATCATGTAGATCATGTCGTCGTTGAGGAAGGGGACTTCAACCGTCGAGTTGTTGGCCACGGGACGATAGAAGTACCGGGTTTCGTTCGGCTCTCCATCCCAGATAGTGGAGACGAAGATCTTGGCCCCGTCCACTGGGTACAGGGCACACAGGTCACCGCCGAGCGTCCGCTCCTTCTCCACCACGCCAGCATCGAGGACCAGAAGATCCTCCACGATTGGCCCGATGTAGGCACGCCAAGACTGGATGAGCGGGTTCGGCGCGGTGAGCAGGTCTCGGATCTCGGCCGCCAGAGCCTTGTCGAACCTGCCTTCCGGGTCGTATGGGACGATGTCCCACTCGGCGGAGGCGACCTGATCTCGACGGATGTTGATCGCCGCCCTGACCCACTCCCCGTTCTGAGACCAGTTGCGATAGAGCAGGGCGTTGTTCTTTCCCTGTCTTCCGCGATCCGTGGACATCACAAGGGCCGACGCCTCGGGAGTCCCCGTCGGTCTGGTCCTGAACGTGTCCTGCACGTCCGGGACGACCTCCGGCACGATCTCCGGGGGACGCGACCTGAGCCGCCGCCCGACGGCGTCATAGATGGCACCCATCAGGCTCTCCTCCGTTCGCTGAAGTGGCCGATGACCACGTCGCTCTGCCGGTCGCCCAGCCAGCGGTTCATGCGCCTCGTGTCAGCCTCATGAAGCGCTTGGTCATACGTCATGGTGTGCGTGTCGAGTTGGCTCAACTCTGCGAAAAGGTAGTCCGGCACGGCCCGCTTGCCGTCTCGAAACTCGAGTGTCGTGTCGTCCCAGTCGATCATCGCCTGCTCCTCACCGAACCGAAGACGAAGGCATCCCCGCCGAGATCCATCGAGTACCCGAGGGCGTCGATCATGTCGTCGTGCCCGGTCGGGAAAGACAACAGTTCCGCCATGAACGGACCCTCGTACAGGGACTCGTGGAACCAGACCTTGTGGGCCTCGGTCTTGGCCGCAACGGCACGAGCCCTCGTGACCTTGTCGGTGTCCGCCTTCTTCCCGGTGATCGGGATGAAAGGGTAGTCCTCCATGACCTCTTGGATCAGGGTTGACTGGAACTGCTGACTCTCGACAATCACCAGCGCCACATTGGGATAGGCGGTGAAGCCCTCGAGGATGAACTCGGCGTGCCCAGACTCCCTACGATCCCGGTAGGCGGAGAGGACGAACACGTCGCCCTTCTGCCCGCACTCACGCTCGCAGATGTCAGTCGCGCTCACGATGCGGGCGGTGTAGTCGGCACGCTCCTTCTCGGAGGATGCGAGGTCAACGCCCATCTTGATCGAGTACTGGTGGCCCTCGGGCAGTGTCTTGAATGACTGGGCGAGGTTCTCCCGACGGAAGATGTCTCCGGCCATGAGCCCCGTGATGTCGTTCTGGTAGGCGCAGGCGAACATCGCGCTTCCCATCTCGGCCCGGAGTTCCTTCAACTTTGATGCGGGCCAGTGCTGGGGCCAGTAGGAGTACTCCTCGCCCGTTGCCTCGTCCTTGAGGAGCGCGGACCGGACGAGGTTCCTCCAGCCCTTGCCGCCCTCCGCCAGCGGCGTCATCAGGCGCTCGTAGAGGTCTTCTGCCGCCCAGCGGGTGCCGAGGGCGATCACGACCCCGTCCGACTCCAGACACGGCCGCAGGGTCTGCTCGAACCAGAACTCGACCTCTGCCCGCTGCTCGGGGGTCTTGGTGTTCTCCTTGTCGAGGATGTCGTCAAGGAAGAGCAGGTCGAACCGCTTGGAGATGATCGCCCCGCCCACGCCGACCGCGAAGACCGTCGCATCCTTCGTCCCCTCGAGGCCGGAGTCGCGCCTGATCCACTCGCTGTTCGTCCACTTCACGGACGATGTCAGGTCCCCGTACAACTCCCTGTACCGGGGATTGCCCTCTGCCGTGAGGCGGATGGCGCGGCTGAAGGCGTCGGCCTGCGTGCTGGTGTTGGAGACGAGGCCGATGCGGATCCGCGGGAACTTGGCGATGCACCACGACAGGAAGCCGGTGTTGCCCTGCGTGGTCTTGGCTGCGCCACGGGGCTCGAGGATCAGGGTGTTATCGCGGTTGTAGATCGCATCGAGTTCCGCCTGAAGCATCTCGAGGTGATGCGGGGCGGGAACCTTGTCGAAGACGTACTCGTTGTGCGCTGCGACCGAGTAGAGGCCGGTGTCAGTTGTTGCGAGGGTCTTGAGCGCGAGGGATCGCAGAGCCGCCCTGTCCGACTCGCTGATGAACGCTTGTTCCTCGGGTGAGTTCGAGGATGGCGGCGAGTTGGTCGTTGTTGACCGTGCCTCCAAGGGTGAGACCAAGGTTGCGCTCCTCTGTGATCTGGCTCGGCTGGCCCTTCATCACCAGCAGCCGGTCAATGAGGAGTGCGAGGTCCCTCGGGGCCACTTGGACCCGCTCAGGTGTCTCTCGGATGTCTCTCCGTACCTTGTCGATGCTCTCGATGATCAACTCGATGGTGGAGTCGAATGCGTCCTCGAGACGATCCATCCTGCGGGCCGCCCTGTCCGCGTACCGCTCCAGCACCTTCTCGTCGGTCTTCGCCTGACGCAGCGCCCGCTTCTCTGTCCACCTGTGCGTCTTGGCGTACTGGTGGACGAGGCTGTAGTTCTCGATCCCGTTCTTGCGGGCTATCTCCCGCATCGAGATGGAGTCGGACGCGACGTACTCGGCCTCCATCTCCGGGTAGGGATGCTTCCTGAGCGCCATCAGGTCGTCCTGCGTGGCTCTCGGACGGTATAGCCGTGGTGTCCAGCGCAGATCGCCTCCACCCGGATGATCGTCGGGTAGCGGAGCGACAGGCGCTCCATGAGCCAGTTCGCGACCCCAGTTGCCGTCGTCGCTGCCCCCGGCATCATGTCCTCGAGCGTCCTGCCCTGAAACTCACGTGCCAACTGCCCGAGTGCGGTCTCGATCTCGACCGTCTCGTCACCCTTGGCCTCTACCGTGATCCGCCAGTCGTGGCCATGCTCCCTCGTCTCGTCGGACAGAACGGAGTGGCTCACCCCCTGCGAATGGGATGCCGAGAACCCTGCGTAGTAGACGCTGAACCGATCCAACCGCCCGTCCATTCGGGGTGGGGCCGCCGAGCGGCCTTGAGATGGGTATTCGGATTGGTCTAGGGTAGATGCGGCTAGGGCAAGACCGCAAGGGGCTATGAGTCGCCTAGTGTCGCATCCCGGACGTCAGGCGAGGTGTCGACCCAGTCCTGCACCTCTTCGTCCCAGCGAAAGAACGTCCTGACGTACTCAACGCGGACCCATCCGAGCGTTCCATCGGCCTTTACGACGAAGGCGTACTCGATTGCCTCGAGATACTCACATCCAAGCATCATGCCGGGCAGCCATGGACCATCTGGAAAGTTCTCTGTGAACTCGATCTGAATAGGCTCGCTGAACAACGCGATCATCGGTGCAGCATCCTCGCGACTACGGTGGCGGCGGTCAGTTCGCACAGGGGCGGATCGGTCGCGCCCCACTCGGCTGGGTCGTAGATGTTGCCGTCACGGGACCAGTTGTCGTCCTGTAGCCCGTCCTTGGTCCCGTCTGATGTCGCGACGCGGCGGCAGTAGCAGTCGAACTCACCGCCATCAGAGGTGTGGAGCGCGTCAGCAAGGTGGTCGATGAACGCGGGGCTCTCCATGAAGGCCCGCATCGCGGCGTACCCGACGGGAACGGACATAAAGACGCCTGCCTTGTCAGCCGCCGTCCACAGGTATGCCTTGTTGAGCGGATCGAACGTCTCGATGGTCATCTAACGGATCCCAGCGCACTTGGCGCATCTGCCGGGGCTGGCGGCGATCTCCCCGAGGCCCACGGTGAACAGGATGCGGCGCTGGCCGCAGGTCGAGCACTTGGCACGCTTCTCGACCCTGCGGAAGGCCACGAAGAGCCAGACGCCGATCTCGCCCTGCTTCGCGACGTAGTCGTAGGGCACAAGGCCCAGAGACGGGGCGGGATCGCTTTCGATCCACTTCTTGCGGCTCTGGGTCATCGGCATCAACGGCATTGCGGGCTCAGGCGGGACGAGATCCAGCGAGATCTGGTCCTTAGCAAGCGGAACGGTCACTTCTGGTTCCTCCGACGCGCATCCCGGTGCTCGCCGTCCGGCAGGGTCGCCAGTACGGCGATCACGATGGCAACGATGGCGACAATCGCCAGACCCACGTCCACTATGCCTCCCTCTCCCGTGCGCGGTACTCCCGCATGTAGATGGCATGCTTCATGTTCACGATGCGCTTGTTCTCGGCGTAGTACGCCTTGTTCGCAAGCCTTGCACGCTCTCTTTCTTCTGGGCGGCTCCTCGCCTTCTTCGCGGCGATGCGCTTGAGGGCCAGATTGCAGGCCCGGCACCGCTGCATCGACGTGGGGTTCCAGAACTCGAGGTCGAGTGGCCACATGCACCTGACCCTGCCGTGCTTGGCACAGTCATCGCACTTCAGTAGCCACTCTTGCTCTACTGGATCCCAGCGAACGCCTCTGGGGCTTCCATCCCATGCCATCTACTGGATCCAGCCGAGAGTGCGAAACGCGGAGATCTTGTTCCTGACTCCCAGCCGCTTGTACGCGCTCTGGACATGGTTCTTGACGGTTTGGACGGAGATACCCAGCCTTCCTGCCACATCCTTGGCGGAGAGTCCGTCGAGAAACAGGCGCAGCACCTCGACTTCTCTGGGGGAAAGATCGCTCATCGTCTCACCAGCAGCCACACCGTCGCCGCGAACAGGAGGACCATGAGAACGAAGGCGAAGCCCACCATCGCGAGGGACTGCCAGCCCGGACCACCGTAGGCCGTGGCGCAGCGGTTGATGGTCGCGAGCATGTCGTCGATGGTCTGCGGGGCGAGCGCGGCGCAGGTCATCGGATGCTCCTGTCGTACATGACGACGGTTCCCGCTGCGGCCACGTTGAGGCAGTAACGGGAGTCGAACTTGACGATGTGCTGGCAGATCGCCTGTGCGGCGTTGGACAGCGATCCATCCTCGGGTCCTAGGAGGTAGATCGCCCGCTGCGGATGCTGGAAGTCGCGAAGCAACTCGGCCTCCGGCGTGATCT
>Ga0315271_10003092_pt1 | contig 10513 bp, 9 predicted proteins | sample C3_top_MG_FD_204664 | JGI IMG/M metagenome (GOLD analysis project Ga0315271, IMG submission 204664) | Sediment microbial communities from Yellowstone Lake, YNP, Wyoming, USA - C3_top | ecosystem: Environmental > Aquatic > Freshwater > Lake > Sediment | place: USA: Wyoming | collected 2017-08-01
GCCGTTCTTCTTGATGATCTTGGAGAATTCGCCCTTGCCGTATTTGGGTGTGCCCTTGAACATCATGTGTTCCAGCATGTGGGAGAGGCCGGCCCGCCCCATGACTTCATTGCGGGAGCCGACCTTGTACCAGATCTGGACCGTAATGACGGGGGCTTTGGGCTCCTCCACGAGCAGGACCTTGAGGCCGTTATTCAGGGTGAACTCCTGGACCTTCATCGGGTTCGCCATCGCCGGGTGGGGCGCGGGGAGCACGGTGATGATCGCCAGAGCGATCGCGAGGCGCAGCATTCTCTTCAGCATGGCGACTGGGGCTCCTTCCTCTACGCGGTTGAACAATGTTGCGGGATGGGAATCAATGGAGCTGACTCAGGCAGCGTCCCAAGCTGGCCGCAGGCGCCGAGGATGTCCCGTCCCTTGCTCTTGCGAATGTACGTATCGATTCCACTTTTCGTGACAATGGACTGGAAGCGCAGGATGGTCTCGTCGGGGGGACGCTGGAAGGGACTTCCCGGAAATTCATTAAAGGGGATCAGATTGATCTTGCAGCGCATGCCGCGGACGAGCTTCACCAGCCGGGCCGCGTCCTGCTCGCTGTCGTTCTCCCCCTTGAGCAACACGTACTCGAAGGTCAGCCGCCGGTGCGGCTTCAACGGAAAGGCGCGGCAGGCTTTCATGAGGGCCAGCAGGGGATACGCGCTGCTCACCGCCGGCATGAGCCGATTCCGCTGCTCGTTGGTGGTGGCGTTCAGGGAGATGGCCAGATTCACGCCCATCGCCGATACCCGCTTCAGTCGAGAGGCCAGACCGGCGGTGGACAGCGTGATCCGGCGTGGAGAGAGCCCGACGCCCCAGGGTTGATTGGTCAGGCGACGGACCGCTTCTTCCACGGCGTCGGCGTTCGCCAGCGGTTCGCCCATGCCCATAAGAACGAGATTCGTTAATCGAATGTCGGGAGACAAGCGTCTCTGCACCGCCAGCACCTGTCCGACGATTTCATGGGCCTTGAGGTTTCTCAGTAGGCCCATACGGCCGGTCAGGCAGAAAGTGCAGTCCAGGGTGCAGCCCACCTGGGTCGAGAGGCAGAGCGTCAGCCGCTCCTCATCGGGGATGAGCACGCTTTCGATGGCCTTGCCATCCTCCAGATGGAAAATGAATTTTTGCGTGCCGTCGTCCGACGTCAGGACTTCCGTGGGGGTGAGCGTGCTGATGCGCGCCTCCGCGGACAATTGCATGCGGACCGCCTTCGACAGGTCGGTCATGGCGTCGAGATCCGTGGCACGACGCTGGTACAGCCAGCGGAGGATCTGGTGGGTATGAAAGCGGGGCCAGCCCTTGTCCCGTACGAGATTGGCTGTTTCGTCGGCGCTCAGGGTTGTGAGATCGATTGTGGGCATCACCGGCAAAGCGTAACATAGCCCCCGGATTCGCGGCAAGCAGCGGAAGATGATATAATCTTGCGATGCATTCAGGTTGTGCGTCAAACCTCATGTCCTTCTTCATGTCTCATCAGCGGAGGCACGGGAACTCCTTGCGTATGATCGTTGCCGGAGTCTTTGTGGGCATTGGGTTGCTGTTGCTCCAGGCTCGTCCGGCGGTCGGCCAGGCGGTCGCAGCACCCTGTACGGAGTCTTCCGTCTGTCTCGCTCAGGCCGTCGAGGCTTTCAGCCAGCGGGACCACGAGAAGGGCGTCCGCCTGTTTCAAGAGTTGATCGAGCAGTATCCGAACACTCCGTGGGCGGGTCGGGCGGAACTGGCACTGGGCAGGCACTATCAGGAACGGGGTGACCGGCAGGCCATTCCGTACCTGCTGGCAGCTCAGCAGCATCTGCCGGTTCTGGGTGACTATGCATTCTATTACCTCGGCGAAGCCGATCTGAAGGCGTCCGACTTTAACGGAGCCGCCACGGCCTTCGATATCCTGTTTGAGCGCTACCCCGACAGCCTCCTGAGGCCGCAATCCCTTGCGCGCTCCGTTGACGCCTGGTCTCAGTCGGACGACTGCAGGCGGGCGCGCGACCGGCAGGTGAGGTTCATGACGGAATACGCCGGTCATGCGTTGGCTCCAGCCGTACTTCTGCGGCAGGGCGACTGTCAGCACAAGGGCAAGGAAACGGCCGCCTCCGTCGCAACCTATCGGCGGATCTGGGTCCAGCACGCGGCCTCGCCGCAGGCGGATGAAGCCGCGATGCGGCTGGAGCGGCTGAAGGGCGAGGGCGTGGCGATTCCGGAGTTGGCGCCGGAAGACCGGTGGCTGCGGGCCAAGACGTTGTTTGATGCCGCCCAGTACGCCCGCGCCGTGAAGGGGTTCGAAGACTACCTGAAGTCCTCCCCGGCTCCCAACCGGGACCGGGCCAGGCTGAACCTGGGAATTTCCCACGTCCGGCTCAAGCGCTATGACGAGGCCAGAACCAGCTTCGAGCAGGCAATCAAAGGGGGGGCTGAAGGCGCCGCCCAGGATGCCATCGTCTGGCTGGGCCGGGTGTTCCTGCGGCAAGGACTGGATGAACCCTTTCTGGCCCTGGCGCGAGAGGTCGAGGCGGGACGCCTTTCCGGCGAAGCCAGGGCGAAGTTCCTCCTGCTGTTGGCCGCCCAGCATGCGGATCGTGGACGGCTTGAGAGGGCGGTCCAGACCTATCAGCAAGTCGGAGAGAGCAGGGAAGGCCCGGCCTCCGAAGGGTATTACCGCGCCGGCTGGCTGCTCTACAAAAACGGCCGCTCCGAAGAGGCTGCCCGCTCTTTTGAGCAGGCCATCCAGGTGCAGCCCGGAGGCCCGTTCAGCGTGCCGGCGCTGTACTGGAAGGCCCGGAGCCTGGAAAAGTCCGGCGATATGCCCCAAGCGGCAACCGTGTTTCGGGCACTGTGCGGCGACGCGCCGCTCTCCTATTACTGTCAGATTGCGCGTGTACGGCCTGTTGCCGCTCTCGCCAACGGCGTGAGTGGAACACAGGACGGCGTCTCGTTCACCGGACTCACTCCGAAGGAGAAGCCGGTCGCGGGCGATGCGCATTACCAGCGCGCTGTGGAGCTGCGCATGGTGGGTCTGTTGCGCGAGGCTGCCGAGGAAGCGGCGGTCCTGACGGGAAAGATCGGCGGTGACCGCGGCGAAGTTCTCTGGATGGCCGGCCTGCTGAAGGACTTCGGCGAGTACCATCGCGCCCTGAAGCTGGTGCAGCTCACGTTTCCCGACGTGCTGGAGCGTGGTATCAGCGGCGTGCCCTCGTCGTTCTGGGAGCTGGCGTACCCGCAGGGATTGCTGCCCACGATTCAGGCCTCGACCACCAATGGCGTTGATCCCTATCTCATCGCGGCGGTCATCCGCGAAGAGAGCGTGTACAATCCGGACGCGGTCTCGCCGGCCGGCGCGCTTGGGCTGATGCAGGTGATGCCGCAGACCGGCCAGATGATCGCCGGCCGGCTGGGCGGCGAACCCTTCAGCAGGGAACGCCTGTTCGATCCCCGCTACAATATCCGTCTCGGAAGCTGGTATCTCGGCCACCTGGCCGAGAAGTTTGACCACAATCCCGTGTACATGGTCGCGGCCTACAACGCAGGCCCTGAAGCCGTGGCGAAGTGGGTGCAGCAGTTTGGAGGAGTCGAACCCGATGAGTTTATCGAATCAATTCCCTATACGGAGACCAGGCTTTATGTTAAACGAGTGCTTCGGAGCCACCGGGAGTATCGGCGGGTGAACGGCCGGGAATGCGCGGCGTCTTTTGAGAAGGTCTGCTGATGGCGGGCGAAAACAAAGTTACGGCCCTCGAAGCCAAGGTCAAGGAGATCATCAAGCACTCCGCCGATCTGAAGCGGCGGGCGGCCATGCTGGAGACCCGTCTCCGTGAGGCTGACGCCAGGGTGGCCCGGCAGGCCACCGAGGCCCGGCGGTGGGAGAAGGAGCGGGACTGGCTCCGCGGGCGCCTGAAGAAAATCCTCGGTGAGCTTGAACTGATCGAATCAGGCGGCGACACGGATGAGGGAGGTGCGCGGTGAGCCAGACGTTTGAGGTTGAGATTTACGGGCAGCGCTATGCTGTCAGGGGGGAGGCCGACCAGGCCTATGTGGTCGGCCTGGCCCGCCAGGTCGACGAGCAGATGAGGACGCTGGCGGCAGGCATGAAGGCGGCCACGCCTACGAAGGTCGCGGTACTGACGGCGCTGAATCTCGCACATGAGCTCCATCAGGCGCGCAAGCTTCAGCAGGAGAGCGCGGAGAGCGTGGAAAAACTTGCCGAAGGGCTCCTTGAATCGATTGAGGAGACGCTCGGAGACTCCCGGTAGGGTCTTTTGCCTTGAAAGGCTGCAGGCGTTTTGTTACACTGCCGGGTGAACGGGGATGTAGAGAATCCCGTTGGTGAGAGGCCCTGCGCTGGCAGGGTTTGCGGCTACGGTAGAACAGGTTGAAGTTACGCAGAGAGCTGGAAATTTTACCAGAGTGAACGGCGAAGTCGGATTCCATGACGATGCGGGCAGGGCTCGAACCTGAAAAATCAAGGGCCTGCCAAGGGGTGGCGTTTTCGATTTGGTAATGTGAGGGGAAATTGCCGTTGAGAGCGTTTCTTTTGGAACGCAAGCCACCTCCTGAACTGTCTCGCGTCTTGTCGCTCGTCTTCGTGCGGTCAGTCGGCGCTCTTTCGTAATCGACCTTCCGTCTGCTTTCCCACCAACGCATTCTATCTCCCGCTCCTTGTGTATCTGCGCCGGGCGTGGCTGCGGTGTCCTGAAGGGCCGATCCGCTGCCCCTGGTACGATGGGAGGTGGGCACCATTACAATTACAGAAATAGCAATCATCATCGTCGCGGTTGCAGCAGGTGCGGCTATCGGGATCGGCATGCTCTGGCTCATTCAGGGCAAGGTCGTTGCCTCGCGTCTCCGTGAGGCTGAAGAGCGTGCGGCACAGATTGTCAAGACGGCCGAGAAAGAGGCGGTGACGGGAGCCCGGGAGGCCCAGGTTGAGGCCAAGGGAATGATCGTGCAGGCCAAGGCCGATCTGGATAAGGAGATCCAGGCTCAGCGTGCCGAGATTCTCGGGTTGGAGAAGCGGCAGCTGCAGAAGGAAGAGGCGCTGGACCGAAAAGTTTCCACCTGCGACCGGCGCGAGTCCGAGCTCCAGAAGAAGGAGAAAGCGGTCGCGCTTCGCGAGAAGGAGATTATCGACAAGGCGGCCGAGACGGAGCACCTCGTTCAGGAACGCACGAAGGCGCTCGAGTACGCCGCCGGCATGACGGCCGCAGAAGCCAAAGCGGCCCTGCTGGCGCAGGTCGAGAGCGACGTCAAGTTCGAATCCGCCAAGATGATCAAGCGGATTCAGGATGAAACCAAGGAGATTGCCGACCGGGAGGCGAAGGATATCATCACCCGGTCCATCCAGCGGATCACGCGGGATTACGTGTCGGAAGCCACGATCTCGGTGGTGGCGATTCCCAACGACAGCATGAAGGGGCGGATCATCGGGCGGGAAGGCCGGAACATCCGGGCGCTTGAGGCGGCGACGGGGATCGATCTGGTGGTGGATGAGACACCCGAGGCGGTGCTGATCTCCGGGTTTGATCCGCTGCGCCGAGAAATTGCGAAGATCTCCCTGGAGCGGCTCATGGCGGACGGGCGAATTCATCCGACCCGGATTGAGGAAGTGGTCGAGAGGGTCAAGAAGGACCTGGACAAGATGATGATCGAGGAGGCCGAGAAGATCCTCTTCGAACTGGGGATTCCGAACGTCAACATGGAGATTGTGAAGCTGCTGGGCAAGCTGAAGTTCCGGACAAGTTACGGCCAGAACAACCTGTACCACGCGCGGGAGGCGGCCTACATCTGCGGGATCATGGCCGCGGAGCTGGAGCTGGATGTGAAACTGGCACGGCGCGGGGCCCTGATGCATGACATGGGCAAGGCGCTGAGCCAGGAGGAAGAGGGGCCGCACGCCATCATCGGCGGGGATTTCGCCAAGAAATACGGTGAGGAGCCCCGCATTGTCAATGCCATCGCCGCGCACCATGAGCAGGTGGAGCCGATCTGTCCCGAAACGGTGCTGGTGGCCGCGGGCGAGGCGCTGTCGGCGGCCCGGCCGGGCGCCCGCCGGGAGACCGTCGAATCCTATATCAAACGGCTGGAGAAGTTGGAGAAGTTGGCGGTCGATTACAAGGGCGTGGAAAAGGCCTATGCGATCCAGGCCGGGCGGGAGATCCGGGTGATCGTGAAACAGGAGGCGATTTCGGACGCGGAGTGCGCCGTGCTGTCGCGGGACCTTGCCCGCAAGATCGAGCAGGAGCTCACGTATCCCGGCCAGATCAAGGTCACGGTGATTCGCGAAAGTCGGTATATTGACGTTGCGAAGTAGGAAAAGGTATTGAATATCCGGCACGTTTGATCGTTTCACCCGTTGCATCAAGAAAAGCAACGGGTACCCGGTTCGAGCAAGCTTGGTTTGGCGGGTGTAAATGAAGATTCTGTTCATCGGCGATATCGTGGGTGAGCCGGGCCGGAAGACCGTGGCCCGGCTTGTGCCGAAGCTCGTCCGGGAACGGGGAGTGGACGTCGTTATCGCCAACGCCGAAAACGCGGCGGGTGGATTCGGCATCACGCCGAGCGTGGCGCAGGAGTTGTTTGCGGTCGGCGTGCACGTCATCACCAGCGGGAATCACATCTGGGACAAGAAGGAAATCATCGACTACATCAAAAAGGAGCCACGACTGTTGCGGCCGGCCAACTACCCCAAGGGGGTTCCTGGAAACGGCAGCGTGGTGGTGACGACGGCGTCGGGTGAAAAGGTCGGGGTCTTGCAGTTGATGGGGCGGGTGTCCATGCCGACGCTGGATTGTCCGTTCCGGGTGGGGCGGCACGAGGTCGAGGCGCTCCGGCGTGACGCGCAAACCGTAATTGTGGACATGCACGCGGAGGCGACCTCTGAAAAAATGGCGATGGGCTGGTATCTGGATGGGGACGTCAGTGGCGTGTTCGGCACGCACACGCACGTCCAGACGGCCGACGAGCGGATCCTGCCCAAGGGGACGGCCTATCTCACGGAGGTCGGCATGGTCGGTCCGATCGACTCCGTGATCGGCGTCACGAAGGAAATCGCCATTGAGAAGTTTCTGACCCAGATGCCGCGCCGCTTTGAAGTGGCTCCCGGGCCCTGCGTGTTTTCGGCCGTGCTGTTCGATGTGGACACGACGGTGGGGAAAGCGGTCTCCATCGAACGACTCCGTATTCAGGATTGACGGGATGCCCGGCGGACCACCACCGCGAGCGCTCTACACCGTTTCGGCCCTCACCGCTCTTCTTCGCCTGCACATCGAATCCGCGTTCTCCGAGGTCTGGGTGGAGGGGGAGGTGTCCAACCTCCGCATCCCCACGTCGGGCCATGCCTACTTCACGCTGAAGGACGCCACCAGTCAGATCCGGGCGGTCTTGTTCCGGTCTGCCGGGCGCGCCTTGCGGTTTGCCTTGCAGGACGGCATGCATCTCGTCTGTCGCGGGCGGCTGACCGTATACGAACCCCGGGGCGACTACCAGGTGATTGTCGAGCACGCCGAGCCGAAAGGCGTGGGGGCGCTGCAGCTGGCCTTCGAGCAGCTCAAGGAGCGGCTGGCGGCCGAAGGCCTCTTTGATCAGGCGAGGAAGCGGCCGCTTCCGTTCCTGCCCTGCCGGATCGGCGTGGTGACCTCGCCGACCGGTGCGGCGATCAGGGATATTGTGCATGTCGCACGCAAACGGTTTCCCGGGATCGAGATCGTGCTGAACCCGGTGGCGGTCCAGGGTGACAGCGCGGCCGGGGAAATCGCCCGCGCCATCGAAGAGCTCAACGAGATCGGCGGTTTCGACGTCCTGATCGTCGGACGGGGTGGCGGATCACTTGAAGACCTCTGGTCGTTCAACGAGGAGATCGTGGCTCGCGCCATCGCGGCCTCGCGCATTCCCGTCGTCTCGGCCGTGGGGCACGAGATCGACTATACGATCGCCGATTTCGTGGCCGACGTGCGAGCGGCCACGCCGTCGGCCGCCGCTGAACTGGTGGTTCGCGACCGGCAGAACCTGCTCGGCCAGGCGAAGAACCTATGGGATCGGACCGTGCAGGCGATGCGCACCGATCTGCGGGATCGCCGCGCGCGTGTTGAAGCCGAGCGACGCGGTCTCCTTGATCCGACCGCGCTGGTGGCGCGGGCCATGCAGCGCTGCGACGACTTCGAGGTGCGCCTGCGCCGCGCCCAGGTGAACCGCCTCGGCGGTGTGCGGGCGGCGTGTGAGGCGCTCCGGCAGGAGGTCATGCTGCACAGCCCGGTTCAGCGGATTCAGCGTGGATTGACCATGCTGCCCCATCTTCGAGCGAGGCTCCATCAGCGGATGCAGGTGGCGCTTGAACTGGGGCGGCGGTCCCTTCAGGAGGCGGTTGGCGCCGTCCATGCGCTGAGCCCGCTGGCGATTCTGGCCAGGGGGTACAGCATCACCCGCCGGTGGCCAGACCTGGCGGTGCTGCGCGCCGCGTCGGATGCGGCACCAGGCGAGACGGTGCATATCCGCCTGGCCTCGGGTGAACTGTTGTGCGAGGTCAGGCGGATCGGTGAGAAACTGTTACCGGATTGATTCAGGAGCGGGGCGGCGTATAATGCGGGAAGCGGAGGCATGACGAAGTGGCGACGGTAAAATTTGAAGAAGCGCTGACGCGCCTGGAAACAATCGTGGCCGAGCTCGAGCGGGGCGAACTGCCGCTGGATGATTCCATGCGGATCTTTGAGGAGGGCGTTAAGCTCTCCAAGGTCTGTCTCAAGATGCTTGATGACGCCGAGCGCAAGGTAGAAATTCTTGTCAAGGACAAGGACGGTCGGAAGCGGACACGTCCATTGGAATTAGAGGAGCAGAGTGAGACGGGCCAGGACAACGGCGATGTCGAAGACTGACTCGGGAAAAGACTCCGTCTTGGCGGAGTCGGGGCGGGCGGGTACGAAGACGGCGTTGGCGGCCCCGCGAAGGGGCAAGGTGACGGAGCGGTTGGACCTGGCGATGGTCCGCCGCGGGCTCGCGGAGAGCCGGGAGCGGGCTCAGGCCCTGATCCTCGCCGGCGCCGTCAGCGTCGCCGGGTGTAGCGCCGCCCGGGCGTCCCAAACCATTCAGCCGGAAATTCCAATTGAAGTAGCCGGGCCCGAGCATCCCTATGTGGGGCGCGGCGGCCTCAAATTGCAGGCGGCGCTGGACGCGTTCGGAATCGATCCGGCCGGCAAGGTCGTGCTGGACGTTGGGGCCTCGACAGGAGGCTTTACGGACTGTCTTCTTCAGCGCGGCGCGGCGCGTGTCTACGCGGTGGACGTCGGCTACGGCCAGCTCGCCTGGCGCCTCCGGCAGGATCCCCGCGTCGTGGTGATCGAACGATGCAACGCGCGGTATCTGGATCGGGCGCATGTCCCCGAGCCGGTTACGTTGGCCACCATCGACGTGTCGTTCATTTCCCTCACCATGATACTTCCGGCAGTCCGGGCGTGCATGGCTCCGGCAGGGCAGGTGGTGGCGCTGCTCAAGCCGCAATTCGAGGTCGGCAAGGGACAGGTGGGCCGCGGCGGCATCGTGCGGGACGAGCGCCTCCGGCGGGACACCGTGGAGAAGGTTCGTCGCGCCGTTGAGAGCCAGCAATGGGAGTGGTGCGGGGAGATCCCGTCACCGATCACTGGGAAGAAGGGAAACGTCGAATGCTTGATCAGGCTGCGTCCAGCATGAAGATTCTGGTGACGGGGGGGGCGGGCTTTATCGGGTCGCACATTGTGGACCGGCTCGTCCAGGAAGGCTATGGAGTTGTGGTCGCCGACAACCTGTCGACGGGCAAGCGACGGAACATTAACCGCGCGGCCAATTTTTACCGTGCCGACATCAGGAGTCGGTGGCTGGAACGGGTCTTTCGCCGGGAGCGCCCCGCCATCGTGTGCCACCACGCGGCCCAGATGGACGTGCGGCGTTCTGTGCAAGATCCGATGTTCGACGCCAAAACGAACATCATGGGTACGCTCAATGTCCTGCGGTTCGCCATCAAGTACGGGGTGCGCAAGTTCATCTTTGCGTCCTCCGGCGGGGCCGTGTACGGAGAGCCGGAAAAGCTTCCGGTTTCGGAATCCCATCCCACACGGCCAGGGTCGCCTTACGGGATCAGCAAGGCGGTGGGGGACGAGTACCTGCGCTACTTCCACGACGCCGACGGGATGGAGTACGTGAGCCTCAGGTACGCCAATGTGTTTGGCCCTCGCCAGGACCCATACGGGGAGGCGGGCGTGGTGGCCATCTTCACGCAGAAAATGCTGCAGGGCGAACAGCCGATCATCAACGGGAACGGCCGGCAGACCCGCGACTTTGTTTACGTGGATGACGTGGTCGAGGCAAACATCGCCGCCCTGGGCAAGGAGGCCCATGGGATCTACAACGTGGGGACGGGGCAGGAAACGACTATCAACGAGTTGTTCAGCCTCCTGGCCGGGTTCATTAACCCGTCCGGCCGCGAGGTGCACGGGCCGGCGAAAAAAGGAGAGCAGCTGAGGAT
>Ga0315271_10003093_pt1 | contig 10513 bp, 8 predicted proteins | sample C3_top_MG_FD_204664 | JGI IMG/M metagenome (GOLD analysis project Ga0315271, IMG submission 204664) | Sediment microbial communities from Yellowstone Lake, YNP, Wyoming, USA - C3_top | ecosystem: Environmental > Aquatic > Freshwater > Lake > Sediment | place: USA: Wyoming | collected 2017-08-01
CTTCGGGCGCAACTTCACCTAAAAGCATGCTCCGAGGCTGGTCCAGGCTCGCTGAAATGTCCAGTCATTTATTATACAGCTACCATCCAGCCCGCTCCCCGGCTTTCCAGATGAGTCAGCCGTTCGCGCAGGCTCGGTGGGTGAGAGATAGAATTCTTCTGTGAACTCCTTTGCGTTTTGACAATCCTGCCATTTCACTTTCATTGACACCCGCGTCAGGGGCAGGGCTATAATGGGTCGCTGGCCTGCGTGCGGGCGGCAATCATGCTCAATACATTGACCATTTCCGAACTGGCGCGAAAACTGCGATCCGGCGAAACAACCTCGCGGTTGGCCACGGAGGCGTGCCTCGAACGAATCCAGCGCGTCGATTCACAGCTTCACGCGTTCATCAGTTACAATGCCACCGACGCGCTTGCCCAGGCGGAGGCCGCCGACCGGCTCATCTCCCAGGGTGGAGATTTCACGAAGCAACCGCTGCTTGGCGTGCCCATCGCTCTGAAAGACGTCATCGCGGCGAAGGGCCAGCCGTTAAATTGTGGCTCAAAAATCCTCGGCAACTTCGTTTCGCCCTACGACGCGACGGTCGTTGAGAAACTGAAACAGGCCGGCGCGGTGGTTTTTGGGCGGTTGAACATGGACGAGTTTGCGATGGGCAGTTCCACCGAGAATTCCGCTTTTGGCGTCACCCGGAATCCGTGGGATCTCAGCCGGACCCCGGGCGGTTCTTCGGGCGGTTCCGGCGCTGCGGTAGCGGCGGACGAATGCATCGCGGCGCTGGGTTCGGATACGGGTGGCTCGATCCGGCAGCCGGCGGCATTCTGCGGGTGCGTCGGACTCAAACCGACCTATGGCCGCGTGTCGCGCTTTGGGCTGGTGGCCTATGCTTCCTCACTCGACCAGATAGGTTGTCTCACCAAGACCGTTGCGGATTCCGCGCTCATGTTGGGAGCCATCGGCGGGCACGATCATCGCGATTCGACCAGCGTGCCCCAGCCGGTTCCGGATTATCGTTCCGAAATGGGCGCTGGGGTCAAAGGGCTTCGGTTGGGGTTGCCGAAGGAATACATGATCGGCGGCCTTGATCCGGAGGTGAAGCGCGCCGTTGATGCCGCCGTGAAGCAACTCGCGGAGCTTGGGGCGGAGATCGTGGAAATTTCTCTCCCGCACACGGACTACGCCATCGCGACCTACTACATCATCGCCACGGCAGAGGCTAGCGCGAACCTGGCCCGGTTTGATGGAATTCGGTATGGGGCGCGGGTGGATGGGGCGGATCCGATCGAGCTATACTCGCGCACGCGCGGAGCCGGGTTCGGACCGGAAGTGAAGCGGCGCATCATCCTGGGCACCTACGTGCTGAGCAGCGGCTATTACGACGCCTATTATCTGCGCGCGCAAAAGGTGCGGACACTGATTCGCCAGGATTTCCTGAACGCATTTCAGAAGGTGGATGCCATCCTGACGCCGACCACGCCAACCGCAGCCTTCAAGATCGGCGAGAAAAGCGACGACCCGCTGCAAATGTATTTGATGGATATCTTCACCATCTCGGCAAACCTCTCGGGCATTTGCGGTTTGAGCGTGCCGTGCGGTTTCACCGCGGATCCGAAGCTGCCCATCGGATTGCAGATCCTGGGCAAGCCCTTTGGCGAGGAAACCCTGCTGCGGGTGGCCCACGCCTACGAGCAGGCCACACCCTGGCACACGGAAAAATCGCCCCTGGCCTGAGGCTGGAATAATTGGTTGATTATCATCCAGAATGTGGTTGATTATTCAACCATGATTCCTCGCCACATTACCGAACAACTCCTCCAGGCGCTGGCCGACACCCCCGCTGTTCTGATCAACGGCGCCCGGCAAACCGGCAAAAGCACTTTGGCGCAATGGCCGGAACTGACGAAGCAAGGCCGCGTGTATTTGACTTTCGACGATGCCGGCGTTTTGGCGGCCGCCAAACAGGATCCCAATGGTTTCATCGCCGGCTTGAACGCGCCCGTGACTCTGGATGAAGTCCAGCAGGTGCCGGAACTTTTTCCAGCCATCAAAATGGCCATCGACCGGAAGCGGGAGCCGGGACGTTTTTTGCTTACTGGTTCCGCGAATGTGCTGCTTTTGCCAAGATTGTCCGAGTCTCTCGCGGGCCGCATGGAGTTGTTGACGCTTTGGCCATTTTCACAAGGGGAAATGACTGGTCTTAAAGAAGGCTTCGTGGACGCAATATTCTCCAAACAGCCGGCTTGGTTTTCCGGAAAAACCAACAACCTTCGCCGCGAGGAACTGTTCGAGAAGGTTCTGGTCGGCGGCTATCCTGCGGCGATTTCACGAGCCACCGGTGCGCGGCGCAAAGCCTGGTTTCAGTCCTATTTGACGACTATTCTGCAGCGTGATGTGCGTGACTTGACCAATATTGCCGACGTGACGGCGGTGCCGCGACTGCTTTCGGTGGCCGCCACGCGTGCCGGTGGCCTGTTGAATTTCGCCGATTTGTCGCGCACGCTCGCATTGCCCCAAACCACTTTGAAGCGCTACTTCGCTTTGCTGGAAGCGACGTTTCTCGTGCAACTGCTGCGGCCCTGGTCCACCAACCTGGGGCAGCGGACCATCCAGACTCCGAAGGTCTATTTGAACGATACCGGCCTGTTGGCGCACTTGCTGGGACTGACCGTGGAGCGGTTGAAGGTGGACGGAACTTTGGCGGGCGGATTGCTGGAGAATTTTGTGCTGATGGAATTGCGCAAGCAAGCGGCTTGGAGCGACACGCAGCCGGAATTCTATTTCTGGCGCACGGCATCGGGACAGGAAGTGGACATCGTGATGGAAGACCGTGCCGGCCGGTTGGTGGGGATCGAAATAAAGGCGGGCGCGACTTTGGGGGGCGGTGACGTTCGGGGCTTGCAGGCGATGGCCAACGCCGCGGGCAAACGGTGGGTTCGTGGCGTGGTGCTTTACACCGGCACTGAAGTCATTCCCTTTGCGGCTAATTTGCACGGCCTGCCGTTGTCGCAGCTTTGGTCGGCTTATAAATGAACGGCCAGTTTTACTCAGGTTCTTTCCAACCTGTTTTTCGTGGGTTCTTTTGTACCCTTTTTTGGCCACTTCAATTGGGTTTTCCAGGTTCAGGCGTCGCCTGTTCGGTATTTGCGGTTTGAGCGTGCCGTGCGGTTTCACCGCGTCTCCGAAGCTGCCCATTGGCTTGCAGATCCTGGGCAAGCCCTTTGGCGAGGAAACCCCGCTGCGGGTGGCCCACGCCTTCGAACAGGCCACACCCTGGCACACGGAAAAACCGCCACTGGCCTGAGCTATTCCTCCGCGGCGGTCAGTTTCGCCAGCACGTTCAAATCTTCCAGGGTCGTGGTGTCGCCCTTGATTTCCGTTCCGGAGGCGATTTGCTTCAACAGACGGCGCATGATCTTTCCTGACCGGGTCTTGGGCAGAGCTTCGGCGAATCGAATATCGTCCGGTTTGGCGACGGGGCCGATTTCTTTGGCGACATGCTGGCGCAATTCCTCACGGAGAGAGGGATCGGCGTGAATCCCGCTCTTCAACGTCACAAAAGCGACCAGGGCCTGGCCTTTCAAATCGTCCGGACGGCCCACGACCGCCGCCTCCGCCACCTTGCGGTGGCTGACCAGCGCGCTCTCGACCTCCGCCGTGCCGATGCGATGCCCCGCCACGTTGAGCACGTCGTCGATGCGGCCCACAATCCAATAATAACCGTCTTTATCCTGCCGGCATCCATCGCCGGTGAAATAGCTGCCTTTGACCTCCGACCAATACACCTGCTGGTAACGGTTCGGGTCGCCCCAGAGGCCGCGCAGCATGCCGGGCCAGGGTTTCCGAATCACCAGTTTTCCGCCGGAGTTGCGAGGCACAATGCGCCCCAGGTCATCGACCACCTCGGGCACAATTCCAAAGAAGGGCAGGGTGGCGGAGCCGGGTTTCGTCGGCGTGGCTCCGGGCAGCGGCGTGATCATGATGCCGCCGGTCTCCGTCTGCCACCAGGTATCGACGATGGGGCAGCGTTTGCCGCCGATCACCTCATGATACCAGATCCAAGCCTCGGGATTGATGGGTTCGCCAACGGTTCCCAGGAGGCGCAGCGAGCTCAGGTCGTGTTTCTTCGGCCATTCCACGCCCCATTTCATGAAGGCCCTGATCGCTGTGGGAGCGGTGTAGAGGATAGTGACCCCGTATTTGGCCACGATCTTCCAAAACCGATCCGGTTCCGGGAAATTCGGTGCGCCTTCATACATCAGGGCGGTGGCTCCATTGGCCAGTGGACCATACACCACATAGCTGTGGCCGGTAACCCACCCGATGTCCGCCGTACACCAATAAACGTCCTCTTCGCGCAAGTCGAAGACATATCTGGTGGTCATTTTCGCGTAGAGCAGGTAGCCACCGGTGGTGTGGAGAATTCCCTTGGGTTTGCCGGTGGAACCGCTGGTGTAAAGAATGAACAGCGGCGCTTCGCTGTCCATTTTCTCCGCCGGACATTGGGCGTCGCTTTGCTCGATTTCTTTGTGCCACCAGAGATCGCGTCCCTCCTGGAACTGAACTTCGTTGCCGGCGCGGCGCAGCACGATGACTTTGTCGATGCTCTTGGCCAGCAGGTTGCCCTGGGCGTTCTTGAGCAACATCGCTTCGTCCACATTTTGCTTCAACGCGACCACGGCGCCCCGGCGGAATCCGCCATCGGCGGTTATGACCATCTTGGCCTGGGAGTCGTGAATGCGGTCCGCCACGGATTGGGCGCTGAATCCGCCGAATACAACGGAGTGCACCGCGCCGATGCGAGTGCAAGCCAGCATGGCAATGGCGGCTTCGGGCACCATTGGCAGGTAGATCAGCACCCGGTCGCCCTTTTTGAGGCCGTGTCGTTTCAGGACGTTGGCGAAAAGGCAAACCTCGTGGTGCAGTTGTTTATAGGTAAGCGTGCGCTGTTCCCCCGGTTTGTCGGGCGCGGCGGGTTCGCCCTCCCAGATGAGGGCCGCTTTATTGGCGGTGGCCGTGCCCAGGTGCCGGTCCAGGCAATTGTAGCTGACGTTCAGTTGACCGCCGATGAACCACTTGGAGAAGGGTTCTTTCCACTCCAGTACCTTTTTCCAGGGCTTGAACCACACCAGTTCCTCTTTTGCCTGCTTGGCCCAAAACTTCTCGGGGGACGTGACCGATTCTTTGTAGAGCTTGTGATAGGTGGCGAGCGACGATATCCGGGCGGTTTTCGCGAAAGCTTTCGCCGGGGGGAACACGCGCATTTCCCGCGAAACAGATTCGATACTCGTGGGGGTCAAGTTATCAGCCATAATAAGTGGTATTGGTTTTCATTCTAAATCGGAACGGTCGAGCGTCAAGGGCTCCCGCGCGATTCCTCGCAAAATATTTCCGGAAGGAACTTTTTGCGAGACCTTCCCCGGTAGTGCGGATAGACTCAAAAACTTGGAAATGAAACGCGCGATTTTTGGGCTATTGCTGGGGTGTGCCATCGGTCAGGGTGCCGAGACGAATCGGTATGTTCGCGAGCCATCCTGGAAACTGGACCTGCGCTTGCGGAGCGACACTTCCATGGTGTTCCGCAGCGACACCTCGCCAGCTCTGGACCTTAAAGGCAATATTTATTTCGGGACTTTCCAGGGCGTCCTCTGGGCGGTCGGTCCCGGCGGCGACAAACTCTGGACGCTCAGGATCGGCCACGAAATCATGTCCGCACCTTCCGTGGCAGCCGATGGCACTATCTATTTCGGGTGCCGGGACAACTCCATCTATGCGGTTTCCGCCGAAGGAAAAAGACAGTGGTCGTTCCGAACGGGACGCTGGGTTGACGCTTCCCCCTCGATCGCCTCCGATGGCACCATCTACGTTGGGAGTTGGGATAAGAGCTTTTACGCTCTCAAGCCGGACGGATCGCTCAAATGGAAATTCCGGGCCGGTGACATCATCGTATCCTCCACCGCCATTGGCGAAGATGGCCGTCTCTATTTCGGATCGCACGACGGCCGTTTTTATGCCCTGAACCCCGATGGCAGCAAGGCCTGGGATTACTCGACGGGAGGTCCCATCATCAGTTCACCAGCAATTGGGCGGGATGGGTTTCTCTACCTTACCTCGGTGGATGGGTTTTTCCACGCGTTGAACCCGGACGGGAGCTTGCGTTGGCGGTTGCAAACTGGCGGGGTGACGGAGTCGTCTCCCGTCATCGGCCCCGACGGCACGCTTTATGTGGGGGTGAACCGCCACCTGTGGGCGATCACGCCGGAGGGAAAAAAGGTCTGGGAACGGTTGGACGGCTATCCGATGGATGCCGCGCCGGCGGTGCTGGCTAATGGCAACATCCTGTTCATCAGCCGCCAGTCCTATTTGGTTCAAATCAAACCGAATCTGGAGTTCCAATGGCAGATGGCATTGCCAAACTACGGCAACGCGTCGCCGACGGTCAGCCGCGACGGCAACATCATTCTTCCCGGAGGGTGGAACGACATTGTGTCCTATTCCAATGGAGTTTCCCTGGCGGATTCGGGCTGGCCTAAATTCAAGGGGAACACCCGGAACACGGGAAACGTCAAGGATCAACTCTGACCGTCGCGTTGCAACATCGCGTTGGCGGCTCCGGTGCGGAAAATCCTTGATTCCTGGCATTGCATTGCCTCTCGGATTTTGGCAAAAGAACACGCTCAATTGGTTAACGGGAGGTTTGCTCTCACCCCGACCCTCTCATGGAGGATCGGGAACACGATGGGATTTTGATTATGAAGAAAGAAAACAGGAAGAACACGGATGCCCAGTTGTTGCAGTTGCTCAAGAAAGTGCTGCCCCGGGCGGTCTCCGACGCCGCGCTTGTGGACAAAATCTATGATGAGGTGGAGCGCGAGCTGCGCTCAAAATCGCGTGTGACGGCTTTTGACAAGTTCTGCTCCAAAGTGGAATTGCCCGATCTGGAGCCCAAGAGCATCGATGGGGTTAAAAAACAGTTGGAAGCTTCCTTCGGCGAAGCCGAGGTCACCCTCAAACCGAATCGCAAAGAAAAATCTCTCGCGGTGGAAGTCGGTCTGCCCGACGGAACGCAATTCAGCGGCGAAATCCAGGTCGATGCCAACGCCAAGGCGGCGGGCGAGGAGGAACCCGAGTTCAAGCCCAAGTTCATTCCGTTCCCGGTTTGTTTGCCGGGCGACAAGGAATTGGTTTGGGCTTTGGCCAAGATCGAGACTCTGACAAACGAGGAGGCCGGAATCGCCATCACCAAGATCGAGGACGAATTCTGGGGTTCCAAGACTGGCCAGAAACTGTTGCGCGACCGGGTGGAACGCAGTTTCCCGGAATTTATCGCGCGCGTGCCGAGCGGGATGTTGAACGAACTCGGCTTGAAGCGGCATTACAAGATGCCGGAAGCGATCAAGACCTTGCGGGCGAAGCATTGATCAGCCTATGAAGGTTGTCGGTCTCCAGTTCGATCTGGCTTGGGAAAATAAGGGGGCGAATTTTGCCACGGTCGAACGGATGCTGGCGGACTCTCCGCCCCCCGCGGGCAGCTTGGTGGTTTTGCCGGAGATGTTTGCCACCGGGTTTTCCATGAATCCGAGCGCCATTGCCGAGCCTCCGGGAGGGGAAACCGAGAAGTTCCTGGCTGGTTTGGCCCGCCGTTTCGGAGTTCAGATCGTGGCGGGCGTTGCGAGACTTGGAGCCGGTGACCTGGCGAGCAATCAAGCCTTGGCCTTTTCTACTGACGGCGCCCTGGTGGCGGCCTATGCCAAACGGAGGCTCTTTAGCCCCGGCGGCGAGGACCAACATTACCAACCGGGCCGGCAGTCCATCGCTTTTGAAGCTGTTGGCTGCCGGGTCGCTCCCTTCGTCTGCTATGATTTGCGTTTTCCTGAGTTATTTCGGGAGATCGCCGAAGCTCAGAGGCCGGAGCTGTTCGCGGTGATTGCCAATTTCCCGGCTCGGCGGACCTCCCATTGGCTGAGATTGCTCGCCGCCCGAGCGATCGAAAACCAGGCATACGTAATCGGGGTGAACCGGATCGGAAGCGACCCGTTCAATGACTACGGGGGACGGTCCGTGATTATGGATCCGCAGGGAGAGATTATGGCCGATGGCGGGACCATCGAAGCGACCATCGGGGCCGGACTGGATCTGGCCAGCCTGCGGGAATATCGAGCGCGGTTGCCGTTCTTGAACGATCTGCGGCTTACTTGAGTTCTATCCCGACGGGGCAATGATCCGACCCCGGGACAAGGTTGCGGATGAAGGCGTTTTTCAAGCGCGGTCGAAGCGCGGCGGAAACCACAAAATAATCGATGCGCCATCCGATATTGCGGGCGCGCACCCCCGGCCTCTGGCTCCACCAGGAATAATGGCCCGGGCCGGACTCGAACTCGCGAAACGTGTCCACGAAGCCGGCATCGAGCAGGTCCTGGAATCCGCCGCGCTCCTCCCTGGTGAAACCGTGAGTGCCCTCGTTGGCCTTGGGGTTGGCCAGGTCGATTTCCCGGTGGGCGACGTTGAAATCACCGCAACAAACCACCGGCTTGGCCTGCTCCAGCTTTTGGAGATGTTTTAGAAACGCACGATCCCATTTCTGGCGATAGGGCAGTCGGGCCAGCTCTCGTTGGGAGTTCGGCACATAGACGTTCACCAGGAAGAATTCCGGGTATTCGGCCGTCAACACCCTTCCTTCATTGTCATGAACCTTTTGCCCGATGCCGGGGGTTACCTTTAGCGGCCGCGCCCGGGTAAAGATCGCGGTGCCGGAGTAGCCTTTCTTTTCCGCTGAATTCCAGAAGGTGGTGTAAGTGGCGGGCCAAAGCTGTTCGACATCGTTGGGACTCGCCTTGGTTTCCTGCACACAGAGAATATCGGGGTTCTCTTCCTCGAGAAAATCGAGGAAGTTCTTGCGCAATGCCGCGCGCAAACCATTGACGTTCCAGGAGACTAATTTCACCCCCTGAGAATACACGCGTTTCTTCAAAATCGAAGGCGGAAATGCAATGACCGCCTCGATGCCGGAGACGGCTATTGGCTGACCTAAAGACCTCTAACGGCTCTGCGATTACTGCCTCAAGGCTTTCGCCCTTGCTATGCAGTGAACACGGGTTGCATGCTTGGCTCTGAAGGTGAATAGTGGACCAGTCCGGACCGTCGAAACAGAGAGCTCAACCAGAAACTCAACGCGGCGCCAATGGCAGATAACTATGAAACTTCAATTTCTTTTGGTTCTATCAAGCGCAGTTCTATTCTCGATCGTCCCGTTGGTCGCCGCTGATCCAACCCTGCTCGAGGATGAGGGGCTTCAGGATCAAATCCGTGCATTGACTGCCGAGCCCAGCGCTGCGGATCGCTTGCAGAAAGCGCACCGCATGATGCACGGACATAGGCTGTCCAGCCTGCAGGTTAGGGCCATCGCGGCGAACCTTAGCGACGATGCCGCCCGCCTCCAGTTTGCCCTCGCCGCCTACCCGCTCACCGTCGATCCTGAAAATTTCTACGAGGTTTATGATGCGTTCAACTCCTTTTCCAAAATGATGCGGCTTCACGATGGCATCCGGGATCTTCGTCGCCCGTTGCCTCCTCCGGTGGTTCCGGCTCCCCGGATCGTTTCGGACGACGATTTGAAAGGCATGATCAAGGCCTTGCGCAACGAATCCTTCGATCAGACGCGGAGCAAGGTTGGCCGGCAGATTCTCTCCACCAGCCAGCGGCAGTTCCTTTCACGGCAAATCAAGCAAATGCTGGATTGCTTCGATTTCGAGAACAACAAACTCGAGTTTGCCAAGTTCGCTTATGATTTTGCGGCCGACCGCGAAATGTATTTTGAAGTCAATGCGGCGTTCGATTTCGACGCCTCTAAGCAAAACCTCGCGAACTACATCGAAGCCCATAATAAGCCCCCGAAGCCTCCGGCAAAGCGCTGAGCCGGGCATCCCTTTTCCGGACCTTAAACCCTCCCGACTCTGGACAGGTCTTTGGTCCGCGCGATCCAAGTGCGCATCAAAATAGTTGCGACGGACACTAATCCCAGCGCGAGGCCGGACCAAATTCCCACCGCGCCGTAGCCAAATTTGAAACACAGCACCATGCCCAATGCCAGGCCCACGGGGTAATGCCCGATCAGGTTTGCCGCCATGGCCGCGCGCGTGTTGCCGAGGCCACGAAGCGCTCCCGTCGTGCTGACTTGTGTCCCGTCCGCGATTTGAAACAGCGCCACCAGCAGCAGAATCTTCACTCCCAGTTCGATGACGGCGGGATCCTGGGTAAACCAGCCCAGCAACGTTCGCGGAAACAGGAGGTAACCCAGGGCGAAACAACTCATCACCGATACCGACAACCCAATGCACAACCAGCCGGCCAGGCGCGCGTGTGCCGGTTGGCCGGCGCCGATGAAGGTGCCGACGCGCACCGCCGCGGCGGAGGAAAAGCCGAGCGGGAACATGAACGTGAACGCGGCCATCATCAGGCAGACATGATGCGCGGCGAGCGATACGGGACCGAGTACGGCCACCATGAAAGTGGCGAT
>Ga0315271_10003095_pt1 | contig 10510 bp, 11 predicted proteins | sample C3_top_MG_FD_204664 | JGI IMG/M metagenome (GOLD analysis project Ga0315271, IMG submission 204664) | Sediment microbial communities from Yellowstone Lake, YNP, Wyoming, USA - C3_top | ecosystem: Environmental > Aquatic > Freshwater > Lake > Sediment | place: USA: Wyoming | collected 2017-08-01
CGGCTGGGACGTCGGCGGCGGCCTGGAGGTGTTCGCAGGTCGCTGCGTCGGTCTGGGACGTCGGCGGCGGCCTGGAGGTGTTCGCAGGTCGCTGCGTCGGTCTGGGACGTCGGCGGCGGCCTGGAGGTGTTCGCAGGTCGCTGCGTCGGTCACGTGAAGAGGGCGATGTCGGCGTCGGCGGCCCAGGTCAGGAAGTGGGTCGCCCCGCAGACCGGCTCCGTCCCGGCGATGAAGCTGCTCTCCTGGAACCCGAAGACGTCCATCGTCATCCCGCAGGGCGAGAGCTTCACGCCCATCTCGACCGCAAGGTCGAGCAGCTCGCTGATCGATGCGACCCCGTGATCCTTGAACTGGCGCTTCATCATCGACGTCGCCATCGGGGTCATCCCCGGCATGGCGGTCAGCAGCTGTGGCATCGGGACCGGCATCGGCATCGCCGGGTTGCCAGTGGTCCCGATCTCCAGCTTGGCGTCCTTCTGGAGGATCTTCAGGCCGTAGAAGGTGAAGAAGATGCCGACGTCCCATCCGAGGGTCGCGCCGGTCGTCGCCAGGATCAGCGGCGGGTACGCCCAGTCGAGCGTCCCCTTGGTGGCGATGATCGCCATCTTCTTCGGGCGCCTGGCGCGCTCGGCTTCCTTGATGGCATACAGCTCGTCGAATCTGGTCGCGACCATGCTGTCGACCCGGTCGCGGATGAGCGCATCGAGGTCGGTCGTGCCGCCCGCGCCAAGTTCGGATTCCTGGACCATCGCTGGTACCTCCTTCCGCCTGCTCTAGGCAGGCACGTCCGCGGTGGTCGCCATCATGATCGCCGCGACCCAGTCCGCTTGGCTGACGCCCGGGATCTCCGGCCGCTCTCTCGTGTAGTACCCGTCGACGACGGCCAGCAGCGCCGCCTCGGACAACGCCGTCCCGCGCAGCTCCGTCTCGAGATCCGCGGGCATCGTCTCCGGCCGGGCCGTGAAGTCACCCGAGAACCCCACGTCGTCGAGGCGGTCGCCCCGGACGCGGGCGACGCAGCGGATCAGTCCACCGGGCGCCTTGTGCGCTCCCTCGCCGACGCGGACGTCCTCGTGGATCTTGACCCCGGCCCGACGCAGGCCGCCCGCCTCGTGCAGCCACTCGGCGCTGGCGAACCGTGCGTCCAGGGTCTGGGCGAGCTCGAGTTCGTCCGCCCGAAGGTCACCCAGCTCCACCGGACGCTCGAGGACGGCCGCACAGCTTGCGACGTAGGCGTCGACGACGACCTCGCGCGGTGGCGGTTCGCCGAGTTCCCGGCGCATCGTCGTCATGTATTCCGCGAGCGACTGGTAGACCTTGTCGCGGAACTTCTCGGACGGGACCTTGAGGACTCTTGCCATCGCCGCGATGTCGAAGTCGAACATGAGGCTGCCGACGACGACCTCCGCCCGATCCATCCGGGCGGCGCCGGTCCCGCCGATCTTGCGGCCCGCGACATGCACGTCGTTGATCGGCCGATACTCCGCCGCGATCCCGAGCGCACGGTAGGTCCGGACGAGCGTCTCGATATACACCTGGAAGCGTGTCTCGACCGTGGCCGGCAGGTGCTCGGCCGCGAAGATCCACTGGGTGAACAGCTGATCGCCGTCGAGATAGACGGCGCCGCCACCCACCTCGCGCCGGATCACCGGGACGCCGATCTCGGCGCAGTACGCAAGGTCCACTTCACGCTCAGCATCCTGATGGCGGCCGATCGAGACGTAGGGCGCGTTCGGCGAGACGAGCATGATCGTGTCCGGGGAATCGGGCCCCATGGCATAGCCGACGGCGTGGAAGATGGACTGGGACCGGATCGGTGGGACGGTCCCCAGATCGAGCAGGCGAATGGCGGTCATGACCCTCTCTCCTCAGTCCGCGCAGCGGAAGCAGTTGATGCCGATGCGATCGATCCTGGCCCGATAGCGGGCGACCGCGTCCATGCCGGTCACCAGCCCGGATGTTGTCGCCGGCCACTCGTCCGGCTCCAGGCGGACGATCCAGCCGGTTCCATACGGATCCCGGTTGGCGACGAGGATGTCCGCCCGGTAGGCCGCCTCGTTGGTCTCCATGACCGTTCCCGCCACGGGCGTCGGGAAGGGCCCGGCCCATTTGGCGGTCTCGATCGTCGCCGCACTCTGGCCCGCCTCGAGATGGCGGCCCACCTTCTTGAACTGGATGTGCAGGAACTTGCCGGAACGGGATTGGGCCGGATCGGTCATGCCCATCGTCAGGGTCCGGTCGAGGCCCGGCCGGACCCAGACGTCCAGCTCGATGTCGTAGAGCAGGTCCGGCGGGATCTCGCAGCCCCGGTAGGAATCGCCACCCGCGATCAGTCCGTCAATCACATGAGATGCCCTCGGCCTCGAGGAATGCCCGGTAGCTGTCGACGGCGTGCGGACCGGTGTGCATCTCGGACCGCTGGACGGACCAGACGGATGCCTTGATCCGGATCACCCAGCCGGCGCCGTAGGGATCGCTGTTGACCAGGGTGGGGTCGCCGGCCAGCGCTTCGTTGACGGCGATGATGTCGCCATTGACGGGGCTCGGGACCGGTCCGACCCACTTGCCACTCTCGATCGTGGCCACGCTCTGGCCCCGCTCGACGGTCCGGCCGACCTTCTTGGTCGTGATCGCCACGACCCGCGCGGCAAGCTTCTGGGCCGGGTCCGTGACCCCGATTGTCAGTACCTCGTCGCCGTCGTCGCGCACCCAGACGTGCTTCTCCACCCAGTAATAGAGCTCCTCGGGAATCTCGCAACCGCGAACCTTCGTCATCCGGTACCTCCTGTCTCCGTTCCGGGATCGTCCGCCGGGACGGGCGGCAACTGGACCTGTTCAGCATGGGACGCCTGCAGGTGATACAGCAACAGATCGAACGCGACGAGGGCGATCTCGTGCCGGAACTCCTCGAGGAAGCCGGCTTCCCGGCCGCGCGGGTTGGCGACCCGCTCCATCCCCTCGTCGCAATACGGGCAGTCCAGCGCGAACATCAGGTTATCGCGCGCGTCGTCGCGGAACATCCGGACTTCGTCGACGTGCACCTGCCCGAGGTGGGCATGCGTCTCCATGCGGGTCCCGGGGCTTGCGCAGTACGGACAGATCATCGCTGTCGTGCCCCCGCTCGACGCTCCAGGTCCGCCACGAGGTCCAGCAGCGCCGCCCCGAGCGGGGTGAGCGTCACACGATCGCTCTCAAGTTCGCGTCCGACGAGACCGGCCGATGCGAGCGCACCGACGCGGTCGGCGGCCACGAGCCGATCATGCGCGACGGGCTCGATCGCCCCCATCAGCGTCTCAAGCGGCAGACCGTCGCCCCGGAGCGCGTCCAGGATCCGCACGGAATCCGGATCTCCAAGGGCACCGATCGCGCGGAGCACGAAGTACCGCCAGTCGACCGGCACGTCGTCCGCCAGTGCGGTCGATGGCGATCTTCCGGCCGCCGGCTGCTCGCTGAAGGCGAACGAGGCGAGTCGCGCCTCGGCCGCCAGTCGGGCATCGACCCGCGTTCGGATGGCCGCCGCGAGACGGTCCATGACGGTGTCCGAGCCATCGACGGGCGGACTACCCATCGGCGGGACCCGCCATGCCGACGAGGGCCGGTGTGCCGAGGCCGGGCGGCTCAGCGGCCTCGTCGCCGAGTTCGATCGCATCGGCCACCAGCTCGATGAGGTCGCTCACGAGGAAGCGACCATCCAGGCCGGTCGCTTTCGCTGCCGCGGTGTACATCGTCAGGTCCTTCGGGCAAGCGGTCACGAAGTCGGTCACGTCCTGGAGCCCGGCCGCCTCGCGCATCCGCTGCTCCGACGGGCGCTCCTGGAGCCCCGAGTCGTCCATCCAGATCCGTCCACCACCGGCCCCGCAGCAGAAGGTGTTCGCGCCGTTGCGCGGCATCTCGATGAGCTCCGCGCCGATCGCCGTCAGGACCTCGCGTGGCGCAAGCATGACGTCGTTGTAGCGGGCGAGATAGCACGGGTCGTGGTAGGTCACGCGCCGCGCCAGCGGACGGCGGGTCGCCAGGTTGCCGTACTCGAACAGGGCGGCCAGCAGCTGGCTGTAATGCCAGACGTCGTACTGGCCGCCGAACTGCGGGTACTCGAAGCGGAGCGTGTTGAGCGTGTGCGGGTCGGTCGTCACGATCCGTCGGAAGCGCGCCTTGGAAAGCTGCCCCACGTTGTGTTCGACGAGGAGTTCGAACAGCCCCTCCTCGCCCACCCGCCGGACGTCGTTGCCGGCGTTGCGCTCGCCCTCGAACAGGATGCCGAAATCCAGCCCGGCGGCCTGGAAGACCCGGGCGACCAGGCGGGTCGCCTCCTGGACGCGGACGTCGAACGACGCGAAATCACCGACGAACCAGAGCCAGTCCACATCCTCCTTGCGCGCATCGCGGATGGGTGTGGGCAGGTCGTCCGCCCATTTCGCTCGACCGCGACCGGACTGGCCGAACGAGTTTCCCTGCTTGGCCAGACTGGTCAGGGCGGTCTGGAGGCCCGGTTCCACGATCCCCTGGTCGACCAGCGAGCGGCGCATCCCGACGATCGCGGGGACGTGCTCGATGCCGACCGGACAGGCTTCCACGCAGGCCAGACAGGTCGTGCACGCCCACAGGGTCTCGGCCTTGATCAGACCGCCGGTGACGCTGCCGCCACCATCGGTGCGCCCGCTGCCGTAGACGAGGTCCGATCTGCGCTCGGCGCCGGGTGCCGCGAACGACCACGAGGCGTCGGCCTGCTGGCGCAGGTCCAGGATCAGGTCCCGTGGCGAGAGGGGCGCGCCCGCCGCCACAGCCGGACAGGCCGCGTGACAACGGCCGCATTTCGTGCAGGCGTCGAAATCGAGCAGCTGCTTCCAGCTGAAGTCGGCGAGATCGCGGATACCCAGGTGGTCGTCGCCCGCGACCGCCGGGGCGAACCTCGACAGCGCCGGGCGCGGCGCCGGGTCCAGGACCGGCAGCTGGCGACCCGCCAGCGGCGAACGGAGCGCCAGGTTGGCGCCGTCGGTCAGCATGTGGACGGCCTTGGCCCACGGGATGTAGGCGACGAAGGCGAGGGCCATCAGGGCGTGCGACCACCACATCCAGAGGTGCAGGCTGGCGGCCGCATCGGCCTGCAGCCCGAGGGCGGCGAACAAGCCGGCGAGCGTGTACCCGACCGGCGAGAAGATCTCGAACCACGGGAAGTCCGAGGCGACGATCCGGACACCCTCGAGGATGAACCCGCCGACCCCCAGGAGCGCGAGCCAGCCCAGGAGGATCCAGTCACCCCTGGCAAACGGGCGTCGATCCGTCGTCGCCGTACCGAGATCGACCCGACCGTAGTCGAGCTCCGGCTTGTGGAACCTCGCCCGCCGCCAGGCCATCGCCGTGAGGCCGACGATCATGACCAGACCCAGGATGTCCAGGATCAGCGAGTAGGCGAGATAGAACCAGCCCCAGAAGAACTGGTACTCGGGGGCGAAGATGCCGAAGATGTCCGTGTCGATCGTGAGGATGACGGTCCCGATGAACAGGACGATGAAGCCCCACATGATCGCCGCGTGGAAGGCGCCGGCATACCGGTCGCGCTTGCGGACCGTCCGGTTCGTCGCGGTGGCCTCCACGCCGCGGATCGCGCGACCGATGAAGCCCCGGAGCGAGCCGAAGCGATCCTCCCGACGACCCCGCAGGTACTTGCGGATGCGCAGTCCGAGCCCGACGAGGAAGATCGTCGTGGCGATGGCCGCGAGTACATAGAACAGGAGCTCGCCTTCGAGCGACAACCCCTCGAAGACCTCGCGGGTGACGCTCCGGTCGAACATCCGCGCGCGGCCTCAGCCGATCAGGCGATTCGTCAGGGCTGGAACGACATCGAGGATGTCGGCGACCGCTCCGTAATGGGCGACCGAGAAGATCGGCGCCCGCGGGTCCGAGTTGACCGCGATGATGAGTTCCGCGCCACGCATCCCCTCGAGGTGCTCCGGCGCGCCGCTGATCCCGAGGGCGAGGTAGACCTTCGGCTTGACCTTGAGCCCGGACTTGCCGACCTGGCGGGTGCGCGGGAGCCAGCCGGCGTCGGCGATCGGGCGAGACGACGAAACGGCGCCCCCGAGCGCGCTCGCCAGCGCTTCCACCAACTCGATGTTGTCCTGCTCGCCGATCCCTCGGCCCACGGAGACGAGGATCGCCTCACGCGTGATGTCCACATCCCCGGCCTCAGGCCGGTGCAGGCCCTTGAACCGGATCCGACCGTCGGCCGCCGCCGGGGCGCGCTCGATGGTCGGATTGCCACTGCCGATGCCCGCCTCGACGGGAAAGGCGCCGGCAACGACCGTTGCGATCCCGCGTCCATCGCGGAACCGGACACGAGCTTCGATCTTGCCGGCGTACATCTGGCAGGTGACCAGCGGCGCCCCGCCCTCGAACTCCACGTTCGATGCGTACGCCGCCAGGGGCAGATCGAGGGCGGCCGAGATGCCGGCCGCGATATCCATGCCCGGGCCGCTGTTGGCGACCAGGACGAGGATCGGCGCGCGATCGCGGATGATCGGGACGAGCGCGGCCTGATAGGCGCTCGGCGTGAACGCCTCGAGCCCGGGATCGTCCACCAGCACGACTCGACCCGCGCCGCCGAGCGAGCCGGCCAGCCCATCCACGCCGGATCCCAGGATGACGGCGATCGCCTCGCCGCCGGCCGCCGCTGCGAGCGACCGCGCCCGGCCGAGGAGTTCGAACGTGCTGTCGAGGATGGCGCCGTCACGGTGTTCGACCACGACCAGGACGTCGGCGCTCATCGCCCGACCCCCTGACCGATGCCGCGCTCGGCCAGGATCGTGGCGATCCGTTCGGCGATCGCCGCCGGGTTGCCCACGATCATCTCCGCCGATCCTCCCGATTCCGGCACGGCCATCGCCTCCATGACGAGTCCACTGCCCGCCTGGCCATCCGCACCGCCGTCGACCGTCTCGATCGTGGCCGTCTTCATGAGCTGGCGCACGCGGCTGACCGGGGCGTAGCGTGGTGTCACGCGCGACGTCTGGACGCCGAGCACCGCGGGGAGATCCACCTCGAACTCGCCGACGACGCCGCCGGCGTACTCCTGATGGACCGTCACCGTCGTGCCCGCGCCGCCGATGGCGATGTGGGTCACGACCGACACGTGCGGCATTCCGCGCCGCGTGGCCAGCAACGGTCCGACCTGCCCGTCGAGGTCGTCGATCGCCTGGACACCGGTCAGCACCAGGTCATGCGCGACGCCGTCCAGCGCACTCGCGAAGGCCGCCGCCGCGGTGTGCGAGTCAGGCTGACGCTCATATGAGCCGACCTTGACGACCCGATCCGCGCCGCGCGCCAGGCAGGTCGCCAGCAGTTCATCGACGTCGCCGGCCTCGACGCCCAGCGCGAGGCAGGTGACCGTGCCGCCGCCGGCCTCCTTGAGCTGGAGCGCCTCCTCCAGCGCGTATTCGTCCCACTCGCTCGCGACGAAGCTCATCCACTCACGGGCGAGATCCAGCCCGGAGTCGTCGATCTCGAGTTCTTCGGCCAGATCGGGGACCTGCTTGAGTAGAACGACGTAGTCCATTCGCTTCCTCGTGTTCGTGCTTGTTCGGTGGGTGGGTGGCGCCTGCTCCTCAGGCCGGCGCCGGCTGCATCGCCTGATCGATCAGCTCGATGATGTCGCGGACGACGAGCTTGCCGTCGTTCCCGGTCGACTTGACCGCGTCCTCGAAGCGCGATGGCTCGTACGGGCAGGCGACGGACAGCACGCCCGGCCCGTCCCGACCGACGGTGTCGACCGCCTCCCGGACGCGACGTTCGGACAGCCGCTCGGAGACATGATCGGCAACGAACCCGTCGAGCCACATCCCGCCGCCGCCGCCGCCACAGCAATACCCGTTGGCCTTCGTATGCGGCATCTCCGCAAGGCGGATCCCGGGGATCGCCTCGAGCAGCGTGCGCGGGGCGTCGTACTCGCCATTGTTCCGCCCGAGGTAACACGGGTCGTGGTAGGTCACATCGAGTTCCACGCTGGAGCGGAACTCGACCTGGCCGATCAGTGGCGCGAGAAACTGCGTGTAGTGGAGGACGTCGCCCTCCCAGCCAAGGGCCGGGTACTGGTTCCGAAAGGCGTTGTAGGCGTGCGGATCCATGACGACCAGCCGCTTGAACTCGTACTTCTGGAACGCCTTGATGTTCTGCTCCGCAAGCAGCTCGAACAGACCGCTCTCGCCGGCCAGGCGGGCCGAGTCACCGTCGCTCCGCTCCTCCGGTCCAAGGATCGCGAAATCGACCCCGAGCGCCGTCATGACCCGGGCCATGGCACGGGCGGCGTCCTTGCCGCGCGGGTGGTAGCTCGTGTAGTCCGAGACGTACCACAGGACATCCACCGGCCGGCCGAGCTGGCTGATGATCGGAACGTCCACCCCGGCTTCGGCGACCCAGTCGATCCGCTTGCGGGGCGACTCGCCCATCGGGTTGCCGGATTTCTGGAGATTGCGGAAGACGTCGGACAGCTCGTCGGGGATCTTCCCCTGCAGGACGGCCTGCTCGCGGATGGCCGGCATGATCCTGAGCGGGTTGACCTCCTTGGGGCAGACCCGGTAGCAGTTGCCACAGGTCGTGCACAGCCACAGGTCCGGATCATCGATCAGGTCGTTGCCACGGAGGACCTTGACGTTGAGTTTGCGTGGGCCGTAGTCGCCCACGTGATTGACCGGACAGACGGGGACGCACTTGCCGCACTGGTAGCAGTCGCGCATCGACTCACCGCCGGCCAGGCTCGTGATCCAGTCCATCGCCTCGGTCGGGTACTCGGTGATGGAGCGCTCGAGGAACATCCGGTTCCAGTGGCCGGAGATGTCGACGCCTTCGACGACCGCGTGGTCAAGTTCCATGACCCCGTCGACCTTGATGACCGGCAGGTCACGCTGCATGATGGCTCACCCCCCGACCGCGCCGGGCACGCCGGCCACGCCGGCCACGCCGGGCAGGCGCCTGACGCCGAGGAGGCGTCGCACGAGGTCCGGCAACTGCGGGATCACCCGGTTGAATTCCTGGGTCATCCGGAGCCGGGTCACGGTGTAGAGGTAGATCCCGTAGATGGCCGCCAGATAGACATCCACGGCGAACGGGCTGGAGCCCATCCGCCCGAAGCCCAGTTCGCTCGCCGTCGCGATGACGGACGAGGTGGCCGCTCCGACCCGGAGGTAGACCGCACCCGCATCGGGACCGCTGAAATCGAAATCCTCGACCATCACCAGCGGAAGGGACCCGGTCATCGTCTCCGGATCCCACATCCAGCGGCTCCACAACCAGTGGCGTTCCGGGTCGTGGAAGTGGAGGCACTCGCCGGCGAGATCACGCCGGACCGGCGCCTCGACCCCCGCGAGGGCTTCATCGAAGGCGCGGAAGCGCGTCTCCACGCGACCCGACCCGTAGAGCAGATCACGGATCGCGGCGGCCAGGGCTGGCGCGCCGACGCTGACCAGCAGCTCATCCGAGCGGCGACGCACCGCGAACACCCGATCCAGGATCGGCCGGACGACCTCGGCGTTCCCGACGGCGAGGACATCGTCCGCAAGGAACGGAGCAAGGTCGTGCCGCTTGAGGGCGAGCAGCTCGATGACGGTCCCGATGTCCTCTTCGCTGATCTTGACGAGTGCCTCGCGCATGAACTCGACGGCGCTCGGCTTGTCCACGACATCGACGCTGCCGCGCCCTTCGAACGAGCTGCCACCGAAGACCGCCGGACCCCAGGTCATCGCCCGACTGCCGCCTTCGATCGGGCATGACCGCGGACGGCGCCGACCGCCCGCATCGCGGCAGCACCGGCCATCCCGACCGTGTCCTCGAGATCCTTCGGTCCGGCCGCGGCGCCGGCCACGTAGATCCCGGCCACGTTCGTGCTGACCGGGTCCATCGGTTCATTCGGCGTGGCGATGAAGCCGTACTTGTTCTGCTCGATGCCGAGGATCCCGGCGACGTCGCGCGTCCCACGGCTGGGTTCCATGCCCACGGACAGGACGATCATGTCCATGAGGACCTCGAGCGGCCGGCCCATCGTGGTGTCCTCGCCCTTCATCAGAAGGCGGCCGTCCTTTGCGACGATCTCGGTGACGATCCCACGGATGTAGTTGACGTTGTACTGCTCCTGGGCGGGCCAATAGATCTCGTTCTCCCAGTAGCCGTACATCCGCATGTCGATGTAGAAGATGTAGACCTTGGCGTCGGGGAGGAGTCGCCGGATCTCGATCGCCTCCTTGGAGGCGACCCCGCAGCAGACCTTGGAGCAGTACTCGTTGCCGAGCCGCCGATCGCGCGACCCGACGCACTGGATGAAGGCCACGTTGCGCGGCGGCTCCCCGGTGGACGGCCGCACGAAGTGGTGCTCCGACAGCATCTTCTCCGCGTCCGGCAGGGTGATGACATCGGCGTGCTCGTAGTAGCCGTACATCTGGGTCTCGCGACCCGGGTCGAAGTGCTGGAAGCCGGTGGCCACGACGATGGCGCCAACGCGCTCGGTCGTCTCCCCGCGCGGGCC
>Ga0315271_10003096_pt1 | contig 10506 bp, 12 predicted proteins | sample C3_top_MG_FD_204664 | JGI IMG/M metagenome (GOLD analysis project Ga0315271, IMG submission 204664) | Sediment microbial communities from Yellowstone Lake, YNP, Wyoming, USA - C3_top | ecosystem: Environmental > Aquatic > Freshwater > Lake > Sediment | place: USA: Wyoming | collected 2017-08-01
CGCCTGCCCGACGGGCGCACTTGACCGCCAGTTGAAGGACATCGGCAAGGCACGCATGGGACTGGCAGCCCTGGTTGACCAGGAGACCTGCCTGAATTTTCTCGGCTTGCGCTGCGATGTCTGCTATCGGGTCTGTCCCGCCATCGACAAGGCGATCACGCTGGAGACGGTCCATAACCCGCGTTCGGATCGTCATGCCATGCTGCTGCCTACGGTGCACTCTGCCAGTTGCACGGGTTGCGGCAAATGCGAGAAGTCTTGCGTGCTGCCGGAAGCGGCAATCAAGGTACTGCCGTTTCGCCTTGCACAGGGCAAGGCCGCGGAGCATTACCGCAAGGGGTGGGAAGAAAAGGCTGCAGCGGGTCGCTCGCTGATCGGTGATCAGGAGCAATTCCCTGCCCGTGGGCTGGAAGGTCGTGCCTATGGCGACACCCGCGTCGCGCCGGACTATGTTCCCCCACCGGGAAAACCAGACAGGCCGGCTGGAGTCAGTTCGACATGGAAGCCCTGACGATGTCTTCAGTCTTTCCGTCAACCGTTCCGCGCGGCGTCGCCAGGCCAGGTGCCGAGGCCGTAGCACTCAAGGGCTGGCTGCGCGCTCACCAATGGCTGTTGCTGCGGCGACTGTCGCAATTGGGCATCCTCGGACTCTTCCTGCTGGGACCGTGGATCGGGGTCTGGGTCATCAAGGGCAGCCTGTCTTCGAGCCTGACACTGGGTGTCTTGCCGCTGACCGATCCCTTCCTGTTGGCGCAGACCTTGGCGGCAGGACACGTGCCCTATCAGGACGCCTTGATTGGCGGCGGCATCGTGATTGCCGCTTACCTCGTATTCGGCGGACGCAGCTACTGCTCGTGGGTCTGCCCAATAAATCTTGTCACCGACTGTGCGGCGTGGCTTCGGCGGCGACTGGGCATCAAGGGCGGCAAGGCAGCCTCTCCCCAGACCCGCAAGTGGCTGCTGCTGTTTGTAATGCTGGCGGCTGCGGCAACGGGCACGATTGCGTGGGAGTGGGTGAATCCGGTTTCCATGCTGCACCGGGGTTTGCTGTTTGGCATGGGGCTGGGCTGGGGCGTCGTGGTTGCCGTATTCCTCTTTGACTTGCTCATCACCAGTCGTGGTTGGTGCGGCCATCTGTGCCCGATGGGTGCTTTTTACGGTTTCCTGGGAAAGACGGCCTTGCTGCGGGTTGCGGCAAACCGGCGCTCCGCATGCAATGACTGCATGGATTGTTTTGCCGTTTGTCCGGAGCCGCAAGTCATTCGGCCGGCACTCAAAGGCGTGGGGCAGCCCCATCCCGTGATCCTCGACGAGGATTGCACCAATTGCGGACGCTGCGTGGATGTCTGCAGCAAGGATGTGTTCCGCCTGACCAACAGATTTGATAGGAGGGAATCATGAAAAAGTCCATTGGCAGTAGAACACGATCCATCGCTGCGTTGTTCGGGCTACTGGCCATGGCTGCAGCCGCGGTGCAGGCAGCAGAGCCGGTAGTCAGCACCCTGCGTGGCCGCGCCGTCTCCGCACCCGAAGTGGATAGTCAGGTCTTCAGGCAAATGCGCGACCAGCCGCCAATCGCACGTGACTTCGTCCAGCAGCCCCCCTTGATTCCGCATGTCACCGAGGGCTATAACATCACAGTCAATTTCAACAAGTGCCTGGACTGCCATGCATGGTCGCGTTACAAGGAAATGGGTGCGACCAAGGTCAGCCTGACTCACTTCAAGGACCGCGAAGGCACCGAATTGTCCAATATCTCGCCACGGCGATATTTCTGCACGCAGTGCCATGTGCCGCAGACGGACGCGAAGCCACTGGTCCGCAACACCTTCAAACCGGCCGAAGGCTTGCGCTGATCGCTTGTCGCGGGGAGACAAAAAATGATGAAAAAATGGCGGGACATGCTTTGGCAGGGAATCAAGCGGGCTGGCCCCGTAATGGCGGCGCTGCTGTTTGTCAGCGGCATTCTGTTTTGGGGCGCATTCAACACGGCGATGGAGTGGACCAACCGCGAAGAGTTCTGCATCTCATGCCACGAGATGCAGGAAAACGTCTTCAAGGAGTATCGGAACACCATCCATTACCAGAATCGCTCTGGCGTCCGTGCAACCTGCCCGGACTGCCACGTGCCCAAGGATTGGACGCACAAGATCATGCGCAAGATCCAGGCATCGAACGAACTGTTTCACCATGTCCTCGGTTCGGTAAATACGCCCGAGAAGTTCAATGCTAAGCGTCTCGAACTGGCAAAGCATGAGTGGGAGCGCATGAAGGGCAACGACTCGCGCGAATGCCGCAACTGCCACGATTACACTTACTTTGACTACGCCGAGCAGCGCAACCGCTCGGCCAATTTGCACCAGTCAGGGTTCACTGCCGGCAAGACCTGTATCGATTGCCACAAGGGTATCGCGCACTCACTGCCCGCTGTCGAACAAAGCGTTGGTGTTGAAAAAGGCGGTGCGACGCAGCAGGAATTTCATCCACCTGCGGCAAAACCACCGGCGGAAAAGTAGACTTACTTCCCGCACCCCGCCCCGAGGGGTGGGGTGACTGATTGGCGTGCCACGCCCGGAGACATTGAGCGCATATTTTGCATTGAAGGTGCTGCATCTTTCCTGCGTGATCACCAGCGTCACGGCTTTCGCTGCGCGATTTGCGCTGGCCTTGCGCGGGTCGGCATTGCTGCACCGTCGCTGGATGCGCATCCTGCCGCATGTCAATGACACCCTGCTGCTGATGGCCGCAATCGCGATGGTCGTGATGAGCGGGCAGTATCCATTTGTTGACGCCTGGCTGACCGCCAAGGTGTTTGGCCTGATCTTCTACATCGTGCTCGCCTCAGTGGCGCTGAAGGCAGGGCACACGCAGCGCGTGCGCTTTGCCTCTGGACTGGCGGCATTGTTGGTGTTTGGCTACGTGGCTACGGTGGCCCTGACCAAGGATGCGCGCGGCCCGCTGGTCTGGCTAGCCCTGTGACTTGCGCGTGATGGTTGTTGTCGTGGGGGACTTGTGGTGGAGCATCTGGTGCAGGCCGTCGATGTCGAGGATGCGCACATGCTTCTGCTGCACGCTGATGTAACCCTCCTCCTGAAAACGCGAGAAGGCGCGGCTCACAGTCTCCAGCTTGAGGCCAAGGTAGGAGCCGATTTCCTCGCGTGTCGTGCGCAGGTGAAACTCGGCAGCCGAATAGCCGCGTGCGGTGAAGCGCTGCGACAGGTTGAGCAGGAAGGCAGCGAGGCGCTCCTCGGCGCGCATGGTCCCCAGCAGCATCATGACGCCCTGATCGCGTACGATCTCGCGACTCATGACCTGGTGGAAGTGGCGTTGCAGTGAGCGGATTTCACTCGACAGCAGTTCCAGCTGGGAAAATTGAATCACGCACACCTCGCTGTCTTCCAGCGCCACGGCGTTGCAGGTATGCGATTCGACACTGATACCGTCCATGCCGAGCAGTTCCCCGGCCATCTGGAACCCGGTCACCTGCTCGCGACCGTCTTCCATCAATACATCAGTCTTGAAAAACCCGGTCTTGATGGCGTAGAGCGCCTCGAAGCCGTCGCCGGCACGATAGAGGTGCTGGCCGCGCTTGACCTTGCGACGGTTGGAAACCAGGGTATCCAGACGCTGGATCTCGGAGTCGGACAGACCCAGCGGCAGGCAGAGCTCCTTGAGGTTGCACTGCGAACAGGCGACCTTCATGGCGCGACCGGCCAGCGGCAACACATTGCCGTGGGCGCAGTGTTCGTGTTCGTGTTCGTGTTCGGGATCGGGTTTGATCTGTGTCAACGTGGCTATCCAGCTATTCCGGCATCGTTAGCGCCTGCAATGAATCAGCGAGGTGGCGCAGTCCATCAAGGTTTTTTCAAATGAACAGCAACTATCAGGAACTCATCTTCGACCCGCAGGTCATTCGTCGCTTTGACGTCAATGGCCCACGCTACACATCCTATCCGACGGCCGACCGGTTCGTCGAAGCTTTTGGCGCCGAGTCTTACCGCATGTGGCTCGGTCAGCGGACGGTTGGCGGACTCGGGCGACCGCTTTCATTATATGTCCACATCCCGTTCTGCAACACCATCTGCTATTACTGCGCCTGTAACAAGATTATCACCAAGGACCGTGGTCGCTCGGCCGAGTACATCAAGTACCTTGGCAAGGAAATAGCCATGCAGGCGGCTGCCTTGCAGGGCGGCCACGATGTCATCCAGTTGCACCTTGGCGGCGGCACACCGACTTTCCTTGCCGACGATGAAATGCGCCAGTTGATGGACCTGATACGCAGCCACTTCCGCTTGCTGCCCAATGGCGAATATTCGATCGAGGTCGATCCGCGCAAGGTCAATCGCGAAACGGTAAGGCTGTTGGCAGAGCTGGGTTTCAATCGCATGAGCGTCGGCGTTCAGGACTTTGAACCTCTGGTACAGGTAGCCGTCAATCGCATCCAGAGCGTGGACGAAACGCGACTGGTCATTGATGCCGCGCGCGAATTCGGCTTCAAGTCGGTATCGGTGGATTTGATTTACGGCCTGCCCAAGCAGAACGTCATCAGCTTCAACCATACGCTGGACGAAGTCCTGAAGCTCGCGCCCGATAGACTGTCGATATACAACTACGCGCACCTGCCCGGCCTGGCCAAGCCGCAACGACGAATCAACGAGGCCGACCTGCCCTCGGCTGACGCCAAGCTGCAGATCCTGCAACTGGCGATCCGGCGCCTGACCGAGGCCGGCTATGTTTTCATCGGCATGGACCACTTCGCCAAGCCGGACGACGAGCTCGCGGTAGCGCAGCGTCAGGGCCGGCTGCACCGCAACTTCCAGGGCTATTCGACCCATGCCGACGCCGACCTGCTGGCGTTTGGCGTGTCGTCCATCAGCAAGGTCGGCCCCAGCTATTGCCAGAACTACAAGACCATCGACGAGTACTACGATGCGCTCGACAACGATGTGCTGCCGATCCTGCGCGGCATAGAGTTGAACGCCGACGATCTGCTGCGGCGCTCGATCATCCAGTCGTTGATGTGCCATTTCTCGCTGTCGATCGAGTCCATTGAAATCGCGCACCTGGTCGATTTCAAATCCTACTTTGCGGCCGAACTGGCTGATCTGGCGGAAATGGAAGGCGCCGGCTTGGTGACCATAGACGACCACTGGATCACCGTGCTGCCCAAGGGGCGCATGCTGGTGCGCGCCATCGCGATGGCTTTCGACCACTACCTGCGTACCGATCGCGAGCGTGCGCGCTATTCGAAAGTGATCTGAACGCGCCGGTTTGTACCTCGCCACCGGGTTATTGCGGTCTAATTCGGTGCCATGGCTGACGCTTCCCTTATCGCCTTGTTCCTCGTTGGCCTGCTGAGCGGCGGCCATTGCGTCGGCATGTGCGGCGGCATCGTCGGCGCGCTGTCGCTGCCCGGTCGTGGCCAGTCGGCGTGGCGGGTGCACCTTTCCTACAACGTCGGGCGGATTGCTAGCTATGCCGTTGCCGGCCTCGTCGTGGGTGCCGTGGGGAGCCTCAGCCTGGTTGGCGGAACCTCACTGCCGTTACAACAGGGCCTCTATGTCCTGGCCAATCTGATGTTGGTGGCCATGGGGCTGTATCTCATTGGCATGACCCGTGCCCTCGGTCCGGTGGAGCGTGCGGGGCAGGTCATCTGGCGCCGCATCCAGCCGCTGACCTCACGTTTCCTGCCGGTGCGCGGCGTCGCGCAGGCGCTGCCACTGGGTCTGCTGTGGGGATGGCTGCCGTGCGGGCTGGTCTATAGCGTGCTGATCACCGCAATGGCGTCGGGCTCGGCACTGCGGGGTGCGGCAACGATGCTGGCCTTTGGTCTGGGTACCTTGCCCAACTTGCTCCTGGCCGGCTACGCCTTTTCCCGATTTCGCAGCATGGTGCAGGCGCGATTGGCGCGCGTGGCCGCGGGAATTTTTGTACTTGGTTTCGGCGTATTAGGCCTTTGGCGGACCGTGACCTAGAAGTCCGGCGCCGTTTGCCCCGGCGGCGGGGGAGGTGGTGCGGGAATCCATTTGCCCGACGCGCCCCAGGCCGCGGCCAGTGCCAGCGTCAGCGCAACGATGAGGGCGACGATGCCGCCGCCGCGGTGCGACGTTTCGCTGACATTGCGACGCACCTTCCAGCCACGAATCATCGGCAGCACCAGATTTTCTTTCTTGATACGGGCGTAGAAGGCGATGGCCGCAATGTGCAGCACGATCAGGGTTCCGACGATCCAGGCGTTGCCCTCATGGAGCTCCGTCAGTGCATTGCTCAGTTGGTGCGTCACCAGCGGATAGAGCGGGCCGTTGAAGGCGATGTCATCGTTGGCAGCTAGCCCCGTGGCCACCTGCACGGCGAGCGCGGCCAGCATGGCCAGCACCGAGAGGGCACCGAGAGGATTGTGGCCGATGCCCTCCCAGCGCCCAGCCAGATAGTCACGAACCGCCTGCGGGCTGCGCACGAAATGGGCGAAGCGGGCATAGGTGGAGCCGGCAATGCCCCAGACGAGTCTGAAGACCAGCAGGCCGGCAATGCCAACGCCGGCGCGCCCGTGCCACACCATGGCTTTGCTGCCGACCAGTGCGGTTATGAACGCAACAGCAACAAGTACCAGGAGTGTCCAGTGAAACACCCGCAGCGGCAGGTCCCAAACGCGGACGCGGTCTGATGCGCCGGGCTTGCCGGCAACCGTCGTGCGCATCGGATTAGCCTCGCCGCTGGGCAGCCCCGAGGCGAGGCGGCACGCTCGCGGAGCAAACAATTCGACAGGACTCGGCTACGGAGCGCCCCGTGATGTTCGGGCGCAGAGGGCAAATGAGCTCCCCCTTGTGAAACGGGGTTGGGGGGATCGGACTCACACCACGGCACCGTCGTCGGTCATGCCGGCGGGCTTTTCGACCTTTTTCTGGATGAACTGCTCGCGCGAAACGCCCAGCCACATGACCAGAGGGCTGGCGACGAGAACCGACGAGTAGATGCCGAAGAGAATGCCGATGGTCAGCGCCAGTGCGAAGTAGTGCAGGGCGGCGCCACCGAACACCAGCATCGAGGTGACCATGGCCTGGGTGCAGCCGTGGGTGATGATGGTGCGCGAGATGGTGCTGGTGATGGCGTGATTGAGCACCTCGGGCGTGGTCATGCCGCGCTTCTTCTTGAAGGTCTCGCGCACCCGGTCGAATACCACCACCGACTCGTTCACCGAGTAGCCCAACACCGCCAGGGTCGCCGCAAGCACCGGCAGCGAAAACTCCCACTGGAAGAAGGCGAAGAAGCCAAGGATAATGACAACGTCGTGGAGGTTGGCGATGATGGCAGAAATGGCAAAACGCCATTCGAAGCGGAAGGCCAGATAGATAACGATGCCGATCACCACCAGCAGCAGCGCCAGCGAACCGTCTTCGGCCAGTTCGCGGCCGACCTGCGGACCGACGAATTCGACCCGCTTGAGGGTTGGTGCGTTGTCGGTCGTGGCACTCTGCAGCGAGGCAAGGGCGCGCTCGCCCACCTTGCCGGCTTCCGTATTTTTGGCCAGTGGCACACGGATCAACACATCACGCGAAGAGCCGAAGTTCTGCACCTGCGGGTCGGCAAAACCGTCTGCCTCGAGTTTCTTGCGCAGATTTTCAAGGTCGGGCGCCTGGGCGTAGGCGACTTCCATCAGCGTGCCGCCGGTGAATTCGATCGAAAAGTGCAGGCCGCGGGTGGCGAGGAAGAACACCGCCGCGAGGAAGGTAATCAACGAGATGATGTTGAATACCAGCGCGTGGCGCATGAAGGGGATGTCTTTGCGGATGCGGAAGAATTCCATGGTTATGCCTCGTGAAGGGCCGCCCCGAGCGAGGCAGCGCCCCCCGTGGGGGCAGCGAACGTAGTGAGCGTGGGGGCCATATCCTCGTGAAGGGCCGCCCCGAGCGAGGCAGCGCCCCCCGTCACCGCTTCGGGTGATTTCATGGGGGCAGCGAACGTAGTGAGCGTGGGGGCCATATATTGTTTTCCTTACTTCGCGGCGACGCCGGGCTTCCACACTTGCCCGATGGACAGCGCATCCAGTTTGCGGCGGCGACCGTAGATGACGTTGACCATCCCGCGTGATACCACTACCGAACTGAAGATCGAAGTCAGGATGCCGAGGCAATGCACCACGGCGAAACCGCGGACCGGGCCGGAGCCGAATATCAGCAGCGCCACACCGGCAATCAGCGTGGTGACGTTGGAGTCGAGAATGGTGGCCCAGGCGCGCTCGTAGCCGGCGGTGATGGCCGCTTGCGGCGTGCTGCCGAAACGCAGTTCTTCGCGCACACGTTCGTTGATCAGCACGTTGGCGTCGATGGCCATGCCCAGCGTCAGGGCGATGGCGGCAATGCCGGGTAGAGTCAACGTGGCCTGCAGCAGCGACAGCAATGCCACCAGCAGCAGCAGGTTGGAGGCCAGCGCAACCACCGAGACGATGCCAAACAAAAGGTAGTAGGCCATCATGAACAGGGCAATGACGGTGAACCCCCAGATGGTCGAGTCAAAGCCTTTTTTGATGTTGTCGGCGCCGAGGCTGGGGCCGATGACACGTTCCTCGATGATGTCCATGGGCGCAGCCACCGCGCCGGAACGAATGAGGATGGCCAGCGTGTTGGTCTCTTCAGCCGAGAAGTTGCCGGTGATCTGGAAACGGTTGCCAAACTCGCCCTGTATGCGCGCCACCGAAATGGCCTCGGGACGATTCTTTTCGATCAGCAGGATCGCCATCAGCTTGCCGATGTTGTCGCGTGTCAGGTCGTGCATGATGCGCCCACCGGCAGAATCGAGATTGACGGCGATGGCGGGACGATGATCCTGGTCAAAAGTGGACTGGGCGCCGACGAAGCGATCTCCTGTGAGCACCACCAGCTTCTTGACCGCCACCATGACGGTGCTGCCGTCGCGCTTGGTCTCCGGCACCAGGTCGGCGCCGGCCGGTCCTTCACCCGTGACAACTTCCTGCTCCACCATGCGGACTTCCAGCGTGGCAGTGCGGCCGATCAGCTTCTTGGCACTGGCGACATCCTGCACACCCGGCAATTGCACGACGATGCGGTCGGCGCCCTGCTGCTGGATCACCGGTTCGGCTACGCCCAGTTCGTTGATGCGCTTGTGCAGGGTGACGATGTTCTGTTTTATCGCTTCGTCGCGGAAGGATTTCTGCGCCTGCGGCTTGAGCGTGGCGGTGAGCTTGAAGTCGGCACCTTCCTGCGCATCAAGCAGCAGCAGGTCGGGCTGGCTGTCGGCCAGCACGGCACGCGCCTTGTCACGTCCCTCGGCATCGCGGAAGCGAATCGCCACCAGCTGGCCCTCGCGGAGGATGCCGCCATGGCGAATGTTCTTTTCGCGCAACAGCGTACGCAGGTCGGCAGCCGTCGAGTCGAGGCGCTTGGTCAGGGCGCCCTGCATGTCCACCTGCAACAGGAAGTGCACACCGCCACGCAGGTCGAGGCCGAGGTACATCGGCAGCGCATGCATGCTCGTGAGCCAGGTCGGCGAGGCGGAGAGCAGGTTCAGCGCCACGGCGTAGGCGGCGTTGTTCGGATCGGGATTGAGCGCCCGCTCGATGGCGTCCTTGGCCTTGAGCTGGGTGTCAGTGTCCGCAACGCGCACACGGATGCTGTTCTGGTCGGCAAACAGCCCGCTGTACGCAATGCCGGCCGACTTAAGGGTGTCCTCGATCCGCGACAGCAGCTTGGGTTCGATCTTGATGGTGGCCTTGACGCTCGACACCTGTACAGCCGGCACTTCGCCAAAAAAATTGGGCAGGGTGTACAAGAGACCGATCGCCAGGGCAATGACGACCAGGGCGTTTTTCCAGAGCGGGTAACGGTTCATTTGGTTTTTCTTGGCTGTGCGGCCTGGCCGCGAACGTTAGGGCTTGCAGCGACTCGAGCGTTCCGCTTCACAGCGTCTTGAGCGTTCCCTTGGGCAGCAGCGCGCCAATGGCGTTCTTTTGCACCACGATTTCGACCGGACCCTCTTTGCTCTGTGCGACTTCGACCGTCATGTAGTTCTCGCCGACCTTGGAAATGCGCCCGACGATGCCGCTCTGCGTGACGACTTCATCGCCCTTCTGGACCTCGCTGACCATCTTGGTGTGCTCCTTGGCCTTTTTCATCTGCGGCCGAATCATCAGGAACCACAGGATGACGAACATGATGATGATGGGCAGCATGCCCATCAGTCCGCCAGTGGGATCGGAGGACGCGGTAGAAGCGGCCTGGGCGTAGGCGTTGGAAATCAGCATTGAAGAAGCTCCGAAATGTCGTTGAATAACCGCGGAATTATATCAGTCCACCCGCCCGCCCCCGGTGGAATTCGGCGGTGTGGCCGGCCAGGCGACCGGCGGCGATGGCTTCGCGCAGTTCGCGCATCAGCACCTGGTAGTAGTAGAGGTTGTGGATGGTGTTGAGCCGCGCCCCGAGGATCTCGTTGGCGCGGTGCAGGTGATGGAGATAGGCGCGTGTGAAATTGCGGCAGCAGTAGCAGCCG
>Ga0315271_10003097_pt1 | contig 10504 bp, 9 predicted proteins | sample C3_top_MG_FD_204664 | JGI IMG/M metagenome (GOLD analysis project Ga0315271, IMG submission 204664) | Sediment microbial communities from Yellowstone Lake, YNP, Wyoming, USA - C3_top | ecosystem: Environmental > Aquatic > Freshwater > Lake > Sediment | place: USA: Wyoming | collected 2017-08-01
GACGCACAGCACACAAGCCACTCCGTGCGTGGCGAACGAACATAACTTGCCTTATCGGAAGTGATGAAGAGGGGCGTTGGCCGGCAGCCGTGGCGCGCGAGACGGTGCGCACGGCTCGCACATGCCGACCACGTGTCGCCGTGCATCGGCCGCAGCCCTCCTGCTCGCTGAGCGGGCGTTCTGGTGCACGTGCCCGCACAGCGGCCATATCGGAACGCGGCGACTGGCGAAACGGGCACCACGGAGCACCTCGGGCAGCGTTTCGTGCGTCAGGCTGCCCGCTGGGTGGGCACGTGCGCTGGAGTGCCCGCGGGGTGGTCAATTGGCCCCAGGCCGATGCACAGGAAGGCTGACAGCCGACTCGCGCCTCAGCGGTGCGCGAGCCTGCGTCAACCGTCGGTCAGGGCTTCGGGCCGTGGCCCTTCGCCTTGAGCTGCGCGGCGATCTCGCGCAGACAGGTCGGGCAGAGGCAGTCCTCGAACGTCCCAACGTCGTCCGGCAGCGGGACCGGGAGCGCGAACGCCTCCATCGAGCACCAGCACTCGCCCGCCTCGCCGAGGTTTCGGCAGCCGAACACCGTGCCGCACCGCTCGCAATGGAGCTGGCGCGTGGCCAGAGCCGGGTCCCACCCGCCGATCGTCTCGCTCATCCTGCAGGCGCCTCACTCGTGCACAGGGTCCGGGGGAACGCCGACCCAGTGTAGTGGCGCCAGAGCCGAGCCACGGCGACGCACGGCGACTCCCCCGCCGACGCCCGTGAAGAAGCTCAGCCGGCGGCCCGGCACGCGAGGCCCATGTAGAGGGCGATGTCCGCGCCCACGTGCACGCCGATCGGGATCCACAGCGACCCGAGCCTCGCACGCGCGACGCCCCCCGCCACGCCGACCGCGGCCATGAGCGCGATGTGCACCGGCAGCAGCGCGAGGACCTCCGGCCCGGCGTGGACGATGCCGAACGCGAGCCCCTGGAGCCCGATCGCGGCGGCCAGTGGCATCACCCGGCCGAGCCACGCCTGCATGGCGCCACGGTAGCTGACCTCCTCGAGGACACCGTTCGCGACGCCGAACGCGACGGCCGGCAGGAGCGCCCCAACGGGCCGCGGGAAGTCGAGCTCGCCGAAGAACGGTCGCGCGAGCCACGGCCCGATGACCAGCCCGCCGAGCGCGAGGACGAGGACCGAGCAGACCGCGACCGCAGCCTCGCGCCGTCCGGGTCGCCGCAGGCCGAGCTCCTCGAGTCCCGAGCCGTGGGCCCGCGCCAGACCCGCGATCACGGCCAGCCCGAACATCGCGACCGCCACGCGCCGCATGGCGATCGCGGAGAGCGGGTCCACGCAGCCGAGCGCGCCCAAGGGCGAGTCCAGGCCGAGCACCTGCGGCCACGGCAGGACGATCCCGACGGGCAGGACGGCGGCCCAGGCGATCGCCTCCGGGCGACGAGCGACTTGGAGCGCGCCCCAGCCAGCCAGCAGGACGACCGCTGCGACGGGTCGAAGCCCCGGGGACAGCGCTGCGACGAGCAGGATCGTCGGTCCGGCCGCCACCAGCCACCTCGCGCGCACGCTCGCCACCTCCGTCTCCGACTGCCCGCCCGAGCATGGAGACGAGCAGCGAGGCCGCCCGTGGCGCTCCCCTGCCGAGGGCCTCCCCTACTGGGCGGCCTCGAGGACGGTCAGGCGGTCAGCCGCTCGAGGGGCCATGACACGCCGTCGGCGGCGGTCGGCAGGCCGTCTGCGTCGGTCTCGAGCAGCAACGACGCCCCGCCGTCCGCGGCGAGCAGGCGCCAGCGGAGCTCGGCCGTATGGGCGACGTGCCAGGTGGCGGGTCGCGGCCGCAGGTCGATCCCCACGTCCACGGCCGGGAGGTTCGCCCCCTCCCCCACCCCGACCCGAGCGGCAGTCCCCTGGACGGCGATGGCTGCGGTCACCGGTGACGCGCCGGCGAGCAGGATGTGCCCGGCCGACCATGGCAGCGAGAGGTGGTCGATCCCCGACGCGCGCACGACGTTCCCGTGGAGCAGGAGCGGGTCGCCGTCGGGATGGAGCGTCAGGAGGCCCTCGCCGGTGGCGAGTTCGAGTTTGACGAGTCGCCCGTCGGGCGCCGTCTCCACCAGGAGCGACGCCTCCATGCGACCGTCGCCGTGCGACGTGACGGATCGCCAGCGGCGACCGTTGACGCCCGCGGCGACGCTCCAGACGAGGTGGCGACCGCCGGGCAGGCTCGCGGTGCCGCCACGCCGCACGAGGGATCCAGAGGGGCCGCTCATCCGGCCCCGCCCTCCTCGGCGAGCGTGTCCGTCCAGCGCTGGGCAACCGCACGAAGCTCGCCCGCAAGACTCGGCGCCATGCGCCCGAAGACGCGCACATCGCGCTCGCGGTACTCGAGCTCAACGGTGCCACGCTCGCGGACGCGCGCGAGCAGCTCGCCCGCGGCATACGGGACGGCGACGTCGAGGTCCTCCCAGAGCGTGGCCAGGAGCGCGGCGATCTCGGCGCGGAGCGTCTCGAGCCCGAACCCGGTGGTCGCCGAGACGAGCACGGTCCCGGCTACCGCGGGCGCCGGCAGCGAGCCGTCGGTGCCCGGGTACAGCAGGTCTGCCTTGTTGAACGCGGTCAGGCGGGGCTTGTCGCCGGCGCCGAGCTCGTCGAGCACCAGCTGCACGGTGGCGCGGTGCTCGGGCGAGTGAGCGTCGGCCGCGTCCACGACCTCGACGAGCACGTCGGCGCGCGTGACCTCCTCGAGGGTCGCGCGAAAGGCGTCCACGAGCTGGTGCGGGAGCTTGTGGATGAACCCGACGGTGTCGGTCACGATCGCGGTCTGCCCGTCGCCGAGCTTGACCTGGCGTGAGGTCGGGTCGAGCGTGGCGAACAGCTTGTCTTCGGCCTTGGCGACCTCGGACCCGACGAGGGCGTTGAGCAGCGTGGACTTGCCGGCGTTCGTGTACCCCACGATCGCGACCGTGGGGTACAGGCGCCGGTCGCGGCCGCGAGCGGTGGTCTGGCGCTGCTGGCGGACGGCCTCGACCCGCTCCTTCATCTTCTTGATGCGCTCGCGGATGAGCCGCCGGTCGGTCTCGAGCTGCGACTCGCCGGGGCCGCGCGTGCCGATGCCGCCGCCGGTCCGCGAGAGGTGCGTCCAGAGCCGGGTCAGGCGCGGCAGCTGGTACTCGAGCTGGGCGAGCTCGACCTGGAGGCGACCCTCGTGGGTCTGCGCGTGGAGCGCGAAGATGTCGAGGATCAGGCGGCTGCGGTCCATGACCTTGACGTTGAGCAGGCTCTCGAGGCTCTTCTGCTGCCCGGGGCTGAGCTCATCGTCGGCCACGAGGATGTCGAAGCCGGTCTCGCTCTTGGCCTGGAGCAGCTCCTCAGCCTTGCCCTTGCCCACGTACCAGTTGGGGTCTGGGTGGCGGCGGTTCTGCCACTCGGCGCCCACGACCTCGGCGCCGGCGGTCGTGGCGAGCGCCGCGAGCTCGGCGATGCTGTCCTCCGCGGACCAGCCGGGATCGTCGCCGGTGTCGACGGCGACGAGGAACACCTTCTCGATGGGGGGTGCGATGTCGATCGTTTCGCGAGGGCTCATCGCCCGCAAGGATAGCCCCTGCCCCGTTCAGCCCCGCGCGAGCCTGGCCAGCTTTGCGAGCAGGTCCTCATTGGACTTGCGCAGGCGCGCCACCTCGTCGGTGAGGTCCTTGATCGCCCGGTTCGTGTCCTCGAGCTCCACGCGCACGGCGCGGCGCAGGGCGGCGTCCATGTCGCTGGTGCTCGAGGAGCGGGTCCGGCTCGTGGTGGTCCGGCGACGCTTGGTCGGCGTGACGGCGTCCTCGAGGACCTTGCCGAGATCGTTGAGGTTGAAGCCCAGGGGTTTGTCGGTCATGCGAGAACCGTAGCGGGGCGACGCAAGCCCTGTGGGACCGGTTCGTCGCCGCTTGGCGGGACGGGGCCCATGGCGTCAGGTCGGCGAGGCCGCCAGCGGCGCCGGCGCCGACTCGGGCATGAGGGTCTCCCCCGTTGACGCGGCAGGGATTCCTGCAGCGGCGTCACGCTCGGCGCCGACGCGCTCAGCGAGGTCGGGGATGACCTCCGACCAGGAGTGCCCGGCGACGCGGAGGCGGCGACGCCAGACCGGCGTCTCGCTCCGGCCGATCGCGGTCTTGAGGATCTCCCGCTCCCTGGCCCGCAGGGCCGGCTCGTCCATGCCGCCGAACTCGAAGAGCGGCGAGATGCGCGAGAACGGCGGGAAGGTGTACGCGTCATCTGTGTTGACGAGCAGCTGGTCGACGGTGTCGTCGAGGCTGGGCTCCTCGAGGATCGCCTCGCCGCGCTCCATCAGCACGACCCCGTCGATAGGCGCCCGGTCGGTCATGTCGCAGTCGAGCAGCGACTGGACGTGGTACTTGGGCGGCGGGACGCAGATCTGGACCCAGGCGTTCGTCGTCACGATCGGGATGTTGAGGCGTCCGAGCGCGTGGCCTGCGGTCCGCCCGCCTTTGGAGTGGACCCGGCTGCGGATTGCGAGCATCACCCGGTCCACCATCGGCAGACCGCCCTCGTTGACCGCGCTCATCGTGTGGGATGAGAGCGTCATGGGCTTGGGGTAGCTCAGGAGGTCGCCGCCGGGTGTGACGATGGCCATGTCGTCGGCGATGAAGCCCCACCGCTTGTGGGTCAGCAGCCTGAGCACCGTGCTGGTCTTGCCCGTGTCGGTCTGGGCAGACAGGATGATCGCCCCGCGGTCACCGTCGATCGCGGCGCTGTGCAGCAGGACGTAGCCGTGCGCGACGAGCCAGAACCGGAGCACCGGCTCCACCATGTTCGTGTAGAGGACGTGGTGGGACCAGTGGAGCAGCCAGTTCGCCTCGATCTTGACGGGTTCGCCCAGGACGATGTCGAACGCGGCTGAGAACAGGCCGAGGTGCTCGCGGTAGGTAATCCGGTTGCCCTCTCGGCCGACCGCGCTGCGAAGGCGCAGCCCGCCGCCGATCCGACGCCGGGCGATGATGATGTCGGCCTTGAGGGGCGTCGTGGAGTTGAACGCCGCGAGCTCAGGGAGGTTGGTGCGCGACTTGATCCGCACGATCCCGTGGACGTCGTAGTGGAACCAGCCCTCGACGGCCAGTTCGTCGCGGTGATCCCGCCCGGCCCAGATCCAGTAGTCCGACACGAGGTAGCGGATGCCGAACGTGATGCCGATCGCCACGAGGTTCGAGATCAGGTAGTGGACCCCGACAACATTGGTCAGCAGCAGGATCACCGGCACGCGGACGACCAGGGTCGCAATGTTGATCGCGCTGAACACGAGGTACCGCACGAGCAGGCCATGGCGTGCCTGGCGGCCGCGGAAGACGAAGATCTCGGTGAGGATGAAGTTGTTGAGCGTCGACACGAACGACGCGATGACGGCGCCGAGCGCGAGGTCGAGCTTGAGCCACTCGGTGGTGAGGGCCAGCGCCAGGCTGTTGACCCCGATGCCGATGATGCCGACGATCGCAAACTTCGACGGCCGGGCGAGGACGGTCAACAGGCGCAGGACCCGGGCCTGGTGGTGGGTTCGCGGGCGGCCTGCGCCGCTCGGTTCGCCTGTCTGCAACGGTTGCCTCATCCTCCTGGCCCGTGGCGCGCGCGCAATCTCTGGGCACGCCAGGCTGACGCGGGAATGCTACCCGAACTGGCGCTTCCGGGCGGTGTCCGCCGCGCTCAGGACCCGGCCAGCATCTTGAGCTGGGCCATCGCGGCGTCGGCCTCGGGCGAGGGGTCGTAGACGACGAGGACCTTGACCAGGGCCGCCGCTGCGGCCTGGGACTGGGCGGGCGTCTGGGCGAGCTTTGCCGTGAGGCGCACGAGCGCATCGGTGGACACGTAGAGCTTGCTCGTGTCCAGCTTCACGTTGGCCGGGTCGACCTTGAAGATGTGGATGTGGTTCGAGCGCGCGCTGGTGCTGAAGTCCCAGCTGGCGACGAGCGTGAATCCGTGGTCCGGGGTGAGCTGGGGCAGGATCGAGGGGGCCGAGGTATTGAGGCCTGTCGTGTAGACCCAGTACTGGACATTCCACTTCTTGATCTGCGACTCGACCCAGGCCGCGCGGAACGCCTGGTACTCGTTGATGTTGCGCGGCGCGGTGTCGGCGCCCACCCAGTCCGACGAGGACGGCTCGCCGACGCGCTTGAAGCCCTCAGGTTCGGCCGGGTCCACGATGACGTTCTTGTGGCGCACGAGGTGCAGCTCGTAGTCGCCCACGAGGCCGTACGCCATCTCGTAGCCCAGGAATGAGCCGAACGCGACGCTGGTGCCCGTCGGGACGTTGGCGCGGACCCATGTGTCCACGGTCGTGACCGACTTGACCGACAGACCGCCGCCGCCGGAACGGGTCAGGTACGCCCGGCCGCCGATCGCGAGCGTGCCGCCGACGACCGCCACGGCCAGCACCGCCACGACCCCGTACTTGGCGATGGCGGGGCGCCGACCGCCCTCGGTCAGCCGTCCGGCGATCTTGGACAGCGCCCACGAGCAGCCGCCCGCGGCCACGACGACCGCCGTCGCCACCTGGGCGATGTAGTTGCGCGGCGGCTCGCCCACCTGAACCACCATGATCACCAGCGGCAGGCCGCAGATGCTGGCCACGAGCGCGTTGACCACGCCCCGGTGCTCGCGGGCTCCACGGTCGCGCCAGAGCATGACAAGCGCAAGCACGAGGCCGAGGGCGATGAACAGCCCGATCGGCACCAGTTCGAGCTTCCACTCGCCCAGGTAGAGCTTCCACTGGGTGAGCTGGTAGATGGGGGCGCCCTTGAGCCGCGAGATGCGCGAGAAGAACCAGAGGAACAGCAGGCTCCACGCGATCGCGGTCCCCCACCCGATCAGCGGGCGACCGTGCGCAACGAGGCGCGCGGGCAGCCGGCGACGGACGCCTGCGATCGCGCCCTCGACCCGGGGCACGTCGGCGAGCCGGCCGGCCGACAGGCAGACCACGATCAGGGCCAGCACGGGGAGGAACAGCACCGGCAGCGTCCACGCGGCCGATTCGACGCGGTACACGTGCCCGGTCATGGCCGCGTAGTACAGGAACCATGGCGCGAGGCCCACCGATGCGGCAAGCGTCAGCCAGCCGGTGGTGCGCAGCAGGCGCTTCCACGGCACGTCGGCCAGCACGCCGAAGATCACCGGCGCAGGCGCGAGCGGGATGGCGACCTCCTTGACCATGACCGCGACCGCGAATGTGAGGCCGGCCGCGATCGCCCAGCGGATCGAGCCGCGGCGCACCGCCTGCCAGCCCACCTCGAGGTACAGCAGCGCCATGGCGGCTGCGGGGACGTCGAGGCGCGTGGTGCGCGTGAGGTGGAACAGGTAGCTGAAGGCGAGGATCGCGAATCCGCCGATCACGCCCGCGACGGGCGAGCTGCGGCGGGCCATAGTGACCGTGAGGGCCACGACCCCGGCGCCGGCGAGGCCGTCGAGGATGTGGCCAGCCCAGACCGCGTCGAAGCCCGCCAGCGCCTGGGGCGCGTACAGGACGAACATCCACAGCGGCGAGTGGAGCAGGAACATCGTCCCGAAGGCAGTCTCGGGGCCGCGGCCCGCCCAGATGCTGGCGCCGATGCCGAGGTACTTCGCTTCGTCGAACCCGACCGCGAATGCAGGGACGATCAGCAGCAGCACGACGAACAGCGCAACGGACGAGTAGCCCAGGATCGCGAGGCGACGATCGCCTGGATCGGTGGGTTGGGCGCCAGTCTGTTCGAGCATCCCCGGAAGGGTAGCGCAGGTGCGATCCAGACCGCGGCGGCGGCCGTCAGACCAGGCGGAGGGCCATCTGGAGCGCCGAGCCGAGCGTTGCCCCAGTCGTGTCGTCGGCGTCCATGACCTGCAGGTCCGGCTCGGCCCTGAACCAGGTCCGCTGCCGTCGCGCGAAGGCCTCGTTGCGGGCGGCATCGAGCGCCACCGCCTGGCCGAGCGTGAGGTCCCCGTCAAGATGCGCCCAGCTCTCGCGATAGCCAATGGCAGAGAAGGCTGGCAGCGCCGGGTCGAAGCGCTCGCGCAGGCAGCGCGCCTCCTCGACCAGCCCGGCCGTGAACTGCGCCCGGGCGCGGGCGTCGATGCGGCGGTGGTGCTCGCTGTGCTCGAGGACCAACTGCAGCCCGAGCACCGGGGCCGGGTAGCCCACAGGAGCCGGCAGTTGCGCGTCGCCCTGCAGGGTCGCGATCTCGAGGGCACGCACCACGCGGCGCGGGTTCCGCAGATCCGTTCCCGCGGCGAGCCGCGGCGCGAGGTCGCGGAGACGGGCCGCCAGTGGGGTGACGCCAGCGCGCGCGAGATCAGCTTCGACGGCCGCCCGCACGCCGGCATCTGATGGGAGCGCGTCGGTGTCGATGCCGCGCATCACGGCCCGGAGCCAGAAGCCGGTCCCCCCCACGAGGATGCCGATGCCGCCACGGGCCTGGAGCGCGCTGAGCGCGGCCAAGGCGTGCGACCGGAAGTCGGCGACCGAGTAGGGCTGGTCGGGCTCAACGAGGTCGAGCCCGTGGTGCACGATGCCGTGCCGCTCCCCGAGGGTGGCCTTCGCGGTGCCGATGTCGAGACCGCGGTAGACCTGCCGCGAGTCGGCGGAGATGATCTCGGCAGGGATGCCGCGGGCGATCAGGCCCTCGGCGAGCGCGATCGAGAGACCCGTCTTGCCGGTCGCCGTGGGCCCGCCGAGGACGATCAGCGGGGCGAGCCCGGCCGACCGCGCGTCAGGCGAGCCGGCCACGGAGCGCATACGGTCCGGCGTGCTCGATCCTGACGTCCACAAGCGCGCCGAGCAGCTCGGGCGAGCCCGCGACGTGGACCAGCTTGTTCTCTCGCGAGCGCCCGACGAGGTGGGCCATGCCGTCGGGCAGGTCGCGGAAGGCATTGCGAGCCACGGTGGCTCCGGCGGTCTCCTCCTCGTCATCGTGGGTGTGGGCGCGAGGTGGGACCACGGCGTCCACGAGGACCTGGGTCGTGCGGTCGAGCCAGGCGCGGTTGCGCTCGAGGCCGACCTCCTCCTGGACGGCGAGCAGGTCGACGAGACGGCGGTGCTTCACGACGGCCGGCACGTCATCGGCGAGCTTGGTGGCGGGCGTGCCGGGTCGCTCGCTGTACGCGGCGGCGAAGACCTGGTCGTACCGGACGGCTCGCAGCAGCTCGAGCGTCGCCTCGTACTCCTCGTCGGTCTCGCCGCAGAACCCGACGATCACGTCCGTGGATAGCGCAATCCCGGGCACCGCCTCGCGGATGCGGGCCAAGCGCTCCCCGTAGTGCTCGATCGTGTATTGGCGGCCCATCCGGCGGAGCATGGCGTCGCTGCCCGACTGGACGGGAAGGTGCAGGGACTCACAGACCGACGGGCAGTCGCGCAGCGCCTCGACGAGCCGGTCGGAGAGGTCCCACGGGTGCGACGTGACGAAGCGCAGCCGCGGGATGGCCGGAGCGCCGTCGTCGGTGCGCACGGAATCGATCGCGCGGATCAGCTCGGCGAGGTCGGGGCGGGCCTCGCGGTCCTGGCGGCGGCCGACGGTGCGCTCGGTGCGGATGTGCGCGAACCGCTCGTCTGGCGACAGGTCGTGGCCGTACGAGTTGACGTTCTGACCGAGCAGTGTGACCTCGCGGTACCCGGCAGTCGCCAGCGCCCGCGCCTCGGCGACGATCTCGTCGAACGGGCGGCTCCGCTCCGGGCCGCGACTGAACGGGACGATGCAGTAGGTGCACGTCTTGTCGCAGCCGTAGATGATCGGGAGCCAGGCGCTGATCGCCGAGCCTCGGCTGACAGCACCCACGGCGATCGCGTCTGAGCGGGCGCGGACCAGGTGCGTGGCGTCCGAGACGAGATCGCCCTTGACGAGCGTGGTCGCGGCGGTGGTCGCCATCGCACCGACGGGCGCCTGCGCGGACGCGAGGCCGAGGCGGTCCACGAGCTCGGGCTCCTCGTCCGGCCGCAGGAACAGGTCCACGGCCGGGTAGCGCTTGGCGAGCCCAGCGCGGTTCGACTCGCGCACGCTGCACCCGGTGAGCACGACGCGCATCCCCGGGTTGGCGTCCTTGAGCCGGCGCAGGTGCCCCTGACGGCCGATCACCTTGGCCTCGGCGGCCTCGCGGATGGCGCACGTGTTGATCAGGACGAGGTCGGCCGACTCCATCGACGTCGCCTCGGCACAGCCCGCCGTGAGCAGGCGGCCTGCCATCTCTTCCGAGTCGCTGCGGTTCATCTGGCAGCCCAGCGTCCACACGAAGAACGACGGCAGCGAGCGGGGCTCCGGGCGGAACTCGGCGAGCCGCGCGTCCTGCGGATCGAGCGGCGCGCGCGGGCCATCCGTGGGCGTGCCGGGCGCGAGGTCGAGGACGGGCAGGGATCGGGACGTCATGACCGCGCCATGGTAGTGCCTCGGGGCCTGGGGACGGGCCCGACGGTGGGGCGAGGCCGACCGTCAGAGGTGCGGGAAGCGACCGCGCGCCGCGAGCGCGGCCAGGACCCCGGCAATCATCTCGCCCGGCA
>Ga0315271_10003098_pt1 | contig 10503 bp, 8 predicted proteins | sample C3_top_MG_FD_204664 | JGI IMG/M metagenome (GOLD analysis project Ga0315271, IMG submission 204664) | Sediment microbial communities from Yellowstone Lake, YNP, Wyoming, USA - C3_top | ecosystem: Environmental > Aquatic > Freshwater > Lake > Sediment | place: USA: Wyoming | collected 2017-08-01
TTGGGGTGTACGTGCTGGGGCTGGTGATGGAGTGGCTGCTGGGTTTGGGCGGCCTCCCGGCGATCGCCGCGATCAACGAACGCAAGGCCGGCAAGCTGTACGCGGAGCTGGATCTCACGGGCTTCTGGCGGCCGACCGCCCAGCACGACAGCCGCAGCCTGATGAACGTCACGTTCCGGCTGGCGAGCGAGGACCTCGAGAAGGCGTTCGTCAAGGAGTCCACGGCCGCCGGGTTCGACGGGCTCAAGGGCCATCGTTCGGTCGGCGGGATGCGCGCGTCGATCTATAACGCGTTCCCCGAGGCCGGGGTGGACGCCCTGATCGAGTTCATGCGGGAGTTCGAACGCCGCAACGGATGAAGAGCCACTATCAGGTCGTCGTCATCGGCGGCGGCATCGTCGGTTGCAGCGTCGCATACCACCTGACATCGCGGGGTCTGACGGACGTCGTCCTGATCGAGCGGACAGAATTGACGGCGGGTTCATCGTGGCATGCCGCCGGCGGCTTCCATGCCATCAACAGCGACATCGATGTCGCGGCGCTGCAGAAGTACACGATCGGCCTCTATCCCCGGGTGGAGGCAGAGAGCGGACAGGCTATCGGCCTGAAGATGACCGGTGGCCTGGAGCTCGCGGGCACGCCTGAACGCTGGCAGTGGCTGAAGGCAGAGCGGGCCTGGTTGCGCACCATGGACACCGATGCCTATCTCCTCACGCCGCAGGAAGCCGCGGCGATGGTGCCCATCATCGATCCAAGGGGCCTGACCGGCGCGCTCTTCGACCCACACGAGGGGAACCTGGATCCCCACGGCGCGACCCACGCCTACGCCGGCGCGGCGAAGAAAGGTGGGGCAGAGGTCGTCCTGCACGACCGGGTGGTGTCGCTCCTGCGCACGCCCGGCGGGGAGTGGCGCGTTGAGACCGAGCGCGGCACCATCACGGCGGAGCACGTCGTCAACGCAGCCGGCCTGTGGGCGCGCCGGGTCGGCAACATGGTCGGCATCGACCACCCACTCGTGCCGATGTCGCATCACTACCTCGTCACGGACGACATCCCCGAGGTCGCTGCGATCGAGGGTCCGATGGCCGCGGTGACGGACCTCGAGGGCTTCACCTACCTGCAACGCGAAGGCGACGGCGTGATCCTGGGCGTTTACGAGCGGAACCCGCGTCACTGGAAGGTGGAGGGCGCCGATTGGGACTTCGGGATGACGCTCTTCCCGGAGGAGATCGATCGGATCATGCCGGAGCTGTCGATCGGCCTTCAGCGGTTCCCGGCATTGCAGGATGCTGGGATCAAACGCTGGGTGCATGGCGCCTTCACGTTCACGCCGGACGGGAATCCGCTGGTCGGACCAGTGGCCGGCCTCCCGAACTACTGGGCGGCGTGCGGCTGCATGTCGGGGTTCTCGCAGGGCGCCGGGATCGGGCTGGTGCTGGCCAACTGGATCGTGGATGGCGACCCCGGGCTGAACGTGTTCGGCATGGATGTCTCCCGGTTCGGCCCGTATGCCTCGGAGGACGGCTACCTGCGAGCCACGACTAGGCAGTTCTATGCGCGCCGTTTCGTCATGGCCTACCCGAACGAGGAACTTCCCGCTGGGCGACCGCTCAAGACCACTCCGTGCTACGAAGATCTCCTGGCGGCAGGGGCGAGGTTCACCGTGAACTGGGGTCTGGAGGTGCCGCTGTACTTCGCCTCGCGGCCGGACTTCGAGGAGATCGACACCCTCGGCCGGTCCGATGCAGAGCCCATCGTGGCCCAGGAAGTCGAGGCGGTCCGCACGGCGGCCGGAGCCCACGAGATCGCCCAGTATGCGAGATACGAGGTCACCGGCCCGGGCGCCGAGGCGTGGCTGGATCACCTCCTGGCCAGTCGCATCCCGGGTGTGGGCCGCATCCGCCTGGCGCCCATGCTTGGCGAGGCCGGGCGCTTGAAGGGCGATCTCACGGTCGCGAGGCTGGACGAAGAACGCTTCTGGCTGACAGGTTCCTACTACCTGCAGGTGTGGCACCAGCGCTGGTTCAGCGAGCAGATGCCCGGCAGTGGCGTTGCACTGGAGAACATCACCGACGACTGGATGGGCTTCTCGGTCTCGGGCCCGGCGACGCGCCGGATCCTGCAGGGGCTCGTGCGCGACGACGTGTCGAACGAGGCGTTCCCGTTCATGACGGTCCGGACGATGAACGTCGGAACCGCGAAAGCCGTCGTCGGCAGGCTTTCGCTGACCGGGGAGATGGGCTATGAGATCGTCGTCCCGACGAACCGGCATCGAACCCTGCTGGAGCAGTTGCGCGAGGCGGGTCACGCGAATGGCCTGCGGCTCATCGGCGACCGGGCCCTCGACAGTCTCCGGCTGGAGAAGGCCTACGGCATCTGGAACGCGGAGTTCACCCAGGCCCGAACACCTGGGATGTCCGGTCTCGATCGGTTCGTCGCGTTCGGCAAGGGCGACTTCATCGGCCGCGAGGCCGCCGAACGTGAGCGGAACCAGGGTGGCGCGGCGCAACGGCTCGTGCTCCTGGACGTCGCCGCGGGGAACGCGGATGCGTCGGGCCACGACGGGGTGTGGCACCAGGATCGCCGGGTCGGGTCCGTGACGTCGGGGGCCTACGGTCACCACGTCGGCAAGAGCCTGGCGCTGGCTTATCTCGATCGCGAGGTCATCGAGACGGAGCCTGAGTTGACGGTCTTCGTGCTCGGCGAGGCACGAACGGCCCGGATCCTGCGGGAGCCGCCGTACGACCCGACGGGCGTCATGCTTCGAGGCTAGCCTGGGCGCCCGTTCGCGCCTGTGCCGGCCGTCGCAACACCGTAGACTCGACCGATGCGACCACATGACATCCGCCGCCTCGTCATCCTGACCGAGGGCCAATTCGGCGTCCATAACGCCAAGACCGCCTATGGGGTGATCCGCTACGGTCGCGACGAGGTCGTCGCCGTGCTGGATTCGAGCGAGGCCGGTCGATCCGTGGCCGAGTTCCTGCCGGGCAATGACATCCCGATCGTCGCGACACTGGTCGAAGCCCTGGCGATCCAGCCACCACCCGACGCCCTGTTGATCGGGATCGCCCCGACCGGCGGCAAGCTCCCCGAGGAGTGGCGGACGACGATCCTGGCCGCGATCGCCGCTGGCCTGGATGTCCTCTCCGGGCTCCATACGTTCCTCGGCGAGGATCCCGAGTTCGCCTCTGCGGCGGCCGTGCACGGGACCCGGATCGTGGACTACCGCCGTCCGCCGGACCGCCTGGAGACCTCGGTCGGTCGACGCCACGGGGCGGGCAAGCGGGTCCTGTTGACCGTTGGGACTGACTGCGCCATCGGCAAGATGTCGGTCGTGCTGGAGTTGCGCAAGGCCGCCCTGGTCCGTGGCGACAGCGCGGTCTTCGTGCCGACCGGCCAGACCGGGATGATGATCGATGGCTGGGGCGTGTCCGTGGACCGGCTCATCAGCGATTTCGCCCAGGGCACGGTGGAGTGGCTGGTCGAACAGGCCGAGACGATGGGTGACTGGATCCTGGTCGAGGGCCAGGGATCCCTGGATCACCCGGCCTACTCGGCCGTCACACTGGCGCTCATCCACGGCGCGACGCCCCAGGGGCTGATCCTCGTCCACAAGCCGGGCACGACCGATCACGATTTCGATCACCTGCCGGACGTGACGTTCCCGATCGCATCCCTGCCCGGGTTCATCCGGATCCACGAGCAGGTGGCGGGCCTGGTGGCGCCGTCCACGGTCGTGGCCATCGCTCTGAATACGTCGCTCTACCCGGACGAAGCGGACGCGCGGCGCATCATCGCCGAGACCGCAGCCGAGACCGGGCTCCCCACCGACGATCCATACCGGTTCGGCCCGGACGCGCTGTGGTCGGCGATCCGCGACCGCATGAAGGAGCTGGTCCCATGAGCCTGCACCTGTCGGCGGAGACACTGGAGCTGGCCCTGCGGGACCCATTCCGCATCGCCCGCCAGGATCACGGTGGATACAGCCGCGTCACGACCGTGGTGGTCGAGCTCCGGGACGACCGATTCCCGGGCATCGTCGGGGTGGGGGAGGGCTACCCGGACAGCTACTACGGCGAAACGATCGAGACGATGGCGGCGGTCTATCCGCTGCTGCTTGGCGCGATCGGAGCGCCGGACGCCTCGGAAGACGGCCTCATCGCCGCGGAACTCGCGATGGATGGAGCGATCCGCGGACACGGGGCGGCCAAGTGCGCCGTCGATATCGCGCTGCACGACCTGGTCGGCAAGGTGACCGGTTCCACGGTCCACGCCCTGCGCGGGCTGTCGCCGGACATCCCCCCGACGGACTTCACCATCGGTATCGATGAACCGGCGGTCGTCGCCCAGCGGGCACTTCGCGCCGCCGCATTCCCGGCCCTCAAGATCAAGGTGGGGGGCCAGGCCGACCTCGCGACGCTCGAGGCGGTCCGCGAGGTCTTCACCGGCCCGATCCGGGTGGATGCCAACACGGGCTGGCAGCCCGAAGACGCGGTCGCACTCCTGCCCCACCTGGAACGACTTGGGGTCGAACTCATCGAGCAGCCGTTCCCGGCCCGGCGCCTGGATCAACTCCGCTGGCTGCAGGAGCGTTCGAACCTGCCGATCGTCGCCGATGAGAGCTGCGTCTTCCCGGAGGATCTCGAAGGATTGGTCGGGGTCGTGGACGGGGTTAACGTGAAGCTGGCCAAATGCGGCGGCATCGGGCCGGCGAAGCGGATGCTGGAGCGGGCGCGGGAGCTCGGTTTCCGAACATTCCTCGGTTGCATGGAAGAGACGCAGGTCTGCATCGCCGCGTCGGCGGTCGTGGCGTCGCTTGCCGAATGGATCGACCTGGACGGCTGCCTGCTGCTGGCGGACGACCCCTTCCAGGGACTCGAACTGGGGCCCGATCATCGCTGGCGACTCTCGACATCACCCGGCCTGGGGTTGTCAAGGCGACCCGCCTGATCCGGTCCACGCTCGTATCGCACGGGTGTTCGGTGAACGTCCGTTCGTGTGGACAACTTGGTGGATGAACTGGTGGACAAGCCCCCTTCCCGGCCCGGTGGCGGCGGCCTACCATGGTCCCTTACCGGTCGGAGGCCCCACGGAGGGAGTGGAGGACCGGCCAGCCAGGCCCCACCTCGGGCCGTCGATCCCGCATCGATCGGACGGTCGGACCGGGCATCGTAGTGTCATCGCGCGCCGCCAGGACCCCAACCAGACGGACGCCGATGTGGACGGAGAAGACTCGATCGATGGATCCGCTGACCGCCGCCCGCCCCCAGCCAGATCCGGAGGCGATCGAGTTCATCCGCTTCTGCTATGAGCGCCGACGTGTGGGCTGGCCAGAGCTGTATGACGAGATGTGCGGAGTTGCCGCGCGTGGCCTCTTCCGCGGCTACGGATCGGACGATCTGGCCGGCTTCGGCATCGGCTTCAGCCTGTTCGAGATGTCATCCCTGGCGGCCATGTCGGCGCGGGTCATCGCGGAGGAGCAGGCGCGACGGCGGCCCGTCCACGTGACGATCCGGGCGGACGTCTCCGGCGTGGCGGACGTCTCCGGCGTGGCGGACGTGCCGGGGGTGGCCGAAGTTGCCAGCGAGGTCATCCTGGAGGTGCCGATCGCACCGATGGCGGTCACGGTGCCGAATCGCCCGGTGGCGGTGCCGGTCATCGCTGAACGGTCCGCGCCATCCCTCGTTCGGTTGGCCCTGGCTCCCACCCGGGCCTGAACTCGGGGCGCCGCGCGATCTCGTCGGAGTCGGTCGGGGTTCGACCAGATCTTGGCCAGATAGCAACCCGATTGGTGGTATGCGAGAACTACTGCCGAATTCCGACGACTTCGCTCGATTCGACGGTGTCGATCACGCTTGGCGGGGCCACCGCGACCGTGCGATCGGGTCGAAGTCGATGCTGATCCTCGCATAGCACGAACGGCACGCGTATCTGGCAAGGACCGCGCAGCTGGATCCGCGGCCGGGTCGCGGGCCTGAACTCGGACGTCAGGCGCGGATGCGGCGCCTGGCCATCTCGCCTTCGATCTGGCGCTCGGCATCCACGTAACGATCGATCTGCACCCGGAGCTGGTTCGCCTCCGGGACGTAGAGGTGGACCTGCTGCTGGAGGATGTACGACAGGCGACGGCTGGTCATCCGCACGTGGTCAAGGTTCTTCATCAGGACCAAGGGGTCCATCGAGGCCAGGTCGGACGCGTGATACATCTGCTGCATGGCAGCATTCTATCGGGCGCGGAGACGTGGCGAAGGCCTCGCGCTGACCATGCGATGACCTACAGGGAGCGCAAGGCCCGTTGCGGCCAGGCCCAGTCCACGTCCATCGCGGCACCCGACAGGGCGCGTCGTCGGCCGGCCTCCGTGGCGCCCAGGACCAGGATCCGATCCGTCTTGGTTGCCTGGCCCGCCTCCTCGCCCCAGAGCTTGGTCATCTTGCGGTTGGCGGCCACGTCGTCCAGGGCCACGCCGGCGAGTCGATAGCCCTCGGGTTCGGCGGCTGCCTCCCAGGCACGTTCGGCCAGGCCGACGCCGCCTTTGATCCGTCGACCGCGGTCCGTTTCCACGTCACCGATGACCAGGACGACGACCGCGTCATCGGTGAGGATCGGTCGCAGGCCGGACAGGACGTCACGCAGGAAGGCCAGGTAGGGCTCGCGGTGATGGGCGTCGTCCAGCGTCGCATCGATCTCGCGGGCGTCGAAGCCCAGGAACCAGGTCCGCAGCCAGTTGTAGTAGCCGTACTTCACGACGCGCAGGTACGGCGGCGACGTCACGACCAGCCGAGCCCGGTCCGGACGACCCAACGCGCGCAGGCCCGCACTCGCCCGTTCGGCGACGTCACGGGCGTCACCGAGCAGGGCGAGCCCCTCGGCCCGTGGAGGTGCATGGCGGAACAGTCGGTCGAGTTTCTTCTGGAGCCCATCGAAGACGTCCCGGTCCGGGGCGCTGAAGTCCGTCCGCGCGGCGAAATCGCGCACATAGCGTGGTGCCATGCTGAACGTGTTCGGCATCAGGACGGACAGGTAGCTGGCGCTCTTGCCGTGCAGGATCCCGGTGATCGCGGCAGCCAGGAATCGGTCCGTCCGGTCGTCCAGGCGCAGGGCAGTGCGCACGTACAGCAGCTGGGCGAGCGTCCGAGCGTGGAAGGCGAGCGCGACCTCCACCGGGACCGGCTCCACGCCTATCGACGCCAAAGCGCCCGAGCCTGCGCGCGGGACCAGCACGCCAGAGGCTCCCGGGTCCGCCGCGACCCGCGCACCCAGCGCCAGCCACTCCCCGGAAACGGCGTTCCAGCCCAGGCGAAGCTGGGCCAGTCGGGTCACAGCCTCCGCTCGCGTCGCCGGCTGGACCTTGGATGCCGTCAGGAGATGGGCGAACGGGTTGAGGTCGTTGCCGACCCCGATCCGACCCTCCGCGCAGGCCTGGAGTGGCGTCGTCCCGCGCCCGGAGAACGGATCCAGCACGACGTCACCGGGGCGTGAGTAGCGGGCGATGAATGCGTGGGTGAGAGCCGCCGGAAAACTCGCCAGGTATGAGCACATCGGGTGGAAGGTGTGGCCCCACAGGCGCTGCTGATCCTTCCATTCGGGCGCCAGATCCATCGCCGGAAGCTGCAGCGGCAGCTCCAGGGCGAGCTGACCCGCGGTGAAACCGCGTGTGCCGCCGATGAGCGCGCGTTGCGGAGGTGCCGACATGGGCGTTCCGGATCCTCTTGACCCCGCCCCGATCCCGGTCGGCGCGATGGGCCGCGGAGCATAGCACGCCGGATTCCGGCCGCTCGACGCAGCGACACCGGCCGCCGGCAGTGGGGACGGCGTTCACATCGGACCGGACGAAGTCTCCACGTCACGCGAGCGTCGTGCACGCGAGGATCGAACGGTCCCGACGAAGGCGGCCGCCCCGAGGGCCAGGACGAGTCCGACGGGCCAGTCGTGTGAACGCGAAGAGCCCGAAGAGGCGGGGGAGCTGGCGGCCTTGGTGGCGGTGTCCGGGACGGCACCGATCGCGAGCCTGGGCCCCGTCGAGTAGTGGATCCCGCCACCCGGTCCGGATCCGTCGTGGCACCACCACCACAACTGGTACGTTCCATCGGGGAGGGCGGGGACCGTGATCGTGGCGTCCCCGCTGCTCGCCGTCGCGTCGGGCACATTATCGAAGGGAAGCCATTCCTCGGTGGGCGGGAGATCCGGTGCCGGCAGGCCGGCGCCGGGCACGGAGCCGGGATCGGCATCCGCGGGCCGCGCGCCCGTCGCAAGCCAGAAGGCCCCGAGGTCCAGGGGCAGCGGACCCGAGCCGTCCGCGTTGAGACACTCCATCCCGATGAGCCGGACGGTGTCCCCCGGCATGGCGGCAGGAGGGTCGAGCTTGACGGGGATGTTGGCGCAGCAGGTGTCCGCCGATGCGGCAGGCGCGAGCAGCAGGACTGCCGCGGCGCCCATCACCAACGCCCTCAGGTTCGATCTCGCCGTCATCTCGCGTCTCCCTCGGCTGCCGTCACGCTTGCGCTTCCTTCGGCTGTTGGGGAGACGCACCGGGCCCCGGTCTGTTTCAGTCGAGGCACGCGAAGCCGCGACCTTCCTGTCGGCCCAGACCGCCCTGCTCGTCGGCTCGACGGCGATGCCTGCGCGCGGTAGGCTCCGCCAGCCATGACCCGACGCGACATCCGATCCGACGACACCTTCGCGACGGCAGCCGAGATCCCGCCGATCAAGGGCATCCTGATTCGCCACCTGCGCGCCCCGACCGACTATCTCGCTATGAACACGGTGGCGAACCGAGCTCGCGTCGCGAACGGTGATCACTTCGCCACGTCCGACGAAGGCCTGGCAGCCTTCTACGACCATCTGCCCGACAGCGATCCCGCCACCGACGTCGTCGTCGTAACCGTGGCCGAGGCGATCGTGGCCTACGGCCGGGTGACCTCCGGAGCCGAGCTCTCCAAGGATCGAGGCCACCTCCACGACCTCATCTGTTTTGTCGATCCGGCCTGGAATCGTCGCGGGATCGGCCGCGCGCTGCTGGCGACCTTGGAGGCACGGGCGGGGGAAATGGTCGCGGACCAGCCGAATGTGGCGCACAACCTCCAGGCGGAAGCCGAGGACAGGTCCGCCGGTCAGACCACGCTCCTGGTCTCAGCCGGTTACCGTCCGGTCCGCTACTTCTACACGATGCTCCGGCCGAACCTCGACGACCAGTTCGATGCGCCGCTGCCGGCAGGCCTCGAGATCCGCGATGTCCAGCCTGAGCACTTGCGGGCCATCTGGGAGACAGAGGTGGAGGCGGTCCAGGATCACTGGGGCGCCACAGAGCCGACCGAAGCGGCCTACAAGTCGTTCCTCACGGACGCGTCGCCGGCGGAGACCGCGCTCTGGCGCGTCGCCTGGGATGGTGACCAGATCGCCGGCCAGGTGCGCAGCCTCATCAGCGATGACGGCAACCGTCGGGACGGCACCACGCGCGGCTGGGTGGAGCGGATCATGGTTCGCCGACCGTGGCGGCACCGCGGCGTCGCGCGGGCCCTCATGGCGGCGAGCTTTCCGCTCCTTCGTGCGCGCGGCATGACCGAGGGCATCCTGGGCGTAGACACCGAGAACCCATCCGGCGCACTGCGCGTCTACGAGAGCATGGGCTTCGCGCCCATCTCGCGCAGCACGACCTACCGCAAGCCGATCGGCTGACGATCCAACCGGGCGCCCCGCACACCGTCGGCAACCTACCCCGCAAGCAGAAGACAGGCCACGAGGAGCACTCCGACCGCGACGATCCCTGGGATCCAGAAGGTGACCCGATCGACGTAGCCGTGCTACGCCGAGCCTTCTGTACCCCGACGGACCCTCCGTGCCGCTCCAGGCCGCCCAGTCGTCTCACGAGTATGGGCAGTCGATCAATGCGGGCGGTGGTAGAAGATCGGACGATGGTGGAGATGGACTGCTCGGACGTGAAGGTGCGATCGTTCGCCAGTGGCTCGGCGCGGTCCCGGCGGCCACAATGTGGGCCGCGCCTGAGAGCCTCCCGCGTATGAGAGGACCGTGGCCCGATCTCGCCCGATGCACCAGTGCCATGGATCACGAAAGTGGCCCGGCCTCGAGACACCGGTCCCGATCTCTCGCTGGCCGGGGAGGCGTTTGCGCTCGTCGCTCGATTTCCGATCGCGATCAGGGCCGGTTGGCACTGGTCTTGGGCGGTTCGGGGTAGTCCAATGGACTGACCCACGATCAGCCGGCTTCGATCATCTCGGTGTCACGCCGCTGCCGGCCGGGGAAGGAGAGCTGTTGCCATGCAACATCGCGCAACGCGGATCACGCTCGCGAGCATGATCCTGGTGGGACTCAGCCTGACATCGGCGCCAGCCGTCGCTGCTCAGGAACCCAAGAGCGCTGACCTGGCTCTTTCGATGACGGGCCCGACTCGCATCAAGAGCACCGACGACTTCGCGTACACGATCACGGTCACGAACCTCGGCCCAGGCCCCGCGACCGATCTGCACATCAGTGGCGGTGGT
>Ga0315271_10003099_pt1 | contig 10502 bp, 6 predicted proteins | sample C3_top_MG_FD_204664 | JGI IMG/M metagenome (GOLD analysis project Ga0315271, IMG submission 204664) | Sediment microbial communities from Yellowstone Lake, YNP, Wyoming, USA - C3_top | ecosystem: Environmental > Aquatic > Freshwater > Lake > Sediment | place: USA: Wyoming | collected 2017-08-01
ACGTGGACCTGGGTCGTTTGCGGTTTGCTCAAGACGAGACTCACCCATTCGTGGCGCCCGCGGTGAGGCCGGCGACAAAGAACCGCTGCAGCATAATGAAGGCGAGGAGCACGGGCAGAAGGCCGATGAAGCTCGCGGCCGCGACCAGATGCCACTCCGTCTCGTAGCCGCTCTGGAAGCTGAACAGCCCGACCGGAATCGTGAACCGGGCCTGGGAGTCGAGGAGCACCAGGGCGAGACAGAACTCGGACCAGTACGCGGCGAGATTGAAGATGGCGACGGAGGCGAGACCGGGCCCGAGAAGAGGCAGGGCCACCAGCCGGAAGATCGAGAAGCGCGAGCAGCCGTCGAGGCGGGCGGCCTCGAAAAGCGAGGTGGGCAGGCCGTCAAAGAAGCTCTTGAGCACCACCACCGTGAACGGGACCTGGATGGCCGCGTAGACGAGCACGAGCCCCGCGTGGGTGTCGAGGAGATGGAGCTTCGCGACGAGACCGTAGATGGGCACGAGCAGGATGAGCGGCGACACCATCTGCGCGGCCAGGAAGAGGAACACGATGCCGTCGCGCCGCTTGAATCTCTCGCGGGAGAGCACGTAGGCCGCCGGAATGCCGAGGAGCAGGGTGAGAGCGGTGGCGAGCACCGCCACGCGCGCGCTGTTCCACAGGTAGAAGGGAATCTGCGTCTTCTCGAGAACGGTGGCGTAGTTCACCAAAGACGCGTTTTCGGAAATCAGTTTCGGCGGGTACTCGTAGACCTGGGCCTTGGTCTTGGTGGAGAGCGAGAAGAGCCAGAGCTGCGGCAGCAGGAATGCGGCCGCGACCAGGAGGAGCGCCAGCTGCATGGGCCGGTCGGTGCGTTTCCTCATGAGGCCGCCTGACGTCGCATGACCCGAACCGCCACGAAGGCGAGAGCAAGGTTCACGGCGAGCATCACCGTGGCGATGGCCGCCGAGCGACCGGCTTCCAGGGAGAAGAAGGCCGAGCGATACATGTACAGAGCGATCACTTCGGTCTGCCGCGCCGGGCCTCCGCCGGTCAGGGGCAGGATCAGGTCGAACGTGTTCAGGGTGGAGATGGTGATGAGGACGAGGTTCAGAGCCAGGATCGGCTTGAGCTGGGGCAGGATCAGCCAGCGCAGCCGCTGAGAACGGGTCAGACCCTCGAGATCCGCGGCTTCGTGGAGTTCTTTGGGAATGCGCATCAGTCCGGCGAACTGGAGGATCATGCTGAACGCGGAACCGCGCCAGACGTTCGCGACCACCACGGAGGCGAGGGCAAACGAGCCCGAGGACAGATAGGGCAGCGCGGGCAGGCCGAACATCGAGCCCATGTAGGTCACGATCCCCGCGCGGTTCTCCATCAGCAGGATCCGCCACAAGACGCCGATGAGCACGCCGGGAATGACCCAGGCGCTCACCACCGACGCGCGCGCGAACATCGTTCCCGAGGTTCCCCGCCGCCGGGCCGCATCGATCAGTACCGCGAGGCCGAGACCGATGACGAGCTGAAGCACGACCGAGGCGGTGACGAACAAAAGGGTCACGAAGAGCATGCCGGGGAGCCCGGGATCCGTGGCCACCGACGAGAGGCTCGAAGACGTGTACGAGTACCCCGCTCCCTCGGTGGTGGCATTGGTGGCGGAGAGGCGGATCAGCTCCAGCATGGGATAGAGGAGGACCGCCGCCGCGAGGGCGAGTGCGGGCGCGAGCCAGGCCACGAGCGCGCGGTTCTCGCGCCACACCCCGACGAGGCCCCAGGCCAGCAGGAACACGGTCAGGATCGCGGGCGCGAACATGAGCGGGTCGAAAGCGGGCGGCGGCGCCGCGCCGGCCTTCTGTCGTTCCGCCACTCTCAACACTTCGGCCCACGCGCCATCGACCGCCTGCTCCGGCGTCTTGTCGCCGGACACCGCGTAGCCGATGGCGAGCTGGAGCTGCTCGGAGATGGTCGGATAGATGAGCACCGCGGGGCGCGCCCGCGCGCCCGCGAGCCACTCGCCGAAACGCGCGTGGAAGGGATCTTCGCGGAAGAACGGGAACTGCTGATAGACGCTCTTCCGGGCCGGGAGCTGGTGCGCGAGCTGGCTGATCACACCCACGTTCTTCGACGACTCGATGAACTGGATGAGTTCGGCGACCGCCTTCTGCTTCGCCGGATCCTTCGCAAAGCTCACCCAGATCCAGCCGCCCGCGCCGGTGGAGACGACGTTCGGCTCGCGCTGCGGAATGGGCGCCACGTCCCAGAGCGCGAACTGTTCCTTGCTGAGGCTCGGCTCCAGATCGCGCAGCTGCCAGCTTCCACCGAGGAACATCGCGGTGTCGCCCGCTATGGCAGCCGAGGAGAGCTGCTGGTAGTCGTTGTTCGCGAGGACCGAACTCGGGGAGGCGCCCTTCGTGATGGTGTCCCGCATGAACTGGAGGACCCGGATCATCTTTTCGCGATGGGGCGGCAGGCCGAAGATGGGGGCGCCCGCCTCGTCGACCAGTTCCCCGCCCTGGCCCCAGAACATGGGAAGGTGATCGAAGACCGCCCCCTCCCATCGCCCGGCGTTGAAGATATAGCCCGATATCTTCTTCTCGATCGCGATCCGACTCGCCACGGAAATGAGTTCATCCCAGGTCCGCGGCGGCGTGGGCACCAGATCCTTGCGGTAGAACAGCACGCGGCAGTCGGTGCCGTGCCACACGCCGTAGACGTGGCCCGCGGTGTCCGACAAGGTGTCGATGGTGAAAGGCAGGAAGTCGTCGCGATCCTCCTTCGGCCAGTAGGGATCGAGGGGCTGGATGTGGTTCCCGGCCATGAACAGGGGCACCCAGAAGCTGTCGATGGAGGCCACATCGGGAAGGCGGTGGTTGGCCGCCGCCATCATGAGCTTCGCTTTGTGCAGTTCGAGGGCCGGCATCACCGAGATGTCGATGCGGATGTCGGGATGCGCGAGCGCCCAGTCGCGGAAGATGCCGTGGAAGGTCGCGGCCATGTCCTGACGGGCGGCGAGGTGCGAATACTCCTGCTGCGCCCACATGGAGAGGACGAGCGGCGCGTCCGCGCGGCCGATGCGGACGGGAGTGACGAGGTCGTCGCCCTGCTGGGCCGGACTCGCCGCCGCGGGTGCAAGGAGCAGACCGCACGCGAGTCCCGCGACCAGGCGGAGCGCCGGGGACATCAGCGCACGCTCGTCCGCATCCAGATCGGATTGGTGACGGCGAGCGGCGCTCCGGACGCGGCCAGAACGTGGATGCGCAGATAGCCGTTCGTCGAGGCGAAGCGTTCGAGACGAACGTGACCGTCCGCGAGCGCCGCGGTCGCAATCCGCTCACCGTTCCAGTAGGCCTCGACGTGGGCGCCCGCATAAAGGGGCGCCTTCGCGTCGATCTCGAGGGCATAGGCATCACCGCGCGCGAGCGTCATGGTGTCGCCCACGCGCGCTTCCTTCGAGGCCGAAGTCACGCGGACATCGGGAGGCGCGGTCGCACCGTCGGCCATGACGATCACGCGCCCGGCGCGAACGGCGTCGAGGATCGCACGGGTCGAGAGTTCACTCGCCCACACGCGGACGCTGGCTGCGCCGATGGGCGTGTCACCCCGATGCCAGTCGCTGACCCCGATCGCGGTGACGCGCCTTCCCGCAGTGAGCAGCATGTCCCACAAGGCGACCGCTCTCACGATCTCCGCTGGCTCACGCCCGGTGATCTCGACCGTGTTCACGACCTCCGGCACCGCGTGAGTCCACGAGCAGGCGACGCAGGCCGAATATGGGTGATTGATTCCGACCATCGCTCCCCTCGCAGCGGCCGCGCTCAGCAGGGTATTGATCGCAGGATCTCCCGGCGAGACGCGGAAGTCGACGAAGTCGCGAACGCCCCCGAGTCCCCACACATTCGCGTGACCGCCCGGCGTCGTCACCTCTTCACCGAGGATGGTCAGCAGGCCGGGAACGTCGATCGTCTCGCGCTGAGAGGCGGTGTTGTTGTGATCGGTGATGGCGAGAAAATCGAGGCCTTCGGCGCGCGCCTTCTCGGCGAGAGCCTGGGCGGAGAGAGCGCCGTCGCTGTTGTGGGTGTGGGCGTGGAGCGCGCCCGAGTACCAGGCGGGTCCGGTGCGGATGGGCCCCTTCGGGCGGGCCGGCAGCGAAGGCATCGCCGCCGTCACGGTATCGGACGATGTCCTTACCGTGACCTCGACATCGACGCCCGCGACTCCGACCTTGTACAGGCCGAGGCCGACATTCCATTGTCCAGCTTGAATCGGGCCGGGCCAGTAGCCCGGTGTGGCATCGGTGGCGCTCACGAAGATGGCGCTGCGCTCGCCGCCCGTCCATCCGCGGAAGGACTTTGTGCCCAACTCGAGCGAGCCTGGCTCCAGAAGGCCGAGGTCCACCACGTTCTCACCATTCGCGCGGTCGTACTTCAGTTCGATGTCGATGCGGGTAGTGCCCGGGGCGACGTCGAAGGGCACCTGGACGTAGCGGTCGACCTGCTGTTGCTTCGGGGTGAAGTGGGCTTTGATGATGCGGGGAGCAGGGACGGGGGCCGATGGCGCGAAGGCTGGTGTCGTGAGCACACACGCAAGAGCGGCGGCGGCGAGGTTGGTGGTCAAGCGACTCCCTCGTGGTCGGCGAGCATGTTGAGGACGAGGGCGGTCCAGGAGAAGGCGTGGGCGCCGAAGCCTTCACCGGTGTACGGGTCGTAATACTCGCGGAAGCCGCCCTTTTCGATCAGCTCAGCCGACTTGTCTTCGATGGTGCGCGCCAGGTCGATGAATCCGTGACGCCGAAGGCCGCGCGCGATGTACCAGTTGGTGTTGATCCACGAGGGCCCGCGCCACAGGAGCTTCGAATCGAGCTCGGGCCGGCCGTCCGATGGCGCCATGTAGAGCGGTCCGTTGAGCGCGGTCGAGGGGACCGGATACTTCGCCGCGTACTCCTTCGGATCGGCGATGTGCTTCACCAGCGCCTCGACCATGTCGCGGGGAAGGTCGGGCAGGAGGATCGGCATCAGCGACGTGACCGTGCTGACGTTCAGCAGTTCCTCGCCCTTCCCGGCGAGGTCGTAGAACAATCCGGTCGCCTTGTCGTGGCACTTGCCCACGAGCGACGCCGTCGTCTTCGCGGCGCGGGCGCGCATGATCCCGGCGGCCTCTTTGTCGCCGGCTTCCTCGTGAAGCTCGGCGAGAACGCGCTCGTTCTCCGCGTAGATGGTGTTGACGAGCACGTCCTCCACGACGAAGCGATCGGCCGCGAACATCTTGTCGTGATCGCGCTGCATCTCCGCGTAGGGACCGACCGCGCGCTGCCAGGCCGCGGTGAATTCGTCGCGGGTGGGATTGGAGACGCCGAGGTACCTGTCGTACTTGGGAATGTGGTCGAGGCCCGACTCGTCGGGCTGGAGAATGGCGATGAGACCGTCGCGGTCGGGATCCCGCATGCGGTCGAGCCAGTCGTAGTAGCGACGCACCTTCGGCAGCAACTCGTCGCGAACCGCACTCCCGCCTTCGCCGCGGGAGATCGCGAAGAGCGCCTCGGCGAGAAGAGGCGGCTGAATGCAGTCGGACAGATAGGGCGTGCGATACGCGATCGAGTACTCCTTCAGCATTTCCTCGAACGCCTCGCGCTGCCAGAACGTGACGTGCCCGACGAAACCATCGTCGGGCTGATTCTGGAGCAGGCTCCGGATTTCCGAACGCGCGCGGTCCATGTCGCAGCGCGCGAGGACGATGGCGTGGAAGCAGGAATCCCAGAACCACTGGAACGGATACGTGCCCGTGGACGGGCACACGAAGTCGTAGTCATGGCCGCACCACGGCGCCCGGCCCTTCTGGCGGTTTCGATCGTAGAGAACCCGGACTCTCTCGGTCATCGCGTCGTATCTTGCAGAGTGGCTCATGCGGGCGAGATCATGTCACGAGCGGAGCGCGCCTTCATCCCCCTAAGGCCCCATCCACTAGGAGTCGGATCGACCACGGTTCGGCCTCAACCCATGGGCGAGATGCGCGGTCTAAGATGATGGGTCGGCTTCCGCCTTCGTCGGAGCCTCTGGTAACCGGCCTCGCTCGGGCCTCGGATTCCCGGCGTACAAATTCAGCCTTAACCGTTACTTAAGGCGCCTCGTCTATCTCATGGAGTGTGCTCTTGAACAGGACAGTGACGCCCTGGATCGCCGGTCTCGCCCTGGGCCTCGGCCTCGCCGGTGCCTCCACATTCGCCCAAGCCCCCGCCCCGCCCCCCGCCAGTGTCCTCGGTCAGGTGGAATCGGTTGACGCGGCCGCACGAACCCTGAAGATGAAGGTTGAAGACGGCGCGAGCGTGACCGTCGCCCTCGCGGAAAAGGGCACGGTGATGAAGGTGGCGCCGGGCGAAAAGTCGCTGCTAAACGCGGTGCCCATCGCCTTCGACGCGATCGCTGGCGGCGATCGCGTTCTCGTGCGGGGAGGGGCAAGAAACGAAGGCCGGATCGAGGGAGCGCTTCGCATCGTGGTCATGGCCCAGACCGACCTCGCCGCCCGGAACGAAAGCGAGCAGCGAGCCTGGCGCGAACGGGGCGTGGTCGGGACCCTGATCTCCGCGGATCCCGGCAACGGCGAGTTCATCATCCAGACCACGAACCGGGCGACGCCGGCCGCCGGGGCGACTGCAGCGCCCGTCACCCTGGTAGTCGACGCGAAGAAGGCGACGCTGCATCGTTACGCCGATACCTCGGTGAAGTTCGATGATGCGAAGCCCGCCGGAGTCGCCGACATGGCCGCGGCCGACCAGGTGCGCGTGCTGGGCACGAAGTCCGAGGACGGCAAGAGGATCACCGCCGAACGCGTGGTGTTCGGCTCGTTCAAGACCCTGGCCCTCGCCATCGAGAAGATCGACGCGGCCACCGGTGTGCTGAGCGTGAAGGACCTCCAGTCGAACCAGAAGTTCACCATCTCCCTCGTCGCCGGCGCCTCGATTCGAAAGATCCCCGCGGAAATGGCGGCGATGTTCGGCGGCGGCCGGCCAGGCGGGGGCGCGGGCATGGGAGGCGGCATGGGCGCGGCCGCCCCGGGCGGAGCGCGGCCCGAGGGAGCGCGAGACCAGAATCCGGGCGCGCCTCCGGCCATGGCCATGGGCATGGGCGGTCGCGGCCCCGGCGGTGCGGGCGGCCGCGGCGGTCGCGGGACGGAAGACATCGTGGATCGGATGCCCGCCATCACTCTCGCCGACCTCAAGAAAGATGACTGGATCGGCGCGGTCGTCGGCAAGATCGACGCCTCCGGCAAAGCGGTCGCGTTCAACATGCTGGCGGGCATCGAAGCCTTCGCCTCCCGCGCGAATCGCAGCGGCGGCGTCGACGTTGGAATGCCGGCTGGCCTTCTCGACGGCGCCTTCGGCGTGCCCTGAGGCGGGCGCGGACTCTCTCCTGCTCATGACCCTCTTCTCACCCTCGACAGATCGGTATCCCGCCCCAATGAACTCATCTTCTCTTCTCTCCCGCTTGAAGCCCGGCGCGCTCGGTCGCCTGATGACCGCCGTGGCGACAGCCGTCGTCCTGTTCGGCTCCCACCCCGACGCCTTCGCTTTCGCCGCGGAGGCGGTGATGACCGGCCGCGTCATGGACCAGACCGGCGCCAGCGTGTCGGGAGTGAAGTTGACTCTCACCGGGCCGACCACCCACGAGACCACGAGCGACAAGGATGGCCGGTTCAAGGTGGCGGTCCCGGAGGGTTTCTATGTCATCACCGCCGAGAAGCCGGGCTTTGTCGCCTACGTCGCGACCAATATCGAACTCAAGCCCGGCCCCCCCTCCGTCCGCGAGATCCGACTCGAGGTGTCGCGCTCCGAAGTGGTGAACGTCGAGGAACAGGCGGTGGCGATAAGCCTGGGCGCGTCGCAAAACGCCGGCGCTCTCACTCTGAAGGAGTCCGACATCGAGACCCTCCCCGACGACCCGGACGAACTCGCTTCGTACCTGCAGGCCCTGGCCGGAAACTCGGGCGGGCCCAACGGCGGGCAGATCTTCATCGATGGGTTCACGGGAGGACGCGTTCCCAGCAAGGCTTCCATCCGGGAGATCCGGATGAACTCCAATCCATTCTCCTCGGAGTTCGACCGCATGGGCTTCGGCCGCATCGAAATCATCACCCGGCCGGGCACCGACCGGTATCGCGGGGGCGCCTCCTTCCGTTTCAACAACGACCAACTCAATACCCGCAATCCCTACGCCCCGAACAAGCCGCCCTATTCGCGCGAGGACTACAGCTTCGAGTTCGCGGGGCCGATCGCCAAGGGAAAGGCCTCCTTCTCCTTCGACTCCGAATACCGGAGCGTGGACGACAACCAGACCATCAACGCCACGGTGCTCGACCCGAACCTCGTCGCCACCCCTTTCGCGCTGACCATCACCCGCCCGCAGAGCCGGCTGAGCTACTCGCCCCGGATCGACTGGCAGATCAACGAGAAGCAATCCCTGACCGTTCGCTACTCCCACTCGAAGAACGAGGCCACGGGCAGCGGCATCGGCGGCTACAACCTGCAGTCGAGGGGATACGACTCGAGCAACTTCGACAACAACGGAGATCTCACTCTCAACAGCATCCTGGGCAAGGCGGTCAACGAGGTGCGTCTGCGCTACGGCGCGAGCGGTCGCGACCAGGTCTCCCAGAATCCATCGGCGGCCCTCGTCGTTCAGGAAGCGTTCTCGAGCGGCGGCGCCGCGGTCGGTTCGGTGACCGACGGTTCGCGTTTCGAACTCTCGGACGTGGTGTCGTGGGCCACCAAGAAGCACGCCTTCCGGAGCGGTTTCAGGATCCGCCGCACCACCACCGACGAACTCTCCCGCAACAACTTCGCCGGTGTGGTGACCTTCGGGGGCGGCGTCGGCCCCGAGCTCGACGCGAACTTCAATCCCGTCCTCGGGGCGGACGGCAACCCGATCCTCGGACCGGTGGACAGCATCGAGCGCTACCGCCGGACTCTCGGACTGCAGGCCAAGGGACTTTCCCCGTCGCAGATCCGGCTCCTCGGCGGCGGCCCCTCGCAGTATCTCGTGGCCGGCGGTAATCCCGACGCCAACGTGGCTCAGACCGACGCGGGCTTCTTCTTCAACGACGACTGGAAGAAGACGGATCGCCTGGTGCTGGGCGTCGGTCTTCGCGCCGAGACCCAGAACAACCTGGCCGCCCGCCTGAACCTGGCGCCCCGCCTCTCCTTCGCGTATTCGCTCAAGATGAACAAGGATGGACGGACCCCCAAGACGGTCACCCGCGGCGGCTTCGGCGTCTTCTACGACCGGGTGGGCGACAACCTGACTCTGGACGCGAACCGGTATCTGAACGGCGGACGGCTCCAGTACGTGGTCACCGACCCGACGATTCTCGACACCATCAAGGTCACGAACGGTTCCGTGGTCAGCGCCCCGACCGCGGACATACTGAACCGCTTTTCGCAGCCGCAGAACACGAGGGTCGTCGACGAGGGAGCCCGGGCGCCCCGGTCGATCCAGGGTTCGCTCTCCCTGGAACAGCAGATGGGCCGCATGACCGGGTCGCTCGCCTTCATCGCCTCGCGCGGCGACCATCAGCTTCGCTCGCGGAACATCAACGCCATCCGCGCCGATGGGACGCGCCCGCTGGACATACCGGGCGCGGTCTACGCCTACGAGACCACGGGGCGGAACAAACAGTTCCAGATGGTGGCGGGCCTCTCCAGCCGTCCGGGCCAGAGGAATTCGTTCTTCGTCCGGTACTTCTTCGGCTGGGCCAAGGGCGACACCGACGGCGCGGGCACGTTCCCGGGTATCCCCAGCGACCTCGAAGCCGACTACGGCCGGGCGTCGGGCGACGTGCGCCACCGCGCCATGGCCGGGGGCAACATCGAAGCGCCGTGGGGCATCAAGATCGGCCCCATGCTCATCGTGTCGACCGGCCGCCCCTTCAACATCACCACCGGGCGGGACACCAACCTCGACACCCTGTTCACGGACCGGCCGAGCTTCGGAACCGCGGGCCAGATCGGCGTGGTGGACACCAAGTACGGATACCTCAACACCTCGGGCCTGGGCGAAGTCATTCCCCGCAACTATGGTGAAGGCCCGGCCTTCGCGAGCCTGTCGCTGCGCATCTCCAAGACCATCCTGTTCAAGAAGGCCAAGACCGCGGTTCCGCCCCCCGGAGGAGGGCCCGGTGGCGGGGGACCTGGCGGGGGCGGGCCGCCCATGGGCATGGGCGGGGGCGGCGGCGATCACGGCGGGGGCGGCGGCATGATGGGAGGCCGCGGCATGGGCGGCGGCGGCGGCCCGGGCCTGACCCTGGTCGTCAACATCTCGAACCTCACGAACCGCAAGAACGAGGGAACGCCGGTCGGCAACCTCACGTCCACGGATTTCGGGCAGTCCAAGAACCTCGCGGGCTTCTTCATGGGCTTCGGGCCCGGAGGAGGCGGGGGTGGCGGTGAAGCCGGAAACCGCCGGATCGAGCTTCAGGCCCGCATCAACTTCTAGGTCGCCACGCGGCCATTGACGAGGACCCGGGCCACCGGGT
>Ga0315271_10003100_pt1 | contig 10501 bp, 9 predicted proteins | sample C3_top_MG_FD_204664 | JGI IMG/M metagenome (GOLD analysis project Ga0315271, IMG submission 204664) | Sediment microbial communities from Yellowstone Lake, YNP, Wyoming, USA - C3_top | ecosystem: Environmental > Aquatic > Freshwater > Lake > Sediment | place: USA: Wyoming | collected 2017-08-01
CGGCGCCGATGATTTCGTAGTTCGTGATCAGCGCGCCCAGCCAGTGCGTGAAATTGATGACGTCGGCGCCGGCGATGCCGGGGAAGAAATACTTGTTGCCGCCCGAAAAGCCGACCACCTCGTGCGGGAAGACCGGGCCGCAGATGATGATCTGGTCGTAGTCGAAGACGCGCCGGTTGAGGGTCACGGAGACCGCCTGCGCGAGCCGCCCGCCGGAGAGTTCCGCGATCTCGCTGGCGGGAATCTCGCCGATGGTGACGAACGTCGCGGGATCCGCCCATTCGTGGTTGAAGATGCGCGAAGCGCCCGCGTGGCCATCGACGACGGGCGTGCCGACGAGGCGGGAGAGCGCCGCGTCATCCATCGGCGGGTGCGTGCCTAGCGCCACCAGGAAGTCGAGCGCCGCGACCTTGCCGTCCAGCATTTCGCGGAACAGGCCGAAGAGCTGCGGCATCGGCATCGTGCGCGTGCCGTCGGGGATGATGAACAGCACGCGCTTCCCGGCGAGCGAAAGCGTCGCGAGACCCGCGCGAACGATCTCGCGCGTCTCGTCGGCGGTAAGGAAGCGATCGGTGAATCCGGGGCCCGGCATGGCGCGTATCGTACCGTCCGCCGGGCCAAAGCGATACGTTGCGGGTCCGCCTTCCCGTGCGCGCAACCGCCGGGCGAGGCGAGGTAAACTGATGCCCCACCAGCCGGGATGGCTGCCGCGCCGTCGCGACGCCGCGCTGCACCGCAGCATGGTGCGCGCAACGGCACAACGAACCAGGCGGGGATTCGATGGACGATACTGCGGCGGGTGAATCGGTCCGCATCCTCTACGGCAAATCCGGATTGCGGATCCGGCTGCCGCGGGACGCGCAAGCCACCGTGATCGGCAAGCGCCCGATGGCGAAGCTACCCGATCCGCAGGCGGCCGTGCGCGATGCGCTGGCACGCCCGGTCGGCGCGGCGCCGTACGCCGCGCTGGTCCGCGGCCGCAGGAGCGCCTGCATCCTGATCTGCGACATCACGCGGCCGGTTCCGAATCACCTGTTCCTGCGCCCGCTGATCGAGGGCATGCTCGCGGCCGGCATGGCGCGCGAGCGCATCACTGTGCTGGTCGCGACCGGCCTGCATCGGCCGAACGAAGGCGCGGAGCTGGCCGAAGTGGTCGGCGACCCCTGGGTGTTCGACACGGTGCGCGTCGAGAACCATTTCGCACGGGACGACGCGGCTCACGTCGATCTCGGCGCGACGCCGAAGCGGCGCACGCCGGTGAGGCTCGACCGCCGTTTCGTCGAAGCGGAACTGCGCATTGCCACCGGCCTGGTCGAGCCGCATTTCATGGCCGGCTACTCGGGCGGACGGAAGGTCATCGCCCCCGGCATCGCCCACGCCGACACCATTCGCACGTTTCACAGCGCGCGCTTCATGGAGGACCCCGCGGCGATCCAGTGCAACCTCGCCGGCAACCCGCTGCACGAGGAACAGCTCGAGATCGTGCGGATGCTGGGCGAGGTCCACGCCGTCAACACGGTGATCGACGAGGACCGCGATCTCGTCCACGTCAATTTCGGCGAAGTCATCGCCAGCCACCTCGAGGCGGTCGCCTTCGTCGCCGAGAGCACGCGGCTGCCGGTCGGCCGGCGCTTTGCGACGATCCTGACGTCGGCGGCCGGACATCCTCTCGACAAGACCTACTACCAGACGGTGAAGGGCATGGTGACGCCGCTCGACATCCTGGAGCCCGGCGGCACGCTGATCGTCGCGTCGGCGTGCTCCGAAGGCTTCGGCTCGCCCGAGTTCCGGGAGGCGCAGAGGCGGCTGCGCACGCTCGGCCCCGACGCCTTCCTGCAGACGCTGCTCGCCAAGAGTTTCGCCGACGTCGACGAGTGGCAGACCGAGATGCAGTTGAAGTCATTGCGCGCCGGGCGTGTGCAGCTCTACACCACGGGTCTCGACGACGAGGAGAAGAGCCTCACCGGGGTCGAAACGATCGCCTCGATCGAGGCCGCCATCGCCATCGCGCTCGCGCGGGCCGGCGATCCGGCGATCGCCGTCGTCCCCGAAGGACCCTATGTCGTCCCCGTCGTCGCCTGACGCGCCGGCGGTGCCGCCGCCGGCTTCACTCGCGATCCACCTCGATCTCGTCGGCGGCATCAGCGGCGACATGTTCGTCGCGGCGATGGTCGACGCGCTGCCCGCGCTGGCGGTGCCGATACTCGCGGAGCTGGCGGCGATACGGACCGCCGGAGAGCCTGCGCCCGGCTTCGGTGAAACGACGAACGGGGGATTGCGGGCGCAGCGCTTCGGCCTCGCGCCGATGCCGCAGCGCGCCGCCGGTCGCCTCCCGTCCGCTGGCGGCACGAGCCCGGACGCGGCAATCGCGCATGAGCATCCGCTCGGCCATGGGCAAACGGATGCGCATGCACGCAGGCCTGACGATGAGCATGCAGGCACCGCGTACGCGCGGCTGCGCCGGCGGCTCGCCACGGCCCCGCTGACCGCGCCGACGCGCGAGCACGCCCTGGCGCTGCTGGCGCTCCTCGCCGGCGCCGAGGCGCAGGTGCACGGCATTGCCGTCGCCGATGTGCATTTCCACGAGCTGGCGGATTGGGATTCGCTGATGGACGTGGTCGCGGCCGGATGCATTGCGGCGCAGCTCGACGGTGCGCGCTGGACCGCATCGGCACTGCCGCTGGGTGGTGGCACCGTGCGCACGGCGCACGGGCTGCTGCCGGTGCCGGCCCCCGCGACGAGCCAGTTGCTGACCGGCTACGCCTGGCACGACGACGGCATCGCCGGCGAGCGCGTGACGCCGACAGGCGCCGCGATCCTGCGCCATCTCGTGCCCGCGGCGCAGTGCGGCGCGCGCCGCGACGCCGGCCGCCTGGTGAGCGTCGGTTGCGGCGCGGGTACCCGCACGCTGCCGGGGCTGCCGAACATCGTGCGCGCGCTGATCCTGGAATGCGTCCCCGCGGCCGACGCCGATGCCGACGTCGTGACGGTGCTCGAGTTCGACGTGGACGACATGACCGGCGAGGAAATCGCGGTGGCGGCCGAACGCCTGCGCGCGGAACCGGGGGTCGTCGACGTATCGGTCGGCACGCGGCACGGCAAGAAAGGACGCCCGCTCGCCGATTTCCGGCTGCTGGCGAAACCGCACGCGGCCGACGCGATCGCGCGGGCGTGCTTCACCGAGACGTCGACGCTGGGGCTGCGCGTGCGCGAGGAGCGCCGGCGCGTGCTGCGGCGAGCCGAGGTCGCGGCGCCGATCGACGGCGCCGCGGTCCGGGTCAAAGTCGCCTTGCGTCCCGGTGGCGAGCGTACGGCGAAAGCCGCGCAGGACGACGTCGCTGCGACACGCGGGTTGGGCGAGCGCCGCCGAACGCACGCGGCCGCCGCGCAGCGCGCGCTGAAAGGCACCGACGAGTGAACGCAACGCTGCCCGCCAGCGATGTCCTGGCGCGCCTCGTCGCGGCGCTCGACCGCCACCACCGGCTCGCCGTAGCCGTCAGCGGCGGGGCCGACTCGATGACGCTCGCGCACATCGCATGGCGATTGGCGCGCGCGCGGGCCACGATGTATCACGCCACCGGGCCGGCGGTGCCGGCGGCGGCGCGCGGCCGCGTGGAGGCGCACGCCGCACGGCACGGCTGGCCGCTGGTGCTGCTCGACGCCGGCGAGCAGGCCGACGCCCGCTATCGCGCGAACCCCGTCGATCGCTGCTACTACTGCAAGACGAACCTGTATGCGCGCATCCGCGAGGCGACGCCGGACCCGATCGCTTCCGGCACCAACCGCGACGACCTCGACGACTTCCGTCCCGGGCTGCGTGCCGCGGCCGAGCACGGCGTCGTGCATCCGTACGTCGAGGCAGGGTTCAGCAAGGCGGACGTGTACGCGCTGGCTGCGAGTCTGGGCCTCGACGATCTCCAACGGCTGCCGGCGCAGCCGTGCCTCGCGAGCCGCGTGGAAACCGGGATCGCCATCGCGCCGGAAGACCTCGCGTTCATCGATGCCGTGGAGATCCGCCTCGGCGCGCGCCTCGGACGCGAAGCGGTGCTGCGCTGTCGTGTGACGCACGCGGGCATCGTGATCGAACTGGCAGCGGCGAACGACACCGTGGCCGCCGGCATCGCCCGCGACATCGGCGCCGACGCGTGCCGCCGGGACGGCCGCATGTTCGCCGGCGTGCGACCCTACGCGCGTGGCGCCGCGTTCCTGCGCAAGTCGGCCGATGACTGAATTTCGGCTCGACTGGGAACGCGCCGGGCGCACCGGGACGAGCGAGGCGGTGCTGTGCGAGCCGAAATCCGCCGCGCAGATCGACGCGATCGTCGCCCACGCCATTGATCTCGGCCGCCGGCTCCTGCTTACCCGCCTCGGCGCCCACAAGTTCAGCCGCCTTTCGACGCCGGCGCGCAACGCGCTCGATTACGACGCCGCCACGCGCACCGCCATCCTCGGCGGATTGCCAGCGGCGCGCGGCACCGGTCGCGTTGCGATCGTTTGCGGTGGCACCTCCGACCTGCCGGTCGCGCGCGAGGCCGCGCGCACGCTGGCGTTCGCCGGCGAAGTGGCGACGCTCGTCGCCGACGTGGGCATCGCCGGGCTGTGGCGGCTCATGGAACGGCTCGACGACATCCGCCGCCATCGCGTGGTGATCGCCGTCGCCGGCATGGAGGGCGCGCTGTTCAGCGTGCTGGCCGGCCTGGTCCCGTGCGCGGTGATCGCAGTGCCGACGTCGGTCGGCTACGGCGCCGCCGAGGGCGGCCGGACGGCCTTGTATGCTGCGCTCGCGAGCTGCGCGTCCGGGCTCGCCGTCGTGAACATCGACAACGGCTTCGGCGCGGCGCATGCCGCGTTGCGAATTCTCGGCGAGGCGCCGGGCCCGGCGCCGGACCCCGTCTAGCGGTGCCCCGCGTCGGCGCTCGCGGAGGAATTTTGCGTATTACATTATTATCTGATTATCTGATAATATGAACCAAGCCGGCATGGAGGGTTTCCCGATGGCCGCCAGGATCACGGCAACGGACGCGGCGCGCAGGTTTTCGGATGTCCTGAACCAAGTGCGCTATCAGGGCGTGGAGTTCGACATCGTGCGCGGCAAGGAAGTGGTCGCACGGCTGGTACCGGCAGCGCCGCCTGGAGGTGTCGCCCTGGATCGGCTCGATGCGCTCGTTCGCTCGCTGCCCCGCCTGGGTCCGCGCGAGGCCGAGCTGTTTGCTCGGGACATCGAGCGCGGGCTGGCCAGAATGCGCCCGGACGCCGTCGAATGGGATTGATCATCGACACCGGCGTGTTGATCAGGCTGGAGAAGAATCCCGCGGCCGTTGAATTCTCCACGTACAAGCCTGCATACGGCGAGGGCTTCATCTCGGCGGCCACCTGCTCGGAACTTCTCGTCGGTGTGCATCTCGCGAACACGGAGCCGCGCCGGGCGCGTCGCTCGGCGTTCGTGGAGGCAATCTTCACGTTGTTTCGCCCGCTGCCTTTCGACCTTGAAGTCGCACGCGTCCATGCGCACCTCGTCAGCTCGCTCGGGCGTGGCGTAACCCTCGGAGCTCTCGATCTCATCATCGGTGCCACCGCAATACGCCACGGCTTTCCCGTGCTGACCGCCAATGTAGCCGATTTCCGGCGGATGCCCGGCTGCATCGTGGAAGCGTTGCCATAGGGCCTGCTCGTAAATAACTTGAACATTTGACTCGCTGGGCTTGGGACGCGCTGCGTCGTTGCGAATCGCTTGTGTGGCTCGCCACACGGCGCGATCCGCGCCTGGCATCGCATCCCAATCCAGCGGCCAAATGTCCAGGTTATTTCCTCGCAGACCCATAGCTCCGCCCGTCGGCGCCCTGCGCCCGGCCGCTCACGGCGCGCCGAGCAGCAGGTACACGCTGAAGGCGCCGCCGGTGCCGAAGCCGGCGCCCAGGTACGCCGGGCCGGCGAACGTGTCCGCGCCGAGGAACACCGATCCGGAGTACAGCGTCCCCGGCGACGGCAGCCCGTCGAAGCGGTCCTTGATCCAGCCGATCTCCGCCGCCGCGCCGGCGTACACGCCCGAGCCCAGCAGGTCCGGCAACGCCTTGATGCGGTTGTAGTACATCGCGCGGCCGTAGGCGAATTCGTGGCCGTTGAACTGGCCGGTGCGGAACGCCGACAGGCGCAACGGCCCGCCCAGGCTGAACGCCTCGTACGCCGGCATGTCCGAGCCCAGATCCGTTCCGCCGGACGCAGTGAGGTTCACCGTGTGCGGGCCCCAGGAATGGGCGTAGTTGGCCGATCCCTCGAGGCGCTGGTAGTTGCGCGCGGACCCGAACGACGTCGTCGCGGCATAGGCGGTGGCAATCGCCCGGTAGCCCGAGCGCGCGAAGAACGCGTGGTCGGACTGGTCGATCACCAGCGCCGCGCGCGGGCCGGCGGTGAGCTCGCGCAGCGACGGCAGCGCGGAGGACCCGGTCTCGACTTTCGCGTCGACCTGTTGCCACTGCGCGCCGAGGCGCACGGTGCCCTTGGTGCCGAGCACTGCGCCGAAGTCGATGCCGGCGCGCGCGGTGCCGATCAGGTACTCGGCGATCTTGTTGTCGCCGTCGAACACCGGCCGCGTGATCTGCCCGATCCCTGCCCACGGCGAGACGAACCAGATCCCGGCCTCGTGCAGCGGCTGGTAGAACTCGGTGGAGAGGTGGGTGTTCTGCCCGACCTGCGCCTCGGTCAGCCATTCCCCGCCCAGCCGGTTGAGCCAGGTCCGGCGATACTGAACGAGCAGGTTGAATGCATTGTCGCCCTGGAAGTCGCTTTCGAGGCCCAGGCCGAAGCGCAGGTAGTCCGGCCCCCACGACTTCTCCTGGGGCGCGATGACCATCGCGCGCGGCCCGCCGACGCCATCGATGCGATAGTTGATGCTCTCGAAGTCGCGCGTGCCATAGATGCGGCGCAGGTCGGCGCCGACCTTCGCCTCATCGAGCGGCTCGCCGGGCCTGGTCTCGACCAGCGCCCGCAGCACCTCGGGATTGGTGCGTTCCAGTCCCTCGAAGCGGATCTCGTCGACGGTGCCCAGCGTCTTGCGTTCGGCCACCTGCGTCGCGCGGAGCGCCGCGTACTGTTCCGGCGGCACGCTGTAGCGGGCCAGCGAAGCGGCCATCACCCGCGTCGCCTCTTCGCCGATGCGGATGGCGTCCTTCGAACGCGAGAAGCTCGCCGCGGAAATGTCGCCGAGGTCGGGCTCGATCAGGACGTCCTTGCTGGTCATGCTCTTCAACTGCTGGTCGACCGTCTGCTTGCCGAGGAAGTTGATGAGCTGCCCGGCCACCGCCAGCGCCGAGGTGATGTCCTTGCGCTTCATCGGCGGCGTGGCGATGTTGACGGCGATGATCACGTCCGCGCACAGCTTGCGCGCCTGGTCGATCGGCAGGTTGTTGGCGATGCCGCCGTCGACCAGCAGCCGGCCGTCGATCTCGACCGGCGCGATCGCGCCGGGCACCGCCATGCTCGCGCGCATCGCCTGCGCGACGCTGCCGCGGTTCAGCACCACCGAATCGCCGGTCTCGATGTCGGTCGCCATCGCCTCGAACGGAATCGGCAGCTTGCGGAAATCGTTGATCCCCATCGCCGGCTCGGCCAGCACGCGGAAGAAGGCCTCGATCGAGACGCCGGCAATCACGCCTTTCGGCAGCGCCAGGCCGCCGTCCTTGACGCCGAACTCCGGGGCGAACAGCGTCTTGTAGTCGTCGGCCTTGCGCCGCATCGAGATTTCGTCCCGCGGCGGCTGGTCGCGGAAGATCTCCTCCCAGTTGGCCGCCAGCACGAGTTCCTCGAGCTTCGCCGGCGGCGTGCCCGCGGCAAACGTGCCGCCGACGATCGAGCCCATGCTGGTGCCGGTCACGCAGCTGATCGGGATGCGCATCTCCTCCAGCACCTTGAGCACGCCGACGTGGGCGATGCCGCGCGCGCCGCCGCCGGACAGCGCGAGGCCGATGCGCGGCGGAGCGCCGGCCGCTCGGGGCGGCGCGGCATCGGCAGCCGACGCGCCGTGGTGGCTGGCGAGCGATGCGAGCGTCAGCGCCGCGACGAAACCGCGACGCACGACGTTCGACGTTGACTTGGGCATGACGGTCTCCCCTGCGAAAGCATCCGCGCAAGGGCGAGGTGGCGCCGGACGAGGGAACGACGATCCGGAGCCTTGTCACGCCGAAGGCCGATGGGCAACGGCGTCCTGCGACGAACGCCAGACGCTCATTGTAGAGGAACCGGGTGGCGAATACCCGAGACGGAAGCCTTGGTCAGGACCCGCGTTTGTAGCTCGTGAGCCGGAGTACCGGATTCGGACCGGGGCAACTGATGGCGTCCTGGCCGCCCTTGTCGCGCCCCTAGCCCGGACTTAGGGGTTCGAAAGCGAAACGGTGGGAGAGCGAGGACAGATGTTGACGATTTCGACGCACCTATCGGGAATGGGTAAGGAGAAATCGGCGAAATAGGGACCGCTCTCCCACCGTTGCAGCCGAATCATCCTAAGTCCGACAGGCTCCTAGACCGCGTCACGTCACACCAGCGCCTTGAGGACCTTGAGCAGCAGATCCTTGAGCGGAATTTGCAGCGCCGCGACCACGATCATCGGCAGCACGACCGGCAGGAGAATCTTCACAAACGTCGCCTTGCCGATCGGCACGACACGCATGTGCTTGACCGCATCGTAGATGGCCGCCGCATCCGCGACCGGCCCGATTTCCGGCGCGTCGAGTATCGGCGTGTCGGCGACCGGCTCGCGGAGGATCCAACGGCGATGGACGAGCCGCCCCTGCTCTCCGACCAGCGCCGCGTAGGCGGGAATGGCGCGCGCGCGCGTCGCGATCAACGCCGGCGCCAGCGCGAACAGCGGCAGCAGGACGAGCAGGGACCACAGGACCACGAACCCCGCTACCGGAAGCTTGAACGACTGCAGCGTCGCGTCGTGATGGACGATCTCGTGCGCAAAACGGGAGACCATCATCGCGGACAACGCGAAGGCCACCATCGTGAAGGCGCCCGGGAGCTTCTCGACAAAGGCCAGTCCGGCCGTGCGGTCGGGGTGGCTCGGCACGAGCGCGAGGTCGAGCCGGCCCACGCGCCAGAACCAGACGGCGACCAGCGCGATCCGCCAGACCCAGCCCAGGAGCAGCGCGAGGAAGATCGGTCGCACGACGTAGGCGCCCCACCAGCCACCGAAGCCCAATCTGCCGTCGGCATCGACGGCCCATGCCATGGCGTCCTCGCGCAATGCCGGATGGTCGGTGAGCGACCATGCGATCGCCGCGCCGAGGACGAATACCCAGGGCAGCGAGCCATCACGCAAACGCCGCATGTCGCGCAGGATCGTGTCGAACGGCTCGCGTGCCGCCGGGCCGATCAGGCCGCCGCCGAAGAACTGCGCGACGATGCGTAACGACGCCTTGTGCAGCGCGGCTTCGCCCAGCACGAGCAGGGGAATCGCGATGAGACAGCGCACGTGAACGCCATAGTGCTGCAGCAACTGCTCGCCGGTGGCATCGTTCCACAGTCGTCCGCTCGCGGCTCCCCAGAGAACGATCGGCAGCCAGGTGACCAGCGCCAGGAACACTGCGCGGCGACCGGCGCCCAGCCCGTTCGCCGGCACGAGGCGCAGCCGTCGAAGCCAGCGCAGCGGAAGCTCGTTCTCGACAGGCGAGAACTCGGTTCCCGCTACGCCGGCGGGGACTGCAGATGGTGGCTTGTTCATCCGGACACCCCCTTCTCGACCCGGGGCGGTCCGCCGCCGCGCATCGTCGTCATCACAAACCGCGAACGCCCGGCGAACCGACGCGGCTTTCGCGCCGCGGGCTCGCCGGAGCGCAGTGAGGCTCGTTACCGCAGAGGCGCCACGACGACATACTGCACCGTCGTCCCGGCATATTGCGGCTGGTACCAGGTGCCGCCGCAGTTGCTGTAGCCGATGCCGTTGACGACCACCGTCTGGCAAGCCGGCGGCAGCGTATAGATCATCGACCCGATCACCGCCGACGTGATCGCCGCGGTCGCGCCGATCGCGACGCCGGTCGCGATCGGGTGGTGGTGGTCGTCCCAGTCGTTGTCCCAGCCGCCACGGCGATCGACGTCGATGTCGACGTTGCGATTGACGTTGACGTTGGTGTTCTTGTTGACGTTGGTGTTGCGGTTGATGTTGGTGTTGTTGTTCGTGTTGTTGTTCGTGTTGCGATTGACGTTCGCATCACGATTGGGGGTGGCGTCGCGCTTGGGAGCAGCGTCGCGCTTGGGAGCAGCGTCGCGCTTGGGGCCGGCGTCCCGATTGGCGCCGGCGCTCACGTTGTTGCGCGCGCCACCGCCGCCCTTGACGTCGCGGGCATCCGCGGGCACCGACACTGAGAGGCCGATCGCAACGGCAACGGCAGCAGCCGCGCCGGCGGGGAGGATTCGATTCGTTTTCATGGTCTCATTCCTGTCTGTTGGCCTGGGAGGGGGTCACTTGGCCGCTTCTTTGACGGCAATCCTGGTTGCGCCCGCA
>Ga0315271_10003101_pt1 | contig 10499 bp, 12 predicted proteins | sample C3_top_MG_FD_204664 | JGI IMG/M metagenome (GOLD analysis project Ga0315271, IMG submission 204664) | Sediment microbial communities from Yellowstone Lake, YNP, Wyoming, USA - C3_top | ecosystem: Environmental > Aquatic > Freshwater > Lake > Sediment | place: USA: Wyoming | collected 2017-08-01
TGAGCACCAACACTGTCCGCGCCCACCTGTCCCTTTCGTTCAAGGGCGAGACTTACGAACTCGATTCCGTCATTGACCTGGATGGATGTCTCGGCGAGCCGGGCGAGGCGCCCAATTTCCATCGACTCCTGGCCCGGGCGGCCGGGATCGATCCCTACTCCTATCTGCATGAGGTTTTGGAGTCGCATGAGATCGAATTCTCGGATGCCACGGGGGTGGCGGCGTGCAGCTGCCGCGATGGCCGGTTCGACTGGGCTCGATTCGAGCAGGACCGGCGCGAGGAACGGGATTGGCAGGCTGTCAGGACCATCGCGCAGCGGACGCTGGGTGCGCGCGATCTGGACGCAGACCCGGGCCTGAAGGCGGCGCTGCTGGCTGCCTATCGGGCCGGGAAGGCGGATGGCTAGATCTCTGTCCACGGCTTCTCGGTAAGTCTTCGTTTACCCACTGCGGTTCCTATACTTGGAGTTGGCCAGGGAACACGGGGATGGATGGAGGGACTGGAAATGACCCAATGGATATTTGAACCAGGGCACTCCGCCGCAGAGTTTGCCGTGCGGCACATGATGGTTTCGCACATGCGCGGTCTGTTCAAGAATGTGCATGGCAGCATCGACTTCGACCCGGACAATCCAACGGCCGCCGCAGCGGTCGAGGCGACGATCAATGCGGCGGGCATCTGGACGGGGGACGATGAGCGCGATGCGCACTTGCGCGGTGCGGACTTCCTGAACGTGGAGAAGTATCCGGACATCGCCTTCCGCAGCACCGAGGTCAGTTGTGTGGGCGGAGCCGATTTCAGGGTGCCGGGCGATCTCACCCTCTGCGGTGTGACCCGTCCGGTTGTGCTGGCCGCCCATTATCTGGGGCGCTGGCAGTGTCCCTACTGGGAAGGCGGCAAGGATCTGGGTCCGGTGAGCCGGATCGGTTTCGTCGCCACCACGACGATCAACCGCCATCACTTCGGCGTGAGCTGGAACGCGCCGATGGACCGGGGCGGCATGGTTGTCGGCGATGAGGTTGCGATCACCCTGGACGTCGAGGCCCTTACAGAATCCGACATGCTGCGGATAGCCGGGATTCTGCGGGGATAAGGCGGCGCATAATTCGACTGAGCTGCCGGGATTCGGGTCTGGGTTATTGGCTTGACTTTGGATGAGACCACACGAGATGACTGCGTACATCACCGTACAGAAGGCAAGCCTGGGCGATACGCACGAAGTGGCCGTCATGGTTGGCGAGTTGCTGAATGAAATCATGAGCACCATCGGCGTGCCGACATTTAATTTCAATCTTGAGGAAACAAAGACCCGGCTCAAGGATTTCATCGAGCAAGGGAAATATTTTGTGTTTGTTGCCCAAAGCACACATGCCGGCCCGGTTGGTTTCGTTGCGCTTACCGAGAGTCACGCTTTATATGCAGCGGGTACATTTGGCACCATCCCGGAGTTTTTTGTTCGCCCAGGATTTCGATCGCAGAATGTGGGACTGCGCCTGATGGAGCAGGCTGCGACTTTCGGCCAGTCACGTGGTTGGACGCGGCTGGAAGTCACCACGCCGCCACTCCCGCAGTTCGAAAAAACATTGGCATTTTACGAGCGGGAGGGATTTGCCATTACGGGTGGCCGCAAATTGAAGAGGGCGCTGTGGGAAACGAGCTAAAGGGGGCAGCTCAGCCCCTTTTTCGCCAGTGGCGCGTCTGAGTTCAAATGTTGCGTGTTGAGATGGAAGCTGTGCATTAACAAACCAGAAGGAGTGCGATATGTCAGTCGAAGCGAATGCAATTAGCCGCGGCACAGACCGCAGGTTCTATACGTGGGCAGCGATGGTTGCCATCGCCGTCGTCTTTGCGGGATTTGCGCGGACTTACTTTCTCAAGACAAGCTTTGGCACGCCAGCCTTATCGACGCTGGTGCATGTCCACGGTTTGGTGATGACGCTCTGGTTTGCTTTTTTCCTGATGCAGGTTCGCCTGGTGGCCATGCAACGTACGAACCTTCATCGCCGCACTGGCGTGGTGGGTGGGCTGCTCGCGGTGGCAGTACTGATCGTGGGCATTGTTACCGCCATCACTGCGGCCAAACTCGGCAGAACGCCGGGGCCACCGCCGCTGGTGTTTTTGGTGGTGCCGTTGGGAGACATGCTGGTATTCGCGCTTCTGGTGGGTGCGGGCCTTTCCCTGCGAAGCCGCCCCGACATGCACAAGCGGCTGATGTTGCTGTCTTGCGTGAGTATATTGACGGCAGCAATAGCGCGCATCCAGATCGACTTCATTCAGGCGGGTGGCCTGCCCTTGTTTTTTGGCCTGACCGATCTGGTCGTCCTCTCTTGCGTGGGCTACGACACCATTACGCAACGCAGGCTGCACCCGGCGTTTGGGTGGGGCATGTTGCTCATCGTGGTGTCGCAACCGATGCGGCTATTGCTGTCTGGCACGACCGTATGGCAGCAGTTTGCAACTTGGTTGGTGAGTTAGTTCAACAGCTAAAGGAGTCAGCTTTGGATTGCTTTCCGGCGAAAGCCTTTCCTTCACGCGACGCACGATTCTGCATTTAAAAAGCGCATGGCCTTTTCATGTGGCAGCCATCTCCTATATTGGTCTTTGGGGGGCGTATCGGGAAAGGGAGGCGGTGAAATGGCGCAGATACTTGCTCTGGTATTGTTTGTGACAGGTGTCGCGATCTGGTGGCGCTACGCAGCCAGGCAGAAAAAGCATCTGCAAGCATCCGCTGCCACGCAGAACACACGCAACAGTTACCACTGTGTCGAGGTGCGCAAAGGCGTCCGCGCATGCAAGGCAGCCCAGGATATTGGGAATATCCGTTTCCTGTCCGATCAGGCGCCCAGCCTGCCTGTGTCCGGCTGCACTGCGGAGACATGCACATGTAGCTTTATTCATCACGATGATCGCAGGGAAGACGACCGCCGCCATCCTTATGGGCAGTTGGCAAGCATTCCGCCCGTCATTTCGGGTGAACGCCGTTCAAGGTCCGGGCGACGTAAGTCGCAGGAAAGTACATTCAGGCAGTCGATAACTGGCTAAGGGTGCCGAGCTAAGGGGGGCGGATTCGGAGTGTTTTTCTGAGTAATCGAATTCCGAAAATAATGGGTAAATTGGGCGAGCCGTAATTCAAAGCTGGCGCTGTTAAGTGGTCTGGAACCTGACGCATGTCTTGTGGCATATCATGGCCTTTCAACGATTGGAGTGCTTCATGCGGACAAAAATCAAGGTTTACGCTGCGCTGCTTTCGCTGGGGTTCGTCGTCACGGCTTGGGCCAGTCCAGGCACCCTGCCGGTGCCGCCAGCTCAGGAGATGGAAGCCCCCGCCTTGAATAAACCCCAGCAAAAACCGGTTACGCCCCCGTTGAAAACCTCAGGGTCAGACTCGAATAAATACCGGACAACCCGGGTTGGCTCAGCCGCCTTTTCAAGAGATGACTGATAGCAAGCGTCAGCCCACCAACATGACGGGCTTCCGGCGTACGCTGCCCTCTGCCAGCGGCGGGAAGGGCAGCCGTTTCACTTCGTTGCCTTTGTCATTGCGGTAAATCAGCTGGCGGGTGGAAAAGTCGTATTCCGGGTGGCGGGGATCGTTCCACTGGTTGAGGAAGTGCACGTAGAAAGCCGAGAACAGGCCTTGCGTGGGCTTGTCCCTGAGGAGGGCAAAGACATATTCCTGCTGGTCTTTCAGTTCGTGGCCATCGTGGCAATACTGCACCCACACGTATTCCCCGGTGACGATCAGGTTCCAGAAGGGCGGGGCCTCGTAGAACTTGAGCGTGACCTGCTTGCCAGCGGCCGCCAGGCCAGCGAGCCGGTCAATGGTGGCTGCGGTTTCCTGGCAATAGGTTTCAAGCAGCGGGGCGGGGTCGCCCAGCGACTGCACGCGCCGCATGGCGCCTGCGCCGTAAGGGTTCATCAGCATGACCCGCAATTCGTAACTGTTGTCGATCACGTTGCGCAGCTTGCGCCGTTGCGACACGAACGTATCGTAGCCGGTGACCGACATCACCGATACGTCGCGGGTGCCGGTGATCCGGTTGAGCAGCTTGCGGTCGGACCAGCGCGAGAACCAGCTGTTTTCCCTGCGCACATGCACCAGTGAGACCAGGCGGTTCATCCGGTGGCTGAGGCGTCCTTGTCGTGCGCTGAGGAACAGGTTGAACAGCATCACCAGCACGGCGGCAAAAATGATTTCGTTGACCATCAGCAGTTGTGAGTTGTCTTCCACCTTGGGCCACCAGGTAAACAAAATGAATTTCGCCAGCATGGGAAGGGAGAAGGCGATTCCTACAGCCAGGAGCGTGACCCCGATATGGCTGAAGATGTGTCTGAGTGTGTGAAAGAAGCCGAATAAATGTGGGCTGCGCGCCATAAGCGTGTCTCATGTTAATCAAGGGAATGAAGCTGAACCGATCCGGTTTTGTTCTGTTTTCCAGACCAACCGGAATGGCTGGAGTCCGATACGCAAAGCGGGGGCTGTGCTCCGCTGCGAGCAAGGCCGATTCCGAACCGGGCATGCACCCACGCTCGAAAGCCGGCCCCAGCTTTCAGCCCTGAACGCCTCGCGGCGGCAGGGCGCTGGAGGGGCTATCAGGGTTTACGCTTGGCGGTCGCCTTGCCGGCGGTCGCCAGATCCGCATCGGCCGATGGCTTCCACTCGGCGCTGTGGGTGCTCATGCGCTCTGTGACGCGGTCTGTGTTCGGGGCGGCCCCGCTCTGCGACTGGGCGTTGCTGGTGGCGTTGCCGGGCATGCTCATGTGCGCATCCGCAGCGCCGTCGGCCTGAGCAGTGTCGGGCGCCGAGACGGTGGTCACGGCGTCGATATGGGCGTTGATCACGTTGCCAGTTTCTGTAGCCGTAGCAGCAGCGGCAAAGCCGGCGCCGGCTGCGCCGGCCATGATCAGCGTCAGAAGTTTGGTACGAAGCTGCTGGGCAGTCTGTTTCATTTGCATATTCCTTTTGTGCTTAGAGATTTGGATACATGGCTTTCGTCTCGACAAGCCAACGTCTCTACAGCACATGCCGTGCCAAACAGGAATATCTATTGTTTTTCATGGACTTGGTGTTTTCTCCACGAATGAAATGCCTCCATTTTGTCGTCCCCCGGCGACATGAAATCGGGCTTTATGGGCAACGCTGTGTATGGAAAATAGATTTTCTGTCCTTATAACGGGGACAGGGTTCGCTGGGCAGACAGCCCTTGGCCGGAACAAAGGCGATCAGCCAGCTTCGCATTGTTTTTCAAGCAGAATCAGACGGTTAACAGCGCCAACTTCTACCTTGGGTCAGCCTGTTCTTAACTGCCACCACACTCTGCCAGTCCAAATACTCATACGCTTCGGCCTGCCGAAAGTGAGGGCGACTCCAAGTTTGAAGGTGCCCCAACTGCCTATGTCGCCATTCGGCGACATAGATAACCCATCCTATCGCTCTGTTTTATTGAGTTATTTTCAATACTCATCCATTTCAGCCGGATTTTACGTCGCTATTTCGGGACGGTCAGCCTTGTCTGTTGCCTTGATCAACCCCAAACAAAATCAGTATCTGCCTGTTTATTAAAACGATTCCAGCATTGGCACACACTTTGCTGATGGAGGGTGTCGCGTCCAGCCCCTGGCCGCACCGCGCGCTAGCGTGTCTGCAACCAAGCTCATCGAAGGAATCCATTCCCATGCTCAAGAACTTCATGCATTCCAACCCAGCCCAAACCGATTTCAAGCAACCCGGCAATCCCAGAACGGATTCCAGCAAACTCAATCATTCGACGCCCGAATCCGCCAAGCCGGTCGGGCTAGCTCCAGCGGAAAGCACTGTGGTGGCCACTCAAGCCGCAACGTCCGAAGATGGCAACAAGCTCATCGTGGGCCCGAACATCAAGCTGAAGGGCTCGGAAATCACTGACTGCGAGATTCTGGTGGTGGAAGGCCGGGTGGAAGCGTCCATGAACAGCCGCGATATTCGCATCGCTGAAGGCGGCGTGTTTTCGGGTAAGGCCGAGATCGATGTGGCGGAGGTGCGCGGTCACTTTGAAGGCGAGCTTACCGCCCGCAAACGGCTGGTGATTTACGCCACCGGCAAGGTCTCCGGCGTGATCCGCTATGGGGCGTTGATGATCGAGGAAGGTGGCACCCTTTCCGGGGATGTGGCCACGATTTCAACCGCTGCCAAACTGGCCAAAGTACCGGAAGTGGCCGCGCACACCACGGCGTCTGATCCGGGTCAGGGCAAAGCAGTGGAACTGGAACAGATCCATTTCGGCTCGACCCTGGCCCGAAACCAGATGGGGAAAAGGTAGGGCTAATCGAAGCCTGAAAGCGGGGGCTGTCTTCAATATGAGACAGCCCCCTGTTGCACGACCATCACGCGGTTTCGTCGCGATCCTTGAATAGCGCAGGGGTCAAATTGTGGCGTTGCAGGAGCCGATAGACCTCAGTGCGATTCCGTCCAGCGAGTCGCGCCACTTCGCTGACCTGGCCACGCGTCAGTTTCAGCAGGGTGATGAGGTAATCGCGTTCGAATGCGCTGCGTGCTTCGGCCAGCATCAGGATCTCGGCAGGCCTGTCGCGCAGGGCGCGCGATACCAGTGTGGCCGGAATGGTGGCGGTGGTGCACAACGCACAGCATTGCTCCGCTACGTTGCGCAACTGGCGGATATTGCCTGGCCAATCGGCCGCCGACAGCATTTCCAGGGCGTCGGGCGCAAAGCCGTGTATACGACGGTGGTATTTCTCGGTCAACATGCTCAGGAAATGTTGCGCCAGCAGCGGGATGTCTTCACGCCGCTCGCGCAGGGGCGGCAACATCAAGTTGACCACATTCAGGCGATAGTAGAGATCTTCACGAAATACCTCTGCGCTGATCGCTTCTTCAAGATTACGGTGGGTAGCGGACAGGATGCGCACATCGACCGCGCGCGTTTCGATCGCGCCCACCGGTCGCACTTCGCCTTCCTGCAGCACGCGCAGCAGTTTGACCTGCAAGGAGGGCGGCATGTCGCCAATCTCGTCCAGCAAGACGGTGCCGCCCTGCGCGCTGAGGAACAGACCAGGGTGATCTCGCCCTGCCCCGGTGAAGGCGCCCTTGACGTGGCCAAACAGTTCGGATTCGAGCAATTCGGGCGGAATGGCGCCGCAGTTGATCGCGACAAACGGTTTGGCATGGCGGGGACTGGCGCGGTGAATCGCACGCGCCAGCAATTCCTTGCCGGTTCCGGACTCGCCCTGGATCAGTAATGCGGCGTCACTTTGTGCGGCCAGCCGGGCTTCGGCCAGCAAGATCTCCATCACGGGACTGGCGGTGACGATTTCACTACGCCAGCTGTTGTCGATGGCATCGGGACTGCTGCCTGCCAGCCGGGTGGCGCGCTTCAGCAAATCGATCAGGGTGGGGGCGTCGTAGGGCTTGGTCAAATAGCCAAACAGACCGCGCTGGGTGGCGGCGACCGCATCGGGGATGGTGCCGTGGGCGGTAAGCACAATCACCGGTAGCGACGGGTCGCGTGCGTGGATGGCGTTGAACAGCGCCATCCCATCCATGCCGCTCATCTGCATGTCGGTCAGCACCGCATCCGGACGGGTCACCGCCAGTTGCCCCAATGCGGCCTCGCCGCTACCGACGGCATCGACCTTAAAACCGTTTGCTTGCAGGCGCAGCGTGATCAACTCGCGCAAGCCCGCATCGTCATCCACCAGCAATATCTGCGGTTTTTTCATGGGGTTTTGATCGGCGCATTGTGCTGCTGCAGGGATTTTTCCAGCGCCTTGATTTGTTCAAGCTTGTCCTGCAATTCGGCGTTGCCCGCAGTCAACTGCTTGTTTTCGATGCGCGCCCGCAGCGACCTTTTCATCAGATCGATCAGGGACTGCGAGCGGGCATCCAGTTCGCCGATGGCGGTCAGGGTTTTCAGGCTGCGCTCGAGCGCCTCCACGCTGTCGTCGCGCTCGAGCAGAGCCGCCAGTTGAAAACGCCGATTGTCGTCAAGACGGCTGCCTTCCAGATCGGCAAGCTCGTGCCGGCGTTGCTCGGCGGACAACGCTGACACGCGGGCCAACTCGTTGATCAAAACTGATGTTGTGGGTTCGGCCTGGCGCGCACGCGGTGCGGGCGATTCGGGCGGGAGGGCGCAGGCGCTCAGCGTCAGCAAAAGGCCTGCGAGCAATCCGGATTTAAGTGTCATCTTGGCAGGGGCCAGGTTAAGCGGGCCAGGTTAAGTGGAAACAGGTCGACCAGGGCGCGTGGTCGATGACTTCGATCCGGCCACCAGCGTCCAGCAGGTATTCACGCACGATCGACAGTCCGAGTCCACTGCCCTTGATCGCGCTGTCGGGTTGGTGTGATCCCTGGAAGAAAGGTTCGAAAATCCGGCTGCGTTCGGCTGCCGGGATGCCGCTGCCCTGATCGCACACCCACAGTTCAACTGCGCCATCGACGAGCGCACTGTGCACCAGAATGTGCCCGCCCTCCGGGCTGAACTTGATCGCATTGGACAGCAGATTGTCGAGTACGGTTTCCAGCTGATTGCGGTCGGCATGAAGGCTTGCTGCTTCCAGTTGCGTCTCGACCTGAATGCGGCGTGCAGCCAGCGCCAGCCGATGTCGTGCACGCACCGCAGCGAGCGCATCGGCGAGAGATTGCGGCGTGGCTGGGGGGTGGGTGTCGTCGCGCACGAGATTGCCATAACGCAGCAGATCTTCGATGCGTTTCTGCAGTTCACGGCTGCTGCTGTCCATGATGTCGACAATGCTGTGCTGGCGCATATTCAGGCTGCCCGCCAGTTCGTCGTGCAGCAGGCCGACGCCTTCGCGCAGCGAAGCGAGCGGGGTTTTCAATTCGTGTGACACGTGGCGCAGGAAGCGCAGTTTCTGCTGTTCCAGCGTTTGTAAACGCTGGCGCAGCCAATCTATTTCGCGTCCCAGTTCGATCATGTCCTGGGGGCCGCTGATGGCCGGCAACGGGTCCAGGTTGGCCCGCCCCAACTGCTGGATCGATGCCTTGAGTTGCTTGATCGGACGGTTGATCATCCAGGAAAACACCGCGGCCAGCAGAAGCGTCAGCGGAATCAGCGCAAATGCCAACAGGATGAGTCGCTGCCGGGTGGTTGTAACCATGGTTTCAAGTGCCTGCAATTCATGCTGCACTGCGGTGTCGGCCTGGGAAAGCAGGGTGCGCGCACTGCTATGAAGACCATCAAATGTGGGCTCGAGCGCATGGAATCGGGCGCTGTCGATAAACGCACCCGGTTGCAGTTGGCGGTGCAGCGCACGGCTGCGCGTTGTAAGCAGCGCCAGGGTGGCGCGGGAGGAGGGGTCGACGAGTTCGCTATCGAGTCGCGCTAATTGATTCTGCAGCTCATCGAAGCGCATCTCCAGAGCGGGCCCCAACTCGGGGTCCCGCAATAGATGATATTGACCGGTAGCGCGCTGAAACTGACTGACCGATTCGACGACTTGTCGCACGTCGCGCGTGATGGCAAGACTATTACGGGTGAACTGGCGCTGCGTGTCGACCACGCCCTGTAGCACGTGAACCGCGTTGATCAAGCCGCTGGCGAGCGGAACGATCAGCACGCCCATGGCCACGATGATCAGAATGGTAAACGAGCGGGGGTAATAAGGGCCAGGCAACATCCGCCCAATGATCGATGGCATGTTTTCAGCTTACCCGATAGGCAGGCGCGTGGGCAGGATTTGCCCACGCGCCTGCCTATCGGTTGCCAAATGCAAAAAATACTTGAAAATTCCAGGGGGATGTTCTGCTTCGAATTGTTTTTCGGAGTCAGCCTTCTTTTTTCGTTACCGTTTTCCAGGGTCAGGATACGAGACATTTTCTCGTGACGCAGAAAGGCTGGGGGGATGACCAAGCCCCCTAAATCCTTCCAGGACTTGAAGCGTGCGACGGGGCGTATCATGCACATTCAACGATTGGAGTGCTTCATGCGGACAAAAATCAAGGTTTACGCGGTGCTGCTTTCGTTGGGGTTCGTCGTCACGGCTTGGGCCAGTCCAGGCACCCTGCCGGTGCCGCCGGCTCAGGAGATGGAAGCCCCCGCCTTGAATAAACCCCTGCAAAAACCGGTTACGCCCCCGTTGCCGACACGCGGCCAGATGCTTTACGAGAATCACTGTATGTCCTGCCACGAAAGCGTGGTTTTCATCCGTGACAACCGTCGCATCCGATCGCTGAAGGCGCTGCGGGGGCGGGTGTCGAACTGGGCAAATTATTTACACTTGCACTGGGGTAAGGAAGAAGTCGAGGAGGTGGTGACCCACCTCAACAATCGCTACTACAAGTTCGAATCCCGCTAGAGGATGACCGAACCAAGCCCCCATCACTGGCAGTTAACATCAGCTAAAGGGGGCCACTTCGGATTGTTTTCCGGCGAAATCGGTTTCCGAAACCAAAGAAAACCACGGGACAGAAAATAGAAGCCGACCCATTCGATCCATGGAATGCCGCTCACAATGTGAGGGTGGATCCTTCAATCCTCTGGATTCC
>Ga0315271_10003102_pt1 | contig 10498 bp, 9 predicted proteins | sample C3_top_MG_FD_204664 | JGI IMG/M metagenome (GOLD analysis project Ga0315271, IMG submission 204664) | Sediment microbial communities from Yellowstone Lake, YNP, Wyoming, USA - C3_top | ecosystem: Environmental > Aquatic > Freshwater > Lake > Sediment | place: USA: Wyoming | collected 2017-08-01
GCGCGCAGCGCCGCGGCGAGGTCGGCTTCGGCGTCGCTCATCGTCAGGATCAGCACCGGCGTGTCGATGCCTTCGGCGCGCAGCTGGCGCAACAGCGTGAGGCCGTCCAGGGTGGGCATGCGCAAGTCGAGCACCAGCAGGTCGGGCTTGTGTTCCCGCAACACACCCGCTACCCGCTGCGGATCGCCGAGCGCGGCGACGACCAGGATGTTGCCGCGGTGGTGCAACAGATCGGTCAAGCCGTTGCGGCACAGCGCATGGTCGTCGACGAGCACGACGCGCAGGGGCGGAGTCGGTGTCATCTGACTCATGGGCACACCCTGGGCACTTCGCGCGCTCGCACCATGCGGGAATTCGGCGAGGCTGCCGAAGGGCCGCTGCGTGGCCCATGCATGGTCTGTGGGCTCATGGTGCCGCTCGCCCTTGCGCGTCCAACGCAACCCAAGCGCGCACGCGAGTGCCACCGCCCGCGCGTTGGCCGATCTCGATCTGCCCACCCAGTTTTGCCGCTCGTTGCTGCATGATGCGAATGCCGTAGTGCGTTTCGCTCGCGCCGGCCTGCCCCGGCGCGACGCCGCGGCCGTCGTCTTCAACGATGACTTCGACGCCCCCGTCGCGCCGCGCGATTGTCAACCACGCGTGGCGCGCCTGCGCGTGCTTCGCGACGTTGTTCAAAGCCTCTTGCACGATGCGAAACAACTGCGCGTCCTGCAAGCTCGACAACACCAGCCCCTGCGCCCGGTCGGCGAATTCGAGCTCGATGCCGGTGCCACTCTCGAACTCATCGATCGCGGATTGCAGCGCATGGCTCAGGCCCAGCGGGTCGACCGGAGCGCGGAAATTCGTCAACAGCTCGCGCAGGCCGGCGTGCGCGTCGGTCACCGCACGCCGCACGTCGGCGCAGTAGCGCAGCGCCGACGGCTCGTCGTGCGCGACGATGGCTTCGTGCAACAGCGGCATGCGCAGTTTGACGAACGACAGGGTCTGCGCGATCGAATCGTGCACTTCGGCAGCCATCGACTCGCGCTCGCGCATCAGCGCGGCCTCGAGCCGCGCGCGCTGCCCCCGGTCGTCCGGGCTTGGGTCCGAAGCTTCGCCAGTCATTCCCGCATTTGACACCTTTGCCGGCGTCGGTGGCGACAGTAATATCCCGATCAGGCCGGAAGCAGGCTGCGCCTCCTGCCGGCGGGCGCCGACGTGACGCAGTGGCCGACGCAGTCTTGCGCGGCGCGGCCCAGGCGCCCGCCGCGCCGCAGCAGCAGCGCCAAACGCCGGCGCACCACCGGAACGCGGGTGCGAAGCGACAAGCTCAATCGCTGCCGGATCGGGCGTAACATGCGCCGCTCCCATGAAGCCCCTGGTTCCTCCCCACGGCAGCGCGAAGCTCAAACCCCTGCTCCTGGAGGGCAGCGAACTCGAGCGTGAGCGCAAGCGTGCATTGACGCTGCCGCGCCTGCCGGTGAGTTCACGCGAACGTGGCGACATCATCATGCTGGGCATCGGCGGCTTTACGCCGCTGGAGGGCTTCATGTTGCACGCCGACTGGCGCGGCGTGTGCGACGACATGAAAACCGCGAGCGGTTTGTTCTGGCCGATTCCGATCACCCTGTCGGCCGAGGCTGGCGCAGCTGCGCAGATCGCCATCGGCGACGAGGTCGCGCTGATCGACCGCGACACCGGCGAACCCCTGGCGCTGTTGCGCGTGACCGAGAAATACCGCATCGACAAGGCGCATGAATGCGTGCGCGTGTTCCGCACCGCCGACCCGGCCCACCCCGGCGTGAAGATGGTGCTCGACCAGCCCGACGTGAACCTGGCGGGCCCGATCCGCGTGCTCTCGCGCGGCGGATTCCCGGAGAAGTATGGCGATCTGTTCATGACGCCGGCGCAAACGCGCAAGTTGTTCAGCTCGCTCGGCTGGTCGCGCATCGCCGCGTTCCAGACGCGCAACCCGATGCACCGTTCGCACGAATACCTGGCCAAGGTCGCGATCGAAGTCTGCGACGGCGTGCTCGTGCATTCGCTGCTGGGGGCGCTCAAGCCGGGCGACATTCCGGCCGAGGTGCGCACGCGCGCGATTGCCGTGTTGGCGAAGAACTACTTCGTGCCCTCGACCATCGTGCAGGCCGGCTACCCGCTGGACATGCGCTACGCCGGCCCGCGCGAGGCCTTGTTGCACGCGCTGTTTCGCCAGAACTACGGCTGCTCGCACCTGATCGTCGGCCGCGACCACGCCGGGGTGGGCAGCTACTACGGCCCGTTCGACTCGCACCACATCTTCGACGAGATCCCCGAGGGTGCCTTGCAGACCCAGCCGCTGAAGATCGACGTCGCCTTCTGGTGCTACCAGTGCGGCGGCATGGCGTCGGGGCGCACCTGCCCGCATGACGACGCCGACAGGCTTCAGGTCAGCGGCACGCAGTTTCGCAAGTCCCTTGCCGAGGGCGCTGATGTGCCGCCCGAATTCAGCCGGCCCGAGGTGGTGGAGATTCTGCGCGCCTACTACGCCGAGTTGGACGCAAGGCCAGTCGCCGCCAGCTAACGATTGCTTCTCGACCGCGACTCACACCTGCCGCCACGGCAGGCCGTGCTTGCGCCAGCCGCCCACGGTGCCACGGTGGTGCTCGGTGTCGAGTTCGCCCTCAAAGCCTTCGAGCACGTTGCTCACGGTGGTGAAGCCGTGCTTCTCGAGCTCGGCGCCGGCGTCGACGGAGCGTTTGCCGCTGCGGCAAATCAGGATGATCGGCCGGTCTTTGCGACCCGACATGCGCAGCACTTCATCGGCGAAGTGCGGGTTGACGTCGAACTCGGGCGCGGTGTTCCACTCGATGTTGATCGCATCGACGGGGTGGCCGACGTAGAAGAACTCGATCTCGGTGCGGCAGTCGATCAGCAACGTATTCGGGTTGGCATTCAGTGCGTCGTAGGCTTGCTTGGGATTGAGGTGGTCCATGGTTTGCTCCTGACGCGCATTGTCCGGGCGAATCCTGCCGGCACAAGGAAACGATCTTCATATCGCCATGACGCGCGGCAATATGGCGGCAGCAATGAGTGTGCCACTGACGCCGCGATGAGCCGCCGCTGACGCCTTCAGATCGATCAGATTGCAGGCGGCATCGCCGGTGTGCCACTGACGCCGCCATGAGCCGCCGCTGACGCCCTCTTTGTCGGCGGCTGGTTAAGATGCGCGCTTGAAAATCTGCATCGTTTCCGACAGCCACGACCGCGCCGACGCCCTCGCCCAGGCGGTACGCGAGGCGCAAGCGCAGGGCGCCGAGGCGGTGCTTCATTGCGGCGACCTGATCGGCGCGCAGACGCTCAAGCCCGCGCTGGCGCTGGGATTGCCGGTGCACCTGATCCACGGCAACAATCTCGGCGATCCACAGGCCCTGCACAACCTGGCGCGCGCGAGCGGCGCGCTGCTGCGCTACCACGGCGCCGATGCGCGCATCGAACTCGCCGGCCGGCGGATTTTCCTCGTGCACTATCACGACTATGGCTACGCGATGGCCTGCACCGGCGATTGGGAGCTGGTGTGCTGCGGGCACTCGCACCAGGCCGAAGTGCGCAGCGTGGCGAGCGTGAAGGGCAATCAAACCTGGCTCGTCAATCCGGGCACGGTGGCCGGCCTTGCCGCGCCTTCGACCTGGGTGCTGGGCGATCTCGCGGCGATGCGCTTCGAGCTCCGCGAGCTTGGCAAGCAGGCCTGATTCACCCAGGAGCCTGCCGGGCTTTGGGCCAGACCCGGCATTCACCGCCTCTATAGGCACATAGCAAAGATTGCTGGGCTGGGCCCGGCGCGCGACTCCTAGAATCCGCCACAGGGCTGGTGAAGAGACGATTCGAGGGAGACTGCCGCGATGTTCGCCAACAATCCATTTGCTGCGTTGAGCGGCGTCTTGCCCGCGAACGCGATGCAGATCTATCTCGTTCTCATGGTGCTTGCAGTGTTCGCCGGAACGCTGTACGACGTGATGCACAAGGGCAGCGCCCAATACTTTTTCGAGAATTGGCGCAAGTCGAAGAACAATGGGGCGAGCCCAGTCAGCGGCGGCGAGATGGTGGCGCTGGCCGTCAAGACCGGCGTTGTCGATGTGCTGGCATCCGGGGAATTCTGCAATCCGCGGCGCCGCGCCGCGCATCTGCTGACCATGTACGGATTCGTGATCTACGTCGCCGCCACTGCGGTGATGGTGTTCGGCTACCCGACGCCCGCGACGCCCACGCCCCGCATCGTGCCGCTGCTGTGGTGGATCGGCGGCCTGATGATTTGCCTGGGCGGATACTGGTTCTGGTTCTTCATCAGGGTCGATGTCGCCGCCGAGGGCAAGTCGCCGCTGCGCCTGATGCGCGCCGATCTGTTCGTTCTCTCGCTCCTGGGCAGCGTCACGCTGGGCTTGATCTGGGCCACCCTGCAATCGAGGTCGAGTGCCGGGGCCACCGTGCTCTTCGGCTTGTACATCATGGCCACCACGGTGCTGTTCGGATCGGTGGCGTGGTCCAAGTTCGCGCACATGTTCTTCAAGCCCGCTGCGGCGTTCGAGAAACGAGTTTCCGACGCGAACGGCACGCGCAGCAACCTGCCCGGCCCTGCCGACAAGCCCGAGCTGTACGGCAGCGCTCGCCAGCAGCCCCGGCACTACTGACAGCCTGAGAGCCCGAGCCCAGCATCGGTTTTGACTTCGGAGAACAAGAGCGCCATGCCAACCTTCGTTTACATGACCCGGTGCGACGGCTGCGGGCATTGTGTCGACATCTGCCCGTCCGACATCATGCACATCGACAAGGTGACCCGGCGCGCCTACAACATCGAGCCGAACATGTGCTGGGAGTGCTACTCCTGCGTCAAGGCCTGCCCGCAGCACGCCATCGACGTGCGCGGCTATGCCGACTTCGCCCCGCTCGGGCACAGCGTGCGCGTGCTTCGGGAAGAGGCGAAGGCGACGATTTCCTGGAAGCTCAAGTTCCGCGACGGCCGCGAGAAGAACTTCGAGTCGCCGATCCGCACCACAAGCTGGGGTTCGATCAAGGGGCCGGCCGAGTACGCCGCGCCCCGCCCCGAAGACTTCAAGAATCAGGACCTCGCGCACGAACCGCAAGCGCTGAATATCAGCGGCGGTTTGCCCGCGTTGCGCCCGGATCAACTCAAGCAGGGAGTCGTGTGATGGCACTGTTCAGAGGCAGGAAAACAGTGTTCGTCGATTCGGACATCCTCGTCATCGGCGGCGGCATGGCCGGCTGCGGCGCAACCTACGAGGCCCGCCACTGGGGACGCGACCTGAAGATCGTCTGCGTCGAGAAAGCGAACATCGAGCGCAGCGGCGCCGTCGCCCAGGGTCTGTACGCCATCAACTGCTACATGGGAATGCAATGGGGCGAGAACCAGCCCGAGGACCATGTGCGCTACGCCCGCAACGACCTGATGGGGCTGGTGCGCGAGGACCTGGGCTACGACATCGCGCGCCATGTCGACTCCTCGGTGCACAAGTTCGAGGAGTGGGGCCTGCCGATCATGAAGGACCCGAAGACCGGACGCTACCAGCGCGAAGGCAAGTGGCAGATCATGATCCACGGCGAAAGCTACAAGCCGATCGTCGCCGAGGCCGCGCGCAAGGCCGCGACCGAGGTCTACAACCGGATCATGGTCACGCATCTGTTGATGGACAAGAGCAAGGCGAACCGGGTCGCCGGCGCCGTCGGCTTCAATGTGCGCACCGGCGACTTCCATGTCTTTCGCGCGAAGGCCGTGATCATCGGCGCCGGTGGTGCGTCGCACATCTTCAAGCCGCGTTCCGTGGGCGAGGGAATGGGCCGGACCTGGTATGCGCCGTGGAGCAGCGGGTCCGCCTACGCGTTGCCGATCCAGGTCGGCGCGAAGATGACGCAGATGGAAAACCGCATCGTGCTGACGCGTTTCAAGGACGGCTATGGTCCCGTCGGCGCCTACTTCCTGCATCTGAAGACATACACGCAGAACGGCAATGGCGAGGAGTACGAGTCGAAGTGGTACGAGCACACCAAGGCACTGGTGGGCGACTACATCGACCACCATCCGGTGCCGACCTGCCTGCGCAACCACGCCTTCATCGAGGAGACGAAGGCCGGCCGCGGCCCGATCCGCATGGTCACGAAAGAGGCGTTCCAGGACCCGCACAAGGAGACTGTGGGCTGGGAGAACTTCCTGGGCATGACGATCGGGCAAGCGGTCGTCTGGGCTTCGCAGAACATCGACCCCAAGCACATCAATCCCGAGCTGAGCATGTCCGAGCCTTACGTCATGGGTTCGCACGCCACCTGCTCCGGCGCGTGGGCGAGCGGACCTGAAGACTACGCCCCCGCGGAATATCAGTGGGGATACAACCGCATGATGACGGTCGACGGGCTTTTCGGCGCCGGCGACACGATCGGCGGCACCGCGCACAAGTTCTCGTCGGGGTCGTTCACGGAAGGCCGGATCGCCGCCAAGGCGGCTGTCAGGTACGTGAGCGACTTGGGGCGCGACCAGCCCCAGGTCAGCGAACAGGAATATCAGGACCTCGAAAAATTGATCTTCCAGCCCTTGGAGAACTACCGCATCGGCCGCAACGAGATCACCGCCGGAACCGTTTCGCCGAGCTATCTGCTGCCGATCCACGGCCTTCAGCGCCTCGAGAAGATCATGGACGAATACGTCGGCGGCACCAGCACCAACTACATGACGAACGGCGTGATGCTGAACCGCGGCCTCGAGTTGCTCACGATGCTGAAGGAAGACATGAAGCACATGGGCGCAGAAGACCTGCACCAGCTGCAGCGCACATGGGAGTTGCAGCACCGGATCCTGGCCTCGGAGTCCGTCACGCATCACACGCTGTTCCGCAAGGAAACGCGCTGGCCGGGGTATTACTACCGGGGCGATCACATGAAACTCGATGACGAGAACTGGCACTGCTTCACCCTGTCGCGCTACGACCGCGAGACCGACAAGTGGGCAATGGAGAAGGCGCCCGTCTACCACATCGTCGACTGATTCGGGTTCGCCTGCGATCATTGGAAAGCCGGTCGGCAATCGGCCAATTGCCGAGGTTCTGAGCGGGCTGCGTGCAAGCGTGCAAGCCTGCAAGCCTGCAAGCCTGCAAGCGTGCAAGCGTGCAAGCCTGCAAGCCTGCAAGCCTGCAAGCCTGCAAGCCTGCAAGCCTGCAAGCCTGCAACGTGCAAGCGTGGAGCAGGGGCAGGTGGCCTGGGGCACGTTCTCCGGCCCACGCTCGCGGGGCACCGTTTTCGGTGCACGGGCGTCGCGCCATCAACGCCGTCTGTTCATGCGATGGTCGCGGCCACCGCGAATGGTGCCTGCGCCCGTACCCCAAGCCACCTGCCCGGGCACCCGGGTGGCATGCAAAGGCGTGGCACGCCACCCCGATGCATCAGGGCGGTGGTGGTGCCCCCGGGCGCAGGCACCATTCGCGGTCGCCCCCCAAGGTTGCAGGGCACAACGGTGATGATGCGGCTGCCTATCGCAGGCATCGACGGTCGCCCGCGAGCGTGGGCCGGAGAACGGGGGCACCGCCGCCGCCCTGCCGCCACGACGTCGGCATGCTGCCCTTGTGCGGGCAGACGACCGCGGGTCGTTTGCAGCCACCAAAACCCATTCAATTGAATGCGAGCTCGCGTGACGGGCTGAACTGCGAGCCGATCGAGGGTGAGGCTCACTGCTCGCGCCTCGAAGCGCCCTTTCGCGCCGCGGCGGCGTCGATTCGTCGCAGCCCGCACGCGCCGTCGCGTTTGCCCGGTAGCATCGCGCCACTCAGAACTCAGGGGGTAGACGATGCTCGAACTGCTTCAAGCCCAGGGCTTGCGCAAGTCCTACGGGGCGCGTGCAGCGGTGGTCGATGTCTCGCTCACGGTGCGCGCCGGCGAGGTGCTGGGCCTGCTCGGGCCGAACGGCGCAGGCAAGTCGACGACCGTCGGCATGATCAGCGGCCTGACTGTGCCCGATGCCGGCGCCATCACGGTGGGCGGCACGACGCTCGCGCACGACGAGTTCGGATTCAAGCGCCGCATCGGCCTGGTGCCGCAGGACCTGGCGCTGTTCGAGGATCTGCCCGCACTCGCCAACATCGAGCTCTTCGGCGCGCTGTACGGCCTGCCCAAGGCGCGGCTGAAGAAGCGCGCCGCCGAAGTGCTCGAACTGGTGGGCCTGGCCGACCGCGCGCGCGACAAGCCCGCCACCTTCAGCGGCGGCATGAAGCGGCGCCTGAACATCGCCTGCGCGCTGGTGCACGACCCCGATGTGTTGCTGCTCGACGAGCCCACCGCCGGCGTCGACCCGCAAAGCCGCAACGCCATCTTCGACAATTTGGAGGCGCTGAAGCGCGCCGGCAAGGCGCTGGTCTACACCACCCACTACATGGAAGAGGCCGAGCGTCTGGCCGACCGCATCGTCATCATCGACCACGGCAGGGTCGTCGCCAGCGGCACGCTGGCCGAGTTGTACCGCGTGCTGCCGGCCGCGCAGACGCTGCACATCGACATCGAAGGTGCGCTCGACCCGGACGTCTTGCGGGCCATCCCCGGCATCAAACAGGTGCAGCTCGAAGCCGGCCGGCTGACCGTGGGCCTGGACGACCTGACGCTCGGCACGCAGGCCGTGCTGCAGGCCGTGGCCGCTGCCGGCGCGACCGTGCGCCACCTGAGCTCGGGCCGTGCCAACCTCGAAGACGTGTTCCTCGCCCTGACCGGGCGCCAATTGCGCGATTGAAGCGTGATTCAAGCCTGATTGAAGCCTGACTGAAACGCGCCCGAACCGAATGGACCCACAAGCATGAATGCCTTCATCGCGCTGGTGCGCAAAGACCTGGTGCTGTACTTCTCGAATCGGCGTTCGGTGCTCATGAGCATCGCGGCGCCGATCCTGATTGCGGCCTTTTTCGGCAGCCTGTTCGGCGGCAGCGACAGCAAGCCGGCGAACATCCCCATCGCCATCACCGACCTCGACCGCAGCGAGCTCTCGGCAAAGATCGTTGCCGCCCTGCGCGCCGACAGCGCATTGACGGTCAGCGAAGCGAGCGAGGCCGATGCGCTTGCGCAGGTCAAGGCCGGCAAGCTGCGCGCCGCGGTGACTTTGCCGCTGGGCTTTGGCGAACGCGCCGCGCGTGCCCTCTTTGGCGGCGCCGACAAGCCTGAGATCGTGCTCAACTACGACCCGTCGCAATCGATGGTGCTGCCGCTGGTGCGTGGGCTGCTTGCGCAGCATGTGATGGAGCATGTCAGCCAGTCGGTCATGAGTGGCGCGAGCCCGTTGCTGAAGGACATGCGCGAGCAGGTCTTGCAGAACAAACAACTGCCGGCAGAGCGCCGCGACGAACTCGTCACGATGTTCGACAGCATCGCGCGCGTTCAGTCGCGCGCCACGCCAGGCGCAGCGGCGGCTTCGGGCGCGGCCTCGGCGGCGCCTTCGAACGGCCCGACCTTCAGCGTGCCGTTCTCGACGCGCGAAGTCGAGGCAAGTTCGAACCCCGAGACCAAGTACAACAGCTACTCGCACTCGTTCGCCGGCATGGGTGTGCAGTTCATCCTGCTGATGGGCGTCGACGTCGCCGTCGGCCTGCTCATGATGCGGCGCCTGGGCCTGTGGAAGCGGTTGCGCGCCGCGCCGCTTTCGCGTGCCAAGTTGCTGGGCAGCCGGATAACGAGCTGTGCACTGATCGCGATCATCGTCTTCGCAGTGATCTATGCGGTGGCGATGGCCTTCTTCAAGGTGCGCGTCGATGGCAGCGTGATCGGCTTCCTGGCGGTGCTGGTCTCTTTCGCGCTGCTCACGGCCTGCTTCGGGTTGCTGATCGCCGCGCTGGGCAAGACGCCCGAGGCAACGCGCGGCCTGGCGATCCTTGCGACGCTGCTGCTCGTGATGCTCGGCGGCGCCTGGGTGCCGTCGTTCATCTTTCCGGCGTGGCTGCAGACGGTCTCGCTGTTCGTGCCCACACGCTGGGCCATCGACGGTCTGGATGCGATGACCTGGCGCGGCTTGCCCATCGAGGCGGCGCTGTTGCCGGTGGCCGTGATGCTGGCGTTCAGCGCGGTGTTTGCCGCAATCGCCATCGCCAGGTTCGAATGGGAAGAGTGAATCGACCCGGTGCGGCGCAGCGCGCCTGAGACGCTGATGCGCTGTGGCAGACTCGCGCGTCAACCTGTGAGGAGAGCCAGCATGCGTCGATGGATAGCAGCCACCTTTTCAGCCGCCCTGATCAGCCCGGGCTCTGCCGCGGCACAAGAAACTGCGGCGGACCGCTGGAATCTCGCCGAGCTGTATGCGTCGGTCGAAGCATGGCAGGCCGACGCCGGCAAGCTCACTGCGCAGCTCACCGAGTTCGCACGCTGCAAGGGCCATCTGGGCGACTCTGCGGCGCGCTTGCGCCAATGCCTGGACTTGCGGGCCGACATGACCAAGCGCCTGTATCGGCTGAGCATGTATTCAGGCGAGCAGCTGGCGCAGGACACGGGTGTGCCGGAGAGCATGGAG
>Ga0315271_10003103_pt1 | contig 10498 bp, 6 predicted proteins | sample C3_top_MG_FD_204664 | JGI IMG/M metagenome (GOLD analysis project Ga0315271, IMG submission 204664) | Sediment microbial communities from Yellowstone Lake, YNP, Wyoming, USA - C3_top | ecosystem: Environmental > Aquatic > Freshwater > Lake > Sediment | place: USA: Wyoming | collected 2017-08-01
CGGGCTGCCGGACGATCGGCGGGTGGCTGGGCGAGCGGACGCCGGGGAAAGTGCGCGTCGAGATCGCGCCATCCGCCGAGGATTTCGAGCGCGTCTCCGGCCTCGCCCGGCAGGAGATCGAGAACGCCGGCGCGGTCGGCGTCAGCGCCTTCAACAAAATCGTGGTGCTCTCGCCCCGCCTGCTGGCGCGCGGCTACCCCTGGCGCGACACCCTGAATCATGAGTATCTGCACTATCTGCTCGTGCGCGCGAGCGCCAACCGCGCGCCGATCTGGCTCCAGGAGGGGGTCGCCCGCTACGGCGAGGCCCGCTGGCGCAGCCCCGACTCCGCGCCTCTGGACGACATCGACCGCAGCCTCGTGGCGCGCGCGTTGCGCGAAAACTCCCTGATCCCGTTCTCGGCCATGGACCCCTCGCTCGCGCGGCTCCCCTCCCGCGGCGCCGTGCGTTTGGCGAGTGCGGAGTGCGTCCTCGCCGTGGAATATCTGCTCGAGCGCTGGCAGGTCGACGGACTGCGCCGGGTCCTCGCGGCGGAGGCGGCGGAGGCGGAGCACCGGGGTCCGGAGCCGGCGCTCCAGGCGTCAATCGGCGAACCGCTCGCGCGTTTCGAGGACGGCTGGCGCCAGATGCTGGAGAAACGCGGTTACCGTGAAGTCCCCGGGCTCGTGATCCCCGCCTACCACCTCGCCGCCCGAGGCGAGGCCGCTGCCTGGGACCTGGACGAGTGGCAACCGCTGGCGGCGCAGAATCACCTGCGGCTCGGCGACCTGTTGCGCGCGCGGGGCAACGCGCGGGCGGGACTGATGGAATACGAGAAGGCGTGCACGCTCGCGCCCGCCTCCCCGTATGCCCGCGTCAAGGCGGCGCGGGCTCTGCTCGAGTTGGGGCGGGCGCCGGCGGCCGCCGTCGCCGCGCGCGAAGCGGTCCGGCTGGGAGGAGGGTATCCGGCGGCGAACGTGGTGCTTGCCGCGGCGCTGGCGACGACCGGCGACCACGAGGGGGAAGCCGCAGCCCTGCGCGAAGCGCTCGAGCTGAACCCCTTCGATCCGTTTGTCTGGCGCGATCTCGGCCGGGCGCTGCGGCATCTCGGCCGGGCCGAAGAGGCCCAGAGAGCGTCCGTGACCGCGTTGCGGCTGGTGCCGGGCGACGAGGCGTTCATGCGCTCGGTGATGCAGGGCGAGTGATAGCATGACGGAGGTCCGCGGCGTCAGGACCCCGCAGTCTGCACAGGAGACGTTTTGATTGCTGCTGGTTTTTCATTGGATCGACAGGAGGCGTAAGGATGTCTACACAGGAGTGGCGGGACGAGCGGGACGTGCAACAAGCCGGCGAACTCGTGCGGGCGCGGGCGGCCATCCGCGGGCAGATCGCCCGGGTGATCGTCGGGCAGGACCAGGTGGTCGAGGAGCTGCTCACCAGTCTGTTCACCAGCGGCCACTGCCTGCTCATCGGCGTCCCGGGCCTGGCCAAGACCCTGCTGGTGAGCACGCTCGCGCAGGCGCTGCACCTCTCCTTCAACCGCGTGCAGTTCACCCCCGACCTGATGCCCTCGGACATCACCGGGACCGAGGTGCTCGAGGAGGGCGCCGACCGCCGCCGCTCCTTCCGCTTCCTGCGCGGACCGGTCTTCACGAACGTGCTGCTCGCCGACGAAATCAACCGCACGCCGCCGAAGACCCAGGCCGCGCTGCTGCAGGCGATGCAGGAGTACCAGGTCAGCGCCGGCGGGCAGACCTACCCGCTGGAGCGGCCCTTTTTCGTGCTGGCGACGCAGAACCCGATCGAGCAGGAGGGGACCTACCCGCTGCCGGAGGCCCAGCTCGACCGCTTCATGTTCAGCGTCTACCTCGACTACCCGAGCTTCGACGAGGAGGTGCGCATCGTCGGGGCCACCACCGCGGCGGGGACCGTCAACGCCGACCCGGTGCTCGATGCGGCGCGCATCCTCGCGTTCCAGGGACTCGTGCGGCGGGTCCCGGTCGCCGCCCCGGTCATCGAGTACGCCGTGCGACTCGCTCAGGCCAGCCGGCCGGCAGCCGCCGCCGCGCCGAAATACGTGCGCGACTACGTCGCCTGGGGCGCCGGTCCCCGCGCCTCGCAGTACCTCGTTCTCGGCGCGAAGGCGCGCGCGGTGCTCGCCGGTCGCTTCGCCGCATCGATTGAGGATGTGCGTGCGCTGGCCCCGGCGGTGCTCCAGCACCGCATCCTCACGAACTTCACCGCCGAGGCCGAGGGTGTCTCCTCGCGCGAGATTGTCCGCCGGCTCCTCGAGACGCTTGCCGGGGATGGACGCTAGCATCTCGCCCCCGCGCGGTGCGCCCGGCCGTCCCGGGCGCTACTTCGATCCGGCCGTCCTGGCCAGGATTTCGAACCTCACGCTGCGCGCGCGCCACGTGGTCGAGGGGCTGATGGCGGGGTTGCACCGCAGCTCGCTGCGCGGGCTCTCCGTGGAGTTTGCCGAGCACCGGTCCTACGCCCCCGGCGACGAGCTGCGCCGCATCGACTGGAAGCTCTTCGGCCGCCAGGACCGGTATTATGTCAAGGAGTACGAGGCCGAGACCAACCTGCGCGCGTACCTCTTCGTGGACGCGAGCGCCTCGATGGCGTACGCCGGCGCCGGCGTCTCCAAGTTCGACTACGCGGCGACCCTCGCGGCATCGCTCGCGCACCTGATGCTGCTCCAGCGTGACGCTGTCGGACTGGTGGTCATGGGCGCCGGGGCCCCGCGCGTGGTACCCGCCCGCTCCCAGCCGCACCATCTGCACGCAATCATCGCCGAACTCGAGGCGGCCCGCCCGGCGGGGGCGACCGACGTGCGCGCGGCGCTGGCCGAGGTCGCGGGCGGCCTGCACCGGCGCGGCCTGTGCATCCTGATCTCCGACCTGCTCGACGACCCGCACGGGCTCGAGCAGGGGCTGCGCCACCTGCACCATCGCCGGCACGACCTCATGGTGCTGCACCTGGCCGACCGGGACGAACTCGAGCTGCCCTTTCGCAAGCTCACGCTCTTTCGCGACCTCGAGGGGGCTCTGGAGCTGACAACGGATCCGCGCGAAATCCTGCGCGAGTACCGGGCGGCGATGCACGAGCATCTGGCGCAGGTGCGTGCGTTGTGCCGCCGCAGCGGCGCCGACTACGACCTCTTCGTCACCGACCAGCCGCTGGATCGCGGTCTGGTGCGCTATCTGGCGCGCCGGGAGGGCTGACAACGTGGCGCTCGGACTGCTGTCGCCCCTGAACCTCCTGGCCGGGCTCGCGGTCGCGGTTCCCGTGGCGATCCACCTGCTGCAGCGCAAACGCGAGGTGACGGTAGACTTCCCGGCGGTGCGCTTTCTGCTGCTCGCCCAGCGACGCTCGTCGCGGCGCGTCCGGGTGCGCCGGCTCCTGCTGCTGCTCGTGCGCTGTCTGGGCGTGCTGCTCTTCGCGCTGCTGCTGGCCCGACCGGTCCTCCAGGCACCGGGGACCGCCTTCCGGGAGGAGGAGCCGGGGTTCACCGCCGTGATCCTGGACACCTCGCTGAGCATGAGCGCCCTTGCGGCCGACGCCCGTCCACGCTTCGAGGCGGCGCGCGATCTGGCGCGCGGGATTGCGTCCCGGGCCGGCGCGCGGGAACAGTTTGCGCTGGTCGAAGCCGCGCCGCGTCCGGGGGAGAACGCCGCTGCGGCGCGCTGGCTCGACGCCGACGGTTTCGCCGGCGCGCTCAGGGCGGCGTCGACGCGTCCTGCGGTTGTCGAGCCGGCGCGCGCTTTTGCCGAGGCGTACCGGCTGCTGCGCGATGTCGGGGTCGCGCAGCGGCGCATCATCCTGATCAGCGACCTCGCCCGCGGCGGCTGGGACCGCGCCTCGCTGGGAGCGCTCCCCCTGTTCGACGCCTCGATCCCGGTGCGGCTGCTTCGCCTCGGCGGCGACGGCGCGCGCAACCGGGCCGGTGTCGTGCGCATCGGGGCTCGCGGCGAGAGCCGGGTTGCGGGCGAACCGCGCGTGGTGCGCGCCGAGATCGCGAATGCCGGACCGGAGGGAGTGCTCCCCGTCGAACTCTGGCTCGATGGCAAGCTCGCGGCGAGCCGCCTCGAGACCGTGCCGCCGGGCACGAGCCGCACCGCGGAGTTCACGCTTCGGCCGTCGGCGGCGGGGGCGCAGCGGGTCGAGGTTCGCCTCCCCCCCGATCGGTATCCGGCCGACGATCGCCGCTGGCTGGGGATCGAGGTGACGCCCCCGGTGAGCGTGCTCGCGATCGACGGGGAGCCCGGGGCCTCACTGACCCAGAGCGAAACCTTTTTTCTGCAGGAGGCGCTGCGGGCCGAGCGGCTGGCGGCGACCATCCCGATCCACGTCGCCATCGCCGGGCCCGGGGTGCCCGCCACGCCCGTCCCCGCGGGGACCGCGGTCGTGATCCTGGCCAACGTCCGGGCCCCGGACGAGAAGGCCGGGCGGGCGCTGGCCGACTACGTCGCGGCGGGCGGATCCCTGCTGGTCTTCTGGGGCGGCTCCTGCGACGCGGAGGCCTGGCGGCGATCGCTTCCGGGCCTGCTGCCGGCGCGGGTGGCCGGGACCGACACCGCGCCGCCGGAGCGCCCGTGGCGCATCGGCGAGGTGGATTACGCGGCGGCCCCGCTCGCCATCTTCAAGCCGCCGGCCGGCGGGAGCTTTGCCACCGCCTCGTTCACGTTGCGGGCGCGGCTCGAGCAGCCGACGCCGGCCGCCCGCGTGCTGGCGCGATTCGAGGACGGTGCGCCCTGGTTGATCGAGACCCGGGTGGGGAGCGGTCGCGTCGTCTTCGCCGCATCGACCGCCGATCTCGAAGGCAACGATCTGGCGACGCGGCCCGTCTTCGTGCCGCTGGTGCAGCGTCTCGTGTTCTGGCTCGCCGGAAGCCTCGATGAGGCGTCCGATGTCGAACGCGTCGCGGGCGAGCCGCTCGAGTTCGCCGGCGGGGCGGAGCTTGTCGGAACCCGCGTCGCCGTCGAGAGTCCGAGCGGCGTCCGGCGCGAACCTGAGTTCCGGGTCGCGCCCGCGGGCAGCCTCGCCTCCACGGGGGAGACGGGCGAGGTCGGGTTCTACCGATGGACGCGTCCGGGCCGCGCCGGCCTCGCGGCGGTGAACGTTCCGGCCGCGGAATCGGATCTCGCCCCGCTCGGCGCGGAGGAGATCGAGGAGCGCCTGCGGCCGGTGCGCGTCGAACTCGTGGAGGTGTCGCCCTCCGGGGCCGCCGCCGACGCGGCACGGCTGGGCGTGCGGAGCCTGACGCAACCGCTGCTGCTGGCGCTGCTGGCGGTGCTGCTTCTCGAGACGGTGATCGCCGGCCCCCGCATCACCTTGAGCGAGGTCGTCCGCCGGGGACGCTCCGTCACCCGGGCCTGAGCGGTTTCATCCCCGCGGCGGGCAATCTTCCATCGCGCACCTCGCCGCCGTGCGCGAGTTCAAGCACGAGCAGGCGTTTCGTTCCCGCGTGAACCCGGCAACGCTCCGCCGGGCGCAACCCGGCGACCCAGACGATGCCATCCCGGTCGCAGACCAGCGGCACGCGGGAGCGCTTGCCGGACGGGATCTTCGCCTCGATCAACAACTCCTTGAGTTTTTTGTCCGCCGGGAGCCCGAGAGGTCGGAACCGGTCTCCCGGGCGGCGGCTCCGGACGACGAGCGGCGGGTTGACGCGGTGCAGATCGAGCGCCACGCGAGAGGGGTCCGCGCCAAAGGAGCGCGGGTCGAATCCCGCGAGACGGGTCCGGCTGCGCGCCGTAACGACGTCGCCTCCGGCGAAGGTGACTCGACCGGGGACCGTCAGGGCGAGCGGTCGCGAACCGTCGGTCCGCGGCGCTGCCGTCGCGCGCGCGAGAAGCAAGCCTGCGCCGTCGCACCTGCATTCGACGCCTCCCGGCACGTCCCAGGAGCGGGTTCCGGCGCCGGGGGCGAGGAGGGCCTCGACGTGGCGGCTCGAGAAATCCGCGGGTGGGCGCGCAATCGCCCGAAGCGCCATCAGCAGCGCCCGCGAGAGGACTGCGGGGTGCGTGGACGCGAGCAGTTCGTGGCTGAAGGAGTAGCTCCGGGGACCGGCGGCGGCGATTTCAACGAGGCGCGCCGCGTGCGACTCGATGAAGTCGTCGTCGCGGCGCAGTTGCTGCGCGAGCGTGCCGAGCCGCTCGACGATGCGCGGGTTGTACTCCCGGGCGATGAGCGGCAGCAGGTCCAGCCGCAGGCGATTCCGCAGGTAGCGCCGCGTGCGGTTGGTGGGGTCGTTTCGCCAGGAGACCCCGCGCGCGGCGAGCCAGGCCTCGACAGCGGTCCTCCGCGCGAAGAGCAGCGGGTGTATCAGCAGCCCGCCGTGACTGGCGGGCGGGATGCCGCCGAGGCCGGCGGGGCCGGCTCCCGCCACCAGGCGCATCAGCATGGTTTCGGACTGGTCGTCCGCCGTGTGTCCGAGCGCGACGACCGCTCTTCCCCTGCGCGCCAGGCCGAGCAGGAAGCCGAGCCGCAACTCGCGGGCGATCTCCTGCACCGAGGCCTGGCGGCGCCGCTCCGGGGTCGGCGCCGCCCCGAGGCCGAGGTGAAAACGCAGACCGAGGCGCCGCGCCATCGCCGCGACGGCGGCGGCGTCGCGCTCGGATTGACGCCCGCGCAGCCGGTGATTGAAGTGGGCGATCTCGACCGTGAGGCCGAGGCGCTCCCGGGCGGCGAGCAGCACGTGCGCCAGGCAGGTCGAGTCGGCGCCGCCCGAGACCGCGGCGATGATCCGCCCGTTCGGCGGGACGAGGCGGTGGCGGGCCGTGTACGCGAGAAATTCCGGAAGCAGCGGCGGAGACGCCACGCGAGCAGCCGGCGCCGGCCTAGGTCCGGAATTGGGACAGGGTTTTTTTCAGGTGTTCCGAGAGCTGCCCGAAGGAGTCGACGATCTGTTTCATCCGGGTGACGACCGCCATCGTCTCGCGGGCTGCAGCCTGGATGGTCGCGACTTCGCTGACGGAGCGCTCCGAGAGCTGACGGCTCTCCTGGGAGCCCTGGTTCACCTGGCGCGCCAGCACCGTGGCGTTCTCGCTCGCCTTGGCGATGAGGCGGGCGCCCGAGGTCTGCTCGACCGTCGCCCGGCGCACCTGCTCGGCCATGTCGCGCATCCCCTCGACCGCGCGCATGACCGCCTCGCTGCCGCGGGCCTGCTCGGTGGTGGCCCGCATGATCTCCGCCGACCGGTCGGCGACCTCCTGGACGGCCCGCGCCACCTCGCGGCTGCCAGCGGCCTGTTCGCCCGTGGCCTCGGCGATGCGCGCGCTCATCTCGGTGGCGCGGTCGGCGCTGGTGATGATCTGCTTCAGCGCGGCGTTGGTGCGGCCGACGGCCTGCACGCCGGTGTCCACGCGCGCGACCCCGTCGCGCACCAGCACGCCGACCGTGCGGCTCTCCTCCTGGATCCCGATGATCACCTTGGCGATTTCCTTGGTCGAGTTCGACGTGCGCTCGGCCAGCTCGCGGATCTCTTCGGCGACCACGGCGAACCCTCTTCCGTGCTCGCCGGCCTGGGCGGCGATGATCGCCGCGTTGAGCGCCAGCAGGTTCGTCTGCTCGGCGACGTCGTCGATGACCACGAGGATCTCGCCGATGTTGTCGACGCTCCCGCCGAGCTTCTCGATCGTCCCCGCCAGCGTCAGCACCGCCGAACGGATCGTGCGCATCTCGCCCATGGCTTCCTCGACGGCGTCGCCCCCTTCGTGCAGGGCGTTCTCCCGGACCTGTTCGGAGAGTTCACGCGAGTTCTGGGCCAGCGACTGGACCTCCTTGACGCTCGCGTCGATCTCGGTCACCGCGGAGGAGGTCTTGGCGATCAGCAGCGTGAACGACTCGACGTTGCGGGCAACCTCCTTGTTCGAGACCAGGACCTGTTCGACCGAGGCGGAGGTCTGGGAGACGTTTTCCGAAAGGGCGCCCGCGTTGCCGGACACCTCCTCGATGGAGGCGATCATCTCCATGATCGAGGAGGAGGTCTCCTCCGAGGTGCGCGCCAGAAGCTCCATCGATCGCGAGACCGAACGCGTCTGGTCGTTCATGTGGTTGATGAAGACCGAAATCTCCTCGAGCGAGCGCGATTGCGCCCCGGCCCCGGATTCGAGGCCGGTGGCGAGCGTGGAGACGTCGCTGACGGAGCGGTCGAGTTCCTGGAACGCGGCCGAGGTCCGCCCCTGCAGTTCGCGCAGGCTGCGGAGCATGTGGTTGAAGGCGGAGTAGAGGTCGAAGATTTCGTCCCGGGACCGGGTCTCGATGGTCTGGGTCAGGTCGCCCTCGGCCACCGCGTTCGCGACGGTGACCAGGCGCACCACGGGGCGGCCGATCTGTGTCGTGATAAAGAGCATGATCAGCGCGAGCGTCGTGGCAAAGGAGAGGACGCCCGTGATCAGCGCGGTCCGGATGTTGGCACTGATCTGCCCCGAGATCGCCGATCGCCGGACCCCGACCACGACCGCACCGACGTACCGGCCGCCGCCGTCGCGGACGGGCATCACCGTGGTGTAGACGGTCTCCCCATCCGACTGGGTGGTGCCTGAGAGCGCCTCCCGCGCCGCGGACGCGTCGGCGGGGACCATGTCGCCCGCCGGGCGGCCGGCGAGCGCCGGGTTGCTGTGGAAGACCGAGGTTCCTGCGGTGTCGACCAGGAAGACAAACGCCAGTTCCGGATTCTCCAGAACGAGCGTCTCGCAGCGCTTGGAGCCGTTCTCGAGATCCTTGAGCCCGAGCCCGAAATCCAGCACCTTGCGGGCATCCTTGACGAGCAACCCGCCAAGCACGGAGGCTTTCACCTGCAGGCCGCGCCGCAACTCCTGGACGAGCAGGCGCCAGGTGAAAAAGGAGTTGAGTCCGAGGACAAAGATGAGGATCAATCCGACGATCAGGGCCGCCTTCGTTCTGAGTCTCAAGGAAGCAATGTTCATCCGCAGTGACACCTTCCTGGCGCGATTCGCTGTCGTTCGACGGGTGCCCGGACTCTCGAAGCGTGGCGCCCGTCACTTTTTTTCAGTATATACCGGAATTATTATCAAGCAAATGGCCGGCGGGCGGTTCGGGAACGCATTTCGGGTATGATACCCGGCGGACGGAGACGATGAGGAACGGAAGAGTCGCTGCCCTGGCCGCCTCGGTCATGGCCCTGGTGATCCTCCTGGCGGGAGGAGGGCCGGTGTGCGCCCAATCGCCGGAATCCGCAGGCGCCTCCGGCAACCTCGTCAGGATCGAAGCGCGCTTCGTCGACCGCGCCAGCGGTGCGGAGGCCGGATGGGGGGCGACCGGGCAGATTCTCGTCCCGCCGCAACCCGGCGACCCGGCGCTGCTTCGCTGGCGGCAGGCGCGCGCGGTGGCGACCTCGCTCTCGCGCCAGAGCGTGACGCTGGCCAGGGGGGGGCGGGGACTGATCAGGGTCGGCCGCGAGATTCCCTTCGCCGGCTGGTTTCTGCGCCACGGAACGCGCTGCGGCTGGCTCGAAACGGGGACCGAGTGGCGGGAGGTCGAGTCCGCGCTCGAAGTCGAGAGCCTGTCGCACGCCGCGGACGGCACGGTGCGCCTCGCCATCGTTCCGGAGTTCAGCTATCTCGCCGGCCGCACGCGTCGCATCGTCTCGTTCCCGGACGAGCGCACCGAGATCGTCCTGGCCCCCGGCGCGGAGGTCCGCTTCACCCCCGCCGCCGCTTTCGAAGCCTTTTACAGCCGACTGCTCGCCGGCTACGACCCCCTGCGGCGCGTCTGGCCGGTGGACCTGGTCCTGCGCGCCGACCTGGTGGATCCCGCCGACCCCTGACAGCGCGCCGGAAATCTGGTATACTCCGAGCAATTTTCACGGCAGGGTCCGGATGGCCGGGTCCGTTTCACAAGCCAGCCAAACCGCGGCTCCGGGCCGCCAAGGAGACACCGCACCATGACCAGCGCCACCCGCGACGACGTTCGCAACATCGCCATCATCGCCCACGTTGACCACGGCAAGACCACGCTCGTGGACGCCCTGCTCTGGCAGAGCGGGACTTTCCGCGCCAACGAGAACGTCGCGGTCCGCGTCATGGACTCGATGTCGCTCGAGCGCGAGAAGGGCATCACGATCATGGCCAAGAACACGTCCGTGGAGTTCAACGGGGTCCACATCAACATCGTCGACACCCCGGGGCACGCGGACTTCGGCGGCGAGGTCGAGCGCACGCTCTCGATGGTCGACGGGGTGATGCTGCTCGTCGACGCGAGCGAGGGGCCGCTGCCGCAGACGCGTTTCGTGCTCGGCAAGGCGCTCGAGAAGAAGCTCACGCCGATCCTGGTCATCAACAAGATCGACCGGCCGGACGCGCGCACGAAGGAGGTCCTCGACGAGGTCTACGACCTGTTCATCGACCTCGACGCTGCCGAGGACCAGCTGGACTTCCCGGTCTTCTACTGCAACGCCCGCAAGGGGACCTGCCGCACCAGCCTCGACGGCGAGGATCAGCTGCTGATCCCCCTGCTCGAGGCGATCGTCAAGACGGTCCCCCCCCCGCGC
>Ga0315271_10003104_pt1 | contig 10497 bp, 10 predicted proteins | sample C3_top_MG_FD_204664 | JGI IMG/M metagenome (GOLD analysis project Ga0315271, IMG submission 204664) | Sediment microbial communities from Yellowstone Lake, YNP, Wyoming, USA - C3_top | ecosystem: Environmental > Aquatic > Freshwater > Lake > Sediment | place: USA: Wyoming | collected 2017-08-01
CGGACGCCGGGTCCATCGGCGCGTCAAAGGCGATCGTGAACGGGGCCGTGAGGGGGTGGGCCGTTGTAACGGCACCGAGCAGCTCTGCGGCGACGGGCTGGGGCGGCCCGGACTGCGGGACCGCAGCGCTGGGAGCCGGCGGCAGACCTGCGAACGCGATCAACGCGATCATCGCCGCAGCGATGATCCCGGAGGCGGCGCGGCCCGCTACGCCACGGGGCGCCAGGACAGGCATGTAGATCCGCAGCAGGACGGGCAGCGCGAGCAGGGTGGCCCCGAGCTTCCGCAATACGCCGTCCTCCAGTTGCCCGGTCTCCCGACGTCCGCTCCCTGCGGAGGCCGGCACCCGGCGGGCGAGACATGGCCCGGACCGGGACGAGCCCGAGTTGGGCAGGAGGGTAACACCGGCCCGACCGACACGACAACCGCGGAAACCCTCCCGGCGCCGGGATCATGCTGCGTGCGGGGCTCGCGAGCCTCGGTGCACGACCGGGATCCGGACCGGGGGACGACCCGACGCGGCCAGGCTGCCGGCCGGCCGGTAGCGGCCAAAGGTCTCCAGGGCCAAGCCCCGGATCTCGAGCGAGGTCAGGGCGCCAAGGACCGTGGCCGGTGCCGCACCGGTCGCGTCCACGAGCTCGTCAACGCTGCCGCGGCCCGCCGCCAGGTGGATCGCGACCTCCCGTTCCACGGGGGCGAGGTCGCCGCTGGGCCACCCGGCCTGTCGAGGGTCTAGGGCGACAGACCGGAGATAGCCGAGATCCTCGAGCAGCTCCGGGATGCCCGCGACGATCCTGGCGTCGGGTCCCGCCTCCCGGAGGAACGCCAGGCAGCCGGCCACGGTGGGATCGTCGGGACGGCCCGGAACGAGGTGCAGGCTCCTCCCCTGCTCGAGGGCCCACGCAGCCGTGGTCAGGGCGCCGCTCCGCGCGCCGGCCTCGACGACGACGGTCGCGTCGGCGAGCCCGCTGATGATCCGGTTGCGCCGCGGGAAGGTTCCGCGCGTGGGTTGCGTGTCGGGCGGGAACTCGCTCAGGACCGCCCCGCCCCCGTCCACGATCGCCCGCGCCAGGGAGCGGTGGCCGGCCGGGTAGAGCCGGTCGTGTCCACCGCCGATCACCGCGACCGTCGGCGTTCCGAGGCGGACCGCTGCCGCGTGCGCGGACCCATCAATCCCGAGCGCCAGCCCTGAGACCACGGTGGCCCCGAGACCGGCCACCGCCTCTCCGATCCGGCCCGCCATCGCGCGCCCCTGGGCCGTCGGCCTGCGGGTACCCACGATCGCCACTGAACGGGCACGGCCGAGCGAATCCGGCGCGCCGTGGAGGAAGATCACCGGGGGCGGCAGCTCGATGGCCCGCAGGCGGGCCGGGTATCCCTCCTCGGCAAGGGCGATGACCAGGACGCCAGAGCGGCGAACAGGCTCGAGCAGGAGCTCAGGGGCAGCCGCCGAGACCGCGAGCGCACGCGCTGCCGCCGGCGCGAGCGTCGGCGACGACCCGTCCTGCCCGCGTGATGCTGCCACCAGGTCCGCGGTCGCCCCACGGGACGAGGCGGCCGCCAGAACGGCCTGTGCGGAACCGTAGGCAGCCAGGAGTCGCGAGAACGTGACCGGCCCCACGCCTTCCGTTCCGGCCAGCACCACCCATGCCTCGCGCTCAGCCGCTGCGAAGCCCCGCAGCGTCCGTGTGCCGGCATCCGGGATCGCGAGGGCCCGTGTCGCAACGTCCTGTGTCGCGTCGCGTGGCGATCCTGCCCGCCGCGCGGCGGGTCCCCCGACCGGCTCCGGGTCCGAACGGCCAAGCGGCCCACGGGGGCCAACGCCCAGCATCAGACGGCCTCGCGCCGCGCCGAGCGATCGACCGGCGCCCGGAACCGCGCGGCCTCGTCCAGGTGCGCCCGCTCGACCTGTGCGCAGCCTTGGAGGTCGGCGATCGTCCGGGCCACCCGCAGCAGGCGGTCGGTGCCACGCCCGGACAGGCCCTCGCGCTCCGCCAGCAAGACTGCCCGGGCCAGCGTGGCCGGCTCCATGCGGCAGACCCGCCGGAGCTGTCGGCCTGCGATCCGGCCATTCGGCGTCTCCCCGGTGCGTTGCCGCTGGAGCCTGCGCGCGAGCGCGATCCGGGCGGCGACGACCGACGATGCCTCGGGCGGCGTCCTGCCGAGCAGGACGGCCGGCGGGACCCGGTCCACGCTCACCCACAGGTCGATCCGGTCCCGCAGCGGCCCCGAGATCCTGCGCAGGTACCGGTCCGGGACGCCCGGAGGACAGCTGCACGCGCGATCTGCCGAGCCGAACTGACCGCAGGGACACGGGTTCATCGCGGCGATGAACGTGAACCGGGCGGGGAACGTCGCCGCCCTCCCGACACGGACGACGGACACGCTGCCGTCCTCGAGCGGCTGGCGGAGCGCCTCGAGCACGTCCCGGTCGAACTCGGGCAGCTCGTCGCAGACGAGCACGCCCTGGTCGGCGAGGCTCACCTCGCCGGGCGAGAGCCGCGGTCCGCCGCCCACCATCCCCGCGTACGACGTCGTGTGGTGGGGCGTGCGCACCGGCGGGCGGCGGACGAGCGCCTCGACCGGCTCCTCGCTGGCCGCGGATGCCACGACCGTGGCGGCGAGCGCCGCCCGGTCGTCGAGGTCGGGCAGGAGCCCGGGGATGGCCCGTGCGAGCAGCGTCTTGCCAGCTCCCGGCGGTCCGACGAGCAGCATCGCGTGGGAGCCGGCCAGCGCGATCTCGAGCGCCCTGCGGGCCACGGCCTGCCCTCGGACATCGGCCAGGTCCACGACGCGGACGTCCGGCGAGAGCGGCTGCCCGGCGATGGTGGTCGTCACCGACGGGCCCGTATCCGCGAGCGCATCCATCCGGGGAAGCGGGACTGGTCGCGTCCGCCGTGACCGTGCGGCGCGGACCGCCTCTGCCGCCTCTGCCACCGTCCCGACCCCGACGACCTCGAGACCCGGCGCCAGGTCCGCCTCCCGTGCAGCATCGGCCGGCACGATGACGCGGCGCACACCACAGGCGGCAAGGGCGAGGCACATCGGCAGCACGCCCGGCACACGGCGCACCTCTCCGCCCAGGCCCAGCTCGCCGATCACGCCCGCGCGACCGGGTCCGGCACGGAGCTGCTCGGATCCGAGGAGGATCCCGAGCGCGATCGCGAGGTCGAGCGAGGCTCCGGCCTTGCGGACCTCCGCGGGCGCAAGGTTGACCGTGATCCGGCGCGGTGGATGGTGGAAGCCGGCGTTGCGCAAGGCCCCGCGCACGCGCTCCCGCGCCTCGGACAGGGCGGCATCGGGAAGGCCGACGATCGTGAACCCCGGAAGTCCGGGAGCAACGTCGACCTCGACCCGGACCACCCGTCCGGTGATCCCGAGCAGCGTGGCGGAGAGAACGCTTGCGAGCACGGGCAGCACGGTAGGCCGCACCACTCAACCGGCGCTTACCCGCCGGCCGGCCGGGTCAGGGCCGGGCCGGGCCTATCGGCCCGTTGTCGCCGTCAGGCGGGCGGACGACTGGCCGGTGCTCTTGTCCACCTGCTTGGCAAAGTCGCGGACCGATCGTCCGAGGACCGAGTCCCCCTTGTCGACCATGAACGGCGCCCCGGTGTTGAGGGCGGCGATGGCCCCGCGGTACTCGTTGACGATCTGGTACTCGATCGGCCGGCGCAGGGCGCCCTCGGCGCTCTTGACGTTGATCCCCGTGAACGCGTTGGAGCGGTTGAGGACCAGCTTGAGCTTGTTCGACTCATACCCGAGGTGGACGATCGTCTGGAGCAGCAGCCGCACGTTCTTGAGGCACGACAGGTCGGCCGTCATCACCGCGAAGATGGTCTCGGCGATGTCGAGAACCATCAGGTTCCGATCCTCGAGACGCTTGTCGATGTCGACGATGACGTAGTCGTACATCCCGGCCAGGATCTCGAGGATCTGGTGGAGATGCGCAGCCGTCACCAGGTCCGCAGCCTCGGGCGAGGGCGGCGCCAGCAGCAGGTCCACGCCCGTGTCGTGGGTCTGGACGATGCCGCGCATGAGCTCCGCATCGAGCGACGGCGCGTCGATGGCGTCGACAATGCTCTTGCGGTCGAGGCCGAGGTCGAGGAACACCCGGTGGTCCCCGAACTGCAGGTTCCCGTCCACGAGGCACACGCGACGGCCCAGGGCCTGGAGGGCGATGGCCGCGTTGATCGCGATGGTCGTGGTGCCGACACCGCCCTTGGCGCCGTAGTAGGCGTGGATTCGGCCGAGCGGCGGGCGGCCGACGAGCGACTCGCTCGGCGCGAACCTCGCGATGAGGCTCTTCATCCGGGCAATCAGCTCGGCGGGATGGAACGGCTTGACGAGGTAGTCGTCGGCACCGGCACGGAGCGCGCGCACCTTCTGCTGCACGTCGCGCTCGGTCGTGAGCATGATGATCGCGACGTGGACGCCCGTCGCCTCGTCGGCCCGGATCCGGGTTGCGACCTCGTAGCCGTCGGGTCCCTCGATCGTGGCGTCGAGCAGGATCAGCGACGGCGAGTCCTGCTGCCAGGACCGCAACGCCTGGGCGCCGTCGACCGCAAGAACGACCTCGTAACCCTCCTGCTCGAGGGTGGACTGCAAGAGTCGCTGGACGCTCGCATCGTCATCGACGACGAGAACCTTCCCGGCCATCCGTTCTCCCGGCACACGACCCCCTTCCCGGCGGTGGGCCGGGCATGCGGGACGTCGGGCCCAGTATAGAGGCGCACCGGCCCAGATTTGCTAGGGGCGGCTCCGCAGGAACGCCTCGCGCAGCAGGCCGGTGACGGCGGCCTCGTACGACGACGGGTCAATGCGGTGCGCCGCGCCGTGGTCGGCGCCCGGCACCACCAGGTGCTGCGTCCCCTCCGGCGCGGCTGCGGCCAGCCGCCGCGCGTCCCGGATGGGGACGGTGCGATCCTCCGCGCCGCTCACCAGCAGCAGCGGCACGTCCTCCAGCAGGCCGACCACCGCGATGGGCTGGGTCTCGCGCGGATCACCGCCGACGCGAGCTGCCATGCGGTCGAAGGCGCGCTCTGCCACCAGGCGCCCGAACGGGATGCGGAGCCGGTTCGCCACCACAACCGCCAGCTCCGGCGGCACGGAATCGGCGACGACCGCCACGATGGAGGGCCTCGGTGCCTCGACGGTAGCCGCCGGTGCATCGGGGTCCGCGTCCGCCGACCCGAGCCGGCCGTCACCCAGGACCGCGACCGAGGCGATGGCGGTGACCCCGCCCATCGACGACCCGACCAGCGCGACCCGCCGGATGCCCCGCTCGCCGAGGAAGGCGAGCGCGCCGGCCACATCCTCGACCTCGTGGAGGCCGAAGGTGGTTGGCGCGTCATCCGAGTCCCCGTGACCCCGGAAGTCCAGGCCCAGCACGCCGGCCGTCCGCCGGAGGTACGGCCCGTGCTCGACGAGATCGGGGGTAACGGATCCGCTGTAGCCGTGGAGGAGCAGGATGGCCTCACGGGGATCCGGCACCCAGGCCGCGGACGACGACCCATCCCCGCCAGGCGCCGCCTCCGCTGTCAGCCACCGGCCACCGAGCCGCAGGCCGTCCCGGGCACGCAGTCGGACCACCTCGCCGCCGAGGGCGTCGAGCGCCGGGGCCATGCCGGCCTCCTCGGGCAGTCGTCGCGGCGCATCCGACAGCCGGCGGGCGAGACGGTCCAGGCCCGGACCCGCGACGCCCATGGCGATCGCGGGCACAGCCGCGACCAGCAGGAGGCGGCCGATCATGCCGTCACCTCCGTGAGGGCATCGAAGACCAGCCGGCTCCACGTCTCGAGGTCGTCACGGACGAGCTCCACGTCCGCCGTGGCGACGAACGACCCGGTGAGCTTCTCGGTCTCGCGGATGGTGGCAGGCCGGCCGGCAGCGTCGGCGTTGAACACGAAGCCGACATGGACTGCGCCGACCGGCGTCGTGTCGTCGTTGAGCAGGCCGAAGGGCTCGAAGTCGGGCACGAAGTCGGCGGCGATCTCCTCGTGCCACTCGCGGAGCAGGCCGCCCCGGACGTCGCCGTCACCGGGGTTCAGGTGACCGCCGACACCGATCGACCACAGGTCGTGGAGCCGGGCGTCGCCTCCCGCCCGGGTCCGGCGCATGAGGAACCAGCGCGGCCCGTCGCGAAGGACGAGGTATGGGATCACCTGCTTGAAGGCCGGGTCCTCCTCCGCGTCGCCGCGGCGCATGAAGCGCCCCTCGCGCGCGACCGCGTCCAGGGCCTCGGGCAGCCCCCCCGTCCGCACGCCGAGCCAGCCGTCGCCCGGGACGATCGCCGCCCGCGGGACGACGAGGACCTGCTCGTCGGGGTTGCCCATCGTCAGCGGGTGCCGTCCAGGCGGTCTCGCACTGCCTCGAGGCGCTCGCGGAGCTCGGCCGGGTCGGGGCCGTCGTCCGCCTCCAGCGCCGTGATCCAGGCGTCGATCCGCGTTCGGTAGGCGCGCAGCACGTCAGCGATGGCGGACACGTTGGAGGCGGCGATCTCCGCGCCCATGGTCGCGTCCCCGCGGGCCAATCGCGTCATGTCCCGCCAGCCCGACGCCGCGAGCCCGGCCGCAGCCGGCCAGTCCGGCTCCGGCTCGGGGCCGGTCCCCGTCACGGCCTCGACGAGCGCCACCGAAGCCAGCAGCGGCGCGTGGCTGATCGCCGCGACGAGCCGGTCATGACGTGACGCGTCGAGATCGACCGGAACGGCGCCGCAGGCGAGGGCCACCTCGCGGACAGGCGCGGGATCGCCCCCGGCCACCGCCTCCGTGATCACCCACGGCCGGCCACGGAACAGGTCGGCATCGGCAGCACCGAATCCGCTGGTCTCCCGGCCCGCCATCGGGTGGCCGCCGACGAAGGGGACTCCGGCGCCCAGGGCGGCGGCCGTGAGGGCCTGCTTGGTCGAGGCCACGTCCGTGACCGTGGCTCCCGGATCGAGGAGGGCGAGTCGTTCCGCAATGGCAAACATCAGGTCAACGCACGCAAGGGGCGGTGCCGCCAGGACGACGAGGTCAGCGTCGCGCAGGGCATCGTCGAGCCCCGCGGGGGCCTCGTCCACGATCCCGGCCGCCAGGGCGAGGCGTGGCCCGGCACCGGTGGACGACCACGCCGCCATCCGCCATCGCCCCGAACCCGGATCGGCGGCGCGCAGGGCGTGCGCGACCGAACCACCGATCAGGCCCAGGCCGAGGAAGGCGACTCGCATCAGCGGATTATCAGGGCCATCCGCTCAGGGCGCCGCCACGCCGCCGCCGTCAACGTGGCGCCTGTGCTCTCGTCGGCGGTCTCCGACGCGCCGCTCCGCCATGCCGGGCGGCGGCCCCGGGCGATCGGGCGGATTGACCCGACGGTCGGCAGAGCGCCGGTCCCACGTCCGCCGCTCCGGGTCGAGGAGCGCGCCGCACCGCGGACAGCGGCGCTCCTCCGGGAACAGCGCCTCGAGCGAGGATGCGGCAAACACCTGGCGACCGCAGCTGCGGCACGCGAGCCGGGGCATCCCGATCTCCCTCCCGGTTCCGCGAGTGCGCCGTTCCCTCGCTCAGCCGACCTTCGGAAGTTCTGCAAGCGCCTTGGCGACCCGCTCCGCCGGGTATTCGTAGTCCTCCAGCGCACCCTGCAGGTAGCGCTCGTAGCTCACGAGATCGAAGTGGCCATGTCCCGACAGATTGAACAGGATCACCCTGGCCTCGCCCGCCTCCTTCGCCTCGAGGGCCTCGTCCACCGCGACCTTGATGGCATGGGTGCTCTCGGGCGCGGGCAGGATTCCCTCAGCGCGCGCGAACTGCACCCCAGCCGCGAAGCAGGCCCGCTGGTGGACGCTGACCGCGTCGATCACGCCCTCTTCCTTGAGGAGCGAGACCAGCGGCGACATGCCGTGGTAGCGGAGGCCGCCGGCGTGGATCGGCTCGGGCATGAAGTCCGAGCCCAGGGTGTGCATCTTCACGATCGGCGCCATGCGCCCGGTGTCGCCGAAGTCGTAGGCGTAGACGCCGCGCGTCAGCGAGGGCGCCGCCTCCGGCTCCGCCGCGATGACCCGATAGTCGGCCTCGCCCCGGAGCTTGCGGCCCAGGAATGGGAACGTAAGGCCCGCGAAGTTCGAGCCCCCGCCGGCGCACGCGATGATCACGTCCGGCTCCTCGCCGGCCATTGCCATCTGCTCCATCGCCTCGAGCCCGATCACGGTCTGGTGCAGCATGACGTGATTGAGCACGGAGCCCAGGGCGTACTTCGTGTCGTCCCGCGTCGCGGCGTCCTCGACAGCCTCGCTGATCGCCATGCCCAGGGATCCGTCGGAGTCCGGCGTCTCGGCGAGGACCCTGCGGCCGTAGTTCGTGTCCGGGCTGGGGCTCGCCACCACCGACGCTCCGTAGGTCTCCATCAGGATCCGCCGGTAGGGCTTCTGGTTGTAGCTCGCGCGGACCATGTAGACCTTGACCTCGAGGCCGAAGACGGCCCCGGCGAAGGCGAGCGCGCTGCCCCACTGCCCGGCGCCGGTCTCAGTGGCCAGGCGCTTGACGCCGGCCTCCTTGTTGTAGAAGGCCTGGGCGAGCGCGGTGTTGGGCTTGTGGGATCCGGCCGGGCTGACGCCCTCGTATTTGAAGTAGATGTGGGCCGGCGTGCCCAGCACCTTCTCCAGGCGGTGTGCCCTGATGAGCGGTGACGGCCTGTACAGCTGGTAGGCCTCGCGAACCGGGTCCGGGATCTCGATCTCGCGTTCCGCGCTGACCTCCTGGAGGATCAGGGCCATGGGGAACAGCGGGGCGAGGTCGGCGGGTCCGATGGGCTGGCCCGTGCCTGGGTGGAGGGGCGGATACGGCGGCACCGGGAGGTCGGCCGCGATGTTGTACCAGGCCCGCGGGATCCGGTCCTCGTCGAGGACGAACTTCGTCCGGCGGGGCACGACGTTGGTCACGGCACTGGGCCTCCACGAGCACATGCAGACGGGGTGCGCGGAGCCTAACCCCAGTGACCCGGCTGTCGCAACACGGCGGCGCGCTCAGGACTCGAGCATCACCTCGATCAGGGGCTCGTACCGCGGCGGCCCACCACCCAGGTGGCTCCGGTAGAGCACGGCGGCCGTGGCCCGGAACGCCGTGCTCCAGCCGTGGGCCGCGCCGGCGAGAGCGTCGGCGGCCGCGCCTCCCTGCGAGATCGATGCCGAGTCGAGTCGCGCCACGGTCAGGTGGGGTCGGTAGGGCCGGTCGTCTGGCGGCCAGCCCAGGGGCTCGAGCGCCGGGTCGAGCGCGTCGGCGAGTGCACCCAGCTCGGCGGAGCCGCGCTCGATGCCCAGCCACAGCGCGCGCGGCTTCCGGGCCGCGGGGAACGCGCCGGCCCCTGCCAGCACCACGTCGAACGCCCGCATTCCGGCGAGCGCGTCGCGAACCGCAAGACACGCGTCGGGCACGAGGTCGGGCGGCGTGTCACCCAGGAATCTGACCGTCAGGTGGAGGTTGTCGAGATGGACCCAGCGCGGAACCCCTCCCAACGGGCCGGCCCTGACGCCGTCGAGGAGGGCCTGGCACGCCGCGATGGCGTCCGGCGGCATCGGGACGGCGACGAACAGGCGGTGCGGCCGCTCAGCCACCCGTTTCGTGCCGGAAGCGCTCCCGATCCTGGACGAGGACCTCCAGCGCCCGGTCGCAGTCCCGCCAGCCCAGGACGTCGACGTCCTTCTCCTCGAGCAGCTTGTACGTGTTGAAGAAGTGCTCGATCTCCACGAGGCGGTGCGGGCGCATCTGCTCCAGCCGCTCGATGTGCTGCTGGTGGGGGTCGCCGATGGCGACGCACAGGGTCTTGAAGTCGAACCCCTTCTCGTCGCGCATCTCGAGGCCCCCGATGGGGCGCGCCCAGACATGGCAGCCCGTGAACGTGGGCTCGTCGATGATCAGGAGCGCGTCGGTGTGGTCACCGTCATCGGCCCGGGTCCCCTCGATGAACCCGTAGTCGAAGTTGTAGAAGACCGCCGACGAGAGGACGCGATCGAGCCGGTAGACGCCGGCCACCTCGTCGTACTCGTACTTGTTGCGGCTTCCCCTGGGGATCTCGACGACGATCTCGACGACGCCCGGGAAGGCGTCCGCGTGGCTGCTGCTCATGCACGCACTTTACCGCGCGGCGCGGCCGACAACGCCGCCAGGGCGCCGCATCAGCCGCCGTCCTAATCGTTGTAGAGGCGTTCCTCGATCAGCTTCTCCTGCACCGTCCGCCCGTTGGGGTCGAAGCAGGAGAACTCGAAGTGCTTCTCGAACTCGATGTCCACCATGTCCTGGCCGCCGCGGTTCTTCTCCACCGAGACCACGATCCAGTCCCGGAAGCGCTGTGCCTGGTACGGGTTGAACTCGATGTTGACCTTGGCAACGATGTTGTACTTCTCGTTGAGGATCAGGATGATGTCGGCCTCGTAGTTGATGGCCGACGAGCCGCGCAGGTGGAAGTTGCGCAGCCGGGAGGCCTTGAGGCCCTCCTTGTCGGCCGCGACGATCGCGACCATCGGGA
>Ga0315271_10003106_pt1 | contig 10495 bp, 7 predicted proteins | sample C3_top_MG_FD_204664 | JGI IMG/M metagenome (GOLD analysis project Ga0315271, IMG submission 204664) | Sediment microbial communities from Yellowstone Lake, YNP, Wyoming, USA - C3_top | ecosystem: Environmental > Aquatic > Freshwater > Lake > Sediment | place: USA: Wyoming | collected 2017-08-01
TTTCAGGCTCCAGAAAACGAAACGCCAGATCCTCCATCTCCCACTTGATGTCCCGGATCCCCAGTCGGTTCGCCAGCGGGGCGAACACCTGCAAGGCCTCTTGCGCCAGCCCTGGCTCTACCGGCAGTTTGCTGGCGGCAAAAAAGCGCAAGGTTTGCAGCCTTGAGGCCAGGCGCAACATCACGACCCGCAGGTCGCGCGAGAACGCCAACAACATCTTGCGCACATTTTCAGTCTGAGCCGCGGCGGTTTGCGCCATCGGAATCGCGACATTTGCCTGCGCCGCGCCGCGCCGGCTCAAGCGAGCCTGACGCTGCACCTGGACCAGCTTGGTGGTCTCCAGCGCCAGCGCGGCGAAATTCTCGTCGAAGGCCTTGGCGATGACCTCCTGCGGCTTGTTCAGGTAGTCACACACATACACCAGGTAGCTCGCCGCCTGCATCGCTTCGGAGCCGCCTATGTCCCGCAGAATGGCAGCAACGGCGTCGGCATGGGCAAATATGTTTTCACCGGTGTCCAGCGTTTGACCCGCCAGCAACGGCTCGGCAAAGGCGCGGGCGCGCGCCAGGGCGTGCTCCTGTCCAGCTGTGCCTTGCGCCGTGGCGGCAAGCACGGTTGCCGATCCGCTTGCTTCGATCGATAGTCTCTTCATCGGACGTTCCTAGGCCAGCAGAAACGAGAGCACCGCCTGCACCTGATCGTCCGCGATCAGGGTCGGCGCGTGACCCACGCCTTCGAACTCAAGCAATCGTGCTTTGGGGCCGCGCAGCGTCATGGCCTGGGCGGTCTCCATGGAGAGCAGATCGGATTGCGCGCCCCTGAGCAGCAGGGTTTTTGCCGTGATGCTGTCATAAAGGTGCCAGAGCATGGCCTCGCCCTGGAGCACGGCCTCCGGCGTCACGCTTTGATAGGGCAGCGCAATGGCAGGATCGTAGTTCAGCGTCAGGCAGCCTGGGCGTCCCGGCAGCGGCCGGACCATGGGACGCGAGAAGGCCAGCCATTGCGCCGGCGTGTGCGGCCCGAAGCTGCCGGACGAGGCCCACAAGGCGTCGGCTGCCTCCTGCATCGAGGCGAAGCATCCGGTCTCACCCAGGTACTCGCCAATGCGCTGCAGGGCCTGCCACTGCACGCTCGGCCCGACATCGTTGAGCACCAGTCGATGCATAGACACCTTCAGGTCGGGTTGTCCGGCCAGCACGATGCCGATCAAGCCGCCCATGCTGGTTCCCACCCAGTCCAGCGTGGCCGGCTTGAGTTCGGCCAGCAAGACCAGCATGTCGGCCGCGTAGGCCGGAATCTGATATCCCGCCGGATCCTTAAGCCAGGCACTTTGGCCCCGACCGACGACATCCGGACAGACGACGCGAATTGAACCGGGTCGAGCGCTGCATAAGGCCTGCCCCAGCGTATCGAAGTCCCGCCCCTGGCGCGTCAGACCGTGCGCGCACAGCACCACATGGGAAGCTTGCGGGTCACCCCATTGCCAGTAGGCCATTCGATGCCCGCCACTGGCATCGGGACACAGGAGGTAATTCAGCGTGGGCTCGGGCATATTGAATTGAAATGACTGGCTTGATAATGTCTGCATCCTAAATCAATCGGGGCAACACGCGGGCGACAGGATTGCTGTTCGGTGAAACAGTGCGCGCGGTGTAGCATCGAACATGTAGGGCGGCTGGACCGCACGTCAGAGATTCAGAAAGGTTCGTCATGGCACAATTTTCCTTCGAGACCACTCCCAAGATCATCTGCGAACAAGGTGGCGCCGACCGCCTGGGCGAGATCGCCAAAGGCCTGGGCATCACGCGCCTGTTCCTGGTCACCGACGCTGGGCTGGTCAAGGCCAAACTGCTCGACGGCGCGCTGGCATCCCTAGCCGCTGCGGGTTTGACGGCCACGGTGTTTTCGGAGGTGCTGGCGGATCCGCCCGAGCTCAGCGTGCAGGCTGCCGTGGATGCGGCACGCGCAGCCGGGGCCGACGGTGTTGTCGGTTTTGGCGGCGGCAGTTCGCTCGATACGGCCAAACTGGTCGCACTGTTGGTGCGCACGCCGCAGGCGCTGCCTGACATCTACGGCATTGGCCTGGCGCGCGGTCCGCGCCTGCCCTTGATCCAGGTGCCCACGACGGCAGGCACCGGCTCCGAAGTCACTCCGATCTCCATCCTGACCACGCCCAGCCATGAAAAGAAAGGCGTGGTCTCACCCCTGCTCTATCCGGACATCGCGCTGCTCGACAGCCGCCTGACCCTGGGCCTGCCGCCCGCCGTGACGGCCATGACCGGTGTCGATGCCGTGGTGCATGCCATCGAGGCCTACACGACGCGCCTGAAAAAGAATCCGCTGTCCGACGCGCTGGCGGTCAAGGCGCTGCAGCTGCTGTATCCCAATTTGCCGGCCGCCGTGAACGACGGCAGGGATGCAACGGTGCGCGAGGCCATGTTGCTGGGTTCGCTGTTGGCCGGCATGGCCTTCGCCAATGCGCCGGTCGGCGCCGTGCATGCCCTGGCTTATCCCCTGGGCGGGCGCTACGGCCTGCCGCACGGACTGAGCAATTCTCTGGTGCTGCTGCCCGTGCTGGAGTTCAACCTGGGCACGGCGCAGGGTCACTACGCGGCGCTGGGCCGCGCCATTCTGCCCGGCCTTGCCGCTGCCGGCGACGCAGCCGCAGCCACGGCCTTCGTGGCAGCGGTACGCGAGCGCGTCGCGGCCATGCCTTACGCGCAGACGCTGCGCGCGGCCGGTGTCAAGCAAGACGACCTGCCGATGCTGGCCGAGGACGCCATGAAGGTGCAGCGACTGCTGGTCAACAACCCGCGCGACGTCGCCTACGCGGACGCCCTGGCGCTTTACCAAGCCGCCTTCTGATTCATTAACCTGGAGAACTCTCATGATTCAACTCAAAGACCCTGGCCTGCTGCGCCAGAAGGCTTTTATCAACGGCCAGTGGTGCAACGCCGACAGCGGCGAGACCTGCGCCGTCACCAACCCCGCTACCGGCGAAACCGTGGGCACCGTGCCCAAGATGGGTGCTGCAGAAACGCGCCGTGCGATTGCCGCAGCCAATCAGGCCTGGCCCGCCTGGCGCGCCAAAACCGGCAAGGAGCGCAGTGCCGTGATACGCAAATGGAACGACCTGATGCTGGCCAATGCCGATGATCTGGCCATGATCATGACCGTCGAGCAGGGCAAGCCGCTGGCCGAGGCCAAGGGCGAAATCGCTTACGCCGCTTCCTTTGTCGAATGGTTTGCCGAAGAGGCCAAGCGCGTCAGCGGCGACACCCTGTCTTCGCCCTGGACCGACCGCCGCATCGTCGTCATCAAGCAGCCGATCGGCGTTTGCGCCGCCATTACGCCGTGGAACTTCCCGTCGTCCATGATCACCCGCAAGGCCGGCCCGGCGCTGGCTGCGGGCTGCCCGATGGTCTTGAAACCGGCGCTGGCCACACCGTATTCGGCGCTGGCGCTGGCGGTGCTGGCCGAGCGCGCCGGCGTGCCCGCCGGCATCTTCAGTGTTTTGACCGGATCGGCCAGCGCCATTGGCGGCGAGATGACCGCCAACCCCACGGTGCGCAAGCTGTCCTTCACGGGTTCCACTGAAATCGGCAGCATGCTGATGCAGCAATGCGCCAGGACCATCAAGAAGCTGTCGCTGGAATTGGGCGGCAATGCGCCCTTCATCGTATTCGATGACGCCGATCTCGATGCGGCGGTCGAAGGCGCCATCATGTCCAAGTACCGCAACGCCGGGCAAACCTGCGTTTGCGCGAACCGCCTGTATGTGCAGGACGGCGTTTACGAAGCGTTTGCGAAAAAACTGGTCGTGGCGGTCGAAAAGCTCAAGGTCGGCAACGGCGTCGAAGCCGGTGTCACGCAGGGGCCGCTGATCGACGGCGCCGCGATCAAGAAGGTCGAAGAGCACGTTGCCGACGCGCTGGCCAAGGGCGGTCGTCTGCTCACGGGCGGCAAGCGCCATGCACTCGGACAGACCTTCTTCGAGCCCACCGTGATTGCCGACACCACGCCCGACATGCTGGTGGCGCGCGAAGAAACCTTCGGTCCGCTGGCACCGCTGTTTCGCTTCAAGACCGATGCCGAAGCCGTTGCCATGGCCAACGATACCGAGTTTGGACTGGCCAGCTATTTCTATTCGCGCGACATCGGCCGCATCTGGCGCGTTGCCGAGGGCATCGAGAGCGGCATGGTCGGCATCAACACCGGCATTATTTCGAACGAAGTCGCGCCCTTCGGCGGCGTCAAGCAATCGGGCCTGGGGCGTGAAGGCTCCAAGTACGGCATGGACGAGTACCTGGTGATCAAGTACCTGTGCATGGGCGGCATCGACAAATGAGCCTGCCGGCCTCAGGGCCTGCGCTATTGCAGCTGCACCGACCCTGACACCGTGACCACCACCGAGGTCTTGCCCGCCTCGACCGGCAGCGGCGCGTCGGCGGCCATGGCGGGGGCTGCCATCGCCAGCATGCGCGGTCGCGGCGCAATGCCCTGGTCGTTGCTGCTGACGTTGACTTCGCGCAGGCTGTAACCGGCAAAACCAAAACTCCGTGCGATCTCCGTGGCGCGCGCCTTGAAGCGCGCAATCGCGAGCACTTGCGCCTCACCCTCGACCTTGGCGCGCTGCTCGCGACTCAGGCCGAAGCTGACGCCGCTGACGGTCAGCGCCTGTATCCGCCCGGCGGCAGCGCTGATGCGGGCAAAATCGCGCCCCTCGAGAGCCAGTTCGGCGGAACCCTGCCAGCCGATCTGCTTGCCATCGCGGCCATAGCGCGGCGACAGGCTGAAATTACCCGTGCGCACATCGAGTTGGCCGGCCAGCGCCGCAGCGCGCGCTTCCGTCAGCGCTGCATCGATGATGGTCTTGAGTTGGCTCTGCACCACGGCGGGGTCATTGCCCTCGCGCGTCGTGCTCAGGAAGATCGAAAGCAGGTCTTGCTGAACATCGACCGAAGCGCTGGCCGCGAGCTGGACCACGTTCTGCACGACGGGAGACGGATTCTGCTGGGCAAAGGCCGCAACAGATCCAGTCAGAACCACGCACGCCGCCATCATCTTGATCGACTTGTACACAACAACTCCCGCTCGAACGAATGCACCCACGCCTTAGCTTCCGGGTCGCGCGGGCTTGACCTCTGAACCCTGTTGCCGCAACTGCTGGCGCAGTTCGGCCCGTTCCTCTGCCGACAGCCGTCGCGGCGGCGAACTGCCGGCGCGCTCCTGCTCCCGTGCCTCGTGTTCGGACCAACGCTGCACTTTCAAGGCCTCGCGCAGTTCGACCCGCCGCTGTTCGGATGCAGGCTGCGAAGCTCCAGCCTGCGAGGCCGCCGCCTGCGGATTGCGCGCGGGCTCTGCCAACGCCGTAACAGCAAACAGCGCCAGCGAGGTGACAAATCCGAAAGGCTTCATGAATTCAAGAGAGGGCCCACAATGAGCGCCAAGACCGCTATTGTTCAACCACCGGCATGGCGCGTGGCGCAAGATTTGTAACATTATGTCAACGGCAAGCAAGATTTCTGCAATTCAGCCTTAGCAGCCTGCAAAATCTGCCCTGTTACAAATTACCGGTAGCGCCATGAGCCAAACCCCCACTCGAAATGACAAGGTTCTGATCGTCGACGACGACGCCCGCATCCGTGACCTGCTGCGGCGTTACCTGACGCAGGAAGGCTTTGACGTCGTGCTGGCCGAGGACGGCAAGTCCCTGACCCGTATCCTGTTGCGCGAATCAGTCGATCTGATCGTTCTGGACCTGATGCTGCCCGGCGAGGACGGCCTGTCGATTTGTCGTCGTCTGCGCGCTGCGATGGATCGCACACCGATCATCATGCTGACGGCCAAGGGCGAGGATATCGACCGCATCGTCGGACTCGAGGTCGGTGCCGATGACTATCTGGCCAAACCCTTCAACCCGCGTGAACTGCTGGCCCGCATTCATGCGGTGCTGCGCCGGCGTCCGACCCAGGAAGCGCCTGGCTCACCCGCCAGCGACAACCAGGTGGTCAATTTTGGCCCTTATTCCTTCGACCTCGGGGCACGCACCTTGCGCCGGGGCAGCGAAGACCTGCCGCTGACCACCGGCGAATTCGCCATGCTCAAGACGCTGGTGCGCCATCCGCGCCAACCCCTGTCGCGCGAGAAACTGGCCCAGCTGGCGCGCGGCCGGGAGTTCGAACCCTTCGACCGCAGCCTGGATGTGCAGGTCTCGCGCTTGCGCAAATTGATCGAGGTCGATGCTGCAACACCGCGCTACATCCAAACCGTCTGGGGCGTGGGCTACGTGTTTGTTCCCGACGGCGCCGCTTGAGCCAATTGACGCCCATGCAAGCTCCGGATCCCGTGCTCAGCGGCGCCATGCCGCTGGAGGGTAGTGCCGGGGGCCGCGCACGGGGGTCGCGCTGGCGCCTGAGCCTTTTCTGGCGAACTTTCTTCCTGCTGGCACTGCTGCTGATCGGCAGCATTCTGGCCTGGCTGCAGACGCTGCGGGCACTTGAATTCGAGCCGCGCGCCATTCAGACGGCGCAGCAAATTGCATCGCTGGTCAATCTGAGCCGCGCAGCGCTGATCCACTCGGACTCGATCGCGCGCGTCGACCTGATCAAGACCATGACCGAGCAGGAGGGTGTTCGCATCGTGCCGCGGGAGCCGAGCGACCGGTTCGAGCCTTTCGACACAGACTCGCTGGGCCAGCGCATCTCGCAGGAATTGACGAGCCGACTCGGACCCGGCACCGAACTGGCCAACAGCGTCAATCAGGAAGAAGGCCTGTGGGTCGGCTTCACCATCGATGGCGACAGTTACTGGATGCGCACCAGTCGCGACCGCTTCCAGCACGCCGCCGGCACGACCTGGATTGTCTGGCTGATCACGGCAGCCGCGCTGTCCCTGGCGGGCGCGGCGCTGATTGCGCGCCTGATCAACCGGCCGCTGAAGCAGCTCTCCTTCGCTGCCAGCCGTGTCCGCGAAGGCGATTTCGAAGCCAGTACGCTCGACGAAACCGTAGCGACCAGCGAGATCCGCGCCGTCAATATCGGCTTCAACCGCATGACCGAAAAGCTCGCCAAGATCGAGGAGGACCGCGCCATCATGCTGGCCGGCATTTCGCACGACCTGCGCACGCCGCTGGCGCGCTTGCGTCTGGAAACAGAACTCAGCGTGGTCGACCCCGAGGCGCAGGCCAACATGGCTGCCGATATTGCACAACTCGACGCCATCATCGACAAGTTTCTGGACTATGCGCGGCCCGACCGCGTCACTTTGAGCCCGGTCGCACTCAGAGAGCTGGTCGACACCTGTCTCTACACGGTGCGAAATCGCACTGACATGGAAGTCAGGCTGAGCCTGGCCGACGACCTGACGGTCCTGGCCGACGCCGTGGAACTGGGCCGCGTGATCAACAACCTGCTGGAAAACGCGGGGCGCTACGGCAAATCGGTCGACACCGGCGTCGCGTTGATCGATATTGCCGGCAAGGCACACGACAGATGGGTCTTGCTCCGGCTGCGCGATCATGGCAGCGGCGTCCCGGACGAACAACTGAACAACCTGACCAAGCCGTTCTACCGCGGCGAGGCAGCGCGCACGGCCGCCAACGGGGCCGGCCTGGGCCTGGCCATTGTCGATAAAACCATTTCGCGCATGGGCGGCGCCTTTGGCCTGAGCAATTCGTCATCCGGCGGCCTGTCGGCCACGATCAGACTGCGGCGCGCCACGACGCTGTGAGTGACGTCATCGCCGCGGGCCGTGGCGATCCATGCGATCCTGGATTGCCACGCTTCGCTCGCAATGACAGGTCAACTTGGTTTCATTTTTGCTTTGCCACTCAAACTCATTGCGCCGGCATCGCGTGGCGGCAAACCGGTGTGTTGCGTCAGGACGCGGCCCTTGCCGGGCGCGACGGCTGGCGTCGAGTTCTTGCGCCGCGCACTGCTGTAATTTCCGTCAGTCAGTGGCTGGTAGGTCGGAACCAGGTGCTGCTTGCCATTGCCGATCAGGTCGGCGCGACCCATCGCCTTCAGGGCCTCGCGCAGCAGTGGCCAGTTGTTGGGATCGTGGTAGCGCAGGAAAGCCTTGTGCAGGCGCCGCCGCCGTTCACCGCGCACCACATCGACCGTCTCGCTGTCGCGGCTGATCTTGCGCAACGGATTCTTGTTGCTGTGGTACATCGCCGTTGCGGTGGCCATCGGCGACGGATAAAAAGTCTGCACCTGATCGGCGCGAAAACCATTCTTCTTGAGCCAGAGCGCCAGGTGCATCATGTCTTCGTCGCTGGTGCCGGGATGCGCGGCGATGAAGTAGGGAATCAGGAACTGCTTCTTGCCGGCCTCCAGCGAGAACTTGTCGAACAGGGCCTTGAACTTGTCGTAGGAGCCGATGCCGGGCTTCATCATCTTGGACAGCGGGCCCGGCTCGGTATGCTCGGGCGCAATCTTCAGGTAGCCGCCGACGTGGTGCGTGACCAGTTCCTTGACGTACTCGGGGCTTTGCACCGCGAGGTCGTAGCGCACGCCGGACCCGATCAGGATCTTCTTGATGCCCTTGATCGCGCGACCGCGCCGGTACATGTGGATCAGCGCCGAATGGTCGGTCCCGAGGTTCTGGCAAATGCCGGGATAGACGCAGCTGGGCTTGCGGCAGGCGGCCTCGATCTCGGGGCTCTTGCAGCCCAGGCGGTACATATTGGCGGTCGGGCCGCCGAGGTCGGAGATGGTGCCGGTAAAGCCCTTGACCTTGTCGCGGATCTCTTCGATCTCGCGCATCACCGAATCCTCGGAGCGGCTCTGGATGATGCGGCCTTCATGCTCGGTGATCGAGCAGAAGGTGCAGCCGCCGAAACAGCCGCGCATGATGTTGACCGAAAAGCGGATCATCTCCCAGGCCGGAATCTTCGTGGCACCGTCATGGCTGCCGTTCTCATCGGCATAGGCTGGGTGCGGGCTGCGCGCGTAAGGCAAATCGAAGACGAGATCCATCTCGGCCGTCGTCAGCGGGATCGGCGGCGGCGTGATCCAGACGTCGCGCGCCGTCGCACCGGTGCCATGCGCCTGCACCAGCGCACGCGCGTTGCCGGGATTGGTCTCCAGGTGCAGCACGCGGTTGGCGTGGGCGTAGAGCACGCCATCAGCCTTGACCTGCTCGTAGCTCGGCAGCCGAATCACGGATCGGTCTCTCGGCGGCACCTTGACGCTGCCCTTGCCATACAAGGCCGGGTTGGGGACGAAGGTCAGCGGCTGGACGGCGTCATTGCGAGCCGAATTGGGGTCAAATCCCAATTCGGGGCTGTGCGTTCGAGCTTGTCCATCACAATTTGCCGATTTGGGCCCTGACCCCAATTCGGCGATCTCCGAAGTGCTTCGATACGGGCTGACGTGCGCCTCGACGCGGCCCGGCTCGTCCACATGGGTCGAGTCAATCTCGAACCAGCCCTGGCCCGATGCGTCGTCGGCACGCCGCACAAAGGCGGTGCCGCGCACGTCGGTGATTCTCTCCACCGGCTCGCGCGCCGCCAGACGGTGCGCGATCTCGACAATCGCGCGCTCGGCGTTGCCGTACAGCAGCAGGTCGCATTTGGCATCGACCACGATCGATCGGCGCACCTTGTCCGACCAGTAGTCGTAGTGCGCGATGCGCCGCAGCGAGCCCTCGATGCCGCCCAGCAGCAGGGGCACGTCATTGAACGCTTCGCGACAGCGCTGGCTGTAGACGATGGCGGCGCGGTCCGGCCGCTTGCCGGCCACGTCGCCCGGCGTGTAGGCGTCGTCACTGCGGATCTTGCGGTCGGCGGTGTAGCGGTTGATCATCGAATCCATGTTGCCCGCCGTCACGCCCCAGAACAGGTTCGGCCTGCCCAGCACCTTGAACGGCTCGGCGCTCTGCCAGTCGGGCTGCGCGATGATGCCGACCCGGAAACCCTGCGCTTCGAGCATGCGGCCGATCACCGCCATGCCGAAGCTCGGGTGATCAACATAGGCGTCGCCCGTCACCAGCACGATGTCGCAACTGTCCCAGCCCAGCACGTCCATCTCGGCGCGGCTCATGGGCAGGAACTTGGCCGTGCCAAAACGCGCCGCCCAGTACTTGCGGTAGCCGGTCAATGGCTTGGCGTTGCGCGGGAAAAAAGAGACGTCCGGAAAAGCGGTCATGAGAAAGAAGTGATGAGGAGGCCGTGAGTGTACGGTTTTGCGCTATCGTTGGCACCTCTGCCTACGCTCAGCACACAAATGCTCAATTTCCTGCCCTCTCCCCTGGTCGGTCTCGTTGCGACGCTGCTGCTACTGCTCAACATCGTGTTCTGGGTTCCAATCCTGCTCTTCTTTTCCATCCTGAAACTGATCATTCCGCTGAAGAAGATGAGATTGCTGATCGACCCGCTGCTGCTGCGCATCGCCGAAGCCTGGATTGCCGGCAACAGCGGCTGGATGCGTCTGACCCAGCGCATCAAGTGGGACGTGCAGGGCATCGAGGGTTTGAATTACCGAAGCTGGTA
>Ga0315271_10003107_pt1 | contig 10494 bp, 8 predicted proteins | sample C3_top_MG_FD_204664 | JGI IMG/M metagenome (GOLD analysis project Ga0315271, IMG submission 204664) | Sediment microbial communities from Yellowstone Lake, YNP, Wyoming, USA - C3_top | ecosystem: Environmental > Aquatic > Freshwater > Lake > Sediment | place: USA: Wyoming | collected 2017-08-01
CCGCGACCTTTAACAGCAACCGAAGGCTCTGCTAAACGCCGCGGGGCGTAGGGTGCGCGCCCGGCGCGGGCGCGAGCGGCTAAGGGCCTTTGCACGGCGCGCCTCTGGAGGGCGCGAGCACCTGCGCGCGCAAGCGTGCTCGGTCCACTCGCCGTATGCGGGCGCGCTGCGCAAGGCCAAGGAGCTATCGGTGCTCGCTTCGCTCGGGCGGTAAAGCGCTGGCAGTGCGCGTGCGTCGCTTCCGCTTCGGTCGCCTGCGCGCCTTGCGTGTGCTCGGCCACCTTCGCGGGCACGCTCCCGCCAGCGCGGAACGCGACGAGAGCACGGGAACGCGGCGCCGCGCGCGGCCGCGCCGGAGGCGCGGCTAAGGAAGAAAGCTATCGGGGCGTGGCGCGAGCGTGCCCGTGCGAGCGGATCGAGGACCGCAGGAACGAGGCCCGCAGACGCGCGAGCACGGAAGGGAGCACGCGCAGTGCCACGCCTTTAGAACCCGCGCGAAGCGCGCACGGAAGATCGAGGCATGAACTGTGACCGAAGCCGAGGCGCGTGGACGAAAGGTGACGACGAGCCCCCGGCCCCGGCGGGTTTACATAGCCTTAGGTTATGTGAAAGGCGAAGCCCGGAGGCGCGCGGGGTGGCCCGCGCGCGCGAAGCGCACGCGCACAAGAGCAGTGCCGGGGCCGATAAACGCGTTTATCGGCCAGCGACCTTTAGCAGCGCGCGTGACGGGAAGGGGAACGTGGGGCCACGCCTGGAACGCGCGCTGCGGAGCGCCCGGCACGAACACCCCGCGCGCCGGAGCCCGCCGGGGCCGGGGGCGGGTAACGGGTCGTGCTCTTCGGCGGGCGATTGCGCGATCAGCTCGCAGGATCTGACGGCCGCTCCAGCGCGGTCACGGCGCTTGCGCGAGCGCGCGACGACGGAGCACGAGACGAGCGGACGTGGTCGCGCGAGAGCCATTGCAAGCGTCCGTGACGCGCGGGAAGGAGGGCAGGGACCGGTTATGGGAATGACCGTAGTTTGCGGTCGGGGGTAGAACTACCTTCATCCTCCGAGAGGAGATCGCGATGATCAACGAGGAAATGGTCGACAAGCTCTGGGAGGTGGGGCAGCAAACGGGCGCACCTCTTTCGTTTTTCATTTTTGACAAGCGCTTCCTGATGCCGCTGTCGTCCCTGCCGAATGCGATCAAGAACGAGTGCGATGAGGAGATCTCGGAGGCCGGGCTCGTCGCGAAGGAAGCCGAAGGGTGGTTTTCCTTCCTGCCGGGAGCGGGGGAAAACCACGACGAGCGCGGACTTTCGCTCTACGTGATCTCGAGGGTCGGACTTTTCCTGAAACTCGAGCGCGAGGGCTGGAGCGCGGTCGAACTGAAGCGCGTCGCGGAGATGGAAGAGGTGACGGTCGATAGTGTCCTGACGGCCGACGATCTGGCCTATCTCGACGATGACCTCGAGACCCTTACCGCGTACGAGGCGTTTCGCCTCGAGGGCGCGAGCCACAGCGGTAGCGTACCGGACTGCTCGGCCGAAATTCCGCGGATCAAGAAGAATCTCACCTTCCTCCAGGGGCTCAAGGAGAACGGGATTCCTGACCGCCTCAAGACGGCGATCGAGAAGGCGAGCTTCCGCGTACGCGCAAGCAACGACCTCACGCGGGTCTGGCTGCAGAACATGGATCGGAGCCAGTTAAAGGCCGGCTACAGCCCCTTCGTCTGGTTTTCGAAGAGCCGATGGGATGCCGAGGGCCGATTCAGTGGGAGCGAGATCAGGTGGCGCGAGACGATCGGATCGGCCATCGCCCACGAGGACGGAGAGAAGCTGCCCATCCGGGTGCCTGGCTTGCTTCTGAGGGAGGGCTGTCCGGTCCCGACTCGGCCGCTCCGTCCCGCTGAGTACTCGAAGGCGTGGGTCGAGAACGACATCGACGGGTATCTGCAGGCCTGGGCCGACCTGAACGGCGAAAAGCGCTGTCTGAATTGTCACGGCCCGATCTCCCCACCGGTGAATGACCGCAAGCGATTCTGTGGGGAGAAGTGTCGCAACGCGGCCAAGCAGCGTCGCTTCCGCGAGCGCAATCCCGAGGCAGCCGAACGGGCGCAGTCGCGGTATTGGCGCTCGCTGGGCGATCTCGACACGGAGGGAGAGCCGTCATGAGTGACCCGGGCCCGAGGCTCCCGCGAGGACCACCACGCGCAGAAGATCGGAAGAGGAACGGCGCTCCCCGGGGGGCGCTTTTTCCTTTTATCGCGGGCTCTGGGGTGGCCCGAGGAACTTGTCGCCGTTGAAGTGGATGAGGTGGTCGGGCATCTCGGCGATCCAGACCTCTGTCTCCCAGGCGATATTTTCGGCGTGGCGCCTGAACTCCTTTAGATCGGGGAAGGCGCTCACGTAGACGCGCGGAATCGGGCAGCCCTCGAGAACGGCTTCGAGCTCGTGCTTTCTTTTCGGCGATACCGGGCCGTGGGACGTCACGGCCTCGATCAGGAACAGCCAGTTTTTCGTCGGCAGGTGAAGTACGACGTCGGGCAGCTTGTCGTGCTTCGTCACCGGGATCTTCAAGACGTCGAGGACAGCCTGATCGACGTGAAGATGCTTCTGGGCCGTGTCGCCGAGATAGAGCAGGAGAGATCCGGGCGCGAACCTCGGCGCGAACGCCGTGACGATCGCAGCCTGAAGGGCGTTGTGCTCGCCCGGCGAGAGATTGAGCACCGCGCCGGAAGGCAGGACTACAGGGATCAGTCGCCCTTGGCGCGCGGCCTGGTAAATCGCGAGGAGCGCGCCGTGGCTCTTCGTAAATTTCGCAACTTCGGCGTCGAAGAGAAGTGTCCCGAAAGTCTCGATCGCCTTGATGGCGTCCTCGGAGAGCGCGTAGTGAGTCCTCGGGCTGTTTGTGGCCAGGCCCGGCTCATCGGGATTCCTGTCCACGACGCGAGCCTGCTCGAGCTGATGGAGTACCTGCCGCCGGACCGTTTCTCTCGAATTCTCCGCGTAGGTTTTCCCGTGCTTCTCTTTGATGAAGACCAATATGTCGTGGATCTTCAGGGAGCGCCGCTTAGCCTGATTCCATGGAGTCGTCTTCCCGATGTCGGCGAGCGCGAGGAGCGTGTAAGCGGCGACGTCGCCCTGCTGCGCTTTAGGCAGCCCCATGGCAGCCAGGATTCTCTGAGCTTCTTTGACCTTAGGCATGCGTGAGGGCCTCCGGAGAAACCCCGAGATGGTGCGGGACCCGGAGGACCTCGGTCACGATCTGATCGGCTGCCTCGCCTACGAGCGTCGAGCGCGCGTGCAGCAGCTCCTTGCCGATCGCCTCGACGAGAGGCAGTGAAGGAAGCGGTAAGGCACGAAGCTCCGTGGCATTGACCTGCGTGTTTCCATTCGACACCCGGAAGTAGCGATCGAGGAGCGAGCTTCCGAGAACCGCCGCGAGACCCGCGGCCTCTTCGCGGCTCAGGTGCCCGCGCATTCGATAAACGTAATTGAGGTGATTTTCCAGGCCGATCGTCGTCTTCGAGAGCGCCTTGCCGAAAAGTGGCGCCGCGACGAGTCGCCGCGATTCCTCCTTGGCCGAGAAGCGCCGGAGCACGACATAGTTTTCACTCGGGAGAAGGAGTTTTCGGCTCGCGTGCCCATCCCGGATACGCTGCGGTTTGCGCTTGCCCGCGAGCGGCCAGGTAACCGCCATGGGCTTGATGTGCTGAAGCCAGAGGAGCGGCACCGTCGAATCGCCTTCCTCCTGCTCGAGAAATTCCCTTGATCGGAATGCCACGACCGGCCCGGTCGAAACGGCCAGCCCGAGGGATCGAAGCGTCTCTGGCCACGCCCTGACGAACCTCAGGATGTCCTCGTCCTTTTCGTCGGCTGGGATGTGAAAGACGAAGTCCTTAGAACGAACATCGAGGACGGACTCCATCGGGATCGCGCGAGAGCGCGGGAGTTTGAGGTCCGCGATTCCACCACTCGCGCTGACTCTCACGGTCTTTACGCTCCCGGGCTTTGCCTTGCGCGCACGGAGGATCACGTTTTCCTGAAGCACCGAGTCTTCACGGAAGGCGTCCTTGCGCGAATCGAAGAGGTGGATTGCCTCCGGGGCCACCCTTGAGAAGATGTGCTCTCGGAAGCGCCGGAAGTAGTCGCCGGTCGTGAAGCTCCGCGGCGTGATGCTCACCATGACGCCGCGGTCGGCCAGGAGGCTGGCCGTGATGCCCATGAACAGCGCGTAGATATTCGGCTGCCCGTGAACGATCTCGGATGCGGCCCGCGCCCTCGGGTCGCTCTTGCCGAGTTTGAAGTAAGGGGGATTTAGAACCGCCACGTCGTATGTGCGAGGCGGGGAGGAATCGAACAGCGTCGTCTCCGAGAGGTATACGGCGTTTTCTGTGACGAAGTCCGTTTCATGGATCGTGAAGGTGAGCGCGATGCCTTTGTGAGACAGCCACTCCTGGGCATTTTCGAGCGTGGCCCTCAGGAGATAAGAGAGGCCGAGGTCGATCTCGTATGCGTCGATGTGAACCGGCCCCACTTGCAGCTCCTCGCAGAGAGCGCACGCGAGGATGCCGACGCCGGCGCCCGGATCGAGGACATACCGAACCTTGCGGCCGGGTCGAGCGAGGCGGGCCATGAAACGGGCCACTTCGAGCGGCGTGAAGAACTGCCCGAGCTCGCGCCGGCCCTCGGTGCGCTTTTCTCCCAGATAGAACACCCCGAGCCTAGCCGCGTACTCGGCCGGGCTTTCGTCTACAAGGGGGCGCGGGAGGCCCGGAGAAATCGCGGCGGCCGTCTTCATCGGTGGTCGGATTCTATGGGGGCGTCAGCCGGTTTTTCTCCTGGCGTCGGCCATGGCGTCGATCATTTTGAGGATCGTCTTCCGGTCATGGAGGGGAAGCTCTTCGATCCGCTTGAGACGGCGCCAAAGGTGCGGGTTTTCCGGCCGCGGTGGAGCGGGTCTCCGAGGAGAACCCTGGTAGCCCGTGAGCGTGTCGACGGACGCGTCGAGCACCTGGGCGAACTTCACGAGGAGATCCGGCCTGGGCTCGCCGCCCTGGATCTCGTAATAAGCGAGCATCCGCCGCGACAGTCCCACGCGAACGGCGAGCTGCTGTTGCGTCAGCCCGTGGGCGAGACGAAGCCGACGGATCCGATCTCCGATCGATTCCTGAACTAGAACTTTCTTGGACGACTTCTGGCCCGCCATCGAGGCGAGTGTAGGGTCGCGTGCGGCGGGGATGAGCTCCAGCACTTGACAGCGAGCGTACATAAAACGTACCTTTACGTCAACGCAAAATGGCCACGAACCCGACGCCCCGCCACGCCCACTTTCCGCTTGACAGGGTTTCTGCAAGACCCGGTGGTCGCTGATGCCCCGCATCCCGACCGACCTTCTCGAGCGCATCAAGCACGAGACGCCGCTGCGGCTCCTCGTCGAGCGATCGGGCGTCGTGCTCAAGGTCTCCGGGGAAAACGTCATCGGCCTCTGCCCCATGCACGAAGATCACGATCCGTCGCTCGTCCTCACGCCCTCGCGCGGCCTGTGGCACTGCCTGGGCGCGTGTCAGGCCGGCGGCACCGTCATCGACTGGGTGATGAAAACCGACGGCCTCGATTTCCGCGAAGCCGTCGACAAGCTGCTGGCCGAATTCTTCCCTTTAGAAGCCGCGTCCCTCGTCAGACACGCGGCCGTGACCGAGCTGTCGTGCCCATTCGACCTCGACGCGGACGACCAGGCGCTCCTCAACCAGTACGCCGATTTCTGCCACGAGCTTTTCAAAACGACGGCCGAGCCGAAGGAGTACGCGGCGAAAAGAAGGATCGCATCCGACGAGCTCGTTTCGCACTTCAAGCTCGGCTATGCGAACCGCACGCTCGGCCTTCGTCTCCCGAATGTGAAATCGAAAGCGGGCTTGATGCTGAGGACGCGGTTACAGGATCTCGGGATCCTCCGAGCCTCGGGTCACGAGCATCTCGTCGGCTCTCTCGTCATCGCGATCAGGGACAGCGCCGGCAACGTCACGGGCATGTACGGGCGAAAGACCCGCAACGACCTCCGAACCGGCACGCCTGATCACCTCTATCTCCCTGGTCCGCATCGCGGCGTCTTCAACGTCGAGGCGTTTCAAGCGTCGAAGACGATCATCCTCACCGAGTCGCTCATCGACGCGCTGTCCTTCTGGGAAAGCGGCTTCAAGAACGTGACGTGCGCCTACGGCGTCGAGGGCTTCACCGACGAGATCCTCGGCGCCTTCTCCTTCCACGAGATCGAGCGCTGCTACATCGCCTTCGACCGTGACGAGGCGGGCGATCGTGGAGCGGCTCGCGTCGCCGAGAAGCTCATGGCCGCCGGCATCGAATGCTTCCGCGTCCTCTTCCCGAAGGGAATGGACGCGAACGACGTCGCCCGGAAGATGCATCCGGCCGAGAAGACGCTCGGGCTATTCATCAGGAGCTCCGAGTGGATCGGGAAAGGAAAAGGACCGGAGAGGCCGAAGAGAACCGAGAGGCCGGAAGAAGCAGCTAAAGAAGAAATGCAGGCAGCGATCGAGCGGCCGGGTGCGCGCATCGAAGAATCGCGTGCTGCCGCCCCCGGTCAGCTTCTTTCTTTAGCGGCTCCTGCGGCCCGGCCCGAAGCGTCGACGCCACCTCGCGAGCACGACGGGGCGGCTAAAGAAGAAATGCCGGCCACGAGTCCGGCGGCCGCCGCCGATCTCGACGAATTCATCCTCGTAGAGGGCGATCGCCGCTATCGCATCCGCGGGCTCCGCAAGAACCTTTCCTACGGCTCCCTGCGCCTTAACGTCTTCGTCTCGCGCGAGGGCGATCTCTTCGACGAGAAGTCGCCGCTGGCCGGCTTCTTCGTCGACACCTTCGATCTCTACGCCGCTCGTGCTCGCTCGGTCTTCGAGCGGCAGGCGTGCCTCGAACTGGGTGTCGAGGAGCGCGTGATCAAGCACGACCTGGGCGCAGTGCTCAGGCGGGCCGAGGAGCTGCAGCAGGAAGCGATCACGAAGGCGCTCGAGCCGGGAGGAGGCAGAGCCCGCCCCGTCCTGATGAGTGCCGAGGACACTGAAGAAGCGATGCGGCTCCTCCGCGACCCGAACCTCCTCGACCGCATCCTCCACGACTTCTCCCGCTGCGGCGTCGTGGGCGAAGAAACGAACAAGCTCGTCGGGTACCTGGCGGCCACGTCACGAAAGCTCGACCGGCCGCTCGCCGTGATCCTCCAGTCCAGCTCGGCCGCGGGGAAGTCGTCCCTGATGGACGCCATCCTGGATTTCATGCCCGAAGAGGAGCGCGAGAAGTACTCGGCCCTGACCGGGATGTCGCTCTTCTATTTCACGGAGGAGAAGAGCCTCCGGCACAAGATCCTGGCCGTCGTCGAGGAAGAAGGCGCCGAAAGGGCCAGCTATGCGCTGAAGCTCCTCCAGTCGGAAGGCGAGCTGTCGATCGCTTCGACCGGGAAAGATCCTCATACCGGCCGTCTCGTCACGCAGGAGTACCGAGTCGAAGGGCCGGTGATGATTTTCCTAACGACGACAGCCGCCGTCGTCGACGAAGAGCTCCTGAACCGCTGCCTCGTCCTCTCGGTCGACGAGAACCGCGAGCAGACGCGCCGCATCCACGAGCTGCAGCGCCAGGCCGAGACGATCGAGGGGCTCCTGGCTGCTAAAGATAAGAGCAGGATCGTCCGGCTCCATCGAAATGCCCAGCGGCTTCTCCAGCCTCTTCTCGTCGCGAATCCCTACGCCTCTCGCCTCACCTTCCTCGACGACAGGACGCGCACGAGGCGCGATCACGTCAAGTACCTGACCCTCATCCGGGCGATCGCGCTGCTGCATCAGCACCAGCGCGAAGTGAAGACCATCACGCACGAGGGCAAGGCCGTCGAGTACATCGAGGCGACGCTCGAAGACATCGCGACCGCCAACAGGCTCGCGGCCGAGGTCCTCGGCCGCTCGCTCGACGAGCTGCCGCCACAGACGAGACGCCTGCTCGAGCTCCTCGAGGAATGGGTCCGGAACGAGACCGAGCGGCTAAAGAAGGGGAGAGCGGATTTGCTCTTTAGCCGCCGTGATCTCCGAGCAGCGGCCGGCTGGGGCGACACGCAGCTGAAGGTCCATCTCTCACGTCTCGTCGATCTCGAGTACCTCCTCATCCACCGTGGCGGCCGCGGCCAGAGCTTCGTCTACGAGCTTCTCTACGAGGGCCAAGGGAAAGACGGCTCGCGCTTTGTGCCGGGCCTCATCGGCATCGAAGAGCTGCGCTCGTACGACACGCTGCGGTCGGGGCGAAAGGAGGAGCAGTCGGGCCTCGGTCGGCCGCCAGTCGGCGGGTGGCCGGCCCCCGGCCGGGCCGAAGCGCCACCGATCCCGCTCGCTCCTGAAGCTGCTTTTCTTCCTTTAGTCGCCGCGCGCTTCGACGAGGAGCTACTCGGCGGTAATGGAAAAGTGTCGTCGTACCCCGAGGCGGCTAAAGAAAAGAGCTATCGGCCGCGGCGCTACTTCCTTCGCGGTGCCTGATGGCCCGGCGTGGAGAGAAGAGAATCTGGGCTTTCGCCGAAGCGTCGGATCCCGCCGGCCTCGTCGCGCTCATGCAGAGCTGGCTCGAGGCGCTACGCGTCCGCAACGTCTCCGAGAACACCGTCTCTCACTACCGGTGGGAGCTCTCGAATTTCATCCTCTGGTGTCACGAGCGCGGCCTCACGCGGCCCGACGAAGTCTCTCGGCCCGTCCTCGAGCGCTTCCAAAGGGCCCTCTTCCAGCACCGCACGGCGAAAGGGCGCCCGCTGTCCTTCCGAAGCCAATACAAGCGCCTGGCCGCGCCGAAATATTTCTTCCGGTGGCTCGCGAAGCAGGGCTACCTCGGAGCGAGCCCAGCGTCAGAGCTCGACATGCCGCGCCTCGGCCGGCGTCTCCCGCGCCAGATCCTGACGGCCTCGGAAGTCGAGAGAGTGCTCGCTCAGGCGGATCTCACCGATCCCATCGGCGTCCGTGACCGGGCGATCCTCGAGACCTTCTACTCGACTGGAATCCGGAGAGGCGAGCTCGTCAGGCTCAAGCTCTACGACATCGGTTTCGAGAAGGGCACGCTGATGATCCGGGAGGGCAAAGGGCAGAAGGATCGCGTCGTCCCGATCGGCGAAAGGGCGCTCACATGGCTCGAGAAGTATCTCCTCGACATCCGGCCGCACCTCGTCGTCCCGCCGGATGAAGGCGTGGTGTTCTTGACGTACATGGGCGTGCCGTTTAACCCCGACGCGCTCGGCCATGAGATGAAGAAGTACATCCTGGCTTCGGGCGTCGGGAAAGAGGGCGCGTGCCACATTTTCCGCCACACCGTGGCGACTCTGATGCTCGACGGAGGAGCCGACATCCGCTACGTCCAGGAGATGCTCGGGCACACGAAGCTCGAGACCACGTCGATCTACACGCAGGTCACGATCGACAAGCTCAAGAAGATCCACGACGCGACCCACCCGGCCGCTCGGCTGAAGCGGCCGGGTCCGGTCACTGACGAGAGCTAAGCGAGCAAGAAACTTCCGCGCTCCGGAAGCCGGATCAAGGCTCCGCTTGCCACGAGCTCGTCGAGGGCCTCCTCGAATCCTGGGCCGAGGGCGCCGATGATGGGCGAGAGCTCGGTGATGAGGTGCTGGATCATCACCATTTCGCCTTTCTTGACGCCACGTTTCTTGATCGCTTCGAGGATGAGTGCTTTCTGGTCCATGGTCTTTCTCCTATGAGGGGGCTGCCCTCAATAAATAGGGTCTCGATCCGAAGGAAGAATTCGAAAAAAGATTGAAGTTTCAAGAAAGTCGGGAGCCACCAGGAATCGCCGGCCTTCCTTTAGCGCCCGCCTCGCGCGAAAATCAGGCCGCTAAATGAAGAAGCGGGTGCGCATCGTCTCGGGCCTGGCCGCGCTTGCGGCTTTCTTCCTCGCGCCGATCGCCGAGGCATCCCTCACGCGCTCGAACGCACCCACTCTCGAGGTGCCCGCGCTCGCACTCACCTTAGTCGCTCCTGAGCCCTCCGAGTTTTCTCTCTTCGACGGCACCGAGATCGCGCGTGCCCTCGCTTCGCGTCCTGCTTTCGATCTCATCTCCATCACGACCGATGACGCGGCCACTGCCGGCCGCACGCGCTTCGTGCCGTCCTCTGAACTCTTGGCCGACGAGCTGCCCGAAGGGCCTGAGCTCGTGCCGATCACGAGCGTGCGCGAGCAGCGCTTCAACCTGCGCATCCCTCCGGACGTCTTCGGCCTCGAGCCGCTGCGCGGCCCGCCCGGCGACGAGGCGAGCTATCCGAAAACTCGCTACCGGGTTTTCGGCTTCCTCGGAGCACCTCTCATCGGGGTCGAGCGCGGTGTAAGTCTCGAACTGCACTGGGGATCCAACGAATTTAGGGCGGGACTTGCATCTGGGACCGTGGGATGGCTCTCCCAGGATCCCATGGGCGACGTCGACTCCCCGAACCTCTATGGATTCGTCGGGGCAAGGCCGCACGAG
>Ga0315271_10003108_pt1 | contig 10492 bp, 9 predicted proteins | sample C3_top_MG_FD_204664 | JGI IMG/M metagenome (GOLD analysis project Ga0315271, IMG submission 204664) | Sediment microbial communities from Yellowstone Lake, YNP, Wyoming, USA - C3_top | ecosystem: Environmental > Aquatic > Freshwater > Lake > Sediment | place: USA: Wyoming | collected 2017-08-01
TAACTCAAATTCCAGTCAAATTCCTTAAATTACCCCTATTTTCATTCAATAAATGCTGTTCACATGACTGAAAGCTGTGGTGGATTGACCGAAAAGGGTGCTATCCCTGTTTTCAGGGGGAGTAGGAGACTGAATCGTATTCTGTCTTGAGCGGGAGGACCGAGGGCAAGAAGGGTCCGACCCATCCTTGCTCTCAGACACCCAATAGTTCATATGCAGGCTCATCGGATGCCTTAATTCTTCCATCACTGCCGGATCGTCGAACCTGCAGCTTTCCTTTCCGTCGATCAGGAAAATAATCGAGCCGCGAGTCCAATCGATCGTGAAATCGTGGAAATCCTTCCCCAGATCGATCCCGGGGCTGACCTCTTTTCCCGTATGCCGCATCTCTCCGTCCTTCATCCAGTGGAGCGCGTAAGAGACGATATCCGTGCGTCCGGGAAATTCGATGTCGATCTCGTACCATTCCAGCGCTTTCCAGTCCTTGTCGAAATCTATATGCAGCAGGAAAAAGGAAGTCACCACGCCGGACGGGGAATTCGGCTTCATCCTGGCCGTGAAGACGCCGTACTTGTATTCTTCGGAAGTGAACACCTCGGCGCTTCGATAGGGCCGGTCGGAATTCGTCCCTGCCTTGGAGATCGTGAGCGTCAGCATCCCGTTCGAGAAAGCCGCGTGCTCCCGGTCGAAACGGCAGAGGTTCTGGTCGAACGTCCAGTCTCCCGTGTTCCATCGCGGATCCCGATCGTCGAAACCGTCGGTCCAGGCGGGAAGGGGAACGTCAGGTGTTTTGAGCGTAGCGCAGGAGGAGAAAAGAAGGCAGACAATGGCCGAAAAAATCAGGAATCGGATGAACGCTTGTTTTTTCATCGTGAAGCCTTCGATGATGCGCCTGTTGAAACAAATACTGGGATTCTTCCCGCTCCGTTTCACTTCGGACTAAAGCCGCCGGCGATAAAGAGGCCGAAAAGGACCGCTCTGAATGACGGAAAATAAAATTTTCAGGATAATCGAGATGCCTGAATTTCCCGGTTTTTCAACTCCGCAGCTTTAAAACTTTGCGACGCTTTTGGCGTGGCCCTTCGGGCCGACCGAGGCGAAGTGGTAGTCGAGGTTCTTTCCGAACACCTTTGCCGCGAGCCGTTCGATGTCCTTCATCCTGATCGCGTCGATCTGCTTGAACATCTGGTCCATGGCGATGTATTTCCCGAAGACCCTGTCCTGCATCGTCATCCTGTTCATCAGGAATTCGATGTTCTCCGACGCGAGGCTCAACTGCCCCTTGATCTGTTCTTTCGCCTCGCGGAGCTCCTTGTTCGTGATGAGATCGGTCTTGATCCCGCGGCAGACCTTCAGGACCGCCTCGAGGGTCTTCGCGATCTTCTTGACGTCCGTCGCGCAGTAGATCTGGAGCGTGCCCGTGTCGATGTAGGAGATCTGGAAAGACTGGACGGAATAGCAGAGGCCGCGTTTTTCCCTGATCTCCTGGAAGAGCCGCGAGCTGATGCCTCCGCCCAGGACCGCGTTCAGGACGTACATCGGGTAGCGGAGCTCCTCGGCCGCGGACACGCCGGGGAAACCGATCATGAAGTGGACCTGCTGGATGTCCTTTTCCCCGTGCTTCCGGTCGAACTCGAGCCTGACGGGAGGTTCGACGGGCCGGCTGACGGTCGACCGGGGCAGGCGCAGTCTCTCGATGTCCTTCAGGAACTTGTCCGACGGGATGCGGCCCGCGATCGAGACGGTGAGATTCGAGGCGTGGTAATTGCGGTCGAAGAAGGAGCAGAGCCGATCCCTGTTGATCAGGCCGATCGTCTTCTCGTTTCCGATGATGGGCTTGCCCAGGGGATGGCCGGGGAAGAAGGTCCGCATGAAAAGGTCGCCGAGGGAATCCTCCGGCGAATCCTCGTACATCTTGATCTCTTCGAGGACGACTTTTTTTTCGCGTTCAAGCTCGGTCTTGTCGAAGACCGAGTTCCGCACGATGTCCGCGAGCATCTCCACGCCGAAATTGAGGTGGTCCGCCATGGCGTGGATGAAGTAGATGGTGTATTCTTTGTTGGTCGCGGCGTTGATGTGCGCGCCGATCTTGTCGATCTGGGAGGCGATGTCCCGGGCCGAGCGTTTCTTCGTGCCCTTGAACATCATGTGCTCGAGGAAGTGGGAGTATCCCGCGTCCGACGCGTCTTCGTAGCGGGATCCCGTCTCGACCCAGAATCCGATGACCGCCGAAGAGACGTGCGGGATCCTTTCGGTCAGGACCCTGACGCCGTTGTCGAGGACGGTCTTTCGGAACATGCCGCGGGTCTATTTCTGCTGGGGAGCGATCCCGAAGTCGATCAGCTGTTTGCCGCGGTCGAACTCGATCTTGATGATCTTGACCGTGACCGAATCGCCGATCTTGAAATGGTCCTCGATCCGCGCGCCGCGGGGGATCGGCATCTTGGAGACGTGCAGAAGCCCCTGCTTCCCGCCGCCCATGATGGCGACCAGGACGCCGTATTCGAAGATCCTCTTGACCTTGCCTTCGTAGCTCTTGCCGAGTTCGGGTTCGGCCGTGATCGCCTCGATGGTCTGCCGGGCCTTGGCCACCGCGTCCAGGTCCTTGCCCGCGATCTGCACCGTGCCGTCGTCTTCGATGTTGATCTCCGTGTCGGTCGTCTCGCAGATCTCGCGGATGACCGAGCCGCCGGAGCCGATGACGTCCTTGATCTTCGCCGGATCGATCTTCATGAAGACGATGCGCGGCGCGAACTCGGAGAGCTCGGTCGCCGGTTTGGCGATGACCTCGTCCATCTTGTCGAGGATGTGGTTCCGGCCTTCGCACGCCTGCGCAAGGGCCTTGCCCATGATCTCGAAGGAAAGTCCGTCGATCTTGATGTCCATCTGGAATCCCGTGATCCCCTGGCGGGTGCCCGCGACCTTGAAGTCCATGTCGCCGAAATGGTCCTCCGACCCCGCGATGTCCGAGAGCACGAAGGTCTCCGATCCTTCCTGGATGAGGCCCATCGCGATCCCCGCGACGGAGGCCTTGACCGGCACGCCGGCCTGGAGGAGCGACAGGGTGCCGCTGCAGACCGAGGCCATCGACGAGGAGCCGTTGGATTCGAGGATGTCCGAGACGATGCGGATGGTGTAGGGGAAGTCCTCGTTCGCGGGCAGCACGGGCTCGATGGAGCGCATGGCGAGCATGCCGTGGCCGATCTCGCGCCTGCCGGGAGAACCCACGCGGCCGGTCTCGCCCACGCTGAACTGAGGGAAATTGTAATGCAGGATGAAGCGTTTCTTGTACTCGCCCAGGAGGTCGTCGAACCTCTGCTCGTCCTTGATGGTGCCGAGCGTGGTGACGCCGAGGCTCTGGGTCTGGCCGCGGGTGAAGATGGCCGACCCGTGGGTCCGGGGAAGGACGCCGATCTCGACCGTGATGGGCCGGATCTCGTTGAACTTCCTGCCGTCGAGCCTGACTTTCTCTTTCTTGACGAAATTCCTGAGAAGCTCGCTCTCGATCTCCTCGAGGACCTTCTGCGACTGGATGACCGCGCCCTTTTCGTTCAGCTCGTAGTCCTCGGGCTTGACCGACGCCTTGACCCTCGCTTCGAACGCCGCCGTGGCCTTGTTCCGGAGCTTCTTGTCCGGCATGCGGATGAGCGCCAGGAGCTCGTCGGTGAATTTCTGCCTGAGGAACTGGCGCAGCTTGTCGTTGACGCCGACCTTCTCGTAATCGCGCTTCTTGACGGCCATCTTCGCGACGAGGCGTTCCTGCATCTCGAGCGAGGCCTGGATCTTCTCGTGGCCGAACTTGATCGCGCTGAGGATGTCCGCCTCGGGGACCTGCTTGGCGCCGCCCTCGACCATGAGGATCGCGTCCTTGCTTCCCGCGATGACGATGTCCAGGTCGCTCAGGGCCATCTGCTCGTAGGTCGGGTTCGCGACGAGCTTGCCCTCGACGCGCGACACGCGGACGGCCGCGAGGATCTTCTTGAACGGGATGTCGGAGATGTTCAGCGCCGCGGACGCGCCGATCATCGCGAGGATGTCGGGCGGGTTGATCGAATCCGCGGAAAGCGTGATCGCGGTCACCTGGACTTCGTTCTGGTAATCTTCCGGGAAGAGCGGCCGGATGGGCCGGTCGATGAGCCGCGACACGAGGACCTCGCGGTCGCCGGGCCGGGATTCGCGCTTGATGAAACCGCCGGGGATCTTGCCCGCGGCGTAGAAGCGCTCGGAGTAGTGCACGGTCAGGGGAAAATAGTCGAGTTCCTTGACCGCCTCGTTGGAGCTGACGGCGACGACCAGGACGGTCGTGCCGCCGCAGCTGACGACGACCGCGCCGTCAGCCTGCGCGGCCACGCGGCCGGTTTCGATCGAGATCGTGTTGCCGTCGATGACGCATTCTTCTCTGTGTATCGTTCGTGCCATGTGAGTTTGGTGTCCTTTTTATTGAGATTATTTTCTCAGGTTGAGTTTCTTGATGAGTTCCTTGTATTTCGCCAGGTCGTGCTCCTGGAGATACTTGAGCAGCCGCTTGCGCTTGTTGACCATCTTCATCAGGCCCGTGCCGGAGTGCCGGTCCTTCTTGTGGGTCTTGAAATGATTCTCCGTCAGGTCGTTGATGCGCTCCGTCAAAAGCGCGATCTGGATCTCGGACGATCCCGTGTCCTTATCGTGCCTGCGGTTGCCGCGGAGGATTTCCTGCTTCTTTTCCTTGATGACTGTCATGGCTTGTTAAGCCTCCTTGGTGTGATATGGGTCGGATCCGTCATCCGCGTCCGCGCGTTCTTGCTCCGCGTGTCCGCGCGATGCGTCTCCGGCCGGTCTTCGTCGATTCCGTTCTTATGTCCCTGCGTATCCCGCTTTCCAGGGCCGTCAAGGTCCTGAAGGTCCTGGGCTTGCGCAGGAATTCCAGGAACCGTACTTCCGCCGTCCGGCCGTACGCGTTCCCGCTGAAACGCGAGAGATGCGTTTCGATCGTTTTTCTTTTCTTCCCGAACGACGGTCCGACGTACGTCAGGCCTTTCCGGACCCCGCCGTCCCCGCCGGACAGGACGGTCTCGGTCCTGTAGACTCCGTCCGCCGGAATCAGCTTCGAGGCCTTGGAGGGTTCCGCGGGATCGAAGTTCAGTGTGGGAATCCCGATCTTCCGTCCCAGCTTTTTGCCTCTCACGACCTTCATCGTGATCGAGTAGGGCCTTCCGAGGAGCCGCCGGGCTTCGTCGACCCGTCCGAGGCCGACCAGCCTCCTGATCGCGGAGCTGCTGATGATCCCCGAACGTCCGTTCCTGAGCACGGGGAAGGTCTTGAGCCTGAATCCGAGTTCGCGTCCCGCTCCGGCCAGAAGGGCGGTGTCGCCTTTGTTGACGCTGCCGAACAGGAAGTTGTCGCCGACGCAGACCGCCGCGATTTTCATGAGCCCGCAAAGGCGTCCGATGAATTCGCGTCCGCTCAGGCGGCTGAACGATTTCGTGAATTTGACGAGCAGGACGCCGTCCAGGCCCATCCGCTCGAGGCGTTCCAGTTTCTCCTCCCTTGTCGCAAGGAGCCGGGGTTTTATTCTTTCCAGGATCTCCACGGGATGGTTTGAAAAAGTCAGGACCCAGGCTTCTCCGCCGATCCGGCGGGCCTCTCTGACCGTCCATTTCAGGATCCTGGCGTGTGCCCTGTGGAGACCGTCAAAATTGCCTATGCTAAGGACGACCCTGGACTTGATCCTCGAAGCCGCGTTTATCGAGGTGATGATGTTCATATATCGGCGAAAAAGTTGTCCAAATACACCAATCGGCCGTCCAGTCTTTCGACGATGGCGATCAACAATTGGTTAAAGATAAGCTTGTATACCCCGTTTTTCAAGTTCCCCGAAATGAGGTCTCCGGACGCCAGAGGAACTCCGTTTTTGACCTTATTCGCGGCTTCCGGCTTCAAACCGGCCTCTTCAAGGAAGTAAAGACCGTCCCGCATGGAGATAAGGTCCCTGGCCGGGTCGATCTCAGCCGTGAGCCGGGCCTCCGCGGCCTTGAAACGGCCGTTTGCGGTCCTTTCAAGCGATTCAAGCATTCCCACTGTTCCGAGTTTCAGGCCGATATCCCTGGCCAAGGCCCTGATGTAGGTGCCGGTGGAGCATTTCACTGTAAGCGTGAACCGCCCCCCCGGAAGGCAATCCGAGACCGCGAGCGAATAAATCGTGATTTCCGAGGGCTTGACTTCCACGGGCCTGCCTTCCCGGGCCAGGTCGCTGGACCTTCTTCCCTCGATCTTTTTCGACGAAAAAACCGGAGGCGTCTGCATGAAAGTTCCCGTGAAGCCGCGGCTCGCCGCCTCGATCTCCTCGATGGAATAATCGGACGGCCCGGTCCCGGTCTCGGTCCCCCGGGGATCCAGGGTGTCGGTCGTCCTGCCCAGGACCACGACCGCGCGGTATTCTTTTTCCAGGCCGAGGAGGTATTTCAGGACGCGCGTGGCCCTGTTGACTCCGCACAGCAGCACGCCGGACGCGAAATTATCGAGCGTGCCCGCGTAGCCGGCCTTCGCGATTCCCGGGATTTTTTTCAGGGAGTCGATGACGGAGTACGATTGAAAACCCGGTTCCTTGCGGATATTGAAGATGCCGTCCATGGCTTTTCCCGGAAGCCGGGCTCAGGCCCGGCGGACCGCGGCGATGATGCGTTCCGCGCAATCCCCGGGCGTCCCGCTGATCTCGAACCCCGCGGCGTTGTCGTGTCCTCCGCCCCCGAAGGACAGGGCCGTTTTTTTCGCGTTGTAGCCGCCCGTGCTCCTGATGCTCGCCTTGAATTCCGACGGCCTGAGCTCCTTCAGGAGGAAAACGATTTCGGCCTCGCCCGTGAACGACATCTCGTCGATGACGCCGTCGAGGTCCTCGTAACCGAGTCCCGTGGCCCGCATGTCCTCCAGGAGGCACGAGGACCAGAGGACCGCGGGTTTGGCCGAGTCGTCCTTCCGGAGCCTGCCGAACACCCGGCCCGAGAGCTGGAGGTATTTCCAGGATTTTTTCCTGAGCTCCCGGTTGATGAGGGGAAGTCCGATCTTGAGCCGCAGCAGATCGCATAGGATCGTCCGGGCTTTCTCGCTCGTGTTGTTCTGGCTGAACCCGACCGTGTCGGAGTAAAGCGATATGTAAACGAGCTCCGCCTCTTCCGGACCGGGCCTGATCCCCAGGGGCGGCATCAGCGTGTAGAGGATCTCGCCGATGGAGGTGGCCCTGGGATCCACGCAGTTCAAGGTGCCGAAGAGGCTGTTGTCGGAATGGTGGTCGATGTTGAGGACGTCCGGGAAGAGCGCCGTGTCTTCGGCCGAAAGTCCCGCCCGGCCGGGATTGGAGGAGTCGAGGACGACCAGGACCGCGTCCTTGAACCGCTCCGGGAGCTGGTCCTTAAAGGGCCTGTCCGCGTCCATCAGGAGGTAGTCCGGGGCCTTCACTGAAGGGAACCGCCCAGCGAAGAAAGAAAGCCGCCGCGGGACTTCGTTCGCGCTGACGATCAGGAATTCGAGCTTTTTTTTACGGAGCATCAGTCCCAGCAGGAAGGCGCTGGCGAGCGCGTCGCCGTCCGGGTTTTTATGGAACGTGATGACGAATCGCCGGCGTCCGGAGAGGAGCGCCCTGACGCCGGAGACGGTTGTTCGGTCGAACGCGGGTTTCATGGGGACCATCAGGTCTTTTTTTTGTTCCTGTTGAGGATGTCGATCACGCGGGAAGCCTGCTCGATGCTGCGGTCGATCTTGAAGACGAGTTCGGGGATGTACCTGATCTCGATCTTTTTGGAAAGGAGGAACATGATGTACTTGGCGGAGTGGTTGAGGACCTCGAGGTCCGTCTCCCGGTGCTCCTCGATCTTGTCGAGGCTGAAGACGCTGACGAAGACCGCGGCGTTGCGCATGTCGGGCGCGCACTCGACGCGGGTCACGCTCACCATGCCGCTGAGGCGCGGGTCCTTGATCTCTTTCTGGATGATGGCCGCGATCTCCTGCTGGAGCAGGCTCTCTATTTTTTCCGTTCGTCTTGACGCCATAAATCAGCTGCCTTCTCTTAGTCGGCGGGAAACGGCGCCCTGCCGGGCAGGGGAACCGTTCGGCCGTTTGCTTGAGCCAAAATACAAATTTTTGGAGATGCCCTTACCACTGTTCGATATCGACCGCGATGTCTTCCACGTTGTCCTGCGACTCGGCCTGGAGGAATTCCCTGAGCGCCTGGACGGTCCGTTCCGCGGACAGCCGGCCGCTCGCCGCCAGGGCGAACCCGAGTTCGCACGCCTGTTTATCGTCCAGGAGTCCCGTCTCCGCGGCGGAGACCCCGAAGGTCCTGGCCGCGCGGCTTTTCACGGACTGGACGAACCGGCGCTTGTCCTTCAGCGAGGCCCACTGCCGGGAGCCGATGCGGACGCGGACGACGGCGACGACCAACCGTTGACCCTCACGAGAAGAGTTTCTGGATTTCCTTCTTTTCGATGAAGACCTCGAGCACGTCGCCCACTTTGATGTCGTTGTACCCTTCGAGGGTGAGGCCGCACTCCATGCCTGACGGCACTTCGCGCGCGTCGTCCTTGAAGCGCTTCAGCGTGGCGATCGTGCCGGTCCAGACCACGGTCTCTTCCCGGAGGAGGTTGACCTTGGCGTTGCGCACGATTTTTCCGCTCGTGACGAGGCAGCCCGCGACCGTGCCGATCTTGGAGACCTTGAAGGTCTCGCGGATCTCGACGCGGCCGAGCGTTTCCTGCCTGATCTGGGGCTCGAGCATGCCCTCCATCGCCTTCTTCACGTCGTCGATGGCCTCGTAGATGACGTCGTAGGTCCGGATCTCGATATTCTCCTGGCTCGAAAGCTCCTGCGCCTTGGGGTTCGGCCTGACGTGGAACCCGATGATCACGGAGCCCGTGGTCTGCGCCAGGATCACGTCGTTCTCGTTGATCGCGCCCGTCGCCGCGTGGACGATCTTGACGCGGACCTTGTCGTTCTCCAGCGAGACCTTGTTGAAGGAATATTCGATCGCCTCGATCGATCCCTTCACGTCCGCCTTCAGGATGATGTTCAGCTCCTTCATCTCTCCGTCTTTGATCTTGTCCATGAAGTTGGAGAGCGTCACCTTCTTGACGTTCTTGTTCTCCTCGAACTTCTGGAGCTCCTTGCGCTTTTCGCTGATCTCGCGCGCGTACTTGTCCGACTTGACGACCTGGAAGGGGTCGCCGGCCGAGGGGATGCCGTCGATGCCGTAGATGACGGCCGGCGTCGAGGGGCCCGCTTCTTCCATCTTTTTCCCGTTCTCGTCGTGCATCGAACGGACGCGGCCGCAGTAGACTCCCGCCACGAACGCGTCGCCGGTTTTCAGCGTGCCGTTCTGGACGAGGATCGTGGCCGAGGGGCCGAAGCCGGGGTCGATGCGCGCCTCGATGACCGAGCCGCTCGCCTGGCGGTTCGGGTTCGCCTTGCGCTCCATCATGTCGGTCACCAGCAGGATCGAATCGAGCAGTTTGTTGATGTTCAGGTTCTCCTTCGCGGAGACTTCCACGAAGATGTTCTCGCCGCCCCATTCCTCGGAGATGATGCCGTGCTGGGAAAGGTCCTGCTTGATCTTGTCCGTGTTCTTCACGGGGAGGTCGATCTTGTTGATCGCGACGATGATCGGCACCTTCGCGGCCTTGGCGTGGTTCAGCGCCTCGACGGTCTGGGGCATCACGCCGTCGTCGGCCGCCACGACCAGGACGACCACGTCCGTGATCGCCGCGCCGCGCGCGCGCATCGAGGTGAACGCCTCGTGGCCGGGAGTGTCCAGGAAGACCAGTCCCCGGTGTTTTCCGTTGTGCTCGATCCAGACCTTGTACGCGCCGATGTGCTGGGTGATGAGGCCCGCTTCGTGCTCGCGGACGTTCGCGTGGCGGATCGTGTCCAGGAGCTGGGTCTTGCCGTGGTCGACGTGTCCCATGACCGTGACCACCGGGTCGCGGGCGATCGTGTCGGTGAGGGCCTGGTCCTCGTCCTTGACCAGCGTCTCCTCGTACAGCGAGGCGATGTTGACCTTCACGCCGTATTCGTCGCAGACGATGCTCGCGGTGTCCTTGTCCACCATGTCCGTGATGGTCACCATCGTGCCGAGGGCCATCAACTTCTTGATGAGTTCGCCGACCTTGATGTTCAGTTTTTTCGCGAGTTCGCCGACGGTGATCGACTCGAGGATGGTGATCTCCTTCGGCAGGATCCGCTGGGCTTCCTCTTTTTTCTTGTGGTACGCGAGCTGGCCGGAATCGTAGTCGTCCCTGAATTTTCCGCGCCGCTCCTCGTAGGGCCTGCGCCTGCCGTGTCCGCCCATGCCGCCGGGTTTCTTGTCTCCCGCGGGTTTGGGCGGGCCGCCGCCTCCCTGCCGCGCGGCGGGGGGTAGCGTGACCGAGGGAGTCCTGCGGAACACCTGTCCGCCGACCGCGGGACGCTGGTATCCCGTCTGCTGCGGCAGTCCGGCCTGCGGAGCGGCGGGGACCGGAAGCGGCTCGGG
>Ga0315271_10003109_pt1 | contig 10490 bp, 5 predicted proteins | sample C3_top_MG_FD_204664 | JGI IMG/M metagenome (GOLD analysis project Ga0315271, IMG submission 204664) | Sediment microbial communities from Yellowstone Lake, YNP, Wyoming, USA - C3_top | ecosystem: Environmental > Aquatic > Freshwater > Lake > Sediment | place: USA: Wyoming | collected 2017-08-01
TGGTCCCCTCGCCGCCCTGGATGACGATCTTGTCGAGCGTCCCCGAGAACGGCGCGCGGATGGTGTTGAACATCTTCATGACCTCGACCACGTAGAGCGGCTGCCCCTTCTCGAAGTGCATGCCCTCCGTGACGAAGCGCGGGCGGCCCGGGGCCTCCTGGCCGTAGTACATGCCGCCGCTCACCGCCACGATCTCGTCGGCCTTGGTGGCCGGCGGCGGGACCAGCACCTTCTTCATCCGCAGCTGCAGGTCGACGTCGTTGAGCGAGGTGGGGATGGTGACGTCGAGGTTCTCCTCGACGCGGAAGTCGAAGAACTTCACCTTGGCGGCGATGACGAAGAGCATCCCCAGCAGCTCGTTGCCGGCCTCGAAGCCGAGGTGGGCGGCGCGGATCCGCTCCCAGGTGGCGGCGTCGTAGCCGCCCTGCGGCGCCTCCTGGCGCAGCGCCTCGTCGAGCGGCTTGAACTGCTCCTCGGCGAGGCCGAGCTTCTGGCGCACCTCGGCGTAGAAGCGCGCGGCGCGCGACAGCAGCGCCTGGTCGTGCTCCCAGATCACCTCGGCGGCCGGGGCCGTCGGATCCCAGCCCATGTTCAGGTAGTCGTAGGTCTCCTGCAGGATCACCAGCGGGTTGCGCCGCCAGGTGAGCTTCCCGCCGGCCACCGAGGCGTCGTTGCGGTGCAGGCTGAGCCAGCCCGAGAGCAGGTGCGGATCGGCCAGCAGCCGGTCCATGGGACGGCTCAGCAGCGTCCCCTTGCGGTCGAGCACCTCGGAGATGGCCTTGGCCATGGCGGCATCATCCGGGTTGGCCGCCGCCGACTTCTTGGCGTAGTGCTTCTTCATCTCCAGGAAGGCGAAGACCGTGTCGATGCGGTTCGCCTCCTCCTTGAGCTGGCCGGTCAGGGTCAGGTACGGGACCACGAAGCGGGTGGTCGGCTTGGCCATGACGTTCTGGCCGATGAACCAGTTGACCAGGCCGTAGTGGAACTCGAGGTTGGTGGCGACGTCCTGCCCGCGCAGGCTGGTGCGCGAGAGCACGGTGGAGAGGTGCAGGTAGCTCGCCAGCCGGTCATCACCCTTGGTGAGCAGCAGCGCGATGTTGGAGTCGTAGGCGCCGGCCACCCGGTAGCGCATGAACATGCCGGTGTCGGGGTTGGGCAGGCTGATACCCTGATCGTCGCGGATCTCGCCCTCGATGGGCTTCGACCAGAAGCGGATCACGCCGCCGGCGTGCGGCGAGAGCGAAGCGTCGGTGGCGTTGAGGCGGGCCTCGGCGGAGGCGCCGAAGCGGGGGATGCGCACCGGCTTGGGGAGCCGCTGCTTGTGGCGCGCCAGCAGCGCCATGGCCTCCACCAGCGACTCGACCACGAAGAAGTCGTCGGGGTCCTTGGGGTTGGTGAACTTGAGGCTGTAGCAGAGCTCCGACACCCGGTGCTCCACCTGGATGCGGGTGTTGACCTCCATGAAGTAGTAGCGGTCGCGATCGACGATGCACTCGAAGGTCGAGGCCGAGTCGAGCCCCACCGCCTGGCCGAAGCGGGCCGCGTCGGCCTCCATGCGCTTGAGGATCTCCAGGTCGGTGGCGAGGGACTTGGCCTCCGCCCCCTTGCCGGCCTTCTCGGCGCGGGAGATGGCCGCGGCCAGCCCCTCCTGCGTCACCGAGATCTCGAGCAGCTTCTGCTCGTGCATCTGCAGCGAGCAGTCGCGGCCGCCCAGCGTCACGCACCACTCGCCGTTGCCGAGCAGCTGGATCTCGTTGTGGCGGGTCTGCTCGATGTTGAGCTCGACCAGCACGTTCTTGTTGTCGCCGACGCCGGTGGCCTTGACCTCGTTGAGCACCTCCCGGACCATGGCCGGGGCCTCGGCGCAGGCCGCCGCGATCTCCTTGTCGGTGGCCTTCTCCAGGGTCAGCAGCGAGCCGCCGAGGATGCGCTGGCCCTTGCCGCCGCCGCCGCCGATGGCCTTGAGGCGCACCCGGCTGCGCGGGTGCTCCTTGAACATGGCGGCGACCTCCTTCTCCACCTGCACGCCCAGCTCGTCGATGGTGTAGAGGTCCTGGCCGGTGGCGTAGCAGGCGGCGAGGATGGCGTCGGCGAGGTCCTCGAGTGGGAGTTTCTCGTCGGCCACCACCTTGGGTGCGACGGTGAGCTTGCGGGCCTCGATGACCGCCAGCAGCTGCTTTCGGCTGGGGAACTTGGAGACCACGGTCCGGGCGGTGAGGTTGTTGATGCCGGGCGTGACGCTGACCTTGACCTCGAGGGCGGTGCGCTTGGCCTCGTCCTTCTTGCCGGCGCGGGCCTGGGTCCTGGAGTTGGGGCCGATGAACTTGAGGCCGGCCTTCTCCAGGGTGGCGACGAACTCCTCGTCCTCGGCCATGAAGCCGTAGCCGGCGAAGACCGAGTCGTAGCCGTTGTCGTGCGCGATCTGCACGATCTGGTTCATGCGCTCGACGCGCTCCTCCTTGCTGGCGCCGGAGTAGTCGGGCACGCGGTGGACGCGGCTGCTGTCGTTGAACTGGCGCAGCTCGGGTGCCAGCGCGTTCGGGTAGACGATCGAATCCTTCTCGGAGAGCAAGATCCCGTAGTGGCCGATCCCCATCTCCTCGAAGACGTCCATGGCCTCCTTGCGGATGGGGCCACGGCAGACGATGAGCGGCTTCAGGTCGGTGCAGGCGAAGGAGCGGACCCACTCCGACTTCGACTCGCCGAGGCGGCGGTCGCGGTGGATGAGCGGGTTGTGGCGGTACAGGTCGGCGGGCTGGGCCATCGGTCTCTCTCTCTCGACGAGTCGCAGGTCTCTAGGGGATGGGGCCGTGGCTCAGTGGAACTCGCGCTGCGGGCCGGTCATCGCGGAGGGCTGGTAGTGGCGCATCAGGAAGGCGATGTTCTCGGCCAGCGCCTGGCGCAGGTCGGTCGGCATCACGATCGACGAGATGGAGCCGAGCGAGAGCCCTTCCTTCGGGTTCATGAGCTCGCGCTCGTAGCGCTGGTTGAGCAGCAGCTCCTGGGCCTTGACCCACTCGGCCACCTCCTTCTCGGCGTCCTTCTTGGCCTCGGCCGGGTCCATGCCGGCGCTGGTGCGGGTGGCGGCGCCCTGCTTCACCATCCCGGCCACGCTGCCGCGGATCTTGCGGAGCTCGTCCTTGTAGACGAACTCCTTGCCGGCCGGACCCATGACCGCGAGACGGGTGGTGGGGAGCGCCAGCACCAGGTCGGCGCCGGTCGGGTAGTTGTTGTAGGAGGCATAGGCGCCGCCGAAGGCGTTGCGGAGGATGAGCAGGATGCGCGGGGTCCGCACGTCGACGATGGCGTCGAGCATGGAGCGGCCGGCCTGCACGATGCCGCGGGCCTCCTGCTCGCGTCCGGGGAGGAAGCCGGTGGTGTCCTCCATGAAGACGATGGGGATGTTGTAGATGTTGCAGAAGCGGACGAACCTGGCGATCTTCAGCGCGGTGTCGACGTCGATCTGGCCGGAGCCGACGGCGCTGTTGTTGGCCACGAAGCCGACCACCTGGCCCCCGACGCGGCCGAAGGCGGTGACCGCCTCGCGGGCGCGCTCCGGCTGGACCTCGAAGTAGTCGCCGTAGTCGCAGACCCCCTGGATGACGATGGAGACGTCGAAGGGGGTGTTGAAGCCGGTCGGCGAGTTGAATGCCTTCTTGAGGAGGGTGTTGATCTCCCAGGTCTTGCGGTCGATGGGGTCGCTGGTGGGCTGGAACGGCGCGGCGACGCGGTTGTTGTCGGGAATGTAGGAGAGCAGCCGGACCGCCTGGCGGAGCGCCGCCAGCTCGTCCTGCACGGTCAGGTCGGCGACGCCGGAGGCGCCGTGGACCTTGGGGCCGCCCAGCTCCTCGGGGGTGATGTCCTCGCCCAGCACCGACTTGACGACGCCGGGGCCGGTCAGGCCGAAGAAGGTGTCGCCGGGCTGGATGACGAAGCTGCCCTGGCGCGGCAGGTAGGAGCCGCCGCCGGCGTTGAAGCCGAACATGCACATGATGGAGGGGACCACGCCGCTGATCTTGCGGAGCGCGGTGAAGGCCTCGGCGTAGCCGTCGAGGCCGCCGACGCCGGCCGGGACGTAGGCGCCGGCCGAGTCGTTCATGCCGATGAGCGGGATGCCCTTCTCGCCGGCCATGCGGAAGAGGCGGGCCAGCTTGTTGCCGTTGGTGGCGTCCATCGAGCCGGCACGGACCGTGAAGTCGTGGCCGTAGACCGCCACGTCGCGGCCGCCGATGTCGAGCACCGCGGTGACCAGCGAGGCACCGTCGAGGTTCTTGCCCCAGTTCTGGTAGAGGACGTTGGGGGGCTTGGGGGAGAGGACCTTGAGCCGCTCCCAGACCGTCATGCGCTTCTTGAGGTGCTGCTTCTCGATGGCGTCGACCGGCACGGAGCGGACGGGGCGCTGGATGAGGTCGTAGCCCTCCTTCATCGCCTCTTCGTACGGGCCGGTGGCGCGGGAGATCTCGCCGGGGATGGTGAACTCGACCTTTTCGGCGGGGTCGAGCGGATTGATCAGGGACGGTCTGATGGCCTTCGTGGTCATTTGGCGCGTTCCTCTTTCGTTCCAGCGAGCGCGGGAGTAGTCGAGCGGATAGGTCAATTAACCCGCGCAGTTGCGGCGCTGCAGTGATCCCGTTTGGGACGCGCATCCTGACAAGCCATGGGCCACGAGGCAAGCCATTCGAGTCCAATTCGTTCAGTGTTTGCTGGCACATCGCGTCATTCGGTGAGGCCGGGCGCCGCGGAATCGGTGCAGGGGGGCGGGACTTCTGCTATAAGTTTCAGCGAGGTCGCGGCCGGGAGTTCCAGCCGCAGAGCGACAGAACGCCAGCGCCAACGCGGTCAACGCGAGCCTGGCCGCCGCCCCAAAGGGACGTGCGCCCATCCCAGAGCAGTCATGGAGCACCGCATCTTGAACGAATCACGACACTCGAAGCCGCGTCAGGACCGTCGGGTCCGTCGCCAGCGCCGCCCCGGTCGGGGCCTCACCCCGCAGGCCCCGATCATCCCCATCAATGAGGAGGGATTCCCTGCGGCGGTTCCGGATGTTCCACCGCCCTCTCCGGCCGTCTTCACAACCGATGCCGCGCGTGCCGCCTATCCCTGGCTGCCTGGCCGGGTCATCGCCGGCAGCATCTGGCGTGGGCCGGCGCACACCAAGGTCCGCGTCGACGAGTCCGGCGATGCAGCGCCCTGGCCGCCACCGAGGCCTTGAGCCGCTTCACAGGGGCTTCCTGGTTCCAGCCTGCCCTCCCGTGACTACTCTGGGACGGGCGCGACCGGACCCAGGCCGCCTGGATTCTGGACGTGACCAGTCCTCGCATTTCTTGCGATCCTGGGCCACCCCGGCGCAGCTCCCGCGCAGCTGCAGGGAGCGTCCTGCCGGGCGGCCCCTCCAACCCCCCAACTATCCGCGATATTTTTCCCGAGTCCCGGTTGGTTCGCCACATGCATCTCCGCGTAAGTCCAGAGGATTCAGACCGGTTGACTCCACTTTGGCGCTCCGGGCAGACCTCGACCAACCCGAACCACGGAGAGAACAATGGCAAACATGATCACCGAGGACTGCACCAGCTGCGGCGCGTGCGCTGCCGAGTGCCCGAGCGAGGCGATCGCCGAGGGCGATGACCACTACATGATCGACGCCGCCAAGTGCGACGAGTGCGCCACCAAGGGCAGCTCGTCCTGCATGGAGGTCTGCCCGACCGAGTGCATCGTCAAGGCCTAGCCTGACGAATCCGCGAGGCCCTCGGCCTCCCCGGTTCAAGGGACCCCGCTTCGGCGGGGTCTCTTCGTTTCCGGGGCCAGCCACGCTGGAGTTCGGCGCCCCGGCACACTACCGTGGTCCCTCGATGGCCCTCGTCCCCTCCTCGTTCCCGCCTTTCACCCGGAGTCTGGCGTTGGCGCTCCTTGCCGCGGGGCTGGGTACCATGCCCTCCGCGACCCGCGCCTCAGCTCCCGTCCGCGGACCGCCCACCTGCGCCAATGGCTGGGCGATGATCGACTTCGCCGTGGCGCACCACGTTGTCCACGATCGGCTCACACCCGAGCTGGCATCCCGCGCCCGCGACCTGCTCGCAGAGGCGCTGGTCACCGACCACCCCTGGCTGATCGCCGAGGACGTCGCCGCCATGAAGGCCCGAGCCTCGAGCACCACCGGCGCTGCCCTGCTGGCGGAGCGCTCCTCCGGCAGGTGTGATCACGTCGACGCCCAGCTGGCTCGGGTCCGGATGGCGTTGAGCCGGGCCGGTGGGGTCTTCCCCTCCCCCGAAGCCCTCGCCGCCACCCTGCCCGACGAGGTTCCCGAGGTGGAACCCAGGCCAGCCCCCGGGGTACCGCGGGATGCATCGGGGCTTCGATCGATGCTGGTGGGCGATGCCCTGGCGGAGGCCTGGCGCGTTCGCGGCGCCGTCGAATGGCCCGAGGCGAAAGCCTTCGGCGCCCGGCGGGCGCTCCGTTGGCTGGCTCTCTCGCAGCAGCGGCTGGCGGAGCGGGGAACCGCCGACCTGGTCAACGCCTTCGCCCACGCTCTCGATCCACATTCCCGCTATGAGACCGAGGAGGAGGCCAACCACTCCGACCGGGAGCTCAATCCGCCGGCAGGTCTCCTCGGCCTTGAGCTGGGCGACCCGATCCCGGGCGGCCTGCCCGTCACCGGGATCCATCCGGGATCGCCGGCCGCTCGCCAGCGCGCGCTCCGGTCCGGCGACGTCCTGACGGCCGTGGGCGCCACCTCCATCTCGGATCTCGATGCCGCCGAGGTCTCGGCCCTGCTCGACGGCTACGAGGAGGTCGTGCCACTCACCGTGGCGCGGCCATCGGGACGCAGGCTCGGCCCTCCGCGGCGCTTCCAGCTGGTGCGCCAGGTGATGCAGGACAGGAACATGTCGGTGACCGCCACGCCGCGCGTCGAGCTGGGACGGCGCGTGCTGGTGGCCCGCGTCGACGAGGTCGACCAGGACACGGCCGACGGCGTCGAGCGGGCGCTCCACCTGGGCCGGCGCCCCCCCGAGGCCGTCGTGCTCGACCTGCGAGGCTGCACCGGCGGGTACCTCAGCACGTCGGTGGCCATCGCCGGGCTCTTCTTGACCGGAGGCCCCGTGGTCCGGATTCACAAGCGGGGAGCGCCTGACGAGGTGCTGGATGATCCGGCCCCCTCGAGAGCCTACGGCGGCCCCGTGCTGGTGCTGGTCGACGAGGAGACGGCCTCGGGCTGTGAGATCGTAGCGGGCGCGCTGCGGGCGCGCGGGCGCGCCCTCGTGGTCGGCGCGGCGCGCACCTTCGGCAAGGGGACGATGCAGGACATCTTCGACGGGGAGTTGCCGACCGGGGCGCTCTACGTCACGACCGGCCTGTTCTTCCTTCCCGACGGGACCTCCCCGCAGGGCACGGGCATCCCGGTCGACCTGGTGGTGGCTCCGCCGACCGCCGGCGTCGTCACCGAGTCCTCCCTGCCGTGGGCGCTCCCCCAGCCCGCGCCATCCCGACCCCTGCAGGGTGGCGAGTCCGATCGCGATCCGACGCTGGTCGATGCCCTGGAGCGGCTCAGCGCCACCAGCCCGGAGGTGAAGCGGCCGGCGCGGGGGGCGACCGACGCCGCGCTGGTGCGAACCACCGAGCTGGCGGCGCGCCTGGCGGCGGAACGGCGGAAGAGGTAGTCCGCCTCACCACCACGCCCCGGACCAACTACTCCGGGACCGGATCGGGAGCGCGCCTTCGGCGGAGCGCCGTCAAGACTTCGCCGAGTTCCGCCACCCCGATCCACCGCGCCACCCCGAAGTAGACCAGCGCACCGAGGGCGACGGGCACCAATCCGACCACGGCCTGACGCCAGAGCCCACCTGGTGGCAGCCAGGCCGCCAGCGCCTGCGCGCTCCCCCAAGCCACCACCGCCAGCACCGCCGACGCCGCCATGACCCGGAGTAGTTGAGGCACCAGCCCTGCCCCGCCCAACCCCCCGTACTCCCGCCGCCACGCCACCAGCAGCACCGCCAGGTTCGCCCCGGCCGCCAGCGACGTCCCCAGCGCCACGCCGCGGAAGCCCAGCACCGGGTAGAGGGCCAGGTTGAGCCCCACGTTGACCACCATGCCGAGGATCGAGCCGACCACCGGCACCCGCGCCCGGTCCAGGGCGTAGAACGCCGGGGCCATGACCTTCACCGCCGAGTAGGCGTAGAGCCCGAGCGCGTAGCAGGCCAGCGCCTGCGCCGTGGCCTCGGCGTCGGCCGCGCCGAAGCGCCCGTGCTGGTAGATGAGCGAGACGATGGGCCCGCCCACCACCGCCAACCCCACCGCCGATGGCACGTTGAAGAACGCCACCAGCCGCAGCGCCGAGCCGAGCGTCTTCTTGGCCGCCCCGATGTCGCGCGCCGCCGCCGCCTGCGCCACGCCGGCCCCAGCCACCGTGGCGATGGCCACGCCGAAGACTCCGAGCGGCAGCTGCATGAGCCGGAAGGCCATCTGGAGCCAGGTCGCCGCGCCCGCCTCGTAGGAGGCGAAGGCCTGGTTGACCAGGATGTTCACCTGCGTCGCCGAGAGGCCGATCACCGACGCTGCCATGAGACGACCGATGCGGCGCAGGCCGGGATCGGCGAGCCGCGCCCGGGTGATCCCGAGCATGGGCCTCCATCCGGTGGCCCGCAGCGAAGGCAGCTGGGCCAGGAGCTGGAGCAGCCCGCCCAGCAGCGTCCCCAGCGCCCACCCCTGCACCGCCCGTTCCGGAGGCCAGCCGGCCACCCAGAGCCCAAGGCCGACGGCGATGGAGCCGACGTTGAAGAGCGCGGGCGCAAGCGCCGGAGCGGTGAAGCGCCCCTGCGCGTTGAGCATTCCCATGGCCACCGCGGAGAGCGAGACCAGGAGCAGGAACGGCATCATCACCCGTGCGAGGCCGGCGGTGAACCCCGAGAACTCGCCCAGCCCGGGCGCGGTGGCCGCCACCACCTGGTCGGCCCACGCGATCCCGGCCAGCACCAGCGCCCCGACCACCACCAGCACCAGCGACACCACGGTCCCGGCCAGGCGCCAGGCCGCCTCGGGGCCGCGGTTGCGCCGCGCGTCGGCGAACGTCGGCACGAAGGCGCTGGAGAGCGCCCCCTCGGCGAAGAGGTCGCGCAGCAGGTTGGGGATGCGGAACGCCACCACGAAGGCGTCGGACCAGCGGTTGGCGCCGATGAGGATGACGAAGAGCTGGTCGCGCAGGAGCCCGAGCACCCGCGAGGCCATGGTGGCCCCCGACAGCCAGATGGCGCGCACGACCTTCACTACTTCTTGTCCATGTTGGCCCGGGCCGCCTGTTCCTTCTTCATCATGAAGGCCTTGGCCTGGGACTGGATGGTCTGCGGCACGTTGCGGTCCCGGGCCAGTTCCTTGATGTCCTTCTCCTGCAGCGTGAACATCAGCTTCAGCGCCGTCGGCAGCGGCACCTTGGGGTTCCTCACCAGGGTCGCCTTGACGACGTAGGTCCGCGTGAACTCTCGGTTGGAGTAGATGTAGCGCAGCACGTCGGCGTTGACGGTGCGCGAGTTGGCCAGCCCGAGGATCTCGCCGTCGGTGATGCGCGGGCTGGTGACCGCCGCCATGCAGACCAGCTTGTTGGAGTCGCGGAGCAGCAGCGTGCGCGCCTCGTGGTTGCCCAGCGTCGCCAGCTTGATCTTCTGCGAGACCGACATCTGGATGATCCGCTGCGTCATGTTGAGCTTGCGGGTGGCGTCCTCGGGGGTCTCCACCGCCCGCTTCTCGCCTTCCGCCTTCTCGACCGCCAGCTCGTCGCGGTACTCGCTCATCAGCTTGGCGGCGGTCTCCTCCTCGACGGGCGGACGGGCCGTCGGGTCGACGCCGTGGACGCGCTTGTGCGCCTCCACCAGCTGCGGCACGTCGAGCAGCAGCAGCCCGTTGCGGACGCAGAAGTCGCAGGCGCCGTCGATGGTGGAGGCCAGGGCGCTGGGGTTCTGGCAGAGCCCCCTGATGATGTCGTCATGGCGCAGCAGGCGCAGCTCGTTCTGGCGGATGATCTCGACCAGTGGCTGCGTCATGGTCGGCGCCAGCCGCGCCACCGTCTCGTCGAGCGTCGACGGGTTGAGCAAGATGAGCTCGATGGCCTGCGCCTGGCCGGCGAACCGGTCCGCCAGCCAGTCGATCACCGGCCCCCGCAACCCCTCCGACCGAAGCGCCACGCCGTAGATCTTGTCGGGCAGCCCCGCGGCGGTGCGCGTCGCCACCTCCCGGACCTCGCCCTCCGGGTCGAAGGCCAGCACGTAGAGCAGCGTCACCAGGTCAGGCGCCGCCACCGCCGGCACCAGCCCCTTGGCCCCCATGAGCCGGAGCGGCAGCGGGGCCTTCTCGTCGGCGTGCTTCTGCAGCGGCTTGGGGAGGGTGTCGATGGGCAAGGGGCAGTCAGACATGATTCAGCTCCGTGGCGGCGCGCCGGTGTCGTTCAAGGCCCCGAGGGTCTCCGGGGTGAGGGCGTGCGCCGGCTGCTTGCGGGTCGCCCACCG
>Ga0315271_10003110_pt1 | contig 10490 bp, 7 predicted proteins | sample C3_top_MG_FD_204664 | JGI IMG/M metagenome (GOLD analysis project Ga0315271, IMG submission 204664) | Sediment microbial communities from Yellowstone Lake, YNP, Wyoming, USA - C3_top | ecosystem: Environmental > Aquatic > Freshwater > Lake > Sediment | place: USA: Wyoming | collected 2017-08-01
CCTCGTCGCGGGACATCGAGCGCGCCTCGGAGACCCGGGCCAGGAAGTCCTCGTAGCCCTGCTCGATGACGGTCTGGATGATGCGGCCCACCTCGGGCTGCAGCGGCCGGTCGACGCGAAGCGCACCGGAGAGGCGGGTGGTGCCGACGCCGTCCACGCGCACGCCCAGGTAATGGGCCATGGGCTTGTCGATGGTGGGCAGCATCCCGAAGATCCCGATGGACCCCGTGATGGTGGCCGGGCTCGCCCAGATCTCGTCCGACGCCGTTGAGATCCAGTAGCCGCCCGACGCCGCCAGGCTTCCCATCGAGACCACCACCGGCTTGCCGTCCTTGCGGGCCAGCACCATCTCCCGGCGGATGACCTCCGAGGCAAAGGCGCTGCCGCCCGGGCTGTCGACGCGCAGGACGATGGCCTTCACCTTGTCGTCCTGCCGGGCCCTGCGAATGAGCTTCGCGGTCGATTCTCCGCCGATGGTGCCGGCCGGCTGCTTGCCGTCGAGGATCTCGCCTTTCGCCACCACCACCGCCACCGCGTCGCCCCGCCCGCCGGCACCGCTGCGATCGCCGCCGCGGGCCTCGAGGTAGTCCTCCACCGACACCTGCCGGAAGGTCTTCTCCTTCTCGTCCTCGCCCGCCAGCTCGATCATCCGCGCGCGGATCTCGTCGCGGTGCCCCAGCTTGTCGACGAGCCGGGCGTCGAGGGCCAGCCTGGACAGGTCGCCCTTGGCCGCCGCTACCCGGTCGGGCATCTCGTCGATGTAGCTCGGGAGGTCGGCGGGCTCGAGCTTGCGGGACTCGGCGACGTCATGGAGCCACACGGCCCACAGGTCGGAGAGCCATTTCAGATCTGCCTCGCGGGCCTCCGGCGAGGGGCCATTGCGGATGAAGGGCTCGACCGCCGACTTGTACTCCCCGACCTTGAACACGTGCCAGTCGATGCCGAGCCGGTCGATGCCCTCCTTGTAGTAGGTCCGCCACCGCCCCAGCCCCTCGAGGATCACCCCGCCCTGCGGGTGCATCCAGACCTCGTCGGCCGACGCGGCCACTGCGTAGGCCCACTGCTCGTACTCCTCCGCGTAGGCGACCACCTTCTTGCCGCCGGCGCGGAATTCGGCCACGGCGCCCCTCAGATCTTGGAGCTTGGTGATCCCGCACGGGCCCATCTTGGAAAGGTCGAGGTAAAGGGAACTGATGCGCGCGTCCCCCTTCGCGGCGCCGATGGCGTCCAGAAGGTCCTGGAGCAGCGTCTCCTCCTTGCCGCCCCCGAGAGCGCCGAGGAGCATCCCGCGCGGCGTCCGGGCGGTGAGCTGTTCGACGATCTCGCCGCGGGGCGCGACCACCAGCGCCGCACCCCGAGGGACCTTGGGGCCGCCCATCACGAGGGCGGCGGCCAGCGCCACCAGCAGCGCCAGCAGGAGCAGGTTGGCGAGGATGCGGCGGGACGCGTCCAGCCCGCGCCAGAAGGTGGAGAAGGCCAGAGCGATGCGGGAGCGGGGCGTCGTATCCATTTGGGTGTCTCCGGGAGGTCCGGACCTGTCTAGGCGCGGCAGCGCGCCATTTCCAGCCCGTCGCCATTGCCATCACCTGACAAAACGGAATATGGACATTGACCGGCTGTACGAAGCCGGTCCGCCTCGACTGCCAGGAGACCCCCGATGCGCCGAACGCTCGCCGCCCTGCTCCTCCTCGTCAGCGCCTGCAGCGACACCAGCAGCTCGAACCAGCTCACGGTGGCCAGCCGGAACCTCTACCTCGGCGGGGACATCTTCCTGCCGGTCCAGGCCACCGACGCGCTGGGTGCGGCCGAGGCCACCTTCGAGGTGTGGAGCTCCGTGCAAGCCACCAACTTCCCGGCGCGGGCGACGGTCATCGCGAACGAGATCGCGGCGGCGAACCCCGACGTCATCGGCCTGCAGGAGGTGTCGAAGTGGTCGACCGGCGCGCCGGTGGTCTGCAATCCGGATGGGTCCGGACTCCAGTACGTCAACAACCCGCAGGCGAGCGACGTGAAGTACGATTTCCTCGGCTTGCTCCAGGCGGCCCTCGTGGCGAAGGGGCTCCACTACGACGTGGCGCGGCAGACCCAGTCCCTCGACGTCGAGTTCTGCGCGGTCGACCCGCTCGGCGGGCAGGCGCCCTTCGACGTCCGCTACTCGGACCGCGACGTCATCCTGGTCCGGGCCGGTCTCACCACGCAGAACCCCGCCGGCGGGGTCTACGCGACCATGGTCGAGTTCCCCATTCCCGGCACGGGCGACCCGGGGGTCATCGTGCCCGACCGGCGCGCCTGGAACGTGGTCGAGGTGCAGAAGAACGGGCAGTGGTACCGGATCTTCGAGACGCACCTCGAGGTCCAGGAGATCCCGACGCCGTGGCCGGTTCCCGGCTATCTCTTCCAGCTTGGCCAGGCGGGCGAGCTCGTCGCCACGCAGGTGAAGCCACGCGGGGCGGCGAACCCCATGCCGACGATCGTCCTCGGCGACTTCAACACCCAGGCCGAGCAGCCGTACGGCAGCCCGCTCCGCGCCACCTACAACTTCCTCACAGGGAAGACGCCGTTCCCGGATTTCGGGTACCCGCCCTTCGCACCGCTCGTCGGCACCGTCTCGCCGCTCGCCGATGCCTGGCCGGTCGCGAACCCAGGCAATCAGGGGCTCACCTGGGGCTTCAGCGGCGACCTTCTCACCGGGACGCCGACGCAGCGGATCGACCTCGTCCTCACCTGGGACTCGGGTCCGGCGTCGATGACCACATTCGGCGGCACCGACTTCACCTCGGGCACGCCGCCGCTCCACGCCTCCGACCACCTCGGGATCGCGGCGACGATCGAGCCGCGGTGAGGTAGCGCCGGGCGCACGGGACGTCCAGCCGTCCGCGGTGCGGCCCCCTCGGCCGCGGCGAGGGCGTTCCCTTGGCGGCGAGCGGCGGGACCGGGCAGGCCCCGCCCGGCACGGCGGTCGCAAGTGCACCCCGCTCCACGCGCGAGGGGGTCCACATGTTCTCCAAGGCCGTCACCGCTTCCGTCGCTTCACCGCTCGACTGGACCATGGAGTCCGCGGCGCCCGACTCGGCGCTGCGCGTCGCGCCCCTCCCGGCCATCGCGCCGCGCGCAAACACCGATGCGCTGTCGCTCGCGGGTCTCCCTGCGTGTGTCGAGGACGCCCGGATGGCAGCTCTCTCGAAGATGAACGGTCCGCCGGACCCGACGTTCTTCGCCTCCCTTCGGCAGCGGCTCGACAGGGCCTGCTCGAAGCTCCCGCCGGCCTGCCGGCAGGCGGCCGCGGAACCGCTGCGGAGACTGCTCGACGGCCTCGGACCGGGAGGGTTCGCACGGATCCTCGCGAGAGACCCGGAGAGGCAAGGAGACGCCCGGCTCCTGCTCGACGTCGCGCAGGCGGTGCTGCAGCGCGGGGAGGGTTACCAGGCGCGCGCGACTTCGGCCTTCCAGGAGGTGGTGAGCGACCTCTACGACGGCTTCCTTTCGGCGGAGGATCGCCGCGGCGTGAAGCCACCCGACCACGGCGTGACGCCGCCGCTCGTCCGCTGGGGGCGCTCCGGGGCGGGCCCGTACACCTGGCCGGCGACCGCCACGGAATCACTCGGCGTGAATGCGGCGGTGGTGAGCCTTCCTGCGGCCAACGCCTCGGCCGGGCTTCTCGCCTGGCCGGCACTGGCGCACGAGGCCGCGGGGCACGACATCCTCGCGGCCGACGACGGGCTCCGGGTCGAGCTCGCGCGCGTCGTGAAGGCGCGCCTTCTCACCGAGAAGATGGCCCCCGCCGTCGCCGACTACTGGTCGGAAAGGATCGACGAGTCGGCGGCGGACGTCCTCGGGGTCCTGAACATGGGGCCCGCGGCCGCGGTGGGTCTCGTCGGCTACTTTCGCGCGCTCAACGGTGCGTGGCGGGGGACGCCGATGTTGCGAAGCGTCGGGCGGGAGGAGGATCCGCACCCGGCGGACATCGCGCGCGCCTACCTGGCGGCGGAGACGGTGCGACTGCTGTCCTTCGACGGGGCGGCGCGGTGGGCGGATCGGCTCGTCGCCGAGGCAGATCGGGATCTCGGGCGCATCTCGCTCGGCGGCGCCGCGGTGACCGCCGGCGTCGCGAAGGCCTCGGCGGCCGTGGTCGCGCGAGCCATCGTGCAGACGCAACTGGGCGCGCTGGAAGGGCGCGCCTTCGGGGAGATCCAGAACTGGCGAAACCGGGACGAGGCCGTCGTCGACGAGCTCCGTCGTGAACTGAGGGACGGCGGAGCTTCCAGCCCTGGCCCAGGTGCCGGTGCGGTTGCGTCGGGCAGGTACCTGGGGGGAGCCTACGCGGCCCACGCGGTGGCGGCGGGCGTGTACGAGGCGGCGGGCGGAACGTCGAGTCCGGCGCAGGTGATGCAACGGATGGTCGGCGTTCTCGCCAGGATGCACGACCGGAACCCAGCCTGGAAGTCCCCTGGCGGCAGCATCCCGCCCGCCGAATTCGCTCCAGAACTTCGAAACGCTTGGACTGCTCCAGGATGACGCCTGTATCCTTCGCGCGTCGCGGCCAGGGAGTGCCCGGAGCGACCGAGGCGACTTGGAAGTCAGAGGCCCGGCGATGGACTACACGGTCGTGATCCCAGTGCTGAACGCGCTCCGCTACACGCGGCAGTGCGTCGAGAACCTCCTGGCGTCGGGCGTGCCGGGATCATCCATTCTCGTCATCGACAACGGCAGCACGGACGAAACCGCGCAGTGGCTCGCCGCCACGCCGGCGGTCCGCTCGGTGCGCAACGCCGTCAACCTCGGCTGCGGCGGCGCCTGGACGCAGGGTGCGCTGCTCACCTCCTCCGAGTGGACGGTGCTGCTCAACAACGACGTGGTGTTCGCGCACGGCGTGGTGCAGGACTGCCTGGCAGCAGCCGACCGCCTCGGCCTCGATGTCGTCAGCCCCGGGCTCATGGAGGGCGAGCTCGACTACGACCTCGCCGCGTTCACCGAGAAGTTCCGGCGCCAGATGGCGGGAGTCCAGCGGAGGGACACGTTCCACGGCGTCTTCTTCGCGGTGAGACGGCGCGTCTTCCATCGCATCGGCTTCCTCGACACCGACCGCCTGCTCGGCGGGGCGGAGGATCTCGAGTTCCTGCTCCGCTGCCGCCATCATGAGGTGCCGGTCGCGATGGTCGGCGACGCGGTGCTGCACCACTTCGGATCCATCACCCAGAAGGAGCTCAAGGCGAAGCTGGGCGTCCGGGCCCTCGGTGAGTACCGCTACGCCTGGCGCCGCATGGGGCAGGGCTGGTGGGGCCGAAACCGCATCAAGAGGGCAATCCGCGCGCAGACGGTCCGGTTTCGCGACGCCGAGGTCGCGCGTCACGGCATGTCCCTCCACATGAACCGAGCCGGCGGCACCTGGACTCCCACCTGAGGCGGGCTCCCGCCTCGCGAGGTTGCGCGTGCGGCCCCGGAGCGTCGCCGAGCCCGGGACTATCGTTTCACCGCCTCGAGCTCCCACAGGAGGTGGGAGTTCTGCCTCTGGACGAAGTCCCTCACCTTCCGGAATCTCTGGGGGAGCGTCAGACGGTGCGGCTCGTACTCGTACTTCGGCCGGATCCACTTCACGCGCACGACCCGGAAGCACCCGTTGAAGCCGTAGGGGCTCGCGCCGCAGTGGGGAAGCGCGAAGTAAGTGTGGGTCCAGCGGGTGACGGTATTGACGTGGGTCGGGTCGGTGAACGCTTCCGGTCGCGGATAGCCGGGCGTCACGGCGTAGAACTTTCCTCCGGCCGGCAGCACGCGCCAGACCTCGTTCATCAGCTCCACGAATGGGAATCGCGTGCTTCCCGTCGCCGAGGTGATCACCCGGGGCACGTGCTCGAGGAAGTCGTAGGCCGACACCGAGTCGAAGAATTCGCTGTCGAACGGGATCTTCTCGATGGACAGGTTCGCGAACCGGACGGCCTCGAGGCTGCCGACGGCTTGCGGGTTGATGTCGACACCCCAGACCTCATCCCGCCGGTACGGGTTCCTGGGAACCATTCCGCAACCGAGGTCCAGGTGCCGAGTGGTCATCGCCTCTCCCCAGCGGGGAGAGATGCGCATCATCACGCGGGGATCGCAAGGGCGAACGGTTCAGGCCTCCATGGCTTCGGCCGAGACCGCAGCTTGACCAGGCTACGGGTACAGCGGCGCGACGGCTTCCGCCCACAGCCGGATCATCTCCACGGCTCCGGCGTCGTCGGGGTGCAGCCCGTCGGCGAGCCGCTCCCGGTGTGACAGGAACCACCCGTGAAGGTCGGGCCCGGCGAGGAGCCCGAGCCGGGCCGTCACCTCGTCCACGACGGCGTTCAGTCGCGACGGGTAGTCGACCGGGCTGTCGGCACGGAAGGGGATTCTCGCCACCACCGGGATGCGCCCCGCCGCGCGCACCTTGCGGACGACCTCGAGGAGGTCCTTCCGGAAGGCCACCGGATCCCAGTCGTTCGACCCGAAGCCGAGCGCGATGACCCGCGCGTCCGGGTTCAGCGCCAGCACCTCGTCGATGCGCCGCACGGCGTCGGCGTGGTGCAGGCTTCCGAAGCCGGCCCCGATCACGGCCGGGAAGAAACCGGGGTGACGTCGGGCGATGGCCTCGGGGAAGCTCGGCTGGTGCGCCGGCGCTCGGTCGAAGACGGCCGAGGTGATGCTGTCGCCGAAGAAGACCCAGACGTCGTTGCCGCCGCGGGAGAGGTCGTGCACGTCGATCTCGTCGAGGTAGAGGCCCCATTCGAAGACGTCGGGCGAGAGCCCCGTGACCACCATCCTCACCCAGCGCTGCCCGGCGAAGTCGATGGCGTGGGCGCGCGAGCGGACCGGGTTGCCGGCGATGGTGACGGCCGTGCGCCAGCCCCCGTTGGCGCCGTTCGTGGAATCGGCGGAGGTCTCGATCCGGTAGTCGACCGGGGCGCCGTACTTCCGGTCCGTGTAGTCGTGGTTGCCGGACGAGGTCCAGGCGACGAGGACGCGCGACGGGCCGGGGCCGACGTCGATGGCGACCCAGGACGGCTTCGCGACGGTGGGGTGGCCGCCGGCCCAGGCGGCCTTGGTGCGGTAGACGCCGTCCACCACCACCTTCCCGCCGCCCGGGCTCGACTCGACACGTTTGCCGCGCGAGACGATGGGTGCGGCCACGAGCGGTGCTTGGACGAGTGGCGCGGCACCCGCGCTCGCGCCGAATGCGATCGCGGCGACGATCGCCAATGCGAGCATGCTCTTCACGCGGCCGGCGCCGGCCCTGCGCCCCGGGCCCCTCTCGCGCGATCCGCCTTCCAGACGTCGTAGCGCTCGGCGGCCACCGAGGCGAGCCAGATGAGCACGGTCATGGCGAGGACGCCGGCGAGGCCGGACCAGGTGCCGAGGACCTTGTGGAGAGGGCGGGAGAGCACGCCATAGGGCAGCTCGATGGAGAGGAAGTAGCCGAGCAGGCTGTGGCGCCCCATGGTCCGGAGCCAGGAGAGCCAGCGATCGGCGCTGGCCGGAACGAGCTGGAGGATGCCGCTCGTGGCCACGACGCCACCGAGCCGGATCGCCACCCAGGAAGGCGAGGTGCGCCAGAAGTCCTGGTGCGAGTAGAAGTTCGGGAGCCGGTCGCCAGCCCATCCGGCGACGGCCAGCGCCACGCCGACGGCGATCCAGGTGAAGGGCCGGTCCTTCCCGAGGGCGAGGCGGCCCATCGCGCTCCCTGCGAAGCAGAAGGCCGCCCAGGGGAACAGGTAGAAGATGCCACGGGGCCACTCGGAGTAAAGGTAGTCGAGGATGCGGCTGGGCGGATGCTGCCAGCCGGCCACCACCGGGGCGAGGAACGCCACCGCGGCGGCCGCCAGCACGGCGAGGACCGCGTGGATGCGAGGCTTGAGCCCGACCGTGAAGAGTGCCGACACCAGCAAGGAGATGGCGATGACGTTCAGGACGTCGACCTTGAGGATCCCCTGCCACCCGTCCGGGACCCGCCAGGCCCCGCCGGCCAGGAACCAGAAGATCCGGAGCGCGTAGGCGACTCCGAGCAGCCAGAGCGCTCGCCGGATCGCGCCTGCGCGCCGGGCGGCAACCGGCACCCCCTTCCGCTCCTGGGCGGCGTCGCCGAGGAGCTGCGACATTCCGGCCATGTAGAGGAAGGACGGGGCAGCGAAGCCGCCGACGAGCCCCAGCAGCTCGTGGACGCGGCCGGTGGCGACCGCGTCGGCACGCCAGGAATCCCAGGTGTGCCACTCCAGCATGTAGAGCACGGCCAGGCCGCGCTGCCAGTCGAGCCACATCTTCCGCCTAGTTGCGTCGGCCATGGTCGAGTCCTTTCACGGCCGCCATCCCCACCCAGGAAGGTCGGCGTCGCCCACGGCGGGCAGCTCGCGCCCCAGCCGCTCCAGGAACCTGCTCACGAAGCTGTTCGAGCTCGGCCCACCCTCGAGCCGGTAGTCGCGCGGCCGGAACTCCTCGTTCAGTGAATCGACGATGGCGCGGATCCGGGCCTCGGTGAGCCCCGGCTGGGCGAAGGTCGAGATCTCCCTGGTGGGCAGCTCCCGGACCCCCGGCTCGCCCCAGTAAGCACCCGCGGCCTGGGTGAAATCCCTGGCGGGGTCCTGGCAGGGGATGACGTAGCCCACGACGCGAGCCCGGCCCGGCATCCAGCCCGGAACGGCCTCCTTGCCCCCCTGGACGATGAAGCCGCCGGAGCGGCCGTCGAGCCGGACGAGCAGCGCCGCGTGAGCCCGCCGCTCCGGGGGATCGCCCCGGCGCGAGCCGATGCTCCTCACCGCGAACGTGACGGTTGCGCCGCCCTGCTCTGGCTGCGCCGCCGGTGCCGGAACGGGGGCCGAGGCGAGAAGCAGGGCGGCAAGCAGGCACGTCAGGTCGCGCCGGGGGCAGGGCCAGGTCATTCGACCCGCAGTCTACGTCGGGGAACGGGTCTTCCGGAAACGGCGGACGCGGCGAGCAAGGTCCAGGCGCGCTCCCGTTCGGTGCCGGCTCACCGCAGGTGGAGGCAGTCGAGGATCTCGCCGTAGCGCGGGTCCGACCGCATCCCGTCGTACAGCGGGTCCACCTTCACCGAGGCGCCCCAGGCGCCGTCCCGCTCCCGGCATACGCGCCGGAGGGCGGCGAAGCTCCTGTCCTTGTCGCCCAGCGCCGCCCAGACCGAGGCCAGGATCGTGGCCGGGACGTAGTGTGTCGTGGCGAAGGCCTCCAGCTGCCGGGCCTCCCGTTCCGCCTCCGGGCGCTGTCCGGTCAAGGCATGGACGATGGGATAGGTGTAGCGGTCCTCCGAGAGGGGGGAGACCTTCTGGAGCTCGGCCAGGGCCTCGGTCCGCTTGCCGTCGCGCGCGTAGACCATTGCCAGCTCGCTCCGCGCCGACTGGAAGTCCGGGGCCAGGTCGAGCGCCGCCCGGTAGTGCCGCTCGGCGCGCGGGTAGTCGCGGGCCTCCATCGCGAACTGGCCGGCGTTGAGGTGGATGACGCGGGAGGTGGGATCGAGGCGGAGCGCCAGCTCGATCTCCTGGCGCGCCTCGGCCGCCCGCCCCAGTGCGCTGAGCGCTCCCGCATACCACTGGTGGGCGGTGGCGTAGTTCGGCCTGAGCGCGATGGCCTTGTGGTAGTGGTCCAGGGCGGCGGGCCAGTCGAAGTCGTTCGTCAGCATGATGCCCAGGGAGGCGTGCGCCTCGCCCAGGTCCGGGTCGAGCTCCAGGGCATGGAGCGCAGCGGCCTTGGCCTGGGCGCTCAGCTCGCTGCTGCGGATCCAGGCGTAGCCGGTCCGGACCTGGATGGCATCGGCCAGGCCGACGTAGGCCAGCGCATAGCCCGGATCGGCCCGTATCGCCTCCCGGAAGAGGTCGGCGGCACGGAGCAGGGCGTCCGGGCTGCGCTGGTTCCAGAGGTAGAGCCCCTTGAGGTAGAGATCGTGCGCCTCCACGCTCGCGGTGCGCCGTTCCTTCGAGCCGGGCGCCTCCAGGAGCTGGAGCTTGAGGGCGCTGACCACCGCCTTCGCGATCTCGTCCTGCACCGCGAAGACGTCGGTGATCCGGCGGTCGTAGGTCTCCGACCAGAGGTGGAAGCCGTCGCTGACGTTGATGAGCTGCGTGGTGATGCGGATCTGATCGCCCGCCTTGCGCACGCTCCCCTCGAGGATGTGGGCGACGTGGAGCTTCTGCCCGATCTGGGCCACGTCCTCGTTCTTGCCCTTGAAGGCGAAGGAGGAGGTGCGGGCCGCGACCCGCAGGCCGGGCACCTTGGCCAGCAGGTTGAGCAACTCCTCGGTCAGGCCGTCGGCGAAGTACTCCTGATCCTTGCCCGGGCTCATGTCGGCGAAGGCCAGGACGGCGATGGAGGGCGCCGCCCTCGCCGCCGGGCCGGCCTCGACCTTCTGCGCCGGCCGCCGGGCCGCACCCGGCCAGACGAAGAAGTAGACGAGCCCGGGCGCGGCCGCCGCGGTGCCGAGCCCCAGGAGGAGCAGGGCGAGGCGGATCCGTCCGGTCCGCGGGCTCGCTGGC
>Ga0315271_10003111_pt1 | contig 10490 bp, 8 predicted proteins | sample C3_top_MG_FD_204664 | JGI IMG/M metagenome (GOLD analysis project Ga0315271, IMG submission 204664) | Sediment microbial communities from Yellowstone Lake, YNP, Wyoming, USA - C3_top | ecosystem: Environmental > Aquatic > Freshwater > Lake > Sediment | place: USA: Wyoming | collected 2017-08-01
CGGCGAGATCAACACCGTCAAGGGCAACTACAACTGGATGAAGGCGCGCGAGGGTGTCATGAGCTCGCCGGTGCTGGGCGCCGACCTGCAAAAGCTCTACCCCATCAGCTTTCCCACCCAGTCCGACACCGCCACCTTTGACAACTGCCTTGAGTTGCTGACCATGGCCGGTTACCCGATCAGCCAGGCCGTGATGATGATGATCCCGGAGCCCTGGGAGCAGCACACCGGCATGGACGAGCGTCGCCGCGCCTTCTACGAATACCATGCCGCCATGCTGGAGCCGTGGGACGGCCCGGCCAGCATTGTCTTTACCGATGGCCGCCAGATTGGTGCCACGCTCGACCGCAACGGCCTGCGCCCGTCACGCTATTGCATCACCGACGACGATCTGGTGGTGATGGCCTCCGAGTCCGGCGTGTTGCCGTTCCCCGAGAGCAAGATTGTGCGCAAGTGGCGCCTGCAACCTGGCAAGATGTTCATGATCGACCTGGAGCAGGGCCGCATGGTGGACGACGAGGAACTCAAGTCCACCCTGGCCAACAGCAAGCCCTACAAGCAATGGATCGAAAACCTGCGCATTCGTCTGGACGACGTGCAGGGCGGCGGCGAGCCTGCCAGCGCGGCCGAGTCCGAGAGCACCCTGCTGGACCGCCAGCAGGCTTTTGGGTTCACCCAGGAAGACCTCAAGTTTTTGATCGCCCCGATGGCGGCCAACGGTGAAGAAGCCATTGGCTCCATGGGCAACGACAGCCCGCTGGCCGTGCTGTCCGACAAGAACAAGCCGCTCTACAACTACTTCAAGCAGTTGTTCGCCCAGGTGACCAACCCGCCGATCGACCCGATCCGCGAAGCCATCGTGATGAGCCTGGTGTCGTTCATCGGCCCCAAGCCCAACCTGCTCGACATCAATCAGGTCAATCCGCCGATGCGCCTGGAGGTGAGCCAGCCGGTGCTCAATTTTGCCGACATGGCCAAGTTGCGTGACATCGCCAAACACACCCACGGCAAGTTCCACAGCTACACCATCGACATCACCTACCCCCTGGCCTGGGGCCGTGAAGGGGTCGAGGCCAAGCTGGCCTCGCTGTGCGCAGAGGCGGTGGACGCCATCAAGAATGGCAACAACATCCTGATCATCAGCGACCGCGCCATCAGCGCCACCCAGGTCGCCATTCCCGCCTTGCTGGCGCTGTCGGCCATTCACCAGCACCTGGTGCGCGAGGGTCTGCGCACCACGGCGGGCCTGGTGGTCGAAACCGGCACGGCGCGTGAAGTGCACCACTTCGGCGTGCTGGCGGGTTATGGCGCCGAGGCGATCCACCCGTACCTGGCGATGGAAACGCTGGCCAGCATCTGCAAGGACCTGCCCGGCGACTTGAGCGCCGACAAGGCCATCTACAACTACGTCAAGGCGGTGGGCAAGGGCCTGTCCAAGATCATGTCCAAGATGGGTGTCAGCACCTACATGAGCTACTGCGGTGCGCAGTTGTTCGAGGCCATTGGCCTGTCCACCGACACCATCGACAAATACTTCACCGGCACGCCCAGCAAGGTTGAGGGTATTGGTGTGTTCCAGATCGCCGAAGAGGCCATCCGCATGCACAAGGCCGCTTACGGCAACGATCCGGTGCTGGCCAACCGGCTGGATGCCGGCGGTGAATACGCCTGGCGCGCCCGCGGTGAAGAACACATGTGGACGCCCGACGCGATTGCCAAGCTGCAGCACAGCACGCGTGCCAACAACTGGAACACCTACAAGGAATACGCCCAGATCGTCAACGACCAGAGCAAGCGCCACATGACGCTGCGCGGCCTGTTTGAGTTCAAGATTGATCCCGCCAAGGCAATCCCGCTGGACCAGGTCGAGCCCGCCAAGGAGATCGTCAAACGCTTTGCCACGGGCGCCATGTCGCTGGGCTCGATCTCGACCGAGGCGCATGCCACGCTGGCCATTGCCATGAACCGTATCGGCGGCAAGAGCAACACCGGCGAGGGCGGTGAAGACCCGGCGCGTTACCGCCAGGAACTCAAGGGCATCCCGATCAAGCAGGGCCAGACCATGGCCGACATCATCGGCAAGGACGTGGTCGAGGTTGACATTCCGCTGCTGCCAACCGACTCGCTGCGCTCGCGCATCAAGCAGGTCGCCTCGGGCCGTTTTGGCGTCACGGCCGAATATCTGGGCAGTGCCGACCAGATTCAGATCAAGATGGCGCAAGGCGCCAAACCCGGCGAGGGCGGCCAGTTGCCCGGCGCCAAGGTGTCTGAATACATCGGCCGCCTGCGCCACTCGGTGCCGGGTGTCGGCTTGATCTCGCCGCCGCCGCACCACGACATCTATTCGATTGAAGACCTCGCGCAACTGATTCACGACCTGAAAAATGTCGCCCCCAAGGCGGGCATCAGCGTCAAACTGGTCAGCGAGATTGGCGTCGGCACGATTGCCGCCGGCGTTGCCAAGTGCAAGGCCGACCATGTGGTGATTGCCGGTCACGACGGCGGCACCGGCGCCTCGCCCTGGTCGTCCATCAAGCACGCCGGCAGCCCGTGGGAAATCGGTCTGGCTGAAACCCAGCAAACGCTGGTGCTCAACCGCCTGCGCAGCCGCATCCGCGTGCAGGCCGACGGCCAGATGAAAACCGGCCGCGATGTCGCCATCGGCGCGCTGCTGGGCGCCGACGAGTTCGGCTTTGCCACCGCGCCGCTGGTCGTCGAGGGCTGCATCATGATGCGCAAGTGCCACCTCAACACCTGCCCGGTGGGCGTGGCCACGCAGGACCCGCTGTTGCGCCAGAAGTTCTCGGGCAAACCCGAGCATGTGGTGAACTATTTCTTCTTCATTGCCGAAGAAGTTCGCCAGATCATGGCGCAACTGGGCATCCGCAAATTTGACGACATGATCGGCCGCTCCGACCTGCTCGACACCCGCCCCGGGCTGGCGCACTGGAAAGCCAGCGGCCTGGACTTCAGCCGCCTGTTTGCCCAGCCCAACGTGCCCGCCGATGTGCCGCGCTTCCAGTTCGAGGAGCAGGACCACGGCCTCGAGAAGTCGCTCGACAATGTGCTGATTGCCAAGAGCCGCGCCGCTATTGACAAGGGCGAGCGCGTCCAGTTCATCGAGGTGGCGCGCAACGTGAACCGTTCGGTGGGCGCCATGCTGTCTGGCGCGGTCACCCAGGTGCACCCCGAGGGGTTGCCTGATGACACCATCCGCATTCAGTTGGAGGGCACCGGCGGCCAGTCGTTTGGCGCCTTCCTGGCACGCGGCATCACGCTCTACATGATCGGCGATGCCAACGATTACACCGGCAAGGGTTTGAGCGGCGGCCGTGTGGTGGTGCGTCCCAGCATTGATTTCCGCGGCGATGCTGTCAGGAACACCATCGTCGGCAACACCGTGATGTTCGGCGCCACCAGCGGCGAGGCTTTTTTTAGCGGCGTCGCCGGCGAGCGCTTTGCCGTGCGCCTGTCGGGTGCCAGCGCCGTGGTGGAGGGCACCGGCGACCATGGCTGCGAGTACATGACCGGTGGCACCGTGGCGGTGCTGGGCGTGACGGGTCGCAACTTTGCCGCCGGCATGAGCGGCGGCATTGCCTATGTCTATGACGAAGACGGCAAGTTTGCCAAGCGCTGCAACACGGCCATGGTGAAGCTGGAAAAAGTGTTGACCGCGGCAGAGCAGCGGGAGGCGCTGGATGAAAGCCTGTGGCACCGTGGCTTGAGCGACGAAGACCAGCTCAGGCAGATGCTGGCCGACCACAACCGCTGGACCGGCAGTCGCCGCGCCCGCGAGCTGCTGGACAACTGGGAGACCTCGCGATTGAAATTTGTCAAGGTTTTCCCCATCGAGTACAAGCGCGCATTGGGCGAGTTGCATGCCAAAAAGGGGGCGCAAGCCCAGGCCACACGCGTGCAGGCAGCAAGTCACAAAGAAGCCAAACCCGTGGCGGCCAAATAGGGCGGCATCGGCCACAGACAAGGAAAAATATCATGGGAAAAGTTACCGGTTTCATGGAATACGAGCGCATTGAGGAGGGCTACAAGCCAGTGCCCGAGCGCCTGAAAAACTACAAAGAGTTCGTGATTGGGCTCGACGATCAGGCAGCGGTCAAGCAAGCCGCGCGCTGCATGGATTGCGGCACGCCGTTTTGCAACAACGGCTGCCCGGTCAACAATATCATTCCCGACTTCAATGACCTGGTGTACCAGGGCGACTGGAAAGAAGCCATTGACGTGCTGCACAGCACCAACAACTTCCCCGAGTTCACCGGCCGCATCTGCCCGGCGCCGTGTGAAGCGGCCTGTACCCTGAATGTGAATGACGACGCCGTCGGCATCAAGTCGATTGAACACGCCATCATTGACCGCGCCTGGGAGAGCGGCTGGGTCAAGCCGCTGCCCGCCAAGATCAAGACAGGTAAAAAAGTCGCGGTGGTGGGTTCCGGCCCGGCCGGCATGGCGGCGGCGCAGCAGTTGGCGCGCGTCGGCCATGACGTAACCCTGTTCGAAAAAAATGATCGGGTCGGTGGCTTGCTGCGTTACGGCATTCCCGACTTCAAGATGGAAAAAACGCACATCGACCGGCGGGTCGAGCAGCTCAAGGCCGAGGGCGTGACGATCCGCACCAGCGTGCTGGTTGGCGAGTTGCCCAAGGGCTCCAAAGTGACCAACTGGGCCAAGGAAACCGTGTCTCCAGCGCAGTTGCAGGCCGAGTTCGACGCGGTGCTGCTCACCGGGGGCGCCGAGCAGTCGCGTGACCTGCCGGTGCCCGGGCGCGACCTGGACGGCATTTATTTTGCGATGGAATTTCTGCCGCAGCAAAACAAGGTCAACGCCGGTGACAAGCTCAAAAACCAGTTGCGCGCCGATGGCAAGCACGTCATCGTGATTGGCGGCGGCGACACCGGCTCTGATTGCGTGGGCACCAGCAACCGCCATGGCGCGCTCAGCGTGACCCAGTTCGAGGTCATGCCGCAGCCGCCGGTAGAAGAAAACCGGCCCCTGACCTGGCCCTACTGGCCCATGAAGCTGCGCACCAGTTCCAGCCACGACGAGGGCTGCACGCGTGAGTTTGCCATTTCCACCAAGGAATTCATCGGTGAAAAAGGCAAGCTGACCGGCCTCAAAACAGTCCACATCGAGCTGAAAGACGGCAAGATGGTTGAAATCCCCGGCACCGAGAAAACCTACCAGGCCGACCTGGTGTTGCTGGCCATGGGCTTTGTGAATCCGGTGGCCACGGTGCTTGATGCGTTTGGGGTCGACAAGGATGCCCGTGGCAACGCCCGTGCCAGCACCGATTTCACCGGCGGTTACGCCACCAATGTGGCCAAGGTCTTTGCTGCCGGCGACATGCGGCGCGGCCAAAGCCTGGTGGTCTGGGCGATCCGCGAAGGTCGCCAGGCGGCCCGCGCGGTCGACGAATTCCTGATGGGGTTCAGCGATTTGCCACGCTGATCCGGTGGTTTTGGCGACCAGCTCGACTCACCGATAGGTGTAATCCCTTATGATCGAGAGGCCGGGCCCACCCGGCCTTTCTTTTTATTATGGTCCCATCATCTTCAGACGCGCTTGTCGAATTGCGAAACCTCACCTTCGGGTATGGGGAGCGGGTGATTCTGGACGACGTGTCGCTGTCGATTCCTCGCGGCAAGGTCACCGCGCTGATGGGCGCATCGGGCGGTGGCAAGACCACCATTCTGCGTTTGATGGGGGGCCAGTACCGGGCGCAGTCCGGCCAGCTGCTGTTTGATGGTCAGGATGTGACGCCGATGAACCAGGCGCAAATCTACGCCGCGCGGCGCCGCATGGGCATGTTGTTCCAGTTTGGCGCGCTGTTTGCAGACCTGTCGGTGTTCGACAACGTGGCTTTTCCGCTGCGCGAACACACCGACTTGCCGGAATCGCTGATCCGCGACATTGTGCTGATGAAGCTCAATGCGGTCGGCTTGCGCGGCACCTTTGACCTGATGCCCGCCGACCTGTCGGGCGGCATGGCGCGGCGCATTGCGCTGGCACGTGCCATTGCGCTCGACCCCGAGCTGGTCATGTATGACGAGCCGTTCTCGGGGCTGGACCCGATTTCGCTTGGCACGTCGGCGCGGCTGATCCGCCAGCTCAATGACTCGATGGGACTCACCAGCGTGTTTGTCTCGCATGAACTGGAACAAACGTTTACCATTTCTGACCATGTGATCATTCTGGCCAATGGCAAAATTGCCATGCAGGGCACGCCCGAGCAGGTGCTCAAGAGCACCGATCCACTGGTGTACCAGTATGTGAACGCCCTGGCAGATGGCCCGGTACGCTTTCATTACCCGGGCCCCTCGATTGACGAAGATTTTGGTGTGGAGGTCTGCGCATGAGTTGGTACAAACCTGCTGACATCGGCCTGGCCACGCGCAAGCAAGTGGCCGACCTGGGCCTGGGCGCCCGGCTTTTCTTGCGCCTGCTCACCACCCTGCCGGGCAGTCTGAAGCGGTTTGGCCTGATTCGTGACCAGATCCACTTTCTGGGCAATTACTCGCTCGCCATCATTGCGGTGTCGGGCCTGTTTGTCGGTTTTGTTTTTGGCTTGCAGGGTTATTACACCTTGCAGCGTTATGGTTCTTCAGAGGCCCTGGGTCTGCTGGTGGCGCTGAGTCTGGTGCGTGAACTCGGGCCAGTGGTCACCGCCCTGTTGTTTGCCGGACGGGCCGGCACCTCGCTGACCGCCGAGATCGGGCTGATGAAGGCGGGCGAGCAGATCAGTGTGATGGAAATGATGGCGGTCGACCCAGTGCAGCGCATCCTGGCGCCGCGCTTCTGGGCCGGTGTCATTGTCATGCCGCTGCTTGCGGCCGTCTTCAGCGCCATGGGCATCATTGGCGGCTGGGTCGTGGGCGTTCTCATGATCGGCGTCGACGCCGGCTCGTTCTGGAGTCAGATTCAGGGTGGCGTGGATGTTTGGCAGGACGTGGGCAACGGTGTCATCAAAAGCATCGTTTTTGGTTTTACCGTCACCTTTATCGCTCTGCTGCAGGGGTTTGATGCGCAGGCCACGCCCGAGGGTGTGGCCAGTGCCACCACCCGCACGGTGGTGGTGGCGTCGCTTGCGGTGCTGGGGCTGGATTTCATCCTGACGGCGATGATGTTCACCATTTAATCGAGGGAAAAATATGCAACGTTCAAAAAATGATGTCTGGGTCGGCCTGTTTGTGTTGATCGGGGCCGTGGCCATCCTGTTTTTGGCGCTTCAGTCCGCCAACCTGCTGAACTTGAGTTTCCAGAAAACCTACATGGTCAAGGCCAAGTTTGACAATGTGGGCGGTGTCAAGCCGAAGGCGGCGGTGCGCAGCGCCGGTGTCGTGGTGGGCCGGGTTGACAACATCGTTTTTGACGACAAATCCTTCCAGGCGGTGGTGACGCTGGCGCTCGAGAGTCGTTATGTGTTTCCCAAGGACAGCTCGCTGAAAATTCTGACCAGCGGGTTGCTGGGCGAGCAGTACCTGGGCATTGAGGCAGGCGCCGACGACAAGAACCTGGTGGCGGGCGACACCATTTCCAGCACCCAGTCGGCGGTGGTGCTGGAAAACCTGATCAGCCAGTTCTTGTTCAGCAAAGCGGCGGACGGCAACAATGTGGATGCGAGCAGCCTGAAGAAATGAAAGAAACTATGGCAATGAGAGATTCTGACCGCGCTGGCGCTCATGGCATATCGCGCGCCGGGGTTCTGGTCGCGCTGGTGTTGCTGGCCGGGTGTGCCACCGGTCCCACGGCCGATCCGCGCGACCCGCTGGAGCCCTTCAACCGGGGCATGTACCAGTTCAATGATGCGGTCGACCGGGTTGCGCTCAAGCCGGTCGCCACGGCGTACCGCGAAGTGGTGCCGTCGCCGCTGCGCACCGGTGTCACCAATTTCTTTGCCAATGCGCAGGATGGCTGGTCGTTCGTGAACAACGCCCTGCAACTCAAGGGGCAGGCGGCAGGCAGCAGCCTGATGCGTTTTCTCGTCAACACGTTCATGGGCTTGGGCGGCGTGCTGGACATTGCCTCCGAGATGCAAATCGAGCGCAGCACCGAAGATTTCGGCCAGACGATGGGTTTCTGGGGCGTGGGCGCCGGTCCATATTTGATGCTGCCCCTGCTGGGGCCGTCCACTGTGCGCGACACCGTTGCGTTGCCGGTGGATGGGCAGGGCAATCTGGCCACCAGTGTTGGTGACGTGCCTTTGCGCAATTCACTCATCGGCCTGAACTTGTTGAATCAGCGTTCCCGCCTGCTGGCGGCAACTGACATGCTTGATCAAGTGGCGCTGGACCGCTACACCTTTACCCGCGACGCATTTTTGCAGCGCCGCCAAAACGATGTTTATGATGGTTATCCGCCGGACGACAGCGAGCCGGTGCCGCCGGCTGACGGCAATTTGGCCAAGTAATTTTTCTGGAAGCAACTGACTATGAAAAGACGAGTTTTAAACACATGGCTGCTGGCGTTTGCCGCCAGTTTTTCGCTGCTCATGGCCACACCCGTCCTGGCGGCCGACGAGGCGCCTGATGCGCTGATCGATCGCCTGACCAAGGAAGCCCTCGACACCATCCAGGCCGACAAGGCGCTGCAGGCCGGCGACGTCTCGCGCATCATCGAATTGGTTGACGAGAAAGTCATGCCCCACGTCAATTTTCAGCGCATGACCTCCTCTGCGGTGGGGCCGGGTTGGCGCCAGGCGACACCGGAGCAGCGCAAGCGCCTCGAGGCCGAGTTCAAGACACTGCTGGTGCGCACCTATGCCGGCGCCATGAGCCAGGCCAAAGACCTCACCTACACCGTCAAGCCCTTGCGCGCTGCGCCGGATGACAAAGAGGTGATTGTTCGCACCCTGATCAAAGGCCGGGGCGATCCGGCGCAATTGGACTACCGGCTTGAGAAAACACCGGGCGTGGGTGCCGGCTGGAAAATTTTCAACCTCAACGTGCTCGGCGTCTGGCTGGTCGACACCTATCGCAGCCAGTTTGCTCAGGAAATCAACGCCAAAGGCATCGATGGCCTGATCACCACCCTGACCGAGCGCAACAAGTCCAACGCGGCTGCGCCGGGCGGCTCGACCGCGCCCGCAAAGCCTGCCAAGGGCTGAACATGCTGCGCTTGCCCCCAAGCTTGCTGCACGACACCGCCACAGCGACCCTGGCTGAGTTGCTGCAGGCCTTGAGCGCCGAGCCATCGACCGGCGTGGCGGTCGACGCTTCAGCGCTGGAGCGCTTTGATTCCACAGCGCTGGCCGTGTTGCTCGAACTGCGCCGGGCCGCCCTGCAGGCTGGCAAGACCCTGGGCTTGCAAGGCATGCCGCAGCGCCTGCAGGATCTGGCGGCCCTGTACGGCATTGCCGAGTTGCTGCCGTCAGCTGCCCCGGTAAAATAGCGGCCCCATGCCCGCCATCTCATTCCAGTCCGTATCCAAAAGCTACCCCTCCCCACGCGGCCCGCAGGGCGGCACGTTCCTGGCGCTTGACAATGTCAGTCTGGACATCGAGGCGGGCGAATTTTTTGGCCTGCTCGGTCCCAATGGCGCTGGCAAAACGACCCTGATCACCATTCTGGCAGGGCTGGCCAAGGCCACGTCCGGGCGCGTCAGCGTGATGGGTCACGACGTGCAAACCGACTTTGGCGCGGCCCGTCGTGCCCTGGGTGTGGTGCCGCAGGAACTGGTGTTTGACCCCTTTTTCAACGTTCGCGAGGCCTTGTTGTTCCAGTCGGGCTACTTCGGTGTCAGGCACAACGAGGCCTGGGTGGACGAACTGCTTGACAACCTGGGACTGACCGACAAGGCCAACGCCAACATGCGTGCACTTTCGGGCGGCATGAAGCGCCGGGTGCTGGTGGCGCTGGCGCTGGTGCACAAGCCGCCGGTGATCGTGCTGGACGAACCCACCGCCGGTGTCGACGTGGAACTGCGCCAGACGTTGTGGCACTTCATCGACAAGCTCAACAAGCAGGGGCACACTGTGCTCCTGACCACCCATTATCTCGAAGAGGCCGAGGCCCTGTGCGGTCGCATTGCCATGCTGAAAACGGGCAGGGTGGTGGCGCTGGACAGCACCAGCGCGCTGCTCAGCGCGGCATCGGGCAATGTGTTGCGCTGCACGGTCGATGGCGACTTGCCCCCCGAATTGGCGAGCCAGGCGCGCGTGACCGGGCGGGTGGTGCAATGGCCCGCCAAAGATGCCGGAGCTGTGGAACATGCGCTGGCCCAGATTCGTCAGGCCGGCTTGACCGTGGCTGACATCGAGATTCGCCGCCCCGACCTCGAGGACGTGTTTTTAAAGGTGATGCAGCAGCATCCCGGGCGCGATGATCGGGTTTCCCCATGACCGGCTGGCAAATGCTTTTGTACAAGGAAGTGCTGCGCTTCTGGCGTGTTGCGGCGCAAACCATCACCGGCCCGATCCTGACTGCCCTGTTGTATTTGCTGGTCTTTGGCCAGGCGCTCGAATCCCACGTCAAGGTTTATGA
>Ga0315271_10003114_pt1 | contig 10479 bp, 8 predicted proteins | sample C3_top_MG_FD_204664 | JGI IMG/M metagenome (GOLD analysis project Ga0315271, IMG submission 204664) | Sediment microbial communities from Yellowstone Lake, YNP, Wyoming, USA - C3_top | ecosystem: Environmental > Aquatic > Freshwater > Lake > Sediment | place: USA: Wyoming | collected 2017-08-01
CGGGTCGGCGGACCAGAACACGACCATCTCCGCGTTCTGCAGGCCGTCCTCGAGCAGGTCGTATTGCTCGGGGTTGCCGAGGCGCCAGCTGAAGCCCCACATGTGCATGCCGCCCCAGTGCCAGCCTTCCCAGCTGTCCGGGTTATGGTCCGCATAGGTGAAGCCCATCATGTTCATGAAGCGGAAGTAGGTGCTGTGGCGGTAGCCCACATTGCCCCACATGTGGTGGGAACTGGGGCTGGAGAGGATCGCCGCGGGCCCGGCCTCGCGCTTCACCCGGTTGATCTCGCTGACCACGATGTCGGTGGCCTCGTCCCAGGAGATCGGCTCGTAGCCGGAGATGCCGCGGTTCTGCGGGTTGCGCTCGCCGTTCGGGTCGAAGTCGACGCGCTTCATCGGGGTCATGACGCGCTTGTCGGAGTAGATCATGGACTTGAAGCCGGCCGTGTACACCGAGTACGTCGTCTTGCGCGGAGGAGCGAAGGTCTTCCCCCTGGCCTCGATCTTCCAGGACGGCGCGTCGACCTCGTCGTCGAAGTCCATCGGGGTCATGCGGATGATCTTGCCGTCCTTCACGTAGACGAAGACCGGTCCCCCGGTCGATGAGTTCGTCAGGCGGACTACCTCTCCCATTTACGCATCTCCTTCGTTTCGCAGGCGTTGACCGAACGTCTGACAGGGCGAGGCGGATGGGGCAGGGCCGAGCCGGCGGATGATGGGCGCCGGGTGTACTGTCTCCCCCGACGGCACCGCGCCACGGTGCGTGCCGGCGTCGCCACGCAGACCTGCGGGCCCTCGCCGATGAAGGTGACCATCGCCTGTAGCTCGCATTGCGGACATCCTTCTCACAATGCGGATATCCTAGGGCTACGACCGCCCTGCGTCAAGAAGCTGAGCGGTGGGCCGAAGCCGGGCCTGGGACAAGCCGAGCCGGGCGGGGACAAGCCGAAGCGGGGCGGCGGCAGGCCTGCGCCCCCCGCCGCCTCGCGCACGTGCGAGGGCGCGGACTGGTCCTAGCTCTCCAGTACTTCGATCAGCTCTTCCTTGATGTCGCGCAGGCGCGTGGAGATGACGCCGGCCACCTGCTTCATCACCGCGTACCCGGCGGCGGGCTCGCGCAGCAGGATGTCCTCGACCTCGTCGGCCGAGATGGCGAGCACGGTGCTGTCCTCGAGCGCGCTCGCCTCGGCCACGTACACGTGCGGCGCGACCAGTGAGGACCAGCCCGAGACGGAGTACTGGCCGACCTCCACCACCTCGATGACGCGGCCGGCCGGCGTGGCCAGCCGGATCGCCAGCCGCCCGCTGGCCACCACGAACAGGCTGTGCGCCACGGTGTTCTGGTCGAACAGGGCGTCGCCCTCGCGCACGGTGACCATGCGGCAGTGCTCGGCCAGCGCCTCGATCTGGGCCTCGCTCAGGGGTTCCAGCAGCTGGCAGTGCGCGAGCGTACTCTCGACGGAAAGATCGGCGGTCGGCGGTCTCATGTCCTCCCCCTCTGGTAGACATCGTCGCTCGCGGGAGTTGTACCCGCTGGGCGGCGGCAGCCGGCGTTGTGCCGCCGCCGGACGGCAGCGCAGGCGGCGAACGGAGACGGCGGCCCACTCGCCGCGCGACGACCTGACGTCGACACGTTCGCCCAGCCGCCGCCCGACGACCTGACGTCAATACGCTCGCCCGCTCTCCCCGGCGAGGCAGGTATGGTGTTTCGCCGCGGCACCTCCAGCGGCGCCGCAGGCGGCACCGTGGATCCGCTTGCGACACCGCCCGCGGTGTCGAGACGGAAGGGACAATACGGTGCGGACCGCCGCCATTCTCGACCGGCGGTTCAGTGCGGCCCGAGCGTCGGCGCGCGTCGTCGGGCCGGCGCCGGTCGACGGGCTGCCGCCGGCGATGGCCGCCGCCTGCCGTCCTCCGGCCGTCTGATAGACTCGTTCGGGTGCCGGTTCGGCGCCCCCACGCTCACGCCAACGACCGAAAGCGCACGCCATGAGCCAGTCGTTCACGTACACGGGCACCAGCGACTACATCGCCGCGCCCGACCTCATGCAGACGGTCAACGTCGCCGTCCAGCTCCGTCGCCCGCTGCTCATCAAGGGCGAGCCCGGCACCGGCAAGACCATGCTCGCGCAGAGCATCGCCAAGGGCCTCGAGATGCCGCTCCTCATCTGGAACGTGAAGTCGACGACCAAGGCGCAGGACGGCCTCTACGTCTACGACACCGTCCAGCGCCTCTACGACGGCCAGTTCGGCGACAGCGACGTCAGCGACATCGCCCAGTACATCAAGCTCGGCATGCTGGGCCAGGCCTTCTCCGGCGAGGAGCGCGTTGTGCTCCTGATCGACGAGATCGACAAGGCCGACCTCGAGTTCCCCAACGATCTTCTGTGGGAGCTCGACCAGATGGAGTTCCACATCCCCGAGACGCGCGCGACGGTCAAGGCGGTGCAGCGCCCCATCGTGCTCATCACGTCCAACGCCGAGAAGGAACTGCCCGACGCGTTCCTGCGCCGCTGCGTGTTCCACTACATCGAGTTCCCGGACGAAGAGATGATGGAACGCATCGTGCGCGTCCACGTGCCCGGCCTCGACAAGCGCCTGCTCGACCTCGCCATGCAGTCCTTCTACTGGCTGCGCGACCTGCCCGGCCTGCAGAAGAAGCCCAGCACCAGCGAACTCATCGACTGGGTGCAGGCGCTGGCGCGCGGCGGCGTCGACCCCAAGGAGATCGCCGCGCGCCTCCCCTTCATGGGCGTGCTGCTCAAGAAGGACCACGACGTCGACATCGCACAGCACGCGCTGGCGTCAGGCCGCGGCCGGAGATAGCCGCCGCGGCCTGACCGGCCACGCGCCGGCCACCGGTCGGACGAAGGGAGCACCATGAGCAGCGTCGGCCCCGTCGAGCTCTTCATCATCATCGTCATCGCGATCGTCGTCGCGGTGCTCGTGCTGCGCGAGATCGGCAAAAGAGGCCGCTGAGGCGCCGGCGTGTTCACCGACTTCTTCTTCCTGCTGCGCTTCTACGGGGTGCCGGTCACGGTCACGGAGTGGCTCGCGCTCATGCGCGGGCTCGCCATGGGGCTCGTGCCGACCGGCCTCGACGAGTTCTACGCGGTCGCGCGCAGCATCCTGGTCAAGTCAGAGGCGTACTTCGACCAGTACGACCAGGCGTTCGCGGCGATGTTCAAGGGCATCGAGACGCCCGTGGAGATCGACGACGAGGTGTGGGACTGGCTCTCGGACCCGCTGACCATGCCCGGGCTGAGCGAGGAAGAGCGCCGGCTGCTGGCCGCCGCGCTCGAGGACCTCGACCTCGAGGCGCTGCAGCGCATGTTCGAGGAGCGCCTCAGGGAGCAGACCGAGGCCCACCACGGCGGCAACAAGTGGGTGGGCACCGGCGGCACCAGCCCGTTCGGGCACTCGGGCTTCCACCCCGGCGGCATCCGCGTCGGCGGCGAGAGCCGCAACCGGTCAGCCGTCAAGGTGGCCGGGGAGCGCCGCTACCGCGGCTACCGCACCGACCAGGAGGTCGGCGTGCGGCAGTTCGAGCTCGCCCTGCGACGCCTTCGCCAGCTGTCGTCGCGCAACGAAGGCGTCCCCGACGAGCTCGACCTCGACGAGACCGTGGATGAGACGGCGAGCAACGCCGGCCGCCTCAGCCTCGTGTGGCGCAAGAGCCGCAAGAACGCCGTCAAGGTGGTGCTGCTCATGGACGTGGGCGGCTCCATGCACCCGTACATCCGCCTCTGCAGTCAACTCTTCAGCGCCGTGGACCGCAGCACGCACTTCAAGGCGCTGCGCACGTACTACTTCCACAACTGCGTCTACGACTGGCTCTACACGAGCACGCGCATGACGTCCTCGGAGGCCATCTCCACCCGGCGCGTGATCCAGGAGCTCCCCAGCGACTACAAACTCATCATCGTCGGCGACGCGGCCATGGCCCCCAGCGAGCTCATGGCCCGCGACGGCATCATCTGGTGGGGCTACGGCAACGACGAGCCTGGCATCGAGTGGCTCAAGCGCCTTCGCCGCCACTTCGACCACTCCGTGTGGCTCAACACCATCCCCGAGACCGACTGGGACCGCGCCTACGGCAGCGTGACCATCCGCAAGGTGGGCGAGGTCTTCCCCATGCTCGAGCTCACCGTGGACGGGCTCACCGCCGCCACGCGCAAGCTCATGGTGCGCTACTAGGCCGCCGCGCGGCCCCGCCGGCGATCCCCGGCCCTCACCTGCTCAGGGCTTTGTCGCCGAGACAGTAGAGCCAGCCGTCCCGGCTGCCCACGTACACGCGGCCGTTCCACAGCGTCGGCGTCGACTCGAACCCGCCGCCGGCGAAGAACTGGTCGCGCTCCTTGAGGCCCACCGTCCAGTAGCTGCCGTCGCCGTTGGCGCTGGGCAGCGCGCCGGCGTCGCCCTTCTGAGCCGGCGTGTACGTGATGTCGAACAGGTGGACGCGCTGGTCGTAGCTCGCCGACACCAGCCCGGTGGCGAACAGCAGCGGCGTAGAGACCGCGCCGCCGTTCCAGACCTTAGCGACCTGGACCGGCGTCTTGAGCCCCTTCCCGAGATTGGGTCCGGCGACCGTCGATTCGCTCATCGTGTCTTGCGAGACGAGGTACATGTAGCCGTCGATGGCGTTGAAGGCCGTGAGCGCTGGGTACTTGCCGCCGGTGTTGTACTCGTCGTTGACGGCGGCCGATCCGATGATGCCCCCGGCCCAGTCGCCGACCTTGCGGTTGCCGGTCGGGACGAACCAGACCGTCGCCTTGTCCGCCGGCTTGGCAGGATCCAGGGCGAGCAGGCCTCCCTTGCCCTTGATGAACTGCTTCTCCACCGGCACCAGCAGCAGCCCCTTCTTGGTCGGCACCGCGGTGCCGTTGAGGTCGGAGCCGACGAAGTAGTCCCAGACGATGCCGAGATCGGAGCGCCGGAGGCCGTACACGTGACCGGCGCCGGAGGCGATGTAGAGGTTCTTGCCGACGGCCGCGGCGGAGGCCTCGAGGGCGACGTCGTCCTTGTGGTTCGCGTTGCGGGAGTCGCCGAGCAGCAGTTGCTGGTGCGCGATGACGGGCTTCTTCCAGTCCAGCCACGGCTGCGTCTTCAGCGGGTCCAGCGCGTAGAACCAGCCGCTCTCGACCCCGACGTAGAAGAGCCCGTCGTAGAAGAACCCGCTGCCGTCGCAGTCGCGGCTGTAGTTCTTGGTCTGCGGCGCCGGCAGCCGCCAGAGCTCCTTGCCGCTGCCGAACGTCACCGCACGCAGCGGCGCCACCGTGGGATCGTCGATCTTGAGCGGGTAGCCGCGGCGCGACCCGGCGACGACGATGTACTTGTCGTCGGGGCCCGTCGGTGAGGGGTTCAGGAACACCGACGGGCTGCTCTTGATGATGTCGGCGAACTTGTAGGCCCAGACGACCTTGCCGGTCTGCGCGTCGATGCGGCGCAGGTCGTACGAGTAGGAACTCGCGATGACGTAGGTCTTGCCGCCGTCGACGACGATGTTGGGCTGGCCGGTCCACCCGCTCCCCGACCACTTGCTCGGCTTGTCCTTGTCGTACTTGCCGGAGCTCCAGTTGCTGCCCAGGTCGACCTTCCAGAGAAGATCGAGGTGCTTGGGCAGCGGCCCCAGACCGTAGAACCGGCGGCCGTAGTCGCCGAGGAAGGTCCCGACCTTGACGCCGTCGCCGGTCAGGGACGGGACCGTCGGCGCCGGGATCGGCCGCGCCTGGGCGACCGGCTGGTCCGCGCCGCAGCCGCAGCCGGCGCACGACGCGGCGCGCCACACGAGCAGGACGACGATGCCGGCGAGGATGAGGAGAGCGAGGCCGCGCCGGCGCCTGAGCTGGCGCTGGCGCTGCGCTGAATGACGGCGCGGCGGCCGCCGGTCTTGTCCGGCCGACGTCTCGATGGGCCAACGATATAGGAACGCCGCAGGCCGCGCCCGGCTTCGTCACCTCAGCGGGGCCTCGGGACGCAACGGCTCTATGTCGCAGGGGCCGCAAGCGGGTAGGATGCCTGAGGCCGGCCGGCGCAGCCTCGCCGGCCGCTTGGACAAGGTGACGACCCCGGAGGATCCAATGGCGACCGACCTCGACCTGCTGCGCGACCTCTGCGCAGCCCCAGCCCCCACCGGGTTCGAAGCCCCCGTCCAGGACCTCGTCCGGCGCCGCCTTTCGGCGCTGTCCGAGCCGCAGGGCGATCCGTTGGGCAACGTCTGGGCCACGGTCGCGGGCAAGGGCGCGCCCGGCGTCGTCGTCACCGCCCACGCCGACCAGATCGGCCTCATCGTCACCTACGTGGACGAGCACGGCTTCGTCTCATTCGACAAGATCGGCGGCGTGGACCCGCAGCTCCTCCCCGGCCGCAACCTGATCGTCCACGGCTCCGGCGGCCTGGTGAACGGCGTCGTCGGCCGCAAGCCGTCGCACAAGATGACCAAGGACGAGCGCGCCAAGGCGCCGGACCTCAGCGACCAGTGGCTCGACCTCGGCTGTTCCACGCGCGAGGAGGCGCTCGCTCTGGTCCAGATCGGCGACCCCATCACGTTCCCACCGAACTTCCTGCCCCTGGCCGGCGGCCGCTATGCCTCGCCGGCCTTCGACAACCGGGCCGGCGTCTACGTGTGCCTGCGGGCGCTCGAGCACTACGCCGCGGCGCCGGCCGACGCCGACCTCACGGCGCTGCTCACCGTCCACGAGGAGACCACGTTCATGGGCGCCAAGGCCATGGCCATCCGCTGGCAGCCGGACGTGATCATCGTCGTCGACGTCGACTTCGCCAGCGACGACCCGGGCCTGGACGCCAAGAAGCTCGGCGGCGAGGTCAAGCTCGGCGCCGGCCCGGTGATCCATCGCGGCGCCGCCGGTAACCTCGCCCTCACCGACCTAGCGATCGAGGTCGCGAAGGACGAAGGCATCCCAGTGCAGGTCAAGGCCATGCCGGGCAACACCTCGACCGACGCCGAGGAGCTCATGGCCGCCGGCACTGCCGCGACGCTCTCGTTCAGCCTCCCCGTGCGCAACATGCACTCGGCGTTCGAGGTCACCCAGCCGGACGACGCGGAGGCCGGCGCGCTGCTGGCCGCCGCGGTGACGCGCCGCGTCGCCGAAGGCGGCTGGGACGCCGCCCGCTTCATCCCGCGCGTCTAGGTCGTATCGCCCGGAGAAGGGGCCGGCCGAAGCCGGATCAGGCGCCCGGCGAGGGCGCCGGAGAAGTCGCCGCGAACTGCGCGCCGATCCAGTCGATCTCGGCCGGCGCCACGCGGCTCCAGAAGTCGTCGTTGTGGCCGCCGGGGCTGAACCCGCCCGCCGGCGGCTCCGGCAAGGCCTCCACGAACGCCTTGTCCGCCTCGTAGAACGGATCCTGCCGGCCGCAGTCGAGCCGGACCGGCAAACCGCGAAGCCGGTCCACGCCCCTGAACACGTCGTTCGCAGCGTAGTCCGCGGCGCTGTCGAACGCGTCGCCGACCCCGGCGTCGTACGAGCGCCACAACGCGGCGCTCACCGCGCAGGCCGACGTGAACTGCCGCGGGTGCAGCTCCGCCGCCCGCAGCGCGCCGTACGCGCCCATGGACCAGCCCATGATCGCCAGCGGCCCCGTGAGGCCGCGCTGTCCGCGCAGAAACGGGATGAACTCGTCGAAGAGCATCGCCATGGCGTCGTCTCCGGACGCCCGCTTGTGCCAGTAGGTGTCGCCTGCCTGGACGGCGGCGACGGCAAACGGCGGGACGCCGCGCTTCTCGATGCCGTCGGCCACGTAGTCGCCGAAGCGCAGATGACCCTGCAGCAAGTCGCCGGGCGAGCGGCCGCGACCCGGGAGACAGATGAGCACCGGAGTGTCCGTCCCTCCCTGGTCCGCTCCGCCCGCCACACCGGGCGGAGAGGCGATGTCGTACGCCGCCGGCGCCGCCAGGTGCTGTGACGGCAGGGTACCGCGTTCGTAGGTGGTCTTGGAGGCGGGCGGCGGCGTGCCGGGTTCTCCGTAGGCTCCCGTCAGCCGGTACCAGCGGTCGCGCACGGTCCAGGACTGCCAGCCCACGAAGCCCGCGGCGACGGCGAGCCCGGCGACGAGCACCCCGCCGCCCACGACGAACTGGCGGCGGGTGACGCCGGCCTCGGGGTCGCGTGCGGGCGGCGGCGGCGCGGCCGGCGCAGGCGGCCCGGAGGGCCCGCGATCGGCGCCGGCCTCGAGGCCGGCATCGGGGTGCTGCGGCGGCGCTGCCAACGCGCCGCCGGTCATCGCAGCGCTGCGGCGGTCCGCCCGCCGAGAGTGGCCACCGGCTCGACCGCCGGCATGGTGAGCGTAGAGGCCAGTTCGCGCGCCATCTCGGGCTGCCACTTGAGACGCGCCGGCGCCAGCAGGTGGAAGAGGTCTGCGAAGTCGTCGTCCCGGAGCGCGACGTGGCGCTCGATGTGCACGTAGGGCACGTCGTAGCGCGCGGCCAGCGCCCGGGCGCGGGCGTGGTAGGCCGGGACGACGCCGTTCCAGTCCGGGCCGGCCGCCGACGCGTTCAGCGGCTGGTCGTACAGCACGACCCCGTAGCCGCGCTCGCGCGCCAGCTTGAGGATCTCCTCCAGCATGCCGAAGTTGTAGTCCGCGTACTTGCGGTACAGCTTGACGTCCTTGTCGAGCACCGTGAGCACGTTGCGCCGCTTGCCGAGCGGCAGGTGCCCCGTCGCCCCCCACGGGTAGTAGTGCGACTGGTAGGCGATCTTGGTGCCCCACGGCGCCCCGCTCGCCGCGCGCTCCCTCAGGTACGAGCCGATGTAGTCGAAGATGCCGGGGATGGCGCCCGTGTCCGGCGCCCCCTTGCCGAAGTACTTCGGCCCGATCTCCGCCAGCCGCTTGCTGCGCACGAGCAGCGTATGGCCGCTCAGCAAGGACGCATCGCGCGCAGGAGCGCCGGTCACGCGGATCGGCGCGAGCCCGATCGCCAGCGTGGCGGGACCGGGCGGCAGGTTGTCGATGAGCGCCAGCGACATCGCCATGCTCTCCTGGTGAGCCGCGAGGCTCACCACCTGGACCGGCTGCCTCACGTCGCGACCGATCTGGGCGGCCAGCGAGGCCTCGCTGACGATGCACTCCATAGTGCCGGAACCGCCGAACAGGTAGACGGTGCGCGTCGTGGGCGGGTGCGCTTTGAGCTCCTGGACGCGTACCGAGACGTGCACGTAGTCGTCGTGGCTGATGCGCAGGAGGCGGCCTTCGTCGACCGCGGTGAGGCCGCCGTCGAACAGGATGCCCTGGAAGACGAACAGGCCGAGAAGTGTGAAGAGGGCGGCCGCCACCAGCACCAGCGGGCTCCGCTGGCGAAAACCGCGGCCGAACGCCTGCCACGAGTCGTCGGTCTGTCGGTCGCGCACTGTCAAAGGAGTGTCCTCACCGATCCATCCATCGTCTCACAGTACAACGGTCACGCGACGCGCGGGGTTCACAGGACGATGCCGTGGATCCACGCCAGCGGCAGGCGCACGACGTTGTAGAGGATCTTCAGCGCCTGCTCGATGTTCCCCGTAGACACGAACGCGTAGCCCAGCGCCACGTACAGGAACGTCGCGGGGTAGCCCAGCCACTTCGTGAACTTCTCGTACCCGGCCGCCGGCGGCAGCCCGGCCTTCTTGCGCGCCTTCTTGCGCTTCTTCTTCCAGCGTTCCCAGCGGGCCACGATCACGAGGCCGGTGCCGTGGTACAGGCCCCACGCCAGCCAGTTGAGATCGACATAGTGCCAGAGGCCCATGGTGAGCATGCTGGCGTACAGGCCGAGCCATGTCTTGCGGGTGAGGCCGAACACCGGGAAGTACACGTTGTTGCGGCACCAGGTGCTCAGCGAGATGTGCCAGCTGCGCCAGAAGTCGCTCAGGTTCTTCTGCCAGAACGGGAAGTGGAAGTTCTCCATGATCCGGAACCCGAACAGGCGCGAGAAGCCGATGGCGAGGTCCGTGTACGCGGAGAGGTCGAAGTAGGCGCGCACGAACACGATGATGCAGTAGGCGAGCGGCCACCAGGTGTTCACGTCGTGGGGGTTGAAGTCGGTCTTGCCGATGGTCGTGACGATCTTGCCGAAGAAGATCGAGAACAGGAAGTCGACGACGAAGACCTTCTTGAAGTAGCCGAGGGCGATGCGGCGCAGGCCGTAGTAGAACTCCTGGCGCTCGAACCCCACGGTGCGCTTCTCATAGAAGCCCTGGTAGGTCTCGAGCGGGCCGGCCGGAAACGTCGGGATCCACATCATGAACGCGGCCAGGCGCAGCAGGTTGTTCTCTTTGATCACGTCGCGCATGCAGTCGAACACGTACTGCAGCATGCGGAAGACGAAGTAGCTGATGCCGAGCGGCATGATGAGGTGCCTGACGACCCAGTCGTCGCCCCCCCAGATGGCGATCGCGCCGCGCTGGCCGTACTTGCCGACGCCCAGCGTCACCAGCGCGATGATGATCGCGATGAGTACGACGCGCGCGCCGCGCAGCTTCCGTTTGC
>Ga0315271_10003115_pt1 | contig 10474 bp, 9 predicted proteins | sample C3_top_MG_FD_204664 | JGI IMG/M metagenome (GOLD analysis project Ga0315271, IMG submission 204664) | Sediment microbial communities from Yellowstone Lake, YNP, Wyoming, USA - C3_top | ecosystem: Environmental > Aquatic > Freshwater > Lake > Sediment | place: USA: Wyoming | collected 2017-08-01
TGCCGGCGATGGCCGCGTTGTGCGTGATCACCACCGCGGTGGTGCCCAGTTCCTGGTTGATGCGGGCGATGACTTCGAGCACCAGCTTGCCGGTCTGGTAGTCGAGCGCGCCGGTCGGCTCGTCGCACAAGAGCACTTCGGGGCGCTTGACGATCGCACGCGCGATCGCCACCCGCTGCTGTTCGCCGCCCGAGAGTTGCGCCGGGAAGTGATCGCGCCGCGGTGTCAACCCGACCAGGTCGATGGCTTCGTCGATCGGCATCGGGTGCTCGGAGATATCGGTCACCAGCGCCAGGTTCTCGCGCACCGTCAGGCTCGGGATCAGGTTGTAGAACTGGAACACGAAGCCGACATGCTCGCGACGGTAGGTCGTCAACTCGGTTTCGCTTGCGCCGGTAAGCACATGATTGGCGAAGCGCACCTCGCCACGGGTGGGCACGTCGAGCCCGCCCAGGATGTTGAGCAGCGTCGATTTGCCGCTGCCAGACGCGCCGAGCAGCACCACGAACTCGCCACGCCGGATTTCGAGATCGACGTCGCGCAGCGCCTGCACCTCGACCTCACCGGTGCGGTAGGTCTTGGCCAGGCCGCGGGCGACGAACACCGCCTCGCCCATTGCGGGCGGCGATGCGGGCGGTGATGCGGGCCCGGCAGGGGCGGCGCGGCCGCTGCGCATGCCGGGCGTGGACACCGGGCCTACTGGATGTTCAGCGTGCGGGCCGCCGCTTCCTGCTTCTTCAGCAGCGAGAGTTTCAGCACGCCGTCTTCGTACTTGGCAAACGAGACCTTCTCGTCGACTTCGAACGGCAGCGAGAAGCCGCGCGAGGCGCTGCCGAAGAACAACTCCTTGACCAGCGTGCGCTCGCCCTTGGCCTTCTTCTCTTCTTCCTTTTCACGCCGGACCTCGGCACTGATCGAAACGTAGTTGCCGTCGATCGTGACCCGGATGTCTTCCTTCTTGGCGCCGGGGATTTCGGCGCGCACTTCATAACCCTTATCGCTTTCCGACACGTCGATGCGGATCTCGGCCGGCGCCTCGAAGCCGGCGGTCGCCATTGGGCGCATCCAACGGCGAAACATGTCGGGAAACATGTCGTCCAGCCGTTCAAATCTGGTCAGCGCGTTCATCATCAACTCCTTCATGAGAGCGGGGGAGTGCGCAGCAGAGATTGATGCGACCCCCTATCAAAGTCTAGGAAGTTTCTGCAATGCAGCATTGCGCGCGATCAACGACGGCACTCGACTGCGCGCAAGGCGTGTCGCTTGATTGCGCGCAAGCCATGCGTGTTGCGGCTGTGTGCGTTGCCGTATTCTGGTCGATCTGACTTGACGGGGAGGCCGCATGTTCAAGCGCAAATCGATGATCCTGAGTTGCGTGCTGATGCTGGTCACGGCCTGTGCGAGCGCCGAGGACGCGCAGCCCGCAGCGCCGCGCCCTGTCGGCTCGGACACACTCGTCTTCGGCGGCTCGGTGCGCATTGACCAACCCGTGCCGGGCGATCTGATCGCCGCTGGCGGCAACGTCGATGTCGATGCGCCCGTGGCCGGCGACGCGATGCTCGCCGGCGGCAATTTGCGCGTGACGGCCAAGGTCGAGCGCAGCGTCTACGCCGGCGGCGGTCGGTTGACGCTCGACGCACCGATAGGCCGCAACTTGCGCGTCGGCGGCGGCCAGGTCGACGTCGGGCCGATGGCCACCGTGGGCGGCAACGTCACGGTCGGCGCCGGGCAGGTGTCGCTGCGCGGCACGGTCATGGGTTCGGTCACGGCCAGCGGTGGCCGCGTGCTGATCGATGGGCCGGTCGATGGCGACGTGGTGTCCAACGCCGGGCGCCTGACACTCGGGCCCAACGCGCGGCTAGCTGGCGCGCTGCGCTACCGCAGCGGCGACGAACTGGTACGCGACCCTGCCGCGCAGGTGGCCGGTGCGATCGAGCAGCTCGCGCTGTCCGGCGGCGGTGATGCGTCGGGCGCGCAGCGCGAATCCGGCTGGCGCGCGCGTGCGCACCGGGCCGGGCCTTCGTGGTGGTGGACGCTCGGCCTGATGGTGATCGCGGCTACGCTGGTTGCCGTGTTGCCGGTGACGTCGCAGCGTGTGGCCGACGGACTGCGCAGCCGATGGGCCTGGGCCCTGCTCTGGGGCTTCGTCGCACTGGTATGCATTCCGATCGCAGCGCTGATGCTGGTGATCACCATCGTTGGCATCCCGCTGGCGCTGCTGGTCGTGCTGCTCTACCTGGCGCTGCTGCTGCTGGGTTACGTAGGCAGCGCGGTCGCGCTGGGGCAGTGGACGCTGGTGCGATTCAAGGCCGACGCGGCGGGCCGCATCGGCTGGCGCATCGCATCGGCAATGGCGGCGGTGCTGGCGCTGGCGCTTCTCGGCCGCGTGCCATTTGTCGGCGGCCTTGTCGCGTTGCTGGCCGTGCTGGCCGGCATCGGCGGAGTGGTGCTGCTCATCGCGCCGCGCGCGGCGGTCGCGCCGCGCTGAGCGGCGCCAGCCGTGTGCGATTCCGCCGGCCGGGGCCAGTTCATCCTGCAGGCGGCAGTGCGAACAGGCCCTAGTGCGAAATGCGCAGCACCGCGGCGCCAGTGACGGCACCCTGGCGCAGGCGGTCGAGCGCCAGGTTGGCGTCGCGCAGTGCGAACGGCTCGGTGGTGCTGACCAGCGGGTGGTCGGCGGCCCAGGCGAAGAACTCCTCGCCGTCGCGGCGCGTCAGGTTGGCGACGGAACGAACGCAACGCTCGCCCCACAGCAGCCGGTAGGGCAGGCGCGGGATGTCGCTCATGTGGATGCCGGCGCAGACGATGGCACTGCCGGGCAGGCTGTGCTGCAGCGCGATCGGCACCAGCGCGCCGACGGGCGCGAACAGCAGCGCGCCGTCGATCGGCGAGGGCGGCGCTTCGTCGGAGCCGCCCGCCCATTGCGCACCGAGCGAGCGCGCGAGCGCCTGAGCCGCCTCGTCGCCCGGCCGCGTGAACGCGAACACGCGCCGGCCTTGCTGCAGCGCGACCTGTGCGACCAGGTGTCCGGCTGCACCGAAGCCGTACAGACCCAAGGTGCGCGCGTTGCCCGCCATGCCCAGCGCGCGCCAGCCGATCAAGCCGGCGCACAGCAGCGGCGCGGCCTGCTCGTCGGTGTAGCGCTCGGGCAAGGCGAAACAGAAGTCTTCCTCGGCGAGCATGAATTCGGCGTAGCCACCGTCGACGCTGAAGCCGGTGAAGCGCGCGCTCGTGCACAGGTTCTCGCGCTGGCTGGTGCACCACGCACATGCGCCGCAACTGGCATGCAACCAGGGCACGCCCACGCGCGCGCCGGGCGCGAAGCGCCGGCAGCCGCGACCCAGCGCTGCCACCGTGCCGACCACCTCGTGGCCCGGCACGCGCGGCAAGCTGGGGCAGGTCAGTTCGCCATCGACGATGTGCAGGTCGGTACGACAGACGCCGCACACCTGCACGCGCAACAGCAACTGGCGCGGGCCGGGCAGCGGCAACGCGCGTTCGACCGCCTGCAGTGCGGGGTCGCCCGCCCGTGTCAGCGCCATCGCGGTGTAGTGGCGCGGCAGGGCGGTCACGTCGACCCGGTGTCGTCCGGCAGGCACTGCGCGATCGCGTGGGCCAGGTCCTGACGTGTGTACGGCTTGGCCAGTACCGGCCACCTCAGCGGGACGCCGCCGCTGCCGCTGCCGGCCACGTGGTGCGAGTAGCCGGACGTCAGCAGCAGCCGCAACGCCGGGTACAGGGTGTCGACCCGCCGGGCCAACTCCTGGCCGTCGATGCCCGCGCCGAGCGTGATGTCGCTGAACAGCAGGTCGAAGCCCGTGCCGCGCCTGGTCGCCGCCAGTTCGGCCAGCGCGGCCTCGGCGCTGTTGCAGGCAGCGACCTCGCAACCCATCGAGCGCAGGAACGCCTGCGCCACGCTGCGCACGTCGTCGTCGTCTTCGACCAGCAGGACGCGCAGACCGCGCGGCAGTTCCGCGCTGCGGCGCGACTGCTCTTCGTTCGCGGCGACAGCGGCATCGGCTGCGGGCAGGTACATCGTCAGCGTGGTGCCGACGCCAGGCGCGCTGACGAGATCGATGTGGCCGTGCGACTGGCTGACGAAGCCGTACACGGTGGACAGCCCGAGGCCGGTGCCTCGGCCAGCCTCCTTGGTCGTGAAGAACGGTTCGAACGCGCGGTCGAGCACCTCGGGCGTCATGCCGCTGCCGCTGTCCTGCACGCTGATCCAGACCCGCTCCGGCGCTGTGTCGACGCCCGCAGCGTCGGCCTCGAGCGGGCCCGGCCCGGTGCGCGGGCCTTCGGCGTCGGGTGGCTTGCCGCTGCCGCAACGCAGCACCAGCGTGCCGCCGCCCGACATGGCGTCGCGCGCGTTGACGGCCACGTTGAGCAGCGCCGATTCGAGTTGCATCGCGTCGGCCATGCACCGAGGGCAAGTGCGCGGCGTCTGCACGGTGACGCGGATGTTCTCGCCCAGGGTGCGGCGCAGCATGTCGGCCATCGAATGCAGCATCGCGATCGGGTCCACCGCGGTCGGCTCGAGTGCCTGGCGGCGCGCGAAGGCCAGCAGCTTGCCGGTCAGTTCGGCGCCGCGCCGGCCGGCGCGCACCGCGGCCGCGGCCAATTGGCGCAGCAATGCGTCGCCTTGCACCGCGGGTTGGTCCTGCAGGAACTGCAGGTTGCCCAGGATCACGGTCAGCAGGTTGTTGAAGTCGTGGGCCACGCCGCCCGTGAGCTGGCCCACCGTCTCCAGCCGCTGGACATGTCGTGTCTGCGCCTCGGCCTGCGCGCGCTGCAGGCTGGTCGACAGCAGGCTGGTCAAGGCCTGCAGGAAGACGACCTCGTCTTCGCCGAACTTGCGCGACTGGTTCGACCAGGCGGCGAGCACGCCGACGACGCGGCCGCGGTCGATGATCGGCACGCCGACGCAACTCTTCGCCCCGGCTTCGAGCAGCCTGGCCGGCACTTCGAAGCGCTGTTCGCGCGGCAGGTTGCTGACCAGCACCGGTGCATGCTGCGCCACCACGTGGCCGACCAGGGTGTCGGGCCGGTTGGCGTAGGCGATGCGGTCGACTTGGTCGGCGTGTACGCCGCTGTAGCTGACCGGACGCAGTTCGAGCCGGCTGGGAGTGAGCATGAACACCGCCACGGCCTGCGTCTCGAGCGCCTCGCGCACCATTGCCGGCATGCGTTTGAGCAGTTCTTCGGGTTCGCGGGTGTCGACCGCCACGCGCCCGAGCCGGACCAGGAATTCGTTGTAATGCGCGCGCAGCATCGCGCGCCTGACCCGCGGGTAGGCACCGATGCCGCGCAGCGAGGCCACCACGTAGTCGACCTCGCCGACGCGCAGCGGGCTGAGCGCGATCTCGACCATCACCTCGCTGCCATCGGCGCGCTTGGCCATCAGCTCGAGGTCGGTGCCCATCGGCCTGGCTTTGGGGGCCTGCGCGTAGCCATGGCGGTAGCCGGCATGGCGTGGGGCCACGTTGTCCGGCACCAGTGCATCGACCGAGAGGCCCTCGAGTGCGTCCGCGCTGTAGCCGAGCACGTTGGCCGCAGCCTGGTTGGCCAGCGCGATGCTGCCGTGTTTGTCGACCAGCAGCACGCCGTCGGGGTAGGCGTCGAAGAGGTCGCTGAAGACCTGCGGGTCGTTGGCGTGGGAGGGCGTGTTCAACCGGCGCTCACGGCGGCAACCAGGATGTAGCCCGCACCGCGCACCGATTTCAGGATCTGCGGCTGCTGCGCGTCGGCTTCGATCTTCTTGCGCAGGCGACCGATCAGCACGTCGACGGCGCGGTCGAACGGTGCGGCCTCGCGGCCGCGTGTGTGTTCGAGCAGGAAGTCGCGCGACAGCACGCGCCCCGGGTTCTGCACGAAGACCGAGAGCAGGTCGAACTCGCCAGCCGTCAGCGCAATCTCATTGCCATCGGGCCCGAGCAGGCGGTGCGCCGCGCAATCGAGCGTGAAGTCGGCGAAGCGGTGGCGGCTGCCGCCGCCATTGCCGGCGTGTGCTGCCGCCACGGTGGCCGGCGCGGCCTCGATGCGTCGCAGCACGGCCTTGACGCGGGCCAGCAACTCGCGCAGGTCGAACGGCTTGGTGATGTAGTCGTCGGCGCCGATCTCCAGTCCGACGACCTTGTCGACCGCATCGCCGCGGCCGCTGATGATGACCAGGCCGAGCGGCGCCGTCGCGTCGGCCTGACGCAACTGGCGCGCGATGGCCAGGCCGTCTTCACCGGGCAGGCCCAGGTCGAGCAGCACCAGCGCCGGCGCATCGCGCTGCATCAGCTCCATCAGCGCACTGCCCTGGTGCAATTCGCTGACACGGTAACCATGGCTGCTCAGGTAAAGCCTGAGCATGGCCGTGATGTCGGGCTCGTCGTCGAGGATGGCGATGTGGGCGAGGGGCACACTCCGAAGTATGCCGCCTCGGGCGCGGCTTCAATGGACCATGAAAACCGGCAGCGTCATGGCCTGTAACACCGTCCGCGTTGCGCCACCGAGCACCCACTCGCGGGCGCGGCCGTGGCTGTAGCAACCCATCACCAGCAGGTCGGCTTGCACGTCGGCAGCGAGCGACAGCAGCAACTCGCCGACCGCGTGGGCCTCAGGCCCTGTCAGCCTGTTGCGATGCAGGGTCGGCGCGATGCCGTGATCGGCCAGATAGCGCTCGATCGGTTGCGGCGTGAGGTTCCTGGGCTCTTCGGCTTCGTCCCACAGCGCCAGATGCACGCGCCTGGCGCGTTGCAGCATTGGCAGCGCGGCGGTGACGGCGCGCGCGGCCTCGGGGCTGGGCTTCCAGGCGATCAGCACCGTCTCGCCCAGCTTGTCGCCGGTTCCGATGAAGGGCATCACCAGGCCAGGCTTGCCGCTGGCCACCAGCACCGATGCGGCGAAGTCCGGCGCTACGCCCGAGTAGGCGTTGGGTGCCGGGTCGTGCTGCCCCAGCAGCATCAGATCGGCGCCCCAGGCTAGCTGCGTGAACGCGTGCACCGGGTCGTCCGAGGTCTCGTGCCAGGTCACCGCCGGCGCGTCGGCGCTAGCGGCGCGCTGCCTGCCGTTTTCGAACGCGGCCTTGATGCGCTCGCGCTGCTCGGTCTCGTAGTTCATCAACAGCGCCGCGCCCGGCACGTCGCCCGTGAAGGCGAACGGGTACTGCAGCACGACCGGCAGCACCGCGTACAGCGCGTCGACGCGTGCGCCGTATACCCGCGCCAGGCGCATCGCCAACGCCATCCGCGCGTTGCCATTCGCCGCGGCGTCCAGGTGCAGCAGGATCGACTTCAGTTCGCTCACGGTGGTACTCCCTTCATCGCCACCCTAGGCCAGCCCGGGCAGCGCGTGTTTGCGCTAGCGCAAGCGCATGCCATGCAGCGGCGCCGCGGCGCCGGCGCGGGCCCGGCCGCGGCGCACACTGTGCGCTGCATGAGCAAGCACCCCGCGCCACCGTTCGACGCCTGGCTCTGGCTGCAGGCCTGGCAGGAGACGTGGGCTGCGGGGCTCGCGCCGGCGCTGGCGCTGCGCTTGCGCGAGCAGCGCCTGGCCGCCCTGCTGGCTTGCGCACGCGCCGATTCGCCGTTCTACCGCGCGCACGCGCGGGGACCGCTGCTGGCCGACTTTGCCGCGGTCGGCAAGGCCGAGTTGATGCAGCACTTCGACGATTGGGCTACCGACCGCCGTATCACGCGTGCCGCGGCGGCGCCCTTCATTGCCGACACGTCCTGCGTCGCCGACGCCTGGCTCGGCGAGTACCTGCTCTGGATCAGTTCCGGCACCAGTGGCGTGCCGGGCTGGTTCGTGCAGGACGCGCGCAGTCTGGCGGCGTACGACGCGATCGATGCGTTGCGGCTGCGCGGGGACGAGCCGCTGCCGACCGGCCTGGGCGCGTGGGACTCCGGTCAACGCTTTGCATTCGTCGGCGCCAGCGGCGGGCACTTCGCCGGCTGGGTCAGTCTGGAGCGACTGCGGCGCCTTGCGCCGGCGGGCCTGCGGCCGCAGATTCACTTGCTGTCGGTGCAACGGCCGCTGCTGCAGATCGCTGCCGAGCTCGGGGCACTGCAGCCCACCGTGCTGATCACCTATCCGAGCTGCGCCGCGGCGCTGGCGCAGTTGCAGCAGGCCGGTGCGCTCGAGCTGGGCCTGCGCGAGGTCTGGCTCGGCGGCGAGCAGTTGTCGCTCGCCCAGCGCGCGCTGGTGCGGGCGGCATTCGGCTGCAAGGTGCACAACAACTACGGTGCCTCGGAGTGCTTTTCGATCGCCCTCGAGTGCGCCGAGGGTTGCCTGCATGTGAACGACGATTGGCTGCTGCTCGAGCCCGTCGATGCAAAGTTGCGGCCGGTGCCCGCTGGTGTGTTGTCGCACAACACGCTGCTGACCAACCTGGCCAACCGCACCCAGCCCCTGATCCGCTACCGGCTCGACGACCGCATCCGCGTGCTGCCGGGCGGCTGCGCCTGCGGCAGCCACTTCACGGCCATCGAGGTCCAGGGCCGTTGCGCCGACACGCTGACGCTGCGCGACGCGCGGCGGCGCGCGGTGACCATCCTGCCGCTGGCGCTGGAGACGGCGATCGAGGAGGCCGCGCGGGTAACGCAGTTCCAGGTCATCGGCCAGCGTGGCGGCGCGCTGGAGTTGCGATTCGAAGCGGTGGTGCCCAACGCCAGGATCGCGTTCGAGCGCTGCCACGCAGCCATCGACGGCCTGCTGGCCGCGCATGGCGTGGTGCCAACGCGCGTCACCTTCAACCGCGCCGCGCCGCTGCACGAGGGCCGCAGCGGCAAGCTGCGGCGCGTCATTTCCGCGCCGGCTCGAGGCTGACGCTCTCGATGCGGCCGCGCCAGTAGGGGTAGGGTCCCCGCGGCAGCAGCCAGGCGACCTCGCCATGCAGCGGGATCAGCACGTTGTCGCGCGCCGCATAGCCCCACAGGCGTACGCGCCACGGTGTCATCTCGACGCGCTCGCCGTCGGCGCGTGCGCGCGCGTCGGCCCGGATCGTCTCGATCAGGCCGTCGGCGCCGAAGCCGAAGACCAGGCTGACGGTCGTCGCGCCGTCGCTCAGGGTGGCACGCGCGGAGTAGTCGTCGATGGCCTGCCATTGCGTGCCCTGGCTGGGCAACAGCGCGGTCGGGTACCACGGCGCTTCGGCCAGGTAGCGCATCAACTCGCCTTGCGCCACGGCGGGCGTGCCGCGCATATCGGCCACCGTCACCAGGCCCATCAGCTTGGCGATCAGGCGGCCCTCGCCGGCGACATAAGCATCGTGCACGCGAACGGTCAGGCCGCGGGCCACGGCGATGCGGGCGTCCCAGTCGAAGCCGGGGCGGCGCGTGGTGACGATCTGGTCGGACGTGAAGTCGCTCCAGCGCGGCTCGGTCTGGCCCAGGTTGAACGTGCCGCGGTGCGTCAGTCGTGCGGCCGCGATCATCAACTGGCCGTCCTTGAGCACGCGCCGGAAGTAGGCTTGCACCGGCGCCGGAAGGTCATCGAGTTCGCGCGCATCGAAGCGCGCGGGCGTGATCGGCTGGCGGCTGGCCGCCAGTTCGCCGCGCAAAGCGTGGGTGTCGGACTGCCAGCGCGAATCAGCCCAGGCCAGCGCCAGTCCGGCCACGATCAACAGCGCCGCAATGACGATGAACATCTGGTTCCAGCCCATCGGGGGTCTGCCCTCGCGTGGCAGCGCACGCGCGGCTGCAGCGCGCGCTGCCGGCGCGACCGGGCGATCCGCGGCGTGCATCCTGGCCGTCATCGCCGCAGAGCCCAGGCCGCGCGCGCAAGCCACAGCGCAGGAACGAGCGCCGCGGTGGCGTGCCCCAGGCCGCGCGGGCGCCACCACACCAGCAGCGCGACCGGCAGCGCCACCAGCCATGGCCGGCGGCGCAGCTGCGACCATGCCAAGGCGCCGCGTTCGACCCAGCCCAGCGCCTGGGCCAGTGGGGCCACGGCAATGCCGAGTTGTTGCCGCTGCGCGGCCGTTTGCCGTACCAACTGCGCACGGCGCATGGCCAGCAACGACAGGCGGCGGTCGGCGTTGCTCACCGGACGACCCTGCGCGCAGTGCGCTCGGGGATGAGCGCTTTGGAGCGGCCATGCGCGGTCACTGGACGATCCTGCGCGCTGTGCGCTCGGGGATGAGCGCTTTGGAGCGGCCATGCGCGCTCATGGCGAATCCGCCGGCTGGCCTAACAGCGCATCGCGGTCGCGGCGCAATTCGGCGATCGTCGTGGCCAGCAGCGGCGGCTTGCTGCGGGCCTTGCGTCGCAAGGTGAGTGCCAGGCCAGCGGCGGCGCCCAGGTACACCAGCACCGCGAGCGACAGCACGAGAATGCGCGGGCCGTCCCAGAACACGAGCACCAGCAGCAGCGTGGCCAGCACGATGCCGAGGCCCAGGAAGAACAACGCGGCCGCTGCGTAGAACAGCAACCCGGTCAGGCGCAGGTATTCTTCTTCGAGTTCGGTACTCGCCAGTTGCAGCCGCGTC
>Ga0315271_10003117_pt1 | contig 10471 bp, 7 predicted proteins | sample C3_top_MG_FD_204664 | JGI IMG/M metagenome (GOLD analysis project Ga0315271, IMG submission 204664) | Sediment microbial communities from Yellowstone Lake, YNP, Wyoming, USA - C3_top | ecosystem: Environmental > Aquatic > Freshwater > Lake > Sediment | place: USA: Wyoming | collected 2017-08-01
ATATGCGTGACGACGAGCAACAGCGACGGGTCGCCGGCCAGCCGGATGTCGATCTCGACGTCGTCGTAGCGCCCGAGGATGCTGTACTTCTTGACCGCGGTCACTTTGCCGTCCACGGGACTGACCACCGGCGAGCCAGGGACGGCGCCCACGTCCAGGCCGGACGTCGACGGAGACTGGTCGCCGCCGTCGCCGGCCATGAGGTAGTACTGGACGCCACCGCCACCGGCGAAGATGTCGGCGAGCTTCTGGCCGAGGTCGCCGCCGCCCAGGCGGTCGCCGACCGGCGTGAACGCCACACTGTCGGTGTTGTCCACGGGGTGGAAGGCCACGGCCGTGGTCACCTGCTGCGCCACGGGGAGAAGCACGTCGACGCCGTCCACGCGAGCGACCACGATCGCCTCATCCGACTGGACGGTGCGGCCGAAGGTCGGCTGCGCGGCTCCCTGCGGAACGCGGGCCGGGGTCTGGCCGGGGATGGCGTACGCGACCCAGACCGCTACGAGGATGAGGGTCACTAGAACGACCAGCGCGACCACACGCCGGCGGCGAATCTGGTTGCGGCGACGGGATCGCTCCCGCCGACGCTGATTGGCCGGGCTTGTGTGCATGTCGTCTGCCAAGCTACAGCGCTCACGCCCGCCTCGCAAGCCGTTGCGCGTCGGCACCGGCACGCGGGCCGGCCAAGATCGGCCGCCGGGAAACCAGCAACGGGGGGCGGCAGGAGCGGCGGTTCCACCAAGGCATCCAACCCCGCCAAGCCCGCAAAGCCGGTACAACCCACCAAGCGCGCCAAGCCGCCGAACCCGGACAAGGCGGTCACGCCGGACAGGACCACGACCGGCTGGCCGTTCTTCCTCCCGCAACGCCGCAAGCGCCCGCTCAGGCGCGTTGTCCGGTGAGGCGACAGAACATACGCCTGCCGCCTCAACTCCTCCCCAGACCTACCGATACCAGAGTCGGAAGGGGTCACCAGGAGGTGGCCCAGTACACGTTCCGACAACCACGCTGGGCTCGGGGGTGAGCCATGAAGACGAGGACAGGGATCATCATCCTGCTGATCGCGATGTTCTGTACCTTGTCGCTGGCCACGCCGGCCCTCGCCTCCACCTCCCTCAACAGCTACGAGAAGCAGTTGCTGTCGCGGATCAACAAGGTGCGCGCGAAGCACGGTCTCTCGCAGGTCCGCCTCAACAGCAAGCTCGTCGCCGCAGCCCGGGCTCACAGCGCGGACATGGCCGCGCGCAAGTACCTCGCCCACGACACCCCGGCCCCGGACTCCGAGGTCTGGTCGCAGCGGATCGTCCGTTGCGGCTACACCAACAAGGGCTACCGCTACTGGAAGGCCGGAGAGAACATCGCCTACGGCTACCTGTGGACGTCGAGCCCGGTCTTGGTGGTCGATGCCTGGATGAAGTCCCGCGCACACCGCGCCGTCATCCTCACCAGAGCGTTTCGCGACATCGGGGTAGGCGCGGTCAAGACGACCGACGGCTATGGCAATCTCGAAGGTACCGTGTGGTTCTTCACGCTCGACCTCGGACGACGGATCGCGCGCTAGAAGCCGGAGGCAGAGAGAGTTGAGCGGAGGGGCGCGCAAGCGCCCCTTTTGCATTGGGGGGCCGGCCGCCGCAGGCCCGCCGGCCCAGCCGTCCGCCGACCGGCCGCCGGAGTAGGATGACGTCGTGGACCACGACGCCGGCATGCCCCCCAAAGCCGCACGCAAGCTGCAGACGTTCTTCACCGGCGGCGGGCACGAGCAGGTCGTGACGATCGCGCACGAGATGGCGCGGCGAGGCCGCGCCACCGAGCTGCCCGCTGAACTGCCGGACGCGCTGCGCGAAGCGCTCCTGGCGGCCGGGATCCAGTCGCTCCACGGCCACCAGGCCGCCGCCCGTGAGCTGCTGGCGGCCGGCGAGAACGTCGTCGTCAGCACCGGGACGGCGAGCGGCAAGAGCCTATGCTACCAGCTCGCCGTCCTCGAGACCTTCGCCGCCGATCCGCAGGCGCGAGCCCTCTTCCTCTTCCCCACCAAGGCCCTCGCCCAGGACCAGGCGCGCAAGCTCAACCGCTTTCGCGTGCCGGGCGTCGTGCCGGCGATCTACGACGGCGACACGCCCCAGGACCAGCGTCCCCTGCTCAGGCGCACCGCCACGATCCTGCTCAGCAACCCAGATATGCTGCACATCGGCATCCTGCCGGGCCACGAACGCTGGGCGGAGTTCCTGCACCAGCTGCGGTACGTCGTGCTCGACGAGGCGCACGTCTACCGCGGCGTCTTCGGCAGCCACGTGGCTCAGGTGGTCCGTCGCCTGCGGCGTCTGTGCCGGCAGTACGGCGCCGACCCGGCCTTCGTGCTCACCTCGGCGACCATCGCCAACCCGCAGGGCTTCGCGGAGCGGCTCGTGGGCGCGCCCTTCTCGGTCGTCGACGAGGACCAGGCGCCGCGTCCCGAGCGGACGGTCGTCCTGTGGAACCCGCCGCTCGAGGATCCCGCCGCCGGCCTACGCCGGAGCGCGCTCGCCGAGGCGAGCTACGTGACGGCCGAGTGCGTGCTGGCGGGCGCCCGCGTGATCACCTTCGCGCCGACGCGCAAGGCGGCGGAGCTCGTCTACGGCAACGTCCGCCGCCGCCTCGAGGACCGCGGCCGGCACGGCGAGGCGGACCGCGTGCAGCCGTATCGCGCCGGCTACACGCCGGAGCAGCGGCGCGACATCGAGCGTCGCCTGTTCGCCCACGAGCTCGACGCCGTCGTGGCGACGCAGGCGCTCGAGCTGGGCATCGACGTCGGCAGCCTGGACGTCTCCCTGGTCACCGGCTTCCCGGGCACCATCACCAGCCTGCGCCAGCGCTGGGGAAGGGCCGGCAGGTCCGGGCACGGCTACGCCGTCCTGGTGGCCGGCCAGGACGCGCTCGACCAGTACTTCATGCGCGAGCCCGACCGCCTCCTGGGGCGCAGCGTCGAGGAGGCGATCATCGACCTGCACAACCCGCACATCAGCGGCCCCCACCTGGAGGCGGCGGCCTACGAACGTCCGCTGACGGCCGCCGACGAGGACTACTTCGGCGAGGAGGGCATGCTGCAGGCGGAGCGGCTCGCGCAAGGCGGACGGCTGCGGCGGCGCAAGGACGGCCTCGTGTGGTCCAGGCCCTACTCCCCCGCCTCCGCCATCGGACTGCGCACGGCGAGCAACGAGCAGTTCGCCATCGTCGAAGCCCGCCAGGGTGAGGTCATCGGCACCGTCGAGCGCGAGCGAGTCTTCCGCTTCTGCCACCCCGGCGCCGTGTACCTGCACCTGGGCAGGAGCTACCTCGTCCAGCACCTCGACCTCGAGACGCGGACCGTCATGATCGACGAGTTCGACGGCAGCTACTACACGCAGGCCAAGACCGACAAGAACGTACTGGTCGCCGGGCAGGCCGGTTCGCGCGAGCTGCCCGGCGCCGTCCTCTTCGCCGGCGACCTCGAGGTGACCGAGCAGGTCATCGCCTACCAGCGGCGCGACATGACCGACGGCCACATCATGGACACGACGACCCTCGACCTGCCCGAGCAGACCTTCACCACGCAGGCGTTCTGGCTCTCGGTGCCGCAGCCGGTGCTCGACCGCGTGCTCACCGGACTCAGCGAGACCGACGAGCCGGCCGCCCCCGGGGCGCTGCACGCGGCGGAGCACGCGCTCATCGCCCTGCTGCCGCTGTACGCGATGTGCGACCGCTGGGACATCGGCGGCCTGAGCACCCCGTGGCACTGGCAGACGGACACGCCGAGCATCTTCGTCTACGACGGCTACCCCGGCGGCATCGGCCTGTCGCGCCGCGGCTACGACTCGTTCGAGGAACTTGCGGCCGCCGCGCGCCTGCTCATCGCCGAGTGCCCGTGCGAGATCGGGTGCCCAAGCTGCGTGCAGAGCCCCAAGTGCGGCAATCTCAACGAGCCGCTCAGCAAGGCCGGCGCGGTCGCGCTGCTCAGCGCCGTCCTCGAGACGGGGTAGCCGTCACCCGGCCGGGCGGTCAGAACGTAGGGACGGTACTGCTCGCTCCTGCGCGGACGAGCGACCTGCGATAGGCTCGGCCCGCGCAGCCTCAGGAGACTCGCCATGCCCGCAGACATCACCATCGAGACGCTCGACCCCGCTGATATCGAGCTGGTCGGTCCACTGTGGAAGCAACTCATGGACCATGTCGCGTCGCTGCCGGACGGCCTCGTCCCCGTGCGCCCGTCCGACGAGTCTTGGGAGCTCGAGCGCCCCGAGATGCTCCGCGAGCTGGCCGGCGAGGCGTTCGTGCTGGTCGCGCGCAAGGACGGGCGCGTCGCCGGCTACGCGTTCGTCTGCGTCGAGGGTCCCGATCCCGTCTGGTACACCGGGGACAAGCACGCTCTGCTCGCGACCCTCTGCGTGGACGAAGCTCGGCGCGGCGATGGGATAGGCAGAGCGCTCATGGACGCGGTCGATGCCGAACTGCAGCGGCGCGGCGTCGAGGACGTGGAGATCGGCGTGGACACGGGCAACCAGGTCGCGGCGCGCCTCTACGAGAGCCGTGGCTACCGGCCCGACTTCCACATCTACTACGGCTCTCCCGGCGGAAAGCCGTGGGCCTGCCTGCGTCGGGAGGCTGAGGACAAGGAGGCCGGGCGCGGCCGCTTCGCGCCGCCCGGCCCCGCGGAGGAAGCATGAGCGAGCCGAGGTACGTCAGCGTGATCGGCGCCAGCCGCGCGTCGGCGGAACTGGCCGCGAAGGCCGAGGAGCTCGGCGAGCTCCTCGCGGCGCGCGGCCTCATCGTCGTCTGCGGTGGCCGCGAAGGTGTGATGGAGGCCGTCGCGCGCGGGGTCAAACGAGGCGGCGGCGTCTCGATCGGCATCCTGCCGGAGGCCGATCGCCTGCGCGCCGCCCCGGACCTCACCTACACCGTCTGCAGCGCCATCGGGCACGCCCGCAATCTCAGCGTGGTCGCGAGCGGCGATGTGGTGATCGCCGTCGGCGGCGCCTGGGGGACCCTGAGCGAGATCGGCCTCGCACGCAGCATCGGACGGCCGGTGGTGCTGCTCGACACCTGGCAGGTGGAGCCGCCGGAGGGCGGCCGGCTCGATGGGGTGCGGCGGGCGGCGACGCCCGCCGAGGCCGTCGAGCTCGCCCTCAGCTCTCCGGACTGAGCGCTGGCCGGGACTGGCGCCGGGCCGGCGCCTCCCCGATCACCTTCGCCTCCCCCACGAGCTGCAGCGCACGCAGCCCGAGGTACAACTCCATCAGGTCATCGATGTCGGTGAGGTCCACGCCGAGCAGCGTCTCGATGCGCCGCATCCGCTTCTGCAGCGTGTTGCGATGGATGAACAGCGCCTCGGCGGTGGGCTGGATGGCGAAGTGCTTGTCCAGCAGCGCGCGCAGCGTGTCCAGCAGGTGGGTGTGCCGCCGGGCGTCGTACTCGAGCAGTGGAGCGATGCTGCGCCGCGCGATGTCCGCCAGCGCGCCACTGCTCTGGCCCTGCAGCAGCCGGAACCGCCCGCTGAGCTCCTCGAAGAGCACCAGCCCGCGGGCGTCGATGCCCCGCTGCGCGGCGGCCAGAGCGTCCAGCGACTCCTGCAGCGCCTTGGGACCGGCGCCGGGGCCACGGTGTGCGCCGGAGACGCCGACGGCGACCTCCAGACGGTACGGCTCGCCGGCGGCGAACGTCTTGACGCCGAGCACGAGGTCCCGGGCGCTGCCGTCCCCGACGGACGGGTAGCCGTCCGGCAGGAGGACGGTCAGGGACGTGGTCCGCGGCCGGCTGAGAAACGCGATGAGGCGGTCGCCGCAGTACGTGTCGACCGCCTCCACCAGCGCATCCTCGAGATCGACCGCACGACGCCCCTTGTGCCGCACGCCGCCGAAGTCGCAGATGGCGATCCGCCACGGCCGATCAAGGTCGACGCCGTGGTCCGCGACCAGCGCGATGAGCTCGTCGGGCGCGCTGCTGCCCTTGAGCAGGTCGCGCAGAAGGCGGCGGCGCAGGCGCCGCGTGGCGACGATCTCATCGCGCCGTTTGAGCAGGTCGAGCGTGATGAGCCGCTGGAGGAACGACAGCGCCGTGTCGACGAACTCCGTGCTCGACGTCCGCTCCGCGGAGGCGGCGATGAGCACCTCCAACTTGCCGTAGAGGATCACCTCGCGACAGAAGTACCGTGACGCGCCCACCTCGACGATGCCGAGCGCGGTCGGGTCTGTGAGATCGGCCCACGCCACCCAGACCTCCTGCGACATGCGGCGAGGGTCCGTCACCCCCGAGGCGGTGATGACGGTGCCGACGCCGTCGAGCAGGAGCATCGGCATGCCGATGAGGGTCGCCACCTTGGCCAGCAGTTCGTCGGCGCCTGCCTCGGCGATCAGGAGATCGAGCAGGTCGTTCTGCAACGCGACGGTGCGCCGCAGGCGATGCAGGTCCGCGGAGGCCAGCACGTTGTAGACGTACGAGAGGACGTTGCGCGTGAGCGCGCCGGGAGGAAGCGTCAGGACCGGCAGCTTGAGCTTCTTCGCGCGCTCCACCACCTCAGGCGGGACTTCGTCCAGGAAGTGCCCCAGGGCAACCACCATCACGGCCGTGTCGATACTCGCCAGGCGGTCGAGGATCCACAGACCCATGCCGGGGTCGTCGTACCAGGTCCGTCCCGTGTTGATGAACACGCTCTCGCTCGTGAGGTATGGGACCGGGTCGTCGGCGTCCGAGAAGTGGACGCCCTTGATTGCGCGGCCGAGGCCGACGTCCCCGGTGATGGCCGTCAGTCCGAGGCCGGAGTGGTACACGAGCTCGCGCACCGTGAGAACCCCGGTCGCGTTGCCTTCCCGATCACTCACGGCTTCCTCCCGTCCAAGTCCCTTATGGTGTGCATCTGCACACCTCCAAGCGAAAGAGTGTGCATAGGGGTGCCATGGTTACATTCCGATTGGGGCTACAGTAGCACTGCAGCAACTGAGAGATAAACCCCCGGCACAAGTCGCCGGCAGCGAGAAGGAGACACCATGAAGTCACAGGATTGGCTCATCGAACACGACCTGAGCCTCACGTTCGACAAGGCCGGCCGCCTCTGGAAGTTCCGCCCGAACCACTCGGCTCACGGTCGCCAGCCGGTCGACGCCGCGATCGTCGACAACACCATCCTGATCACCGTCACCGTGCCGGGCATCGAGTCGGGCGACGTCGACCTCCACGCCAAGGGCGACATACTGGAGATCCGCGGCAAGACCGACCGCACCATGGACCTGGCCTGCGACGTCGCGCTCCCCATGACCTTCGGCCTCGACCAACTCGAGACCGCTTACGCCGACGAGGCGCTGGCCATCAAGGTGCTGCCGCCGACCCAGGCACGCAAGACCACAGCCGAGACCATCCAGGTGGCCGTCTGACGACGACCGTCTAGATACAAGATCCGTCCCCCCGGCGGAACACAGACGCGGGGGCCGGGAGCATCCCCTGACGTTTCTGCTCCCGGCCCCCGCGTCGACGTACGGGGGCACATCACTAGCGATCGTCCACCTCCACAGGCCGCGAGGCCGCTCACCCGTGACCGTATCCTTGCTATAGTAGCCGTCCTTGAAGGGGCTGGTGCGTCGCTCGGGGGCGCGAGTGCCGAACGAGAAAGCAAGACAAGTGGCGATCGAGGCGAAGTACCTCAGGCCTCGCCTTGACCACGTCAGCGTGCGAGCGGACGCACACTCCGCGTTCGCGGCTGCGTTCGACCACCGGCTCACCGTCGTCTGCGCCCCGGCGGGCTACGGCAAGACCACCACGACTGCCGCCGCCCTCGAGCGCTGCGGGCGGGCGGCGGTCTGGTACAAGCTCGACATCCTCGACCACGACCCGATCGCGTTCCTCGCGTCGATGACCCGAGCCGTACGCCGGCTGCATCCAAGGTTCGGCTCGGCGCTGCTGCGCGAGCTCGAGGCCGGACCGGTGGTCGACGTCCCTCCCCAGGTACTCGCCGCCCAGTTCTGCTCGGAATGCGATCGGCTCGTCAGGACGCACGGTCACATCGTCCTCGACGACTACCACGAGACCATGGACGCCGCCGGCATGAACGAAGTACTCGGGTACCTGCTCGAGAACTGTCCCGAGACGATCCACTTCGTCGTCCTCACGCGCTATGAGCCGGCGTTCCGGTTGGAGAAACTCCGGCTCGGCGGCGAGGTCGCGCGCATCCCGCGGGACCTCCTTCTGTTCAATGTGACCCAGGTCGCGGAGGTGCTGGCGCTCAGGTCAGGCAGAAAGCACGAGCAGGAGTTCGTGCGCAGACTGCTCGCGCTCACCGAAGGCTGGCCGGCGAGCGTCGTGCTGGCCGGGATGGCCCTCGAATGGATGGACCCCACCTCGCTGGAAGACGCCCTCGCCGACCCGCGTCTGCGCATGGACGTGTTCTCCTACCTTGCCGAGCAGGTGTTCCAGCGACAGACCGAGGCGGTGCAGGCTTTCCTTCTGGGTACCTGCTGCGTCGATGCTCTTACGGCGGAGCTCGCGGAGCGCCTCACAGGCTCCGGATCCGCCTCCCGGCATCTCCACTTCCTCGCGCGGAACCAGGTATTCACGTTCGACGCAGGGCGCCGGGGGACGTACCGCTATCACAACCTGCTGCGCGACTTCCTGCGCCAGCGCTATGTGCAGGACGAAGGCGAGCAGGCATTCCGGACGCTGCAACTCGAGACCGCATCAGCCCTCGAAGACTACGGCGACGCTGCGAGCGCCATCGAGCTTCTTCTCGGTGCCAACGAGATCGAGCTTGCCCTCGGCGTGATCGCCCGAGGCGGCGAGACGGAACTTGAGCGCCGCCCGTCCGAGCAGCTCAGGATCTGGGTGGGCAGGCTCGCAGCGGCAGTCGAAGCGGGCCAACCGTGGGCGCTGGTCGTCGCCGGAGTCCTCGATACGCGCGAGAGTCGTTTTGATGCCGCGCTCTCGGCACTGCGTCTGGCGGCCGAGACGCTGCGGCGCGAAGGCGATCGCGACGGCCTGTACCAGGTGCTGTCGATCACCGAGTGGGCTGAGTTCTGGTCCGGCGACTGCCCCGCCAGCATCGGCACCTGCTACAGCGCTCTCGACCACGCCGTCACGGACGCCCAGCGGCTCCACACGCTCCTCAGCCTGTTGTCGGCGGCCCTGGACATGCGCCGCTGGGACACCGTCGCGTCAGCGTCCGCCAGGGCCGATGAGCTCCTTCCTCGAGCGAGGCCGGAAGAGGCCGCGCGGGCGCAGGCCCTGCGCGCTCACGCGGCTTTCTACCGGGGAGACATGCGCACCGCCCAGGAGCTCATCCAGGGCTGCCACGACCCACGCCAGACGGCAGCCCAGCGTGCTGCCACGCTGAACACACACGGCATGATCGACATCGCGCTCGGTGACTACGAGGCGGCGGCACAGCACCTCAAGGAGGCGGCGATCACGGCCGAAGGCTTCGGCCACGCACTGGCCTCGTACATGATCGAGGACAACATCGCCCTCCTCGAGTCGTGTCTCGGGCTCCACAGCTTAGCCGTGGCACGAGTGCTCGCGCTTCGGGAGCATGCCGAGGCCCTCGACCCAAGCGCCCTGTGCTATGTCTTGACTCATCAGGGCACGTTGTTGCGACGCTCTGGTGAACATCGTGCAGCGCTCGAGCCATCGAGACAGGCAACGCATGCCATGTCGTCGGAACGCGATCCGTACCTGATCTTCAATGCGAGGGCCAATCTCGCGTTGACTCAGGGCCTGCTCGGAATCGACCAGCAAACGCATATGCGCCGCCTGTCCAGCGACGCCATGACGGCCGGACTGCCTTTCGTCGAACTCAAGGCCGTGATGTTCGCGGGGATTCTCGCGGACATCGAAGGCGCCACAGCGGAGGCAATCGGACTGCTGGAGCAATGCCTGCCCAGACAGCTGGCGCTGGGCCACATCAACTTGATCGCACAGGAGTTGTGTCCCCGACCTGAGCTCGCCAGCCGTGTCCTGCGACGACACCGCAGCAACGGGCTTGGACCGGCGCTCATTGACGCGCTCGGTCATCACTGGCTGTTCCCGCAGACAGCCGTGCTGCTGAAGGACCTCGGGCCCTCCCAGGTGGCAACGTGGATCCAACGACTTGACACCCTTCCACACCCAGCCAAAGCCAGACACGACGGCATGATGGGAGCAAACCCCAGTCCCCGGACAACGCCGGCATCCGGCACCTCCCCCTTGGATCAGCTCACCACAAGGGAACTGGAGGTGCTTGGGCTGATGGCTCAAAGCCGCACCAACGACCAGATCGCCGCCGACCTGTTCATTGCCATATCCACGGTCAAGACGCACGTCAACCACATCTTGAGCAAGATGGGCCAAACCACTCGGATCGGCGCCGTCCTCGAGTATCAGCGCCTCAATCCATCTCCACCCGCAGGCATGACGCGAAATCCACCCTGGGTATGATTCCGTCCGGACTCCCTGTGACTAGCCTCTCCGCACCGCACCACCACAAGCAAAGGGGAGGACC
>Ga0315271_10003118_pt1 | contig 10471 bp, 7 predicted proteins | sample C3_top_MG_FD_204664 | JGI IMG/M metagenome (GOLD analysis project Ga0315271, IMG submission 204664) | Sediment microbial communities from Yellowstone Lake, YNP, Wyoming, USA - C3_top | ecosystem: Environmental > Aquatic > Freshwater > Lake > Sediment | place: USA: Wyoming | collected 2017-08-01
ACCAGCATGTCGGCGCGAGTCAGGTCATAGACGATGATGCCGGGTGCGGCCGTGTCGCTGCCTTCATGCACCAGCCAGAGTTCCTTGCCGTCCGGGCTGGGTACAACGTAGTGAGGCGCGCTAGGTACTGGGTGGGTCTTCACACTCCAGTCCGTCGTGTCGATCACCACCAGGCGGTTGTCCACCCGGTCCACGGCAAAGAAATAGCGCGAATCCAGACTCCAGGCGTTATGCATGGAGGTCACACCCTTGGCTTGGCCGGAGACAGGTAGATCAATGACCTTGGCGATGCTGTCGTCGGCCGTGTTGACGAAGCTGTGGCGCAGCTTGCCGTCATCCAGTCCCCAGTGGTTGAGGCCCACCCACTTGCCGTCCGGGCTCACCACACCATGCTTGGGCCGGTTGCCGGTCTCGATGCGCTTGATCACTTTCTTGCCGGGCAGGTCGATGGCGATCAGCTCCTTCTGGCCCTCACCGGCACAACTGACATAGACCTTCTTCGCGTCCGGAGTGGTGGTGCCGAGGCCGCCGCCCTTGCAGGTCTCCAGGTCGGCCACTACGGCATCGGTTTTCGTATCGACGATGTAGGCGTGGCCGGAACCATGCAGTTGCACGACCACGTCCGGCCAGACCGGGGCGGCGAAGGCGGGAGCGGAAAATCCGGCCGCGAGGGCCAGGGTCAACAGGGTTTTATTCATTAGATGTCTCCTTCATTTTCGTCAGAATGGCGCCGCCGGATCGGCGGCTGCCGCAGTCATGTTGCCACGGCTACAAGGGTCATGGCGGTCTTCCCGCCGCTTCCTTGCTCAACGAAAAACAAGGCCGGCACGGAGGCCGGCCCAGGTTCAGACCAAAGGGAGATCAGGCCTTGTACCGCCGCGACTTGAAGCTCACCGTGGACTTGTATTCGCCACTCGTGACCTTGCGGATGTTGGCCCACGTGCCCTTGTAATAAGGTATGACGTTGCGGTCCACCGCTTCGGTGGTGACGTCGCCCTGAACGCCGTTGTAGTGTCCGAACTGCATGAACACCTGGTTGCGCTTGGCATCGTCTGTGAGGTACGCCATGGCATAGGTCGAACCGTAGTCGTTGTGAATTTCGACGATGTCGCCGTTGGCAATACCCAGTTCCGCGGCATCAGCCGGGTTGATTTCCACCGGCGCCATCGGCCAGCGCGCGCGCATGGCCGGGTTGTACTGGTCGTGGTACATGGTCTGCCAGGCCTCGTTGACGCGGCCGCTGTTGATCCAGAAGCGGTACTTGTCCTTTTCCATCTGCACCGGAGCAAGCAAGCCCTTCCACGGCGAAGCCTTGAAGTGCGCCAGGCCGTCGTCGGTCCCGAATTTCTCCGTGTACAGCACTTCGGTGCCGACCAGCTTGTCTCCCTTCAATTCCTTGATGGGCAGTTGCACGCCGTTGTTGCCAGCTTTACGCAGCAACGCGTAGGTCGCCAGATGGCCGGTATCGTCGCCCTGGCTGTCGATGGGGCCGGCGCCCGGTTGACCGGCGCGGCGGAAGCCGTCGTTGAAGGCATCCTCCTCGGTCTTCCAGTCGAAGCCCGCAAAACGCGCGGCCATCTTGATGTTGCCTTCTTTCTCGTACATGGCCTTGACGGTATTGGCGATGCCCGCGGCGATCAGGCAGTCAGGCTGGGCCGTGCCGGGCGCGTCCATGAATTTCTGCGACAGGCGCAGGCGGCGCTCGCCGTTCATGGAGGTGAGGTTCATCTCGCCCGGGTGGGTGGATGGCAACAAGAGGTGCGCGGCCTCGGCCAGGGTGGTGGGATACAGGTTGATCGCGGTGACGAACAGCGCCCCCTTGTTGGCGACCGCATCGTAGATGACATCCACCATCTCTGCCGTGCTGGCGCCGTGCGCCTTGCGCATCGCGGCCTTGACGATTTCCGCGCGGTGCAGGACGGCATCGCGGAAGTTCTCGGCATTGCAGGTGGACTGGAACGGGTTGGCGCCCCAGGCGGTGTACATCATGCCTTTGCCGGCGATGATTTCCTGGTCGTTGTAGAGCTTCTCGCCAGTGGGATGCGGGGGACGGGTGTAGCCTTCCTGGTGGCCGCCCATGCGCACGCAGCCGGTGCCGCGGCGGCCGCCGACGTTGTAGGTGGCGATGACCAGATCGAGCAGGGAGGACTGGATGGCGTAGTTGTCGTTGCCCCAGATGATGCCCTTCTCGTAGGCGTGCATGGTGCGCTTCATCTTGCCACCGGCCTTGGGTTTGTAGGCCCATTCCGCCGCCTGCTTGAGTTTGGCTACGGACACGCCGGTGATCTGACTGCACTCCGCCAGCGACATTTTGTTTGCCGCGGCAGCTTCGTCAAAGCCCTTGGTGCGCTTGGCGATAAATTCCTTGTCGACCCAGCCTTGCTCGATCACATAAGTGAACAAGCCGTTGAACAGCGCAACGTCGGTGCCCGGCTGAATATCCAGGTGCAGCACGTTTTCCTTCGCCACCGTCTCGCAAATGGAAATCGTGGGCGTGCGGCGCGGATCGACAAAAATGAAGCGCGCGGCTTCGGCTGCTTCACCCTTGAACCACTGCTTCTTCTTGTCCACGGTCGAGCCCTGCAGATTGGGCAGCCAGTGATAGAGGAAGTAGTTGGTCTGGGTTTCGTAGGGATTGTTGCCGATGCTGATGATGCAGTCGGCGACTTCGGCATCCTCGTAGCTGTTGTTCAGCTCCATGATGCCCATCTCGCGGGTCGCATGGCACTCGGAGTTGTAGGAGGGCCGGTTGTGAATGCGCACCAGCGGGGTCTGGATGGCGCTGAACATCAGCTTGCCGGTGCCCCAGGTGTTTTCAAACCCGCCGCCCGCGCCGCCGTGGTCGAAGGTGTCGAAGGCAATCTCGCGCGGTCCCTTGTTGTCGAGGATTTTCTTGGTCACGCCGGCATAAATCGCCAGCGCCTGGTTCCAGTCGGTTTCCAGCCACTGATCGCCGGTAAACAGGCGCGGATTCATGAGGCGCTCGTTGGTCATCGAGCCGGGGGCGTACATGTAGCTGGCCATGCGCAGGCCGCGAATGGAGCCACCGCCCTGGTTCACCACGCATTCCTTGTCGGGCACGATGAGTATCGTGTGTCGCTTGCCGTCTTTGCCCACGATGGTGTTCTGCTGAGTGGTGGAGGCGATGGTGGCAAACGGCGGCAACTGTTTGCGGAAATCCAGGCCCATTGCGTTCTGTTGCGGCGCCTTGCCGCCTTCGGTGTTTTCCGGCCACCTGTAAACATGGTAGCCGCAACCGACGATGCAGAAGTGGCAGGTCATGTTGGTCTTTTCCGCGTTGACCGGGGGCAGTGCAATACGATCATTAGCCATGATTATTCTCCTCCTTACAGTACGTTGGCCTGACGGCCATAGATCAGGCCATCCACAGCAACCGCGTTGACAGTGTCGCTTTTGGCGTCGTAACCCAGCACGATGCGCGGCAGATTGGTCGGCGCCTGGCCGCACACTGTCTGGCCGGATTTTTCCGCGTCGAAGATGCTGAAGTGACAGGGGCATTTGAAGCAGCGATCGTTGGCGTCATAGGCCGTCGGGCAACCCAGATGCGTGCACAGAATGCTGTAGGCGACGATATCGTTGTTCGGTCCCACGCCACCCGGTACCGCTTCACCCATCTTGATAGCCTGGCAGGGACTGGCCGCATCGGGGTAGTTGAACGCGACGGGTACGTTGACCTTCATGCCGCCTGACTTGCCGACGGCCTTGGCGGGATAAGGCAGGGTGGTGGACGTGTTGGGTGCCGCATCGGCCGCGGCGTGCGCCAAGCCGGCCACTGTAGCGCCCGCGCCGGCCGCGAGACCGCCGCTCAATTTGAAGAAATCCCGGCGGGATACGTTTTGGGTCATGTTGATTCTCCTCTGTTATGGATTTCGGGATAAACCCGATTTATAAATCTAGCAGGTTACAAAGCGGTACGCATGATGTCGGCCATGATCCTGATCGCCCTGGCGCTGCCCCATTTTCCGGTCAGATGAATCTGCTTGCTCCGACCTGGCTATGGCTGGTGGCATTCGTCGGCTACGGCGTCCCACTCCCGGCGCGGTCATCGACGCCAAGGGGGTCCACGAGGGCGGCGTACCGGATCGCAAGAAGATCGAAAGCTGGTTTGACCGCCTGGCATGATGTTACACAGGCACACCAGCCATCGCCCTCTGCCGACAGTCCGGGCACATCTCCATCAGGCGGGCCTGTTTTCCCTGAAACATGGGGTGATCGGCCATTATGACCCGGCTTCGTTCGATCATGGCTTGGGTAGCAAAGGGCTTGCCGCAACCGGCGCAGGCAAACATCTGCGCCTCGGCCACCACACGCGGAGTCTGGCGTGCTGTTTTGGAACTCAGCAAGCGCGGCGCGAGACTGATCGCCTTTTCGGGACAGGCATTGGCGCACATTCCGCATTGCAGGCAGCGCTCTTCCGTGAAAGCCAATTGCGTGTTGGTGCCGGGCAGGCTCAGCGCCTCGGCGGGGCAGATGCGCACACAGGCCGCGCACAGGGTGCACTTGGCCGGGTCGATGCGGACTTCTCCAAATGGGCCAGCGGGCAGTGCGATGCTGACGGGGAGCGTCCCGGCACCTGCGATCAGCGCGTCGATGGCGGCGAATAGCAGGGTGCGCTTGTCGTCGGTGACAGGCAGATCGGCGCGAGGATACGCGGGAAGATCCGTTGTCGGGATGTGTTCCCCGGCCCAAGCGATGTGTTGACGGAGCCCCAGGCCTGAAAGCATGGCCTGGGCGAGGGTGATCTGGGCTTGCAGGGCCGAGCGAGTTTCATCCGGCATTTTGTCCGAGGCGATGGCAACCTGGCCAAAGCCCAAGGCCAAGGCCGCCAGCCAGAACTCCAGGCCGAGGCTGGCGGGTTCTGTCACCGGATAGGGGAGCCAGCCATGAGGCGGTTCACCTTCTACTGTCTCGCCGACGATCCACAGTCCAGTCGGTTCGCTTCCCGTCGCTCGCCAGGCGGCCAGCATGACCTTGAGGCGGACCAGGCTGAAGCCTGGTTTGGGGTGGGCGTAACGCACCGCCCCTGACGGGCACACCAGGGCGCAGCTACCGCAACCCTGACACAAATTGGGTTCGATGCGTATCGATTCCTTGCCCGAGGTGATGGCCCCTGTCGCACAGACCGGCAGGCAGGCGGAGCATCCTTGCACCGACTGCCTGCGAAGGGCGCACATATCGGGATCGAACTGGAAATAGCGGGGTTTTTCATAACCCGATCGCACTCGACCGACAATTTCCAGCAGGGTGCGTTTCAGTGCCGGGAAATCATCCTGCGGCAGTTGATAGTAGCCCAGAGGCGGTACGGCCGTTTGGACGCTGGGTGTGGCCGAGAAATCCAGCACCCAGTCGAAATGGCCGTCTTCATTGAAAGATAGCGGTACCAGACTCAATGGCTGCTGGGCGGTGGACATACGGGCGGTGAAGGCGCCCATCCAGCCGGAAAGATCAGCGAGACGTCCCGGCAGCGCTCTCAAGCCCCGGGGCAAACTGCTGATATCGGGCAGGTCGGTACACAGCAAGGCTGGGCGCAAACCCGTCACCTGTAGCGCCTCCAGACATTTGAGTAGGATTTCAGAGGGGCCGATGATTAATACGCAATCCCCCGGCATGTAAGGCACCGTTTCAGGCACGGGAGGGATCAGAGTCTTGGCGGCCTCACGGGCGGCATTCGAGGCAGAATCGGACAAGGATGGGTCAGATATTTCCATCGGCCCCCGCATGCGCGATGTCCTCCCTCTTGAGATTGAGATCGCTGGCTTTCTTGCCAAGTTTGAGCGAGGTTGCCAACTCCTCATGGGTCTGCTCCAGACTGGCTTTGAGCAGTGCCGCAAGGGCGGTAAATAATGGTTCGTGCGATTGCTGGATGATTGCATCGGCCCAGCGTGGCGCCCAGGCTGCCAGGTGCTGGTTCAGGAATGCCTCCTGCTGCGCAGCGCGGGTTTGGGCGATATCCTCGCTGCCCGCCACCCAGGCTTCGGACTCGCGCAATGCCAGCAATGCCAGAAACTTGAGTTCCACGCCGATGTGATCCTGCGGTCCCGCCTCCGGGTCAATGTCGGCAAAGCCCGCCTGAGCATAGATATTGATGACCGCCGCCGTGCTTTCACCAATCAGGCGGTTCTCGCGCCAGACGGACTCAAACGGCGGCGGCGGCCCATAGCCCTCCTGAATGCCGGACATGAGACGGGTGTACTCGGCGCCGAGACTGTCCAACGAATTCTTTCCGGACAGGGTTTGCGCGACATCCCGCAGCGTGCGCAGGGCGGCGCCCAGCGCGTCAGCCTGCGCATCCACCGCAGGTAACGCCATGCCCGCCAGGCTGGCGATCTCATCCGAGCCGGGCGGTTTCATGAACCACTCTGCCAACCACCAATAAAAACGGCTTCGGTCTTCCGCCGAAGCCTTGAAGTCACTCTGGGTCATATTTGATCTTACGTAAACGGGTAGGGTGCAACCGCAAATGAAAGCCACGTTGGGTTGTAAAGCGAAGCCAAGAATAACCACAACGCTCCGGGCTGAAGCATTTAATTGCCCGACACCCCGTCAGTTGGGGATATCGGACACGCATTTCCTACTTCGGATTGTAGTAGACCGTCGACACGCTCCCGCCCGAGTGACAGCCGATGCAGAACTGCCGTCGTACCGCTCTCACCTTGATGTCGCCCACCATCCGGGGAAGCTTGGCTTTGCGCAGATAGAGAAAGTCGTCGGGATAGGATTCGGTAGAGTGGCATCCGCCGCACTTGATGTCGAGCACGGGTTCTTCATTCATGCCCAGCACGGAGGCATGCACCCTATGGAAGCGGCCCTTTTCGGGATCGAGGGAATATTCCTTGCCCACATCGATTTTGCCTTCACGGATGGCTGCGGCAGTTTTGCGCAGGTTAAACGACGTGTCCTGGCTTGCTTGGGTTGTGCTAGCACTGGTGGACTGCGCGGTTTTACCCGGAGTCTTCGTCTTGTCTGCCGCCCAAGTCCCACTGGAGAGAACAGCGAGCGAGCCGACGAGGCTGATGAGAAGCAGCTTTTTGGCTGCGCCGAAACTCACTAGGTTCGTTTTCATCTCAGTAATCTCCACCGTTGAGGACGTAATAGACCTGGGGCTGGGTGCCGAACTCCTTCTTGAGCTGCGTGGCATGTTTTTTGGCGATATAGGCCGAGACCGTGCTAGTGGGATCGTCGATGTCACCGAAAATGCGGGCATTCACCGGGCACACTAGGTCACAGGTCGGAGTATATTCCGGCAGCTTGCCGATCTGGTCGACCTTGCCGGCGGAAACCGCCTTTTCCAGCTTGTGCCAGCAGAAGGTGCATTTCTCCACGGTCTTGGCCTTCTTGCGATGGAGCGGGGAGAGGTTCGCCATCTGCTCGTAAGGCGTTTTCTCGGCGCCGGGGTAGAGCTGCTCCAGTTTGGCGCCGTTCAACTGGGGTACGCCGTAAGGGCAGGTCAGATCGCAGTAGCCACAGCCAATGCACTTCTCGTAATCCACCAGCACCACACCAAACTCATTCTTGCTGATGGCGTGCACGCCAATGTGGTCGCAGACCGCCTTGCACGAAGGATGTTCGCAGTGCATGCAGTTCATGGTGACGAAGTTGCGGGCCACATTGGGATAGTTGCCGGTTTCGTATTCCATCATCACGTTCCAGGGCGCTTCCGGCGTGAAGTGGTTTTCCACCGCGCAGGCGGCCACGCAGGAGCGGCAGCCGAAGCAGCGTTCAGTGTCGATGACGCGAACAAATTTTGCCATGGTGTCTTCTCCTTAGGCCTTGTAGAGCTTGACTTTGGTGTCGTTGAAGGAATTCATGCCGGCGATGCGGTCCGGATGCAGCTCCAACACATTGTTGATCCAGGTTCCTTTCTTGGCATAGTCGGGGAAGCCCAGACTCCACTGGCCATAGTGATAGGACACGGCGATGGTGTCGGGGCGGATGCCCTGGGTCAGCTTGACCTTGCCTTTCGCCTTGCCCACGCGGCTTTCCACCACCACCATGTCGCCGTCCTTGATACCCAACTCCTTGCCGGTGGCGGCATTGACGGCGATAGTGTTCTCCGCTGCGTCGGCGCCGAGGGCGAAATTGAGGATGGGGTTCTGCGCGGTGTTGCCAGCCTGGTTGCGATACATGCGCTTGTGGGTGATCAGGTAGAGCGGGAAGTCCTTGGCCTCGCGGTGGGGCGTCGGGAAGGCGTGCTCCTTGATCGGGATGGGCGAGTAGGCCACCTTGAACTGATCCAGATTGATGTTGCTGATCTTGTTGTCTTCCACCGTCTTTTTCACTTTGGCGAAACTGTCTACCAACTGGTCGGCGTAGAGCTTCATACGTGGCTTGCCTGGGCCCTTGCACTCCGCCTCGACGCTATGGAGATAGCGGTCGTGGGTCGATACCATTTTGCCGACGAAGGCGTTCTCCAGTGCGTAGGCAAAGGGTTTCTTGGTCTTGTCGGTCCAGATGACTTCGACCATTTCCTTGGCGGTGTAGTCACGGCCTTTCTGGAACGTGGTCTCCTTCAGGCCCCATTGCTTGTTCAGGTTGTCCACATAGGCGTCCCGAATCCCCAGGCGCTTGTTCAGTTCCCACAGGATGGTCATGGCGTCATAAGGGAGGTTGTAGACGTTGGCGACCGGCTGGCGGATCGCCGTGTGCTTGGTGCCGGGCGTGGAACGGGTGGGCGAGAAATGCCAAGCCTCCAGATAGGTCAGGTCCGGCAGCACGATGTCGGCGAACTGGCAGGTCTCGGTGTTGACGATGTCGATCGCCACGTTGAAGGTCTTCTTCAGGCCGTCCTGCTGCTTGATGGCATCGGACGTGGAGAAGGGCCGGTTGGTGCCGAAGAATATCTGCATTTCCGGCTGGTAGCCCAGACCATAGGCCTTGGGATCGTTCACCGTGTATTGCACCTGCTGGCAGCACTCATGGGTGGCGTGCGGGTAATACACGCTCTTGGCCAGGTCCGCACGTTTGGGCGGGTACTCGCACTTGGACGGTTCGAGGTATTCCGGATGGCCCATGGCGTGTTCGAGCAACAGCCCGCCCACCGCGTCGGGACTGCCGATCAGCATGTTGAGAATGAGGTTGGCGCGGTTGTTCTGCACCCCGAACTCCTTGGCCGAGAGACCGCGGAAGGTGTAGGACGCGACTGGACGGTAGCGGATGGGATGGCCATCCAGGACCATTGTGGAGCCGATTTTGGCGGCGGTGGCGATCTCCCTCGCAAGGCTCTTGGTGCGAGCAGCGGGCACGCCGGAGACTTCCTCGGCATATTCCGGGGTAATGTCCTTCATGCTGTCGATCAGCACCTGCAAGGCGGTGCGATAGGTCTTGCCGTTCACGTCGAAGCTGCCCGTGAGGGCGGCTTTGGCGGTGGCATCGTCATAGACCTTGACGGCCTTGCTGGTCTCGTCCCAGACCTGCGGTTTGCCATCGACCTTGAGCAACCGGCCGTCCTCGCCGACCAGTTGGGTGGCGTTGGTGTACGTGGACAGGAACTCGGTGTCGATGGTGTTGTTGTCGATCAGTTGCTTGCACAGCGCCAGAATGAACACTGCGTCCTTGCCGGGGCGCATGGGAATCCACTCGTCGGCCTTGGCGGCGGCGTGGGAGAAGCGCGGCTCGATGACGATCATCTTCATGCCGCGTTCCTTGCCGTCCATGATGGCGTGATCGAGCCAGCGCGACCACTGCTCGCCCTCGAAGGGGTTGCTGCCGAAGTTGAGGTACAGGTTGGTGTATTCCAGGTCCGGCAGGTGGCCGTGCCCGCCCCAGGTATTTTCATCCGCCACGTGGCGAGCCGCCTCGCAGGTCGTGGTACGGTGTACCAGGTTGGGCGTGCCAAAAGCGGCGCAGAAGGCCTTGGGGAACTGATCGCCGATGGTGTATTTGCCGTGGCCGTGGTGCCAGATGAGCTTGCTGGGATTGTCCGCCTTGATCTTGGTGAGCTTGTCGGTAAGGGTCTGGAAGGCCTCGTCCCAGGAAATTTCCATCCACTTCGGGTCTTCGTGCATGCCCTTCACGGGGTTAGTACGCTTCATCGGCTTCTTCAGCCGGTAGGGGTTGTAAGTGTTGAACAGGCCCGAAGCCCCTTTCGGGCAGATGCCCCAGTTGTAGTAGGCGGCGCGGGCCTTGTCCGGATAGATGGCGCGGATCACGCCGCCTTCCATCTGCGCTTCGATGCCGCAGAAGTTCACGCAATGCACACACGTGGACTTGATCTTGGTGGCCCCGCCCGCGATTGTCGCGGCGGCGGCCGCTTCCGCCTTGCCGGCGGCGCGGGCGATGGTAGGCAGGCTGAAGCTGACGCCGGTGGCGCCGGCGACCGCTCCCATCCCCTTAATGAAACCTCTACGTGTAACTTTCATCTGTCGGTCTCCTCTTTGAATTTACAACGACACTCGATTCATCATGTATGAATGTACTAATTGCCAGAATAGATATTAGTAAAGACAGGAAA
>Ga0315271_10003121_pt1 | contig 10461 bp, 11 predicted proteins | sample C3_top_MG_FD_204664 | JGI IMG/M metagenome (GOLD analysis project Ga0315271, IMG submission 204664) | Sediment microbial communities from Yellowstone Lake, YNP, Wyoming, USA - C3_top | ecosystem: Environmental > Aquatic > Freshwater > Lake > Sediment | place: USA: Wyoming | collected 2017-08-01
AATGCCCAGGATTTTGCATCCCTTCCGTGCGTCTTCAATCCGTGGATGCAATGAGGTGATTTCCGCATGAACGACCCTCTCCTCTGGTATTTCGCCGACCCCATGTGCTCTTGGTGCTGGGGATTTACGCCAGTAATCGAAGCGGTACGCGACGCCTACCACGAGCGCCTGAAAATCGCGCTGGTACTGGGCGGATTGCGGCCAGGCGCCACCGAACCGATGACCCCAGGCGCGCGCGATGAAATCCTGCATCACTGGCATCAGGTGCATGAACGCACTGGCCAGCCCTTCAGCTTTGAACACGCACTGCCCGATGGTTTTATCTACGATACCGAACCCGCCAGCCGCGCGGTGGTGACGGCAGGCGGACTCGATCCGGCGCAAATCTTCGCCATGTTCAAGGCGATTCAAGCCGCGTTTTATGCCGTCGGTCGCGACGTCACCCAGCCTGCCGTGCTGGCCGAACTTGCAGCGGGGCTGGGCATCGACGCTGCCACGTTTTTGCAAGCGTTCGACAGCGACGCCGCCCGTGCCAAAACCCAGGCGCATTTTGCGCAGGCGCGCAAAGCGGGCGCACGCGGCTTTCCCACCCTGATCCTGCAACGCGGCGAACAGATTGATCACATCGCCGATGGCTGCCAGCCGCTGGATGCCGTGCGCACCGAACTGGATCGCCTGCTCTTGTGCCCAGGCTGACAGGCCGTCGGGTATCTTGTGCCCAGGCTGACAAGCCGTCGGGTGCGCGGCGTAAAATGCCGCCAGATTTTGCTGCCCTGTTTTTCCACCCTTGGAGTCCACCATGTCACGCATCAGCCCCACCTCAAAAATCGCAGGCTTCCTCCTCACCCTGATGCTCGGTGTCAGTGGCTGCGGCGCCAGCGAACCCGGCAAGCAAACCGTTTCCACCGCACCCGCTGCCGGGCAAGCAGCCAACCCGCGCGTGCTGATCGAAACCAGCAAGGGCAATATCACGGTGGAAGTATTCCCCGGCAACGCGCCCAAATCGGCAGCGAACTTTCTCGGCTATGTCAAAAGCGGGTATTACGACGGTCTGGCGTTTCATCGCGTCATCCCCGGCTTCATGATCCAGACCGGCGGGATGACGCCGGACATGGCCGAAAAACCCAAGGGCGCACCGATCCAGAACGAAGCCGACAACGGCCTGAAAAATCTGCGCGGCACCCTGGCGATGGCGCGCACCGGCGAGCCGCACTCGGCCAGCTCGCAGTTCTTCATCAACGTCGCTGACAATGCCTTTCTCAATCATCGCGGCAAGAGCTTTGAAGGCTGGGGCTACGCGGTGTTCGGTCAGGTGATCGACGGCATGAACGTAGTGGACGCCATCGTCGCGGCGCCGCGCGGCACTCGCGGCCCGAATGGCGATGTGCCCATTGATCCCATCGTGATGAAGCGTGTCACCCTGCTGCCCCAGGCGGCGCAAGCTGACATGAAACCCGCCACCGCTCAGCCCGCGCCAGTCGAAGGCCAAAAGCAGTAAGCGCGACTCTGACTCCCGCCGCCAAACTGCTGCTGCTCGGCCTGGCCGCACCCCTGGCGATGGGGCTGGGTCTCGCCGCCGGTACGCTGCCCGACGACTCCGCGCTAGCCAAGCAAATCCTTACCGAACTACGCGGTCCGCGCGTCGCCGCCGCCTTCGCCTGCGGCGGCCTGCTGGCGCTGGCGGGCGCGCTGATGCAAACCCTGTTCCGCAACCCGTTGGCCGAACCCTATCTGCTCGGCGTCTCCGGCGGCGCCGGCTTCGCCGCCCTGCTCGGCATGGCGGCGGGACTGGCGTGGCCGTGGGTGTCGGTGCTGGCGTTTGCCGGCAGTCTGCTGGCGCTGGCGCTTGCCGCTGCCCTCGGCGGGCGGTTATTGGCGCGTGACCACACCCCGCTGCTGCTCGCCGGAGTGATGCTGGCAGCGGGCTTCGGCGCGCTGATCGCGCTGGTATTGAGCGTCACCCCCGCCGAGCGTCTGCCCGGCATGCTGTTCTTCCTGATGGGCGACCTGGCGTGGACCAGCCAACCCGCGCTGCTGTGGGTCGCGCTGCTGCTGGCGGCGGCCGCCGCGCTCGGCTTGTCCCGTCGGCTCGACGTGCTGCAACTGTCACCGCTCAAGGCTGCATCACTCGGTGTGGCCGTCGCCCCCACCCGCTGGATGCTGTTCACCCTGGCCGGTTTCTGCACCGCGCTGGTGGTCGCCCAGGCCGGCAGCATCGGCTTCGTCGGCCTGATGGTGCCGCACGCCCTGCGCCGCATCGGCCTCACCCGCCACCGCCTTTTATTACCCGCCGCCGCGCTGGCGGGTGGCAGTCTGCTGGTGCTGGCTGACGCGCTGGCGCGCACCGCGATCGCGCCACGCGAATTGCCGGTAGGGGTGTTGACTGCGCTGTTGGGTGTACCGCTGATGTTGTGGTTGTTGCGTAAACCATGAGCCTCGTCGTCCATCAGCTCAGCCTGCAAGCGGGCGTACGCACGCTAATCAATTCGCTTGACCTCACGCTCGAATCCGGCGAGGCGCTCGGCATCCTCGGCGCCAACGGCGCGGGCAAATCGACGCTGCTGGCGGTGCTGGCCGGCTTGGCAGCTCCAGCGCAAGGCCGCGTCACCCTCGACGGCAACGCGCTCGACACGCTGCCGCCGCTCACCCGCGCGCAGCACATCGGGCTGCTGCCGCAGGGCGACGAGGGCGGATTTTTCGGCAGCGTGGCCGATTTCGTTGCGCTGGGGCGTTATCCATTTAGCGAGCCCGCCCACAACCTGCCGGCGCATCTCGCCGCCTGGGAACTCGCCGAACTCGCCCAGCGTCCGCTCGACACGCTGTCCGGCGGCGAACGCCAGCGCGCACGGCTGGCGCAACTGGCGATGCAGGCGCCGCGCATCGCGTTGCTGGACGAACCCTTGACCCATCTCGATCCTGCGCATCAGGCGCGGCTGCTGGGCTGGGCGCGCAGCGAAGCCGACGCCGGCCGCACGGCGGTGTTGACGCTGCACGATCCCAACTGGGCGGCCAGCCATTGCGACCGCCTGCTGTTTCTGCACGGCGACGGGCGCTGGCAATTGGGCGCGCCTGCCGAGCTGCTCACCCCGGCGGCGCTCGAAGCGCTGTATGGCGCAGGCACGGCGACGCTGTGGCGGCGGGAGGGCGGCGCCCAGTCTGTATAATCGCGCTTTAGCCCGCACTTCTCCGCCCTCGCGCACCTCATGATTCGTCGCATCATCAACAAAGTATTTGGCCGCAAAAAATCCCACGCCGCTCAATCTGGCGCGCAGATTCTGCCGCTGGCCAAGCACGGCATCCGCCGCGACCAGCTCGACGACTGCGCGCTTAAAACCTGCGAAACGCTGATGCAGGCTGGGTTCAAGGGCTACGTCGTCGGTGGCGCGGTACGCGATCTGCTGCTGGGCTTGACGCCGAAAGACTTCGACGTGGCGACCGATGCCACCCCGGAACAGGTGCGGCGGCTGTTCCGCCGTTCGCGCATCATCGGGCGGCGTTTCCAGATCGTGCATGTGATGTGCGGGCGCGTCACCATCGAAGTCACCACCTTCCGCTCCAACGGCCAGAAGGAAACCGAAGAAGAAGACGAGCGTCCGACCGACGAGCACGGCCGTCTGCTCACCGACAACGTATTCGGCAACATGGCGGACGATGCCGCGCGCCGCGACTTCACCATCAACGCGCTGTATTACGACCCCGCGCGCGAGGAAGTGCACGACTATTTCGGTGGTGTGGCGGACTGCAAGAAGCGCGTGCTGCGCATGATCGGCGACCCCGATACCCGATATCGAGAGGATCCGGTGCGCATGCTGCGCGCCGCGCGCTTTGCCGCCAAGCTCGACTTCCATATCGACCCCGACACCCGCAGGCCAGTTGCCGCACTGGCGCCGCTGTTAGCCAACATTCCACGCGCACGCATTTTCGACGAGGCGTTAAAGCTGCTGCTGTCCGGCCACGCGCTGCGCGGCGTCCACCAGTTGCGCGCCGAGGGCCTGCACCACGGCATGCTGCCGCTGCTCGACACCATACTGGACGACCCCGGCGGCGAGCGCTTCATCACTGCCGCGCTGAAAGCCACCGACGCGCGTGTCCGCCAGGACAAACCGGCCTCGCCCGCTTACCTGTTCGGCGCGCTGTTGTGGCCGCAAGTGGTGCAACGCTGGAAAGCGCTGGAAGCCGCCGGTGAAAAGCCGCAGCCTGCGCTGTTTCTGGCGATGGATGAAGTGCTCGATGCGCAGCGCGGCCAGCTCGCCATTCCGCGCCGCTACGATGGCATGATGAAAGAAGTCTGGGCGCTGCAAACCCGCTTCGAGCAGCGCGGCGGGCAGCGTCCGTATCGCCTGCTGGAGCATCCGCGCTTTCGGGCTGCGTATGACTTTTTGCTGCTGCGCGCCGAATCCGGCGAAGTGGCGGTTGAACTCGGCGAGTGGTGGACGCGCTTTCAGGAAGTCGATGATGACGCACGCGAGGCGATGCTGATCGCCGACCACTCGCCCAAACCGCGTCGCCGCCGCAAGCGCAAGAGCCCAGGTGAGGCCGCCAGCGAGACGTCTCCCGAATGAAAGTCGTCGCCACCATCGGCCTCGGCGCCAATCTCGATGATCCCGCCGCACAAGTGGAATACGCGCTGGCCGAACTTAACCGCTTGCCCGGCATCCGGCTGCTTGCGCGCTCCAACCTCTACGCCTCGGCGCCGGTCGGTTACGTCGATCAACCCGATTTCATCAACGCCGTGGCGCGGGTGGAAACCACGCTCGCGCCGCGCGCCCTGCTCGCCGTTCTGCTCGACATCGAACATCGCCACGGCCGCGAGCGCAGCTTTCGCAACGCCCCGCGCACGCTCGACCTCGACCTCTTGCTGTACGGCAACGCGCACTTTCACGAAGACGGGCTGACGCTGCCGCATCCGCGCATGACCGCGCGCGCGTTCGTGTTGCTGCCGCTGCTGGAGATCGCGCCCGATGCGGTGATTCCCGGTCGCGGTCGCGCCGCCGACTGGCTCGCCGCTTGCGCCGACCAACAGGTCACGGTGCTGCCGCCGCCCGCCGCCGTCGTCAACGCATGAACCTCGCCCGCTACCAATACGTCGTGGTCGAAGGCCCGATCGGCGTCGGCAAAACCAGCCTGGTGAAGAAGCTCGCCGAACGCCTGAACGCCGACACCCTGCTGGAAAACGCGACCGACAATCCCTTCCTGCCGCGCTTCTATCAGGAACCCAAACGCTACGCGCTGCCGACGCAACTGCATTTTTTGTTCGAGCGTTCGCGCCAGTTGCGCGAGCTGGCGCAGGCCGATCTGTTCCGCAGCGGCACAGTGTCGGATTTCCTGATCGACAAGGACATGCTGTTCGCCCGCCTCAATCTGGACGACGACGAATTCGAGCTGTATCAAAAGGTCTACGCTGATCTCGCGCCGCACGCACCGACGCCCGATCTGGTGATTTATCTGCAAGCGCCGATCGACAGCCTGCAGGCGCGCGTCAAACAGCGCGGCGTGGAATTCGAGCGCGGCATGGCCGCCGATTACCTGCGTCGCCTGGCGGAAAGCTACAGCGATTTTTTCCATCGCTACGATGCCTCGCCACTGTTGATCGTCAACAGTGAAAACCTCAATTTCGCACAGCGCGACGCCGACTTCGACCTGCTGCTCGAACGCATGAACAAGATGCGCGGCCCGCGCGAGTTTTTCAGCCGGGCGGCCTGAACATGGCGATCACGTTATCCACGCTTAAAACGATGCGCGAACGCGGCGAAAAAATCGCCGTGCTCACCTGCTACGACGCCAGCTTCGCGCGCGTGCTCGACGCCGCCGGGGTGGACGTGCTGCTGGTCGGCGATTCGCTCGGCATGGTGGTGCAGGGTCACGCCTCGACGCTGCCGGTGAAGCTCGCCGAGATGAACTACCACACGCGCTGCGTCGCCGCCGGTTGCGAGCGCGCCTTCATCGTCGCCGACCTGCCGTTCGGCAGCTACCAGCCCTCGCCGGAGCGGGCGTTTGCCGCTGCCGCACGGCTGATGGCGGCGGGCGCGCACATGGTCAAGCTGGAAGGCGGCGCGGTGATGGTCGAGACGGTGGCTTTTCTCACCGCGCGCGGCATTCCGGTATGCGCGCACCTGGGTCTGCTGCCGCAGTCGGTCAACCAGCTCGGCGGCTACAAGGTGCAGGGACGCGAGGACGCCGCAGCCGCGCAATTGATCGCCGACGCGCGCGCGCTGGAAGCCGCCGGAGCCGGATTGATTGTGCTGGAAATGGTGCCCGCCACGCTGGCCATGGCGGTGACCGGCGCGCTGACCATTCCCACCATCGGCATCGGCGCCGGGGCGGAGTGTTCCGGCCAGGTGCTGGTGTTGTACGACATGCTGGGGCTCATCCCGCGCGCGCCGAAATTCTCGAAGAACTTTCTGGCCGGAGCCGACGGCATTGAAGCGGCAGGTCGCGCCTATGTCGCCGCAGTCAAAAATGGCAGCTTCCCCGCTGCCGAACACCTATTCTGATGCAGCTTCTCCACACCGCCGCCGAACTGCGCGCCGCGCTCGCCGGCGAGACCCGTACTGCCTTTGTCCCGACCATGGGCAACCTGCACGCCGGGCACGTATCCCTCATCGAACTGGCGAAGCAACATGGCCAGCCGGTGGTGGCGAGCATTTTCGTCAATCCCTTGCAGTTTGGTCCGGGCGAGGATTTCGAGCGCTACCCGCGCACGCTCGCCGCCGACTGCGACAAGCTGGCGGCGGCGGGCTGCGACATCGTGTTTGCACCGGAGGCAGCCGAGCTGTATCCGGTGCCGCAGACCTTTACCGTGCAGCCGCCTGACAGCCTGGCGAATGATTTATGCGGCGCGTTTCGCCCCGGCCATTTCAGCGGCGTCACCACCGTAGTACTGAAACTGTTCAACCTGGTGCAGCCGCGCGTCGCCCTATTCGGCAAAAAGGATTTCCAGCAGTTGTTCGTCATCCGCGAGTTGGTACGGCAATTCAACCTGCCAGCCGAAATCGTTGCGGGCGACACCCTGCGCGAAGCCGACGGACTGGCGATCAGTTCGCGCAACGGTTATCTCAACGCGTCCGAACGCATCCAGGCCGCACAACTGCACCAGGCTTTGGCCGACATGGTCGCTGCCGCCCAGGCGGGCGAACGCGATTTCGAAGCCTTGTGCGCCAAGGCTCGCCGCCATCTCAGCATGGCGGGCTGGCGCGTGGACTATGTCGCGCTGCGCGATGCTGCGAGCTTGCAGGCGCCCGGATCCGGCAGCACGCGGCTGGTGGCGCTGGGCGCGGCCTGGCTGGGCAAAACCCGGCTGATCGACAATATCGATTTCGTCCGCCCGGCCCGCGCCTGATCGCTGTGCGCCAATACACACGCTTATTCCTGGTCCTCCTGTTTCTCGCCGTACTGCTGGCGGCATTCGAACTATCCGGCTTGCGCGGCCATTTCAGCCTGGCTTACCTGCATCAAATACTGAGCGACAATCCGCTCAGCGGACTGCTCGTTTTTATCCTGGTTTTCGCCCTGGGCAACCTGGTGCAGATCCCCGGATGGATTTTTCTGGCGGCAGCCGTACTCGCCCTGGGGCGAACTTGGGGCGGGTTGGCCACTTACATCGCAGCCGTCCTCTCGTGCAGCGTCACTTTCTTTGCCATCCGGGGGGTGGGCGGCAGCGCGCTGCGCAAGCTGAATGGCAAGTTCGCGACCCGGATGCTGAGCCAGCTTGATGCCCATCCGATCAGAAACATCGCATTGCTGAGAATACTGTTCCAGACCGTTCCGGTGCTCAATTACGCGCTCGCCCTGTCGGGCGTCCGCTTTCGCGATTACCTCATCGGAACCCTGCTCGGCCTCCCGCTTCCTATCGCCGTCTACTGTCTGTTTTTCGATTATCTGGCCAGGCTGCTGCATCTGCATTGAGGGCTTCGGCCGTTTGGGGTCGTGCAGCCTCCGGGTACAATGAGCCTCCATTTTTTTGTGAGGGCGCCATCATGCAACGCACGATGCTCAAGTCCAAAATCCACCGGGCGACCGTCACCCATTCCGAACTGCATTACGAAGGCTCGTGCGCGATCGACGAAACCCTGCTGGACGCGGCCAATATCCACGAAAACGAGCAGATCCAGATTTACAACATCAGCAATGGCGAACGCTTCACCACCTATGCGATTCGCGCGCAACGCGGCTCCGGCGTCATCTCGGTGAACGGCGCGGCCGCGCACAAGGCGAATCCGGGCGACCTCGTCATCATCGCCAGCTACGCGGTCTACAACGAACTGGAGCTGGTGCGCTTTGCGCCGGAACTGGTGTATGCGGACGCGGACAATCGCATTCTCGGCACGCGCCAGGCGATCCCGGTGCAGGCGGCGTAAGGCATCGTGCGCCCAACAAAAAAGGCCGGGATTCCGGCTTTTTTTGTTGGGCGCGAATGCCGTTCAAGCCGGGCGCGAAGGCGTGAGCTTCCAGATGTCGCGGTTGTATTCGGCCATGGTGCGGTCGGTGGAAAAAAAACCGGACGAGGCGGTGTTGAGGATGCTCATTCGCGTCCAGTTGGCTGCATCGCCCCAGGCCTGCGCCACCCGGTGCTGGGCATCGACATAGCCGCGGAAGTCGGCGAGCGTCATCCAGGGGTCGTGCGGACTCAGCAGCGCACCGAGGATCATGTCGAAAATGCCCGGCTCGCACGGATTGAAATGCCCCGAGGCAAGCAGCTCGATCACTTCGCGCAGTTCATGATCCTGCTCCAGACAGGTCTGCGGACGGTAATTCCCGTGCAGCGCTTCGACCTCATTGGCGCGCAGGCCGAACAGGAAGAAATTGTCCTCGCCCACCGCATCGAGAATTTCGATGTTGGCGCCGTCGTAGGTGCCGATGGTGAGCGCGCCATTCATCATGAACTTCATGTTGCCGGTGCCCGAGGCTTCCTTGCCGGCAGTGGAAATCTGCTCCGACAAATCGGTCGCGGGCGCGATGATTTCCATGCTGGACACCCGGTAGTTTGGCAGGAAAGCGACTTTCAGGCGGCCGTTGACGTCGGGGTCGCTGTTGACCACGGCGGCGACGCTGTTGACCAGTTTGATAATGCGCTTGGCCATCGCGTAACCGGGCGCAGCCTTGCCGCCGATCAGCACGCAGCGATCCGCCCAGCCCTCCAGTTGTCCGCGTTTGATGCGGTTGTAGAGATGAATCACGTGCAGCACGTTGAGCAACTGCCGCTTGTATTCGTGGATGCGCTTGACCTGCACGTCGAACAGCGCGGCGGGGTTGAATTCGACGCCGCACTCGGCCTTGACCAACTCGGCCAGGCGTTCCTTGTTGGCACGCTTGGCCGCGTGCCAGTCGGCATGGAATGCCTGATTTTCCAGCGCAGCGAGCGGCTTCAGCTTGTCCAGTTGCGACAGATCCGCCACCCAGCCGTCACCAATCTTGCTGGTGATGAGCGCGCTCATGCCGGGGTTGGCTTGCGCCACCCAGCGGCGCGGAGTGACGCCGTTGGTCTTGTTGTTGAATTTGCCTGGCCACAGATCGACAAAATCGCGGAACAGGCCGTCGCGCAATAATTGCGAATGCAGTGCGGCGACGCCGTTGACCGAGAAGCTGCCGACGATGGCGAGCCAGGCCATCCGCACCTGCCGCGTCGCGCCTTCTTCGATGATCGACATGCGGCGCTGGCGATCCACATCGCCCGGCCATTTCAGCGATACCTCGCGCAAAAAACGCGCGTTGATCTCGTAGATGATTTCCAGCGGGCGCGGCAGCAGGCGCTCGAACAGCGCCACCGGCCAGCGCTCCAGCGCCTCGGGCAACAGCGTGTGGTTGGTGTAGGCCATGCACTGCGAGGTGATCGCCCACGCCGCGTCCCAGTCCAGGCCTTCGAGATCGATCAGCAGGCGCATCAACTCGGCCACTGCGATGGTGGGGTGAGTGTCGTTCATCTGGAACACGTTGTGCTCGGCAAACTTCGACAGCGCGCTGTTGCCCGCTGAACGCCACTGCCGCAGCGCGTCCTGCAGGCTGGCCGAGGCCAGAAAATACTGCTGGCGCAAGCGCAGTTCCTTGCCGTTTTCGCTGCTGTCGTTGGGGTACAGCACCATCGAAATATGCTCGGCGTGGTTTTTCGCCTGCACCGCCTCGGTGTAGCTGCCGGCATTGAATTCATCGAGGTTGAAGGCGTCGGTGGCGGCCGCCTTCCACAGGCGCAGCGTGTTCACCGCGTGATTGCGGTAGCCCGGAATCGGCATGTCATAGGGAATCGCCAGCACATCCTTGGTGTCGATCCAGCGCGCGTGCGACACCCCCGCCTTGTCGCGATAATGCTTGGTGCGGCCGCCAAACTGCACTTGCCGGGTGAACTCGATCCGCTCGACTTCCCACGGATTGCCGTCGCGCAGCCAGTGGTCGGTGTCTTCCTTCTGGTAACCGTTTTCGATGCGCTGGCGAAACATGCCGTACTCGTAATGCAGGCCATAGCCCATC
>Ga0315271_10003122_pt1 | contig 10459 bp, 8 predicted proteins | sample C3_top_MG_FD_204664 | JGI IMG/M metagenome (GOLD analysis project Ga0315271, IMG submission 204664) | Sediment microbial communities from Yellowstone Lake, YNP, Wyoming, USA - C3_top | ecosystem: Environmental > Aquatic > Freshwater > Lake > Sediment | place: USA: Wyoming | collected 2017-08-01
AACAAGCTGTCCGCGCGCCCGGAGACGGCGGTCATGCTCGGCAAGCTCGGCCTGGGCCGCATCAAGAACGAGCCGCAATGCATGCAGTGCCATTTTCTGAACAAGCAGGTCGAGAATGAGCTGACGGCCTGGACCGGCATCACCTGCGAATCCTGTCATGGCGCGTCCCGGGACTGGGCGACCACGCATGGCGATTATGGCAAGGGCGTGACCAAGGCGACGGAGACACCCGAACATCGTGATCAGCGCCGCGCCCAGGCGATTGCCGCGGGCATGATCACTCCCGACAACCTCTACGCTCTCGGGGCGAACTGCTACGGCTGTCACATCATGAACGACGAGAAGATCGTCAACCTGGGCGGGCATTCCGCGTCGACCGCCAGCTTCAATCTGCTCACGTGGTCCCAGGGCGAGGTCCGGCACACCATCTTGCACACGGGGAACAAGGACAATCCCGCCGCGACTCCGGAGCACCGGCGCCGGCTCTACGTGCTGGGCATCATCCTTGAGACCGAGTTTTGCTTTCGCGCCGTGGCCCGGGCGACGGAAAAAGCCAATTACGGTGTCACGCTGGCCCGCCGGGCCGATGCCGCCCGCAAGCTCCTGGCAAAAATTCAGGAACTCGCCCCCACGCCCGAGCTGGCCGCGATCGTGAAGGTGGCTCAGGCCACCGGCCTGCGCCTGAACAATGCCGCCGAACTCAACCGCGCCGCCGAGCAGATCGCCGGGCTCGGGCGCGAGTTCACCACCAAGGTGACCGGCGCGCAGTTGGCCGGCATCGAGCCCCTGCTGCCGGGGCCGGAACTCTATCAGGGCAAACCGTTCCAGGTGGCCGGCGCCCCCTAGCCCCGCACCCCGTCATGGCCAAATCGGCAAGCCGCCCCGCCATATTGCCCGGTTCCGCCGCGCCTTACACGCTGGCTAAGCGCCTGGCCGGTCCCGAACGCTGGGACAAGCCGTTCAGCGAGGACATGACGGAGACGGACGTGGATTTTGTCCTGTCCCATCCGCTGTTCGCCACAATCCGGGCGGATCGGTTTCCGGCCGGCATACCGCTGCGGGGCATCCTGAAAAATGACGCGCGCATCCACCGGTACAAGCGCGGTGAGATCATCGTGCGCCGGGGTGATTACGGGCACTCCGCCTTTGTCATCCTGGCGGGAGCGGCGAAGGTCCTGATCAAGGAACCGCCGGCGGAGATGCTCGGCCGCCGGCAACGCGTGCGGCCCTCCGTCTGGGGCAGCTTCAAGCGCTGGCTCAACCGGCCGCATTTTCCCGAGCAGACCGCCGTGGTCGGCGCCCCGCCGGGCCTGCAGGTCGGCCGCGGCGGCGAGACGCGCATCTTCCTGCAGGATGTGCCGGGCGTGCTCGATCCCGACCAGACCATCTTGCTCAAGGCCGGGGAAATGTTCGGCGAGATCGCCGCCCTGGGCCGCACCCCGCGCACCGCCACCGTCGTCGCCGAGGGCGAGGCGCAGCTGCTGGAAATCCGCTGGCAGGGCCTGCGCGAGATCCGCAATTATTCGCCGGTTTGGAAGGAGCAGATCGACCGGCTGTACCGCGAGCGCAGCCTCATGCGCCACCTTTCCGAAACCCCGCTGTTTTGGAACCTGCCCGAGCGGACCCTCCGGCTGATCGCCGACGCCACCCGCTTTGAAACCTTCGGGGAACTGGACTGGCACAGCTCCTACCAGCGGTCGCGCGAGACCGGCGTGCAGAACGCCGGGGAGCGCGAATTGCTCGAGCAGGAACCGCTCATCGCCCGCGAGGGCGACTACCCCAACGGCCTGCTGCTGGTGCGCACCGGCTTTGCCCGGGTGAGCATCCGCTACAACCATGGCGAGCGCACCGAAAGCTACATCGGCAAGGGCCAGGCGTTCGGCCTCCGCGAGATCATCACCGGCTGGCGCGGCGAACACATGCCGCTCCGCCAAAGCCTGCGCGCCCTCGGCTATGTGGACATGCTCTTCATCCCCACCGCGGTGCTTGAGGAACATGTCCTGCCCAACCTGACCCCGGAACACATCGCCTCGCTGACACTGGAGCCCGCCGCGCCGGTCAAGGCGGACCGCGCCGGGGACGACTTTCTCGAGTTCATCGTCGCCCAGCGCTACATCAACGGGCGGGCGACCATGCTGATCGATCTGGATCGCTGCACCCGCTGCGACGACTGTGTGCGGGCCTGTGCGGCGACGCACGACAACAACCCCCGCTTCATCCGCCAGGGCCTCGAGGCCAGTGGCATCATGGTGGCCAGCGCCTGCATGCACTGCATCGATCCCGTCTGCATGATCGGCTGCCCGACCGGAGCCATCCACCGGGAAAGCGCGGAAGGGCAGGTGGGAATCAATCCCGACACCTGCATCGGCTGCAGCACGTGCGCCCAGAGCTGTCCCTACGGCACCATCCAGATGGTCGCCCTGCGCGACGAGGAGGGCCTGCCGGTGGTGACCGAGGAGACGGGGGCGCCCATTCGCCGCGCCACCAAGTGCGACCTCTGCATTGACCAACCCGGCGGGCCCGCCTGTGTCAGCGCCTGTCCCCATGACGCCCTCATTCGGGCGGACATGCGCTCCGGCGACACCCTGGCGGCCTGGCTTCAGCGATGAAAACCTATCTCGTCCGCCGCTGGGTGCTGTCGTTGGTCACGTTGCTCGTGGGCACGGGGCTGATATTAAGCTGGCAGCTCGGGCGCATCGCCCTGCGGCCGGTCGCCATGACCACCGGCTGGCTGCTGCTGGCGCTGGTGCTGGCCCTGACCTTTTTCAATGCGCGGAAGAAACTGCCCTTCCTCCCCCTGCTGAGCGCCAATATCTGGCTGCAGATTCACCTCTATGTCGGCTGGATTTCATGCGGGGTCTTTGTGCTGCACACGGGGGTGCGGCTGCCCGACGGTCCGCTGGAGCTGGTGCTCGCCGCCGCCTTTGTCTTGGTCGCGCTCAGCGGGGTGTTCGGACTCTGGCTGAGCCGCTGGCTGCCGCCGCATCTGACGCGCTCCGGCGAAAGCCTCATCTATGAGCGCATTCCCATGCTGCGGCATCAATTGTTGGAGGAGGTGCGGGCGATCGTTCGGAAGGCCGAGACCGAGACGCAATCCACGACACTGGCGGACTTTTACCTGCGGGTGTTAAGCCATTATTTCGCCCGGGTCCCGGGCTTGCTGGCGCCGTTGATGGGCGATGATGCGGCCTTCCACCATGTCCGGCTCGAGCTGACCGCCCTCCGTCGCTTTCTGGATGCGCGGGAGGTGGCCTTCGCGGATCAGGTTGGGGAGCAGCTGGAGCTGAAGCGCAACCTTGACGCCCAGCTGGCCGGCCAGCGCCTGCTCAAGCTCTGGCTCTTCGCCCACATTCCCCTGACCTACGGGCTGCTCGTCTTCATCGCCGCCCATGTGTGGCTCGTCCTGCAGTATTCGCATCGGATGTAACCCGCCCCCGCCATGCGCCGCCTGCTGCAAAGCATCATTTATAACCGCAAGCTCTACGACCGTCCGCAGGACGAATGGGTTTGTGGCCGCGCGGCGGAGGGCTGTCCGTGCGTTTTTGGTCCCGGGTCCCAGGGCGAATGCCGGGCTACCAGCCAGTGTCTGCCGGCGAAGCAGGGCGACCGCTGGATTTGCACGCGGCCGATTTCGCTTGGCGCCGCCTGCGAGACCGGCCCGCGGCCCGACGGGGCCTGCGGTTGCCCGGTGCCGCCGTGCTCGCCGCAGCGCAGCCTGCGGGCCCAGCGGCGCCGGTTGACGTGGCTCGTCACCAGCCTGGCCCTCGGCTTGGTGGTGCTGGCCTTGTGGGGCTGGCGCCGGACGGATTGGTCCAATCCAGGTCCGCTGACTTCCCAGCATGCGATGTCGGCGCAACGCTGCAGCGAATGTCACCTCGAGGACGCGCACGTGGCCTTCACGGGCAGCGCCTTGACGGCTCGGCAGGCGGAGCACAACCAGCTCTGCCTCAAATGCCACGACCTGGGGCCGCACAGCAATTCTCCCCACGGGGCCGCCCCGGCCCAGCTCACGGCCTTGGGCACGGGGAAAAAATCCGCGCCCGGCGCGGCGCCGCTGGTGTTGGTGGCCGCGCAAACCGTGGGCCCGGGCGGACCCTCCGACCTGGCCTGTGCGGTGTGCCACCAGGAGCACCATGGGCGCAATTTTGACCTCAAGCACATGCGCGACCAGCAGTGCCAGGTCTGCCACCAGGCGCAGTTCGCCAGCTTTGGCTCCGGCCATCCGGAGTTCAGCTCCTATCCCTATGAGCGCCGCACCCGCCTGCAGTTCGACCACGTGACGCACTGGCAAAAACATTTTGCCGACGCGCGGCTCGCCGCCCTTGCGCCCACCTCGTGCGCCCAGTGTCATGAACCTTCACCGGATGGTCGCCAGATGCTGGTCCGCGGCTATGAGCAGACCTGCGCTAACTGTCACACCGCCCAGATCAACGGGGACGACCGAGCCGGGGTGAAGGGCCTGGTTTTTCTGCGCCTGCCGGAATTTGACCTCACGGCGCTGGAAGCCGCGGGCGCGGCGGTCGGGGAATGGCCCGCCTATGCCAAGGGTGGCCTCACGCCCTTTATGCGCTGGATGCTGGAGCAAAATGCCGCCGACCGCGCGGCCTTGGGCACGCTCGGCCCAGTGAGCCTCGCCGACTTGTCCGCGGCCAGTCCGGCCCAGAAGGCTGCCGCCTCCCAAGTCCTCTGGAGCGTCAAGGGCCTGCTCGCCGATCTGATCACGCAGGGTCAGCCCGCGATCATGCGGCGCTCGGGCGCAGCGCCGGCGGGAACTACGCCGCCATCCCGCCGCACCGGGCAGTTTTCCGCGGACAGCCTGCTGGCGGCCCAGCAGGCTTGGTTGCCGAATTTACTGATGGAAGTCGCCGCTTATCGCCGGGGAGAGAAACCTTCCCGCCCCGTGGCGGTGGCCGCTCCAGCGGTCAGTCGGCTGGTCGCCCCCGTGGCGGCGGCGACTGCAAAAGCAGCCGACCCGGACGATCTGCTGGCGGAGCCCGATCCCAAGGCGCCCGCCCCGTCCGCCGCTGATGATCTTCTGGCCGCGGATCCGGTGGTCGTTGCCCCGGCCGCGGCCCCGGCGGTGAGTCCTCCGGCCGGGCTGGAATTCGATGACGCGGAAGCCCGCGTGGCGGAAGGCGGTTGGTACCGGCGCGACGATGCGTACGAACTCTACTACCGTCCCGGAGGCCATGCCGATCCGTTCCTCACGGCATGGCTCGAGGCCACAGTCAACGATACCAGGACGACCGCCCAGGCGATTTTCAGTCAGCTGGCCGCCGATCGCGCGCCGGGGGTTTGCATGAAATGCCACACGGTCGACCGGACGGAGACGGGCGCCCTGCTCAACTGGACCGCGGCCCGGCCGCAGCCGGGACAGCGCAAGTTCACGAGCTTCAAGCATGCGGCCCACTTCAGCCTCATGGGCGACCAGGGCTGCAGCACCTGCCATGTGCTCGACATCAAGTCCGACTACGTCGGTGGTTTCGGGGCCAACCGGGACACCAGGGTGTTTCACAGCAATTTTGCGCCGATGACCAAGAGCTCGTGCACCACCTGCCACCAGCCGGCGCTGGCCGGGGCGAGTTGCCAGCAGTGCCACAATTATCACACCGGGGATTTGAAAAGCCTGCGGCTGAAGGCGGCGGAATACCGCGCGGCGGACAAGGCGGCGCCGCGGCCGAATTGAGGCTCGCGTAAGTAATTGACGGATCTGACGTGTGGAGGGCCCGCGTCCCTGCGGGCCGAGGCTCGCAGAGACGCGAGCCCTCCATCGGCCGGCGCAAGCTTGCGACTCCGCAGATATTGCCAACACTAGCAGGGTATGCGTTTTCTCTCGCTCGTCTTCGTCAATCTGCGCCGGCACAAGCTCCGCGCGCTCATTGGGGTCGCGGGCATCAGCTTCGGGGTGGCCGCCATGCTGACGATTCTCGCCATCGTCAACGGGGCCATCGGCATGTTTGAGCGGATTCTGGCTGTGGACAGCCACTACCTTGTCTTCGAGCGCAACGTCTCGGATCTTTTCTTCAGCAGCGTGACGGAGGAGCAGGTCGCCGCCCTGCGGAAACTGCCGCAGGTGGCCCTGGCCCAGCCGCTGCTCTTCGGCATCGTGTCGTCCCCGGGCCATCCGATCGTCACCTGCTTCGGCCTGGAGGCCGACAACCCCCGCCTGGTGAAGGCGAAGTGGCGCGCCGGTCGGCCGCAAGACTTCGGCCGGATTCCCGACGGCATCTGGCTGGGCGCGCGCGCCGCGGAATTTCTCGCGGCCACGGCCGGGCAGAAAATCTCGATTGGCCGCGGCGAATTCACCGTCGCCGGGGTTTTTTCGACGGAGAATGGGTTTGAGGATGGCGGCGTGTTTTTGCCGCTGCCGGCCGCGCAGGCGTTTTTCCACCGCGAGGGACTCGCCTCGATCGTGGCCATCCAGCTCCGCGATGAGACCTCCGGCGCCGCCTTCGCCGCGGCCGTCCACGCGGCGCACCCGGGCCTGATCGCGCTGGAGAATCGCGAGTTCAACCAGAGCTACACCCAGTTCCAGATCCTGCACTTCACCGCGTGGGCCGTCGGCATCTGCGCCTTTTTGCTCGGCGGTCTGGGAGTGGCCAACACCATGCTGCTTTCGGTCTTCAGCCGCATCCGGGAAATAGCCGTGCTGCGGGTCTGCGGGTTTTCCTCGGCCCAGGTGATCGCGTTGATCTTCGGCGAGGCGGCGGCCATCGCCCTGGCGGGGCTTATCGTGGGCTTCGCCCTCGGCGGCGTGGCCTTGGCCGCCCTCGGGCACGCTCCCCAATTCCAAGGCTACGTCCAGGCGATCATCTCGCCCGTCATGGTCAGCGGCATCATCGTGACGGCGCTCTTTACCGCCGTGGCCGGCGCCATCTATCCGGCCCGCTTCGCCGCCACCATCCAACCCGCGGAGGCGTTGCGCTATGAGTGAAGCGAGCGGCCGGGAAGACGATGTGGGCGGGGTGCCCTCACCCCGCAGGGATGCCGCCGCGCCGGGTGGGGGCACCCGGCCCACAGGGGAACCACGGGTGTTGATCAGCGGGCGCGACCTGCACAAGACCTACGACGACGGCCGCGTCCGGGTGCTCGACGGGGTGAGCCTGGAGGTGCGGGCCGGCGAGGTCGTCGCCCTCTGGGGGGCGTCGGGCTCCGGCAAGAGCACGCTGCTGCATCTGCTCGGCGGACTGGATGTGGCGGATGCGGGCGAGCTCACGGTTTGCGGACTGGACCCCCGGAATGAAACGCACCGGCTGGAACTCCGCCGCCGCCATCTCGGTTTTGTCTTCCAGCTCCACAATTTGATCCCGGACCTGACGGTTGAGGAAAATCTCCGGGTGCCGGCGCTCGCCGTGGGTGCCGGCGCGGCGGCCACCCAGGCGCGGGTGCGCGAGTTGGCGCAGTCGGTCGGTCTCGACCACCGGCTCAGCCACCGCATTCAGGACATCTCCGGCGGGGAACGTCAGCGCGCCGCCATCTGCCGCGCGCTCATGAACTCGCCCCGGCTGCTGCTGGCCGACGAACCCACCGGCTCGTTGGATGAAGTGACGGGCGACACCGTCTTCGGCCTTTTGCGCCAACTTGCGAAGGAGCGCGGCGTGACCGTGGTATTGGCGACGCACGAGCGACGGTTTGCAGAACAGTGCGACCGGCAATTGCGGGTACGCCAGGGCCGGATCGAGGGGAGCTGATCCGGTGGAGCAGATCAACCCGCAGACACCGGGCGACGGCCCACGGATGGCGGACCCGGCGCTCCTGCGGGTGATTGGGCGGCACAGCCTCGGCTGGCTGGTCGCGGCGAATGCCATCGGCCTGCTCCTGGCGGCGCTGCTGCTTTGGCCGGAGTTGAACGCGCCGCTCGCGCCGCTGACCTACGGCCGATGGATGCCGCTGCATCTCAACTGGCAGCTTTATGGCTGGTGTGCGCTGCCGTTGGTCGGAGTGCTGGTGTATTATTATCTTCCGGACGACGCCCGCGCAACCTGGGCGGCCCGACTGGCGCTCGGAAGCTGGTCGGGCGCCCTGCTCTATGGCGGACTCACCTGGCTGGGCGGGCAGACGAGCGGCAAACCCTTTCTCGACTGGACTGGGTCGGCACGCTTTGCGTGGTCGCTGGCCTTGCTGATTTTGTGGCTGGTGCTCGTCACCCAGGGCCGCCGCCGTGGACTCGGCCCCTGGTGGGCGAAAGGATTGCTGACCGCGCTGTTTCCCGTGCCGTTTCTGCTCTATTGGGCGGCGGGGCCGAAAATTTATCCCGTCGTCAATCCGGACAGCGGGGGCGCCACCGGGGCGAGCTTGCTCGGCTCCACGCTCGGCCTGCTGGCCATATTCGGATTGCTTCCCTGGTTGTTGCGCTTGGCACCCCGGGAGGGTTCTAGGCCGCGGCGGGTCTTCGCCGCGGCGCTGGCCCTGACGCTATCCTGCTTCGCCGGCATCAGCCATGGGCATGCGTCCCATCACCAGTTGGACCAGATCATCGGGCTCGGGCTCCTGCTGGCTTGGATTCCCCTCGTTTGGCTCTACGCCCGATCCTTCGAGTGGCGGGCAGACTCGCGCCGCTGGCTCGGGGCGGCGTTTGTCTGGTGGGCCTTGCTGGTGGGGACCGGCCTGCTCACTTTTCTGCCGGGAATATCCGAGCGGCTGAAGTTCACCAATGCCCTGGTGGCTCACTCCCACCTGGCCATGGCTGGATTGGTGACAAGCCTGCATGTCGCACTCTTGCTTAACCTCGGCCGCGGCCGGCCCCTGCGGGCCTGGACCTTCTGGGCCTGGCAACTGGGCTGTGGCGTGCAGGTGGCGGCGCTCCTGTGGCTGGGTTGGCGGGAGGGGGCCGATCCTTTCCTGTTGTCCGTGCGCGGCGGCCTGGCCGATGCGTGCTACGGATTGCGTTTTATTGCGGGCGGCGTGATGCTGGTCACCTCGTGCCTGTGGTGGTGGGACCTGGGCCGGAAAATTCATGAGCCTCAAAAAAATTAACCAATTGGCCCTGGCCCTGGCGTTGGGCGCCGGCGCGCTGGATTTCTGCACCGGCCTCGGGCTGGTCGCAGCTCCAGCCCTCATGCTGCGGCTCATGGGCATGAGCGAGATCTTTGGCGACCTGGTCTACCTGCGCTTTGTCGGCGCCTTTGTCTGGGCGGTCGGCTTCAGCTATCTCTGGGCCTTGCGCCGCTGGCAGCAGACCGGGGATCCGGCCCTCCTCCGCGCCACCCTGGAAATCACGATCATTTTCCGGCTGGCCGCCGGCAGCTTCGGGGCCTGGGCCATTTTGCGTGGCTGGCTCGTGCCCGCCTGGGCGAGTGTGCCGGCGACCGACTTTATTCTGGCCGCCGCCCAAGGTTGGTTGCTCAGCCAAGGGGCGTTGGCCCGGAAAGATTAGAGGCTGCGCTTCATCCGCTATTTTTTCGGGGCGTGGCGTTTCTCCAGCACCGCCACGGCGTCGGCCAGCGAGAGTTTCTTCACGCGCAGCAGGACAATGAGGTGATAGAGCAGGTCGGCGGCTTCGCCGCCGAACTCCTTGTCACTTGCACTCAGCGCGGCCAGGGCGGTCTCGACGCCCTCTTCGCCCACTTTTTGCGCGACGCGGGCCACCCCTTCCTGAGCCAGGCGCACGGTGTAACTGGACTTGTCGCCACTCTTGAGGCGTGAAGCCACGACTTGGTCGAGCTGCGCCAAAAAGCCGACCCCGGTGGCGCCGTTGTCGCCAAAGCAGCTCGGCGTGCCGCGATGGCAAGTCGGGCCGTCGGGCCGGGCGGTGATGAGCAGGGTGTCGTTGTCGCAATCAACCTTCAGGCTCACGAAGTGCAGGAAATTCTTGGACGATTCACCTTTGGTCCAGAGCCGCTGCTTGCTGCGGCTGAAAAAAGTCACGCGCCTGGTGACCAGCGTCTTTTTCAGGGCTGCGGCATTCATGTAGCCGAGCATAAGCACCTGCAACGTGGCGGCATCCTGCACGATGACGGGCACGAGGCTGGCGTTCTTTTTCCAGTCGATCTTGGGGGTTTTCATGGGATGAGGGGGTAGGGCGGTGACACCGATACGCGCTGCGGCGGTGAGCGGAGTCACCCCCCATCCGAATGGGATTATATTCGGATGGTGACGCCGTCAGCGATCAGGTGCGCCTTCAGGTCGGAAATTTTTATGGTGCCCTTGTGGAAGACGGAGGCGGCGAGGGCCCCATCGACCCCGGCCAGGCGGAAGGCGTCATGGAAGTGGGCGATAGTACCGGCGCCGCCCGAGGCCACCAGCGGGATTGTCAGCTCGGCCCGGACCAGTTTCAGCTGCACGAGGTCGTAACCCTGGCGCATACCGTCCTGGTTCATGCAGTTCAGGACGACTTCGCCGGCGCCGAGCCGTTGCGCCTCGGCGGCCCAGTCGAGCGTGCGCCAACGGGTGGCGCGGGTTTTGTCGGGGTCGCCGGTGTATTGCTTCACGAAATAGTCGACCCCCTCCTGCCGGCTAT
>Ga0315271_10003123_pt1 | contig 10455 bp, 3 predicted proteins | sample C3_top_MG_FD_204664 | JGI IMG/M metagenome (GOLD analysis project Ga0315271, IMG submission 204664) | Sediment microbial communities from Yellowstone Lake, YNP, Wyoming, USA - C3_top | ecosystem: Environmental > Aquatic > Freshwater > Lake > Sediment | place: USA: Wyoming | collected 2017-08-01
ACGCTTGGCGTGTACGCCACGATGCCGCTCTCCGGGATCTTCCCCGCGACGTGCGGAACGCGCGGCGTACTCGTCTTCGCCGCGCCCCCCACGGGCATCCAGAACGGCGACGCCGATGGCTGGGCCATGATGAACCCGCAGGGGCAGATCACCGAACTCACGTCCTACGAGGGCACGTTCACGGCGGCCACGGGTCCGGCTGCCGGCCTGACCTCGACGGCAACCGACGCCAGTGAAGCCGTCGTGCCCGCGGCCGGCAAGTCCATCCAGCGCGCCGGCAACGGCGTCTGGTTCGGCCCGCGCGCCAGCACCTTTGGCGCGTGCAACCCCGCATTGCCGCTCGGCGCCCAGGGCTCGGTGACCGTCACCAGCGGGAAGACGGAACTCGCGCTCGGCATGCAGACGCAGTTCTTCTATGGCGGCACGGACGCCGCCGGACAGCCGGTGACCTCGGTGGTCTGGTCCACGTCCAACACCGCGGTCATCACCGTGGACGCCAAGGGCATCGTGACGGCCAAGAGCATCGGTGCGGCGCAGCTTATCGCGACGGCACCTGACGGGGCCACCGGCACGGTGGACATGACGACCTATCTGGCTGCGGGCTCGTCGGGCATCCGTCTTGGGCACAACACCGAGTTCGGCGAACCGCAGGACGCCAACCCCAGCGATGACTTCCTCATTCGCCGGCCGCAGTACACGGTGTCGTACAATCCGAACCATGGCGGCGCGAACTGGGTGAGCTGGAACCTTGATGCCTCGCATGTGGGCAGCAACGGTCGCTGCCCGGGGAGCTGCTACAGCGCCGACACCGCGCTCAGCAATGCCGGGCTGCCGGCCTACACGACGGCGGACTGGGTGAGCGGCTCGACGTACGACCGCGGCCACATGGCGCCGTCGGCCGACTGGACGTCGAGCGAAGTGGACAATAACGCCACGTTCTTCCTGAGCAATTTCCTGCCGCAGCAGCCGGACCTGAACCAAGGGCCGTGGGAAGTGCTCGAGTCGGCGCTGCGCGACTCGGTGTCGGCCGCCAATGGACTGCGCGAGGCCTACATCATCTCGGGTGGCATTTTCGCCAACGGAACCGGTCTTGGCAGCATCCTGAACCTCGGGAAGATCTGGATCCCGAACTCGACGTACAAGATCGTCGTCATCACGCCGGCGGGCACCGGCATGAACGCCGACGGCACGCTGCCGCCCAACACGACCGTGATGGCCGTGAACATGCCGAACGTGGCCGGCATTCGCGGCGAGCCCTGGACGTCGTATCTCACGAGCGTCGCGAGCATCGAGCAGGCCACCGGCTATAACTTCCTCGAGCTGCTGCGCGATGACGTGGAGTGCCGCGTGGAAGGGCGCAACTGCGCGCCGACGGCGCACCTCACCAGCGGTATCAGCGAAGGAGGCTGGCAGGCCAACGAAGGACAGGTGGTGACGTTCAGCGGGTCCACGTCCACCGACCCTGACGCCGGCGACGCGCTCACGTACAGCTGGAACTTCGGAGACGGGTCGTCAGCAACCGGTGCCGATGTGTCGCACAGCTTCGCCGACAACGGCACGTACACCGTGACGCTGACGGTGACGGATTCGCACGGCGCCACGTCTGCGGACACGCATGTGGTGGCGATTGCCAACGTCGCGCCGACGGCGAGCATCGCGGCGCCGGCCACGTGGAATGAGGGGGCGCCGTTCACGCTGTCGCTGACCAACGCGTCGGACGCCGGCGCCGCGGATGTTCCGCTGCTCACGTTCGCCTTCGACTGCGGCAACGGCTTGGGCGCGTTTGGCGCCAGCGCCTCGACAACGTGCACGCCGGCGGACAACGGCACCATCACCGTGCGCGCGGTGGTGCGCGACAAGGACGGCGCGCAGTCTTCGTATGACGCGACGGTCAACGTGGCAAACGTCGCGCCGACGGCGACGTTGGTGGTACCGGCGACGCTCGTAGAGGGGAGCAGCTTCTCGCTCTCGCTGGCGAGCGCCACCGACGCGTCCCCGGTTGACGCGGCGGCCCTGACGTTCGCGTTCGACTGCGGCGATGGCAGCGGTTACGGCGCGGCCGGGAGCAGCGCGTCGGCCACGTGTGCCACGAACGACAATGGCACGCGCTCCGTCCGCGCGAAGGTGATGGACAAGGACGGCGCATCCACCGAGTACACCGGAAGCACCATCGTCACCAATGCCGCGCCGGTGGTGACGTCGTTCAGCGCCCCGACGGTGCCGCTGTCACGCGGACAGTCGGCGACGGTGACGGTGGCCTTTACCGACCTGGGCGCCGCGGATACGCATTCGCTCACGGTCAGCTGGGGCGATGGTACGAGTTCCACCGTGAACGCCGGGCTCGCGCTGACGGCCACGCTCAGTCACGCGTACGCCGCCGCGGGCTTCTACGCGGTCAGCGCGACGGTCAGCGACAAGGACGGGGCAACGGCCGCGGCCAACACCGCCAGTCTCGTCGTCTATGACTCGCTCTCTTCGATGCGGAGCGACGGCTGGTTCTACGACCCCTCGTTCCCCGCTCCGACCTCGGGCAAGGACAAGAACAAGGTCATGATCACGGCGAGCGCCGCCTATGACGCCAACCTGCCAACCGCCAAGTTCGACCTGGACAACAAGACCACCGGGCTGCACCTGCGCAGCAGCAGCGTCGACTATCTGGTGGTGACGGGCGCCATCGCCACGGTGCGCGGCGTCGGCACGATTGACGGCGGCCCGCAGGTGGGCTTCCTCGCGGTCATCCGCGACGGCAAGATGGCCGGCGACAAGCTGGACAAGGTGCGCTTCAAGATCTGGAACCTCGCCACGGGCGCCGTGCTCTATGACACGGAACCCGGCGTTGCGGAGACTGCCGCACCGGCGACGGTGCTCGGCGGCGGAGAGAACAAGATCGGCAAGTAGCGCACGATGACCGCAGTGACGAAGGGCCGGCCTCCAGGGCCGGCCCTTCGTCTGTTCTGCCTTCTCGTTCGTAATCCGGAATCGGCGTGCAACGCAGGAAGACGAACTCCACGTCCTACGGCATTCGCCCCGCCACGAGTTCCTGCACGATGCGGTCCGCGTGGTATACGGCGCCAAGCGCTGCCTGGATGGCCCGCACGTCCACCATCACGTTGCGGCCACGCTCCGGCAGGTAGATGTAGTCGCGCACGAGGGCGTTGATGTTGCGGTCGAAGTTCAGGCCGACCACGCGCAGGTCCTTGGTGACCGCCGGCGAGCCCGAGTTGCCGCCGTAGCTGTCCACGGTCGAGACGAAGTTGAGCGGCGTCCCGAGGTCGAGCCCGGCCGGCGGCGTGCGCCAGCGGTACGGCAGGGCCCAGTCGCTGCCGTCGCCGAAGCTGCGGTTGCGGTCGTACACGCCAAAGAACGTGGTGTATGGCGGCGCGAGCGTGCCGTTGTACTCGTAGCCCTGCACGACACCGTCGGCGATGCGCGGCGACGACGACCCATCCGGCGGGATGGTTGGGCCGTACACCTCAAAGCGCGCCCGGCCAATCTGCGCGGAGAGCGCGGCCTCCTCGGCGGTGATGCGCGCCTGCTCGCCCTCGAACGCAAGCAGCGTCGGCATGACCGCGTCCATCAGCTTGAGCGCGGGCTCGGTGTTGAGCTCGCCTGCCGCCGCGCGTCGCTGGCCGGTGCTGTCGGCCAGCGACGTCGTCGCGAGCATGGCATCGGCTGCTTCCACGGCGGTGCGGCCGCCGAGCGTCGCGCGCGTGAAGGCGTGCGTCGGACCGTAGGCGCGGGCGATGTCGTCGAGCGACAGCGCGACGAAGCGGCGCTCGAGGTCGCGCGGCCAGGCGCGCACGCGCGCAAGCCGCTGGCGGAACGCCGCCACGGAGTCGGCGGGACCGTGCTGGATGCGCCACGCCCAGTACGCGGCCTGCAGCGTGGTGCTGCCCGCCGCGGCGCTCGTCATCTGCGAGAAGGCGTTGAGCGACGTCGCCGCCTTGGTGCGCTGGCGCTGCAGCTCCGCCATGCGGTCAAAGAGCTTGCTGTAGCTGGTGCGCAACGCGGGCCGCGCGCGAATGGAATCGAGGAGGTCGCGTTCGATGGCCGCCCGGCGCCCCATGATGGCCGGATCGCGCAGGCCGTCCAGTCGTCCACCAATGGGCTTCCAGGTATTGGAAAGCCCCAGCATGGTCACCAGGATGTCGCGCCGCACGTTGTCGTCGGTGCTCGCGTCGCGGAACGCCTTGAGTGCGTCGAGCCGCGATGACAGAAAGCGGTTCTGCAGCGGCAGCGCCACGTCGCGCTGGTACTCGAGCTGGCTGATGGTGGTGAGGCGGCGCGTGGCGCCCGGATTGCCGATGACGAACACGGGGTCGCCGGCCTTCACGCCCGTGGTGCCGCCCCACGTGAAGAAGCTCGGGCTGGCCACGGGACGGCCGTCAGCGCCGTACGCGCGCATCACGGCGAAGTCGAGCGCGTAGCGGGGATACGTGAAGTTGTCCCAGTCGCCGCCGATGTTCGCCATGCCGAGTTCCGCGGCGACCACCAACCTGACATCGGTGTACCGGCGGAAGACGTAGGCCGAGGTGCGGGCGCCATTGTACAGCGGGACGATCTGCACCATCACCGAGTCGCCGGAGGGCGCGTACTGCGCCTTCAGGCGCGCCTGCACCGCCATGGTGGCGGTGCGCCGCGCATCGTCGCGCGCCTGGCCTTCGGGCACCGCGTCGCCGGCCGCATTCACTTCCTTTGACACGTCCAGCGCGGCGAGCAACTGGTCGGCGACCATGTTCGGGAGACGCCGTTCATCCGCCAGCGAGGGTGCAACGAAGCCCGAGTCGAGCAGGTTCTCGCCGCGCTTGCTGATGGCATTCACCGATCCGCGCACGCAATGGTGGTTGGTGATGATCAGTCCGTCGCGCGAAACGAAGGCGGCGGAACAGCCCGGAATGCGCAACGCGGCCATGCGCGCGCGCGCGAACCACGCCGAGTCGGCGCTGAATCCGTACGTCGTGGAGAAGTACTCCGACGGCGTGTACTCGAAGGTCCACATGCGGCCGAGGTCGAACCGGCCGGCGTGCATGGTGTCGGCCACCGGGCGCTGGGCCAGGAGCGCGGTGGGCAGCAGCGTGACGGCGAAGAGCGAACGTATCAGGCGCATGGTCGAGTAGGTCCTCGATTCGATTGAATGCCGCGGAACGTCGGGCGCTCGGAATATACGGAAAGCCGGCAACGCTGGTGCGCATCGCGCTCGCGCGACATACTCTCCCGATCTTCCCCCGTCCCTTCCGGAGCCACCGTGCCTGATCGCCGGCCGCCACGCACCCCTGAGTCCGACTACGCCGCCGCGATTGACGCGGCGCCCACGACGGCGTTTTCGCGCCGCGACTTCCTGTGGCGCGCGGGCGCGGCGGGCCTGGCCGCCACCGCCGTGAGTCCGTTGCTGACGCCGGCATTGTCCGCGCAGCCACGGCACGCGACCATCGAGACCTCACCGTTCGGCACGGGGGCCGCGACTCGGTTCACGCGGCGCCTCACCGGACTGGACCTCGGCCTGCGCTGGCGCATGCTCGGGCCATTCCGCGGCGGACGCGTGGATGCGGTGACGGGCGTACCCGGGCGGCCGAACGAGTTCTATTTCGGCTCCGTGAACGGCGGCGTGTGGAAGTCCATAGATGCGGGCCGCGTCTGGACTCCGGTCTTCGACTCGCAACCCGTCGCTTCCATCGGCGCAATTGCCATCGCGCCCTCCGCCCCAGACACCGTGTACGTTGGCACCGGCGAGTCCACGCTCCGCGACTCCATGGGATTCGGCAACGGCGTCTACAAGTCCGCCGATGCGGGCAAGAGCTGGACGCACCTCGGGCTCGACGCCACGCACCACATCGGCAAGATCGCGGTGGATCCCAAGGACGCGAACATCCTGTTCGTGGCCGCCATCGGCCAGTTGTATGCGCCCAACGCCGAGCGCGGCGTGTTCCGGTCGCGCGACGGCGGCAGGAGCTGGCAGAAGGTGCTGTTCAAGAACAACGACGTCGGCGCGGTGGACGTGGCCATTGATCCCACCGATCCACGCATCGTCTATGCCTGCCTCTGGAATACGCGCCGCCCGCCTTGGTACACATACCAGCCGTCAAACGGGCCCGGCGGCGGCCTGTACAAGTCCACTGACGGCGGCAGCACCTGGAAGCAGCTGACCAGCGGACTGCCCGCCGAGGGCATCGGCCGCAGCGGCATTGCGATTGCGCCGAGTGACCCCAAGCGCGTGTACGCCGTGATTGACGATTTGCTGCCGGACCCAGGCGCCGTGGTGCCACCGGCACCGGCGGCGCCCGCCGCGCCGGGCGGTTTCGCCCGCGGCCCGCAGGTGGCGCGACAGGGTGGGTTCTTCCGCTCCGACGATGCCGGGGCGACGTGGACACGTGTGTCGTCGGACCAGGCGCTGTGGGGACGCGGCTGGTACTTCGAGAAGGTCGCCGTGGATCCGAAGAACGCCGACATCGTGTACGTGCCCAACGTGGCGGTGAGCCGCTCGAAGGACGGCGGCAAGACGTGGGCCGCGCTGCGCGGCTCGCCGGGCGGCGACGACTATCACCAGGCGTGGGTCTCGCCCGACGACTCCAGCACCATGATCGTGGCGAGTGACCAGGGGGCCATCATCACGCGCAACGCAACCGCCGACGATCCCAAGGCGGTGACGTGGAGTTCGTGGCTCAACCAACCGACCGCGCAGATCTACCACGTGTCGGTGGATCATCGCTCGCCCTACTGGGTGACCGGCGCGCAGCAGGATAGCGGCGCCGTGGGCGTGCGCGTGCGGGGCAAGTTCGGCGAGATCTCCATGCGCGACTGGGAGCCGATCGGCGCCGGCGGCGAAAGCGGCTACACGGCGGGCGATCCACTGCATCCGGGCATCATCTACGGCGGCATGGGTGGCCGCTTCGACCTCGAGGCCAACGCGGACCTTGCGGGCACGACCTCGCCCAGGAGCACGGAACCTCTGCGTGCCGATTGGTCGCAGCCGCTCGTGCTGTCGAAGGCCGACCCGCGCAACCTGTATTACGCGGCCCAGTTCCTGTTCAAGTCGAGCGACAGCGCGGCCACGTGGAAGCAGGTCAGCCCGGACCTCACCCGCCCTGCCCCGGGCGTGCCGGCGACGCTCGACGCCGCCGCGGCGGCCGACACGGATCGCAATGGCCAGCGCGGCGTCATCTACGCCGTGTGTCCGTCGCCGCTGCTGGTGCCCATGATCTGGGTGGGCACCGACGACGGCCTGGTGCACGTGACGCTCAACGACGGCAAGACCTGGACCGACGTCACGCCCCCCGCCCTCACCGCGTGGAGCCGCGTGACCTGCGTGGAGGCGTCGCACTTCGATTTCAGCGCCGCGTACGTCAGCGTGGACCGGCACCAGCTGCAGGACTTCGAGCCGTACGTCTATCGCACCCGCGACCAGGGCAAGACCTGGCAGAAGATCACCAAGGGACTGCCGGCCGGCGTGTACGTGCACGTCGTAAAAGAAGATCCGGCGCGGCAGGGCCTTCTCGTCGCGGGCACCGAACGCGGGGCGTTCATCTCGTTCGACGATGGCGAGACGTGGCAGTCGCTGCAGCTCAACCTGCCGACGACGTCGGTGCGTGACTTCGAGTTCCACGACGGCGATCTCGTGGTCGCGACGCACGGACGCGGCTTCTGGGTGATTGACGACATCAGCCCGCTGCGCCAGCTCACCGACGCGGTGCTCGCGTCGGCAGCGTGGCTGTTCAAGCCGTCGGACATCACCAACTACACGCAGGGTGGCGACAACGGCACGCCGCTGCAGAAGGACGAGCCGCAGGCCCTGAACCCGCCCACCGGCGTGACCATCGACTACTACCTCAAGGCGACGGTCGCGACTCCGGTGACGCTCGAGATCCTGGATGGCACCGGAGCGGTGGTTGGCTCGTTCTCGAGCGCAGCGTCCAGCGCGCCGGCGGCCGCTCAGGGCCGGGCGGCCGGCGGCATCCCGAACACCTCACCGCTCTGGCGCCCGGAGGTCGAGGCATTCTCCGCGTCGGCCGGCATGCACCGCGTGGTCTGGAACACGAGCGGCCGGCGCGGCGGCTTTGGCGGCGGTCGCGGTGCCGCCCCTGTGCCCTTCACCGGCGCGTTCACCGCGCGACTCACGGTAAACGGCGTCGCCAGTACGCAGAACTTCACGGTGCGCCCAGAGCCCACGCGATAATCGCCGCCGGCACCACAGTACTGCGAAGGCCGCCAGTGATGGCGGCCTTCGTCGCTTCACCAGGACTACCGCCCGTCTCGCCGCGGTGCCCGGCCCAGCTTGACCAACGGCGCCGCCGCCTGGGGCTTCCGCCGGCGCCGCCACACCAGATACGCAAACGCTGCCACCACCAGCACGGCGGCCACCGCATCCTGCCACCCGATGCCGTTCATGCGCCGAAGCCCAGCAGGCGACCGCCCTGATACACGGCGAACGACGCGAGCCACGCCATGGCGTTCATGGCAAACAGCATGAAGATGGGCCAGCGCCACGAGTTGGTCTCGCGCCGCACCACCGCCAGCGTGGACATGCACTGGCAGGCGAGCGCGAAGAACACCATCAGGCTGACCCCCGTGAGCGGCGTGTAGGCCCGCGCCCCGGTGCGTCGGTCCGTGGCCTCGCGCAGGCTCGTGCGGAGCGGCTGCACGTTCTCGCTGTCGCTGCCGAGGTTGAAGACCGTGGCCATGGTGGACACCATCACCTCGCGCGCCGCCAGCGACGTGATGAGCGCAATGCCGATGCGCCAGTCAAAGCCGAGCGGCGCGATGGTCGGTTCAATGAAGTGCCCCGCGCGCCCGGCGAACGAGTGCTCCAGCCCGGCGGCAGCGATCTGGTGATCAATGGCGGTCGCATCGGCCGTCTGACCCGCCGCAACCGCCGCTGCCTTGGCCGACTCGAGCGTGCGCACGGCCTCGCTGCCCTTGGGATAACTGGCCAGGAACCAGAGCACGATGGAGATGGCGAGGATCACCGTGCCGGCCTTCTGCAGGAACAGCATGCTGCGTTCGCGCACCGTGGTGAGCACCGATCGCCACGACGGCATGCGATACGGCGGCAGTTCCATGACGTAGAGCGGCCGGCCCCCGCTCAGCACCGTGCGCTTCAGCGCCCACGCGACGGCGATGGCCGCGATGATGCCCAGGAAGTACAGCGCAAAGAGCGTGAGCCCCGGCAGCGTCACGAAGCCCACCCAGCGATTCGGGATGAACGCCCCGATGAGCAGGGCGTACACCGGCAGCCGCGCACTGCACGACATGAACGGCGCAATCATGATGGTCGTGAAGCGGTCGCGGCGGTTGTCGATGCTGCGCGTGGCCATGATGCCGGGAATGGCGCAGGCAAACGACGAGAGCAGCGGAATGAACGAGCGCCCCGACAATCCGACCCGGGCCATCACGCGATCCATGATGAACGCCGCACGCGCCATGTACCCGCTGTCCTCGAGCACGCACAGGAACATGAAGAGGATCGCGATCTGCGGCACGAACGTGAGCGTGGTGCCAACGCCCGCAATGACGCCGTCCACGAGCAGCGAGCGCAGTGCGCCCGCCGGCATGGCGTGTCCGACCACGTTGCCAAACCAATTGACGGCGAAGTCAATCAGGTTCATGACCGGCTGCGCCCACGCAAACACCGACTGGAACACGGCGCCCATGAGCACGACAAAGATGATCGGGCCCCAGATGCGGTGCGTCAGCACGCGGTCAATGGCCTCGCGTCGCGAGTCGCGGCGCTCACCCGGCGCCACCACCGCCTCGGCGAGCAGCGTGCCAATGGCCGCATACCGTCCGGTGACGTCGCCTGAGCGCCAGCCTGGCGAGACCTCGTCGAGGCGCCGCGCGAGCAGGTGCGCATCGTCGAGGGCATCGGTGGGCACGTGCCGGGCCAGCGCGTCATCCTCGCCGTGGTCGAGCAGAATGGCGACGGCGAGATCCTGCCGCGCGCGATCGGGCAGTTCGGCCCGGCGCGGGAGCCGCTGCTCGAGCCGGTCGAGCACGCGCTGCAGGTGCGCAGGCCACTCGCGGAAATGACGCGCCGAGGGTTCGATGTCGCGATCCATCAACGCGCGCAGCGCGCCGAGTCCCTCGCCCTTCGAGGCGGAGATGCCAACGACCGGCACACCGAGGCGGCGCTCGAGCACGCGCTCATCGATGCGCAGTTTCAGGGCCTCAGCGGCGTCCATCATGTTCAGCACCAGCAACAGCGGCCGCCCGAGCTCGATGACCTGCAACGCCAGGTAGAGGTGCCGGTCGAGATTGGTCGCGTCCACCACGAAGACGATGAGGTCGGGCGGCGGCGTGTCGTCCTGCAAGCCCAGCAGGACGTCGCGCACGATCATTTCGTCGGGCGAGGCCGGCTGCAGGCTGTAGCTGCCCGGCAGGTCAATGACCTCGGCGCGCCGCCCGGAGGGCAGTTCGCAGACGCCGGTCTTCTTCTCGACCGTGACGCCCGGGTAGTTGCCGACC
>Ga0315271_10003124_pt1 | contig 10454 bp, 10 predicted proteins | sample C3_top_MG_FD_204664 | JGI IMG/M metagenome (GOLD analysis project Ga0315271, IMG submission 204664) | Sediment microbial communities from Yellowstone Lake, YNP, Wyoming, USA - C3_top | ecosystem: Environmental > Aquatic > Freshwater > Lake > Sediment | place: USA: Wyoming | collected 2017-08-01
TTGCGCTGGAAGGGCTTTTTCAAAATGGCGAAGGCAGTGATTCCAGAAGCTGTCCATCGGCGCCGAGGTCTGATTCTGTTGCTGGATGCGGCCGTGGACGGCCTTCAGGAAATAACTGGTGAGTGTAACAGCATGCCGACAAGTTATCCACAGGCTTGGTAAGTCGTCGCCAACGTGTCGTCGCCAAGGTTGACAAGCAGGGGCGAAAACCCGTGTAATACGGCGCTTTTTCCGCCAGTCACCGGAGCAGAGAATTATGAAGCGCACTTACCAACCCTCCAAGACCCGTCGCGCGCGCACGCACGGGTTCCTCGAACGTATGAAGACCCGCGGTGGACGGGCTGTAATCAATGCTCGGCGAGCTAAAGGGCGGGCACGTTTGGCGGTCTGAAGCCGGCGTGCTTGCGGCTGCCCCGCAAGGCGAGGCTGCGCGGCAAGGCGCAGTTCACCGGCGCGTTTGCGGCCAGGCGCCAAGGTAAGTTTTTTGTCGTCTTAAGCAGAAGTAACCCGGCGCGTGAGCAAGCCCGTCTGGGAATCGTGGTCGGCAGGCATACGGCGCCACGCTCGGTTACACGCTCGCTGATGAAACGCACGGTTCGGGAAGTATTCCGTCACTTGCGTGATCAGCTGGGGCCAGTCGATGTTGTCGTGAGAGTCCGCCGGCCTGCTGGGAGGTCGGATCTTTCCGCGGCCCGCCATGAACTGGAAAAGCTTCTGCGAGAAACTTGCTGATGCGGGCGACACTCTTATTGTTGATTCGGCTGTATCAATTTCTTTTGAGTCCGTGGACCGGCAACAGTTGCCGTTTCTATCCGACGTGTTCGGAATATGCCAAGACCGCTATTGCCAAGCATGGCGCTGGTCGTGGCGGGTGGTTGGCGACGAGGCGAATTCTCCGGTGCCATCCGTGGCATCCCGGCGGAGCCGATCCGGTACCTTGAAATAAGAATATCCTCAATGGACAGTTTGCGTTTATTTGCGGTGATGGTGTTTGCCGTTTCCGTGTTCCTGCTGTTCGACGCCTGGACCAAGGAGCGCAGTCCCCAAGCGCCGACACCTGATCAGGCCGCGCGGCGATCCGACGCGCCAACGCCTTCACCAGCGTTACTGCCGGGTGCGGCTGCGCCCGCTGCGCCGGCGAGTTCTGCAGCCGCGGTCACGTTGCCGGTTGCCGCGAATGTGCCGCCGATCATCGTACACACCGATGTTCTGATCGCGCAGATTGATCCGGTGGGCGCAACATTGCGCAGGCTGGAGTTCACCGGGCACAGGAACAAGCTCGACAATTCCAAGAATTTCGTTCTGTTCCAGAAAGACGAGGGCCAGACTTATGTGGTGCAGAGCGGGCTGATCGGTGGCGGGCTTCCCAATCACACCACTGTATACCACTCGCCTGCGACGAACTACGAATTGCGTGATGGCAGTGACGAAGTGGTCGTCAATCTGACGGCAAGTGGGCCAAAGGCCATCGAGGTTACCAAGCGACTGACGTTCCACCGTGGCAGTTATCTCATCAACGAGACCTACGAGATTTCCAATCGAAGCGGTGCAGAGCTCAAGCCCTTCGCGTATTTTCAGTTGGTACGCGACGGCACGCCGGCGGCAGGGGATTCCAAAATGGTGCCGACTTATACCGGCGCTGCGGTTTATACCGACCAGTCCAAGTTCCGCAAGGTCGCATTTTCCGACATCGACAAGGGAAAGACCGACTATCCGAAACATACCAACGATGGTTGGATAGCGATCGTCCAGCATTACTTCGTGGCTGCCTTGCTTCCGTCCGGCGAAACCGCGCGAGAGTTTTACACGCGCGCGCTGGACGGCGGTCTTTACACGGCGGGCGTCATCGTACCCATGGCCAGCGTTGCGCCGGGTGCCAGTGCAACAATCGACATGAGATTGTATGCAGGACCTCAGGAACAGGACAAGCTGGCAGTGCTTTCGCCCGGACTGAATCTCACAGTGGATTACGGCTGGCTGACAATCATCGCCACGCCATTATTCTGGGTTCTGTCGGCTATCCAGAAATGGGCCAACAACTGGGGCGTATCGATCATATTGCTTACGGTAATTATCAAGCTGATTTTTTATCCATTGTCGGCAGCGAGCTACCGGTCGATGGCGAGAATGCGCGTGATGGCACCCAAGATGCAGAAATTGAAGGAACAGTACGGTGACGATCGCCAGCGCCTGAATCAGGCAATGATCGAAATGTACAAGACCGAGAAGATCAATCCACTCGGTGGCTGCCTTCCGATCGTGGTTCAAATACCGGTGTTTATCGCACTCTACTGGGTGCTGCTGGCGAGTGTGGAGTTGCGCAATGCGCCGTTCATCTGGTGGATCAAGGATCTCTCGGCGCAGGATCCTTACTACATTCTGCCGGTGTTGATGGGGGCGACCATGATCATACAAACCTGGTTGAACCCGACTCCGCCGGATCCCGTACAGGCGAAGGTCATGAAGATCATGCCCGTAGCATTCAGCGTGTTCTTTTTCTTCTTTCCTGCCGGGCTGGTGCTGTACTGGCTGGTGAACAACATCCTCTCCATTGCGCAGCAGTGGCAGATTACGCGCACAATCGAGCGGTCGAAATCCGCTCATGCGCCTCGCTGACACAATTGCCGCGATAGCTACGGCGCCGGGACGCGCCGGCATCGGCGTGGTGCGCGTTGCCGGTCCGGCGGTTTGCAACATTGCCGGCGCAATTCTGGGTCGAGCGCTGCAAGCGCGCGCTGCGACGTTGTGTGATTTTGTCGATGCGCAATCTGCGATTCTGGATCGCGGAATTGCAATTTTTTATCCCGCCCCGCATTCCTACACCGGCGACGACGTGCTCGAATTGCAGGGCCATGGCGGAGTGGCCGTCTTGCAGTTGGTCCTGAGAAGATGTCTCGATCTCGGCGCGCGTCCCGCGCGGCCGGGCGAATTTACACAACGTGCATTCCTGAACGACAAGCTCGATCTTGCCCAGGCAGAGAGCGTTGCCGATCTGATTGACGCCAGCTCCGAAGCTGCCGCGCGAGGAGCGATGCGCTCGCTCGCCGGTGAGTTCTCGCGTCGTATCGGTCAACTCGACGGCGCACTCATCGAACTGCGATCTCTTATTGAAGCGACCCTGGATTTCCCCGAGGAAGAGATCGATTTTGTCGAGCGCACGGGTGTCGTTGAGAAACTTACCCGCCTGCGAGAGAGGGTGACGACTTTGTTGGCTCTGGGCGAGCAGGGCAGGATCTTGCGCGATGGCGCCAAGGTCGTATTGATCGGCCAGCCGAACGTCGGAAAATCGAGTTTGCTGAATCGCCTCGCGGAGGAAGAAGTGGCCATCGTCACGGAAATTCCGGGGACGACGCGCGATGCTTTGCGCCACGAACTGGCAATCGACGGCGTACCTGTGCACGTCATCGACACGGCCGGACTCCGTGACTCGACGGATGTTGTCGAGAAGATCGGCATTGAGCGCGCTTGGCGGGAGGCCCGACAGGCCGATCTGGCTCTGCTCATCGTGGAGGCGACGACCGGTATCACAGACGCGGCCCTCAAAATTTTGTTCGAACTGCCAGATAAACAGAAAAAGATTATTGTTTTCAACAAAATAGACCTCCTGGGATGTCCGTCTGCAGAAGTTCAATGCAGGAACGGAATCGCAGTCTGGTTATCTGCAAGAACGGGAGAAGGAGTGGATTTACTGCGCATAGCACTTTTGCGTAGCATTGGCTGGCAGCCGACCGAGGAGGGGACCTTCAGTGCCCGTGAACGCCATCTTCAAGCGCTGCGCGAGGCCGAGGCCTCACTGAATAGGGCCGCGAACGAATCCAGCTCGCTGGAATTGATGGCCGAAGAGCTGCGGTTGGCCCAGCAGGCGCTCGCGGACATAACAGGCAAGTTCAGCGCTGATGATCTGCTGGGTGAGATCTTCTCGCGCTTCTGCATCGGCAAGTAATCGGTGACCGAAGTCGTCATTCTGTGTGCGTTTGCTTTCTTGGCCGGGCTTGTCGATGCTGTGGCTGGCGGCGGGGGCTTGATACAGGTTCCAGCCTTATTCGCAGTCTTCCCGTCTCTCCCACCGTCGATTGTCCTCGGAACCAACAAGTTCGCTGCCATAACCGGGACCACCATGGCGACGTTGCGCTATAACTGGTCCGTTCCGATTTACTGGCGAGCGGTGCTGCCCGCTGCGGGGGTTGCTGGTATCGGCGCTCTGGCTGGTGCTAAGACGGTAACCCTTATTGATCCCGCCATCCTGCGACCGTTCCTGTTGGTTTTATTGAGCACGATCGCGGTTTATACGCTCATGCACCCGAAGCTCGGGGAGAATCCCGACGCGCGCTCCCCCTTGGTGCAGGGTGGGGTAAGCTTTTATGCCTTGACGGCAGTGTTCGGGTTCTACGACGGATTTTTCGGTCCCGGCGCGGGCATACTAATGATGTTTGCTTTGGTCCGATTATTCGGTTATGAGTTCTTAAGTGCCGCGGCGACGACTAAGGTATTGAACCTCGCTTCAAATTTTGGCGCCCTGGCCTTGTTCTTGATGACCGGAAATGTGCTTTACGCTGTTGCGTTGCCCATGGCGGCGCTCAATATCGCCGGTGGGCTCCTCGGCGCTCATTTTGCGATCCGCAAGGGAAGTCGATTTATCCGAGCCGTATTTCTGATCGTGGTCGCAGCATTGATCATCAAAATCCTTGTCGACCTGCTGAAATACTCTTAGCTACTCCTGTTTCACGTGGAACCGCGAAAGTCAATGTTCCACGTGAAACCCTCGCTAACCAGTGCGAAGTTTCCGGTATGATTTGCTTTCCCTGGATTTAAGCAATGCAAAACTCTAATCCTTTCGATGTAATCGTCGTCGGCGGAGGTCACGCCGGCACGGAAGCCGGACTCGCCGCAGCACGGGTGGGATGCCGCACATTGCTACTTACCCATAACGTGGAAACGCTGGGGCAAATGTCCTGTAATCCTTCCATTGGCGGGATCGGAAAAGGACATCTAGTCAAGGAAATAGACGCATTGGGCGGCGTAATGGCGGCTGCCACCGATGAAGCGGGGATCCAGTTTCGCATGCTGAATTCCAGCAAAGGTCCTGCTGTCCGTGCCACACGCGCCCAGGCCGATCGGGTTCTGTATCGCCAAGCGATTCGCCGACACTTGGAAAATCATCGAAATCTGACTATTTTTCAACAAGCTGTAGACGATCTTACGATTGAAAATGACCGCATCACCGGTGTCGTGACGGAGCTTGGAATCCGATTTTCGGCTGCGGTCGTAGTTTTGACCACGGGAACATTTCTTTCCGGCTTGGTGCATGTGGGTCTGCAGAATTATCAGGCTGGGCGCGCCGGGGATCCTCCCGCAATCCGGCTGGCTCGCAGGCTGCGCGAGCTCGATCTTCCAGTGGGCCGCCTGAAAACCGGCACGCCGCCGCGTATCGACGGCCGCACCATTGATTACTCCGTCATGACCCCGCAGCTGGGCGACGATCCCGTGCCGGTGTTTTCGTTTCTGGGCGCGGTCGAGCAGCATCCCCGGCAGTTGCCGTGCTGGATAACGCACACCAACGAGAGCACGCACGCAATTATTCGTGGCGGTCTTGACCGGTCACCCATGTTTACCGGGGTAATAGAAGGTGTCGGCCCACGCTATTGTCCCTCGATCGAGGACAAGATCACCCGATTTGCCGGCAAGGCATCGCATCAGATTTTTCTCGAGCCCGAGGGATTGACGACGCATGAGGTTTATCCGAACGGCATTTCGACCAGTTTGCCTTACGATGTTCAAGTCGAGTTGGTGCATTCGATCAGAGGTCTCGAGAATGCGCATCTGATGCGGCCGGGTTACGCGATTGAATACGACTATTTCGACCCGCGCGGCCTCAAGGCGTCGCTTGAAACCAAGTCAGTTGGCGGATTATTCTTTGCCGGACAGATCAATGGTACGACCGGCTACGAAGAGGCGGCCGCTCAAGGCCTTCTTGCGGGACTCAACGCCGCTCGGCTCGCGCAAGAGAAAGAACCCTGGTGTCCTCGTCGCGATGAGGCTTACCTCGGGGTGCTTGTGGATGACCTGATTACGCAAGGAGTAACAGAGCCCTACCGTATGTTCACCAGTCGCGCAGAGTATCGGCTGAGCCTGCGCGAAGACAATGCTGACATGCGACTTACCGAAATCGGCAGGAGACTCGGCTTGGTCGGCGACGAGCGTTGGCGGGTTTTCGAGAGCAAGCGTGCCGCTGTCGCTCTGGAGCGCGAACGGCTGAAATCAACCTGGCTGAACGCGAAGCTGCTGCCGGATGCCAATATGCAGGCGCTGTTTGGTCAGAAACTCGACCGCGACTATACATTGGAGGAATTGCTGCGACGCCCGCAGGTGCACTATCGAGACCTGCGTTCGCTGCCCGGCGCAGGCTCTTGTTTGTCAGATGAAAAAGCGGCCGAGCAGGTCGAGATTCAAATCAAATATCAGGGATACATCGAGCGCCAGCGCGATGAGGTGAGCCGGCAGCAACAGTTCGAAACGATGCGCTTACCGGTGGATCTCGATTACCATTTGGTTCGCGGTTTGTCGATCGAAGTGCAGCAAAAACTCAACAAGCAGCGGCCGGAAACGCTGGGCCAGGCGGCACGCATATCGGGCATTACACCTGCTGCCATATCGCTGCTGCTGGTACATATAAAACGTGGATTTGGCGCCATCGTAATCGATGAGCACGTCGCGTTGTCCCGCAAGTCAGGAAGCACGCATTGAATCAGGTCGCATCGTTACTCCGGCAAGGGGCCGCCGGAATGGGGCTGGCATTGCCTGCCGCAGTAATCGATCAACTTACGGGCTATCTGGAATTGTTGGTCAAATGGAATCGGGTATACAACCTCACCGCGATCCGGGACGACGCAAAACTCGTGAGCCATCACCTGCTGGACAGTCTTGCGACCGTCAGTCATCTTCCTGACGGAAATATAGTGGACGTCGGCAGCGGCGCGGGGCTTCCGGGTATTCCTATAGCCATCTCCTGTCCCGGGCGTGTAGTAACCCTGCTCGACTCGAACCAGAAGAAGGGTGCATTTCTGAAGCAGGCCATCGCTGAACTCGGACTGGCCAGCACACAAGTCGTGACTCAGAGGGCCGAATCCTACCGGCCCTCGGAACTGTTCAAGACCGTCATTTCCCGCGCTTTCTCGGACTTGGCGGACTATGTGAAGCTGGCCGGGCACTTGTGCGCGCCAGACGGGGTCATGATTGCGATGAAGGGTTTGCATCCTGACAACGAAATTGCGCTGCTACCGTCATCGTGGCACGTGGAAAAGACCTTACGCCTGGAAATACCCCAAATCGATGCGTCGCGCCATCTCGTTTTCCTGCGCCCCACCCCGATCACAACCCCGAATTGACTCGCATGCCGCGTGTGCTAGCAATCACCAACCAGAAGGGTGGGGTCGGCAAGACTACGACCGGTATCAATCTCGCTGCCAGCCTGGCGACTGCGGGACGCCGAGTACTGTTGGTGGATCTCGATCCCCAGGGCAATGCGACGACGGGCAGCGGCATCGACAAACGCACGCTCAAGGCTACCGTATATCAAGTGTTGCTCGGTGAGGCGTTGCTCTCTGCCGTGAGGCTTCGCAGCCCGAGCGGGGGATTCGACGTGATTCCGGCCAATCGGGAGCTCGCCGGCGCCGAAGTTGAAATGGTTGATCTACCGGAGCGTGAAACGCGGCTGAAAACCGCGCTCGAGGAAATCAGCGAGCAATACGATTTCGTGCTGATCGATTGTCCACCGGCGCTGAATCTGCTGACAGTGAACGGCCTTTGTGCCGCCAATGCGGTAATGATCCCCATGCAGTGCGAGTACTACGCGCTCGAGGGCTTGAGCGACTTGGTGCAGACCATCAAGAAGGTTCGCGTCAATTTGAATCCCCGCCTCGAGATCGAAGGTTTGCTGCGCACCATGTACGACCCGCGCAATATGCTCGCGCAGCAGGTATCGGATCAATTGCAACAGCATTTCGGCGACAAGGTCTACCGCACCGTCATTCCCCGAAACATTCGTCTCGCCGAAGCCCCAAGCCACGGCCTTCCCGTGCTCAATTTCGACCGTCAGTCGAAAGGTGCGCAGGCCTACCTCGCGCTTGCCGGCGAGATGCTCGGCAAGAGCGCTTAGGAAGAGTACAAATGGCAAAACTCAAAGGACTGGGACGCGGACTCGATGCGTTGCTATCCGGCAACCAAGAACGCACCGACGATACACTGACCGAAGTGTCGGTCGGTCTGCTCCAGCCAGGCCGCTTTCAGCCGCGCACCCGCATGGATCCTCAAGCGATCGCCGAACTGGCCGATTCGATCAAGGCTCAGGGATTGATCCAGCCGATTCTGGTGCGCCCCGTTGAAAGCGGCAAATACGAAATTATCGCCGGCGAACGCCGCTGGCGAGCCTCCCAGTTGGCCGGATTGACTCAGGTGCCGGTCGTCATTCGCGCCGTGCCGGATAGATCCGCTCTCGCGATCGCGCTTATCGAGAATATCCAACGCGAAGATCTTAACCCGCTTGAAGAGGCCACGGGGATTCAGCGACTGGTGAATGAGTTCGATATGACGCACGATGCCGCGGCGCAGGCGGTGGGTCGGTCGCGCAGCGCAGTCACCAATCTATTGCGCCTGCTCAACTTGTCGAAGGCGGTACAGGACCTGTTGATGCAGGGAAAAATTGAAATGGGCCATGCCCGAGCCCTACTGGCGGTGAGCGGCTCACGCCAGGCGGAATTGGCTCACCAGATCATCAGCCGGGGCATGTCGGTGCGGGAAGCAGAGCAACTCGTTGGCCAATCGGAAGTGCCGTCGCGCAAGACTTCACGCAAACAGCAGAGAAAGGACCGCGACCTTAAGGCGCTCGAGGAGGAATTGTCGGAAATCCTCGGGACGGGGGTGACTGTAAAGACCCTACGCGGCGGTCGCGGCAAGCTGACCATCGATTACGCAAGCCTCGATCAGCTGGAAGGCGTGCTTCAAAAACTGCGGCGTTAAGGGGATTGCGTTGCGATGAAGGTCCCGGCGTTGCGGCGTGATTTCAGTTTCTCCGACGGCGTCATCATGTCTCTTAGGTGGTATTTCTTCCTTGTTTCTCCCTTCTCGTCGGTCACGATTATTGGAAGAGACAAATCGTTGACGCTAAATCGTCAAAACATTTACAATCGAAAACTTTGCTGCGTCGTGTTCGCTTGGCAAGCATGATCCGCATCCAGAGCAAGCCAGTACGTACCGTTCTCGTGTGGCAGGTTGTCGTGACCGTGATTCTGGCCGTTGTTTCCGGCTTGCTGACTGGCATTCACGGCGCGGCGTCAGCGGCCCTGGGAGGGTCGGTCAGTGTCGTTGCCGGACTGACCTTCGCGATGGTGATGCAATCGAGCGGCATGCAGTCAGCCGACGCAACCCTGGTTGCAGCATTGCGTGCCGAGGCGACCAAGGTCGGTATTGCCGTAATTCTGCTCTGGCTGGTACTGGCGTTATATAAGGATGTAGTGCTCATCGTCTTCATCGGGGCGTTCATTACTTCGATGCTGGTTTTCTCGATGGCGTTTTTCGTGCGTGATGTATAGAGCAAGTGCATAGCGATGGCTGCCGACAACGAACTGACCCCGACTGACTATATTTCGCACCATCTGACGAACATGACAGCGTCGGCGGGCGAGGGCGATTTCTGGGTTGTGCACGTGGACACGCTGGTGATGTCGGTATTGCTCGGTGTCCTGAGTCTCGGCTTTCTCTGGTGGGTCGTGCGTGGCGCGACCTCCGGCATTCCCGGCAAGCGGCAAGCCTTTGTCGAACTCGCCGTGGAATTCGTGGACGAGCAGGTCAAGGGAATATTCCACGGGGACCGACACAAGTTCATCGCTCCCGCCGCGTTGACCGTGTTCGTGTGGGTGCTGCTCATGAACGCCATGGATTTCCTTCCAGTGGACATCATGGCCTGGTTTTACGAGAACGTACTGCACCTGCATAACTGGCGCGGCGTCCCCACGGCCGACATCAATACGACTTTTGCGCTTGCCTTGTCCGTTTGGCTGCTGATGATCTATTTCAGCATCGCGGTAAAGGGCTTCGGCGGCTGGATTCACGAACTGTTCTGCACGCCTTTCGGTAGTCATGTGCTGCTCTGGCCGGCAAACTTCCTGTTCAACCTGGTGGAATACATCTCTAAACCGCTGTCCCATTCGCTACGGCTCTACGGCAACATGTACGCCGGGGAAATCATCTTCCTGCTGCTGGGCCTCTGGGCGGCCACCGGGCTGGTTGGCGCTGTATTCGGCGCGATCCTCGGCGCCGGCTGGGCGATCTTTCACATATTGATCGTTGTACTACAGGCGTTCATTTTCATGATGCTGACCGTCGTGTACCTGTCGATGGCGCATGAAAGCCACTGATTTCGTCATCCACTTTTATTGAAGAGAAGGAAGGGAAACCCA
>Ga0315271_10003125_pt1 | contig 10454 bp, 6 predicted proteins | sample C3_top_MG_FD_204664 | JGI IMG/M metagenome (GOLD analysis project Ga0315271, IMG submission 204664) | Sediment microbial communities from Yellowstone Lake, YNP, Wyoming, USA - C3_top | ecosystem: Environmental > Aquatic > Freshwater > Lake > Sediment | place: USA: Wyoming | collected 2017-08-01
CGCTAGAACGGCCTGCCGAGATAGAAATACAGGTTGCTGTTGCCGCCCGAGGCGCGCCCGTAGCTCAGGTACGCCGGCCCGACCGGGGTGTCCGCGGCGAAAAGGACGCTTGCGCCCTTGATCCAGTCGTCCGTGTTGCCCGGCACCAGGGGATTGCCGATTTTGGCGGCCTCGAGCATCAAGCCGGCGTAGGCGCCCTCCAATAGGGTTCCCTTCATGACGCGCTGGTAATACATGAGCCGCCCGTAGCTGAGTCTTTCTCCGTAGAGCTGGCCGGTTCTCAGGCCCGACATCTGCCCAAAACCGCCCCACTGGAACTGGTCGCCGCGCGGCAATGGGTTGGAGCCAAATTTACCGCCGAACTTTGCGCTGGCATTAAGGGTATGTTCGCCGAAGGAATAAGCGCCGCCGCCACTGATATCCCACTTGGTGTAATTGTCGTCGGCGCCGAGGGAGCTGTTCGAGTTGTACACGTTGGCGCGCGCGGACCAGCCCGAGCGCGGGAAATGCACGCTGTCCAGTTGATCGAGAACCACCCCCGCGGTGAACGCACCCTTCGAAATCCTGGACGCGCCTGGCGACAGGCTTGCCGGCCCGGTGTCGAGTTTCGGTTCTTGCACTCCGCCCACTATGCCGAGCCGGATGACGCCGTACTGGCCCAGCTGGACACCCACGTCCACGCCCGCAAGCGCGGAGGCGAAGGAATAGCTCGCGATGCGATCCCTGCCCTGGTAGAGATCGGCTGCGCTCTGCTGAATTCCCAGGTGCGGCGCGACGAAGAAGGTACCCGCGGCATTGAGCGGCTGGTACCACTCGGTCACCAATTGGGTGGTGCGGCCCACCTGAAAGTCAGTACGCCACTCCGCGCCCAGCGAATTGAGCCAGGTCTTGCGATAGCTCGCGAGGAGGTTGAAGAACGCATCCCCCTTGAAATCGCTGGACAGCCCCAGGCCGAAGCGCAGGTAATCCGGGCCCCACGATTTTTCGACCGGCACCACCTCGAGAACCTGCGTGCCCGGCGTATCCATGAAGCGGTAGGCCACGTGCTCGAAATCGCCGGTGCCATAGAGGCGGCGCATGTCCGCATCGAGCACCTTCTGGTCGAGCGGCTTGCCGGCCTGGGTCTGCATGACTTTCTGCGCGGCCTGCGGATTGACGCGCTGCAGGCCCCTGAAGCGGATCTCGTCGACGGTCCGCGTGTCGGGCGCGAGCGCCACCAGCTGGCGCTCGCGCAGCGCGGCGTATTCCGCGGCCGGGATCGACAGCTGTGCGAGCCGCTCGGCCATCTTGCGCGCCGCCACCTCGCCCAAGGGGACGATTTTTCCCAGCGAATCGAAGTCGCCGGTCGAGTAGTCGCCCAGTTCCGGCGAGATCAGGATGTCGCTCGGTTTGAGCGAGGCGAGCGAGGCCTGCACGTTCTGTTCGGTGAGGATGCTGAGCATCTGCCCGGTCACGCCAAGAATCGAGGTGATTTGCTCGCGCTTGAGCAGCGGCGTGCCGACATTCACCGCGATGACGATGTCGGCGCCCATCGCACGCGCGGTCTCCACCGGCAGGTTGCTGGTGAGCATGCCGTCCACCAGCATCATGCCGCCGAACTCCGCCGGCGCGACCGCGCCGGGCACCGACATGCTGGCGCGCATCACTTCAGCGAGTTCGCCGTCGCTGAACACCACCGCCCTGCCGGTCACCAGGTCGGTGGCCACGGCGCGGAAAGGAATCGGCAGCTTGTCGAACTGGTGGTAGCCCTTCGCCTTGGAGAGCTCGCGCAGCACGGTCTCCAGTTGCACGCCCGTGACCACGCCCTTGGGCAGCGCGACGCCCTGGCCGCCAATGCCGAGTTCCGGACCGAAATACGGCCTGTAGTCGTCAGACTTGCGCCGCATGGAGCGCTCCGCGCGCGGCGGGTCCTCCTTGAACAGCAGCTCGGTGGAGATTGCCGCGGTGATCTTCTCCATTTCCGGAACGCTCGTGCCTGTGGCATAGCCGGCGCCGACCAGGGCGCCCATGCTGGTGCCGGCGATGCAGTGAATCGGCACGCGGTACTCTTCGAGCACCTTGAGCACGCCGACGTGCGCCGCGCCGCGCGCGCCGCCACCCGAGAGCACGAGGCAGATCTTCGGGCGCTTGCCGGCGTCTGCCGCGGCGGGTGCTTCCTTCATCTGGGCCTGCGAGGCCGGGGCCGCGAGCGCCAGACAGGTCCCAAGAATTGCAATTCCGTGCTGCATTCGAATGTTCACTTGCCTGCCTCCAATCCGACTTCAAGATCCAGTTTTACCCGCGCCTCGCCCGGCGCCTTCGCGATCCGTACCGCCATTCGCGCGGCCGGAATCGCCAGCGACGTCGCCAAGTGCGTGGTAACGGCGCGCGCGCGCTCCCCGGCGAGCTGCGCGAGCGCCGCATCCGGCACGCGCGCGGTTTCGTTCAAGCGCGCGAGCAGCGCGCCGTAGAATTCGCGGTCGGTGCTGCCGCGGCCGACCAGCGCGAGCGCCGCGTTGACGCGCTGCACTTCCCTGCCGCGCGCCTTGGCCGTGTCGGCGGCGAACTTCGCCAGCGCGTCCTCCGATTGGCGCTCGGCGAACACCGCTTCCAGGGCGCGCTGAGTCTTCGCATCGTTCAGGTTCACCGGATCGGGCGCGCTGCCGGCCGGCGGCGTGCGCCCGAGTTTCGTGCCAACCGCCAGTTCTACGTCGCGCTGCTGCAGGGCGACGCGGTCGGCGGCACCCGCCTCGCCCTCGGCCGCCAGGCGCAGCTGCGGGCGCTTGCCGAGTCCGCCGGCGACCTGCTTCAATTTCTCCAGCTCGGGCGGCAGCAGCACGGCGCGGCCGGGATCGAAGGCGATCGCTTCCAGATTCTCGCCGCCGCCGCCGAACAGCGCGCCCAAGGCGCGAAACGGCGCGCTGACGATCTTCGCGATCACGGTGCGGATCGCCTGCCAGATGATCGGGCCGTAGCTGAACTGCGGATCGTTCACGTTGCCGCTCACCGGCACCGCGAGGTCGATCCTGCCGTCGCTGTCGGTGAGCACGGCGATCGCCAGGTCGAGCGGCAGGTTGACCGCGCCCGGCGAATCGACGCGCTCGCCGAGCGTGAACTTCTCCAGCAGCACGCGGTTGTCGCCGGCAAGCTGGCCCTTGTTGATCTTGTAGCGCACGTCCACCGACAGCCGCCCGGATGCGATCTTCCGGCCGGCGAAGGTGGCGGAATAGGGAGACAGCGCCGGCATCTCGACATTGCGGAAGCTCACGCCCAGGTCCGTGAAATCGATCGGGTGGAACGGCTCGAGGCTGCCCTCGGCGCGCGCCAGGCCGTATTCGTCCACGCGGCCCTCGACTTTGAGCGATGCGCGGCTCGCGCGGTCGGAGCTTATGCCTTCTACCAGCCCGACCACCTGGCGCACTTTCGCGCCGAACGGCAGGACCAGGCTCTGATCGGAGAAATCCACTGCGCCGTCCAGGACCCGCAGCCGTTCGAGCGCCACCGGGAACAGCACCTGGGTATCGCCGGTGGTGACGGCGGGCTTGTTGGTACTCGCATCCTTCGGTTCGAGAATCAGCGCATTGAACAGGTTGACGCTGCGGTCCTTGAACACCACGATCGTCGCGCTCAATCCGTCCAGCCTGGCTTCCTCGATCTTCAGCTGATCGGGTGCGAGTCCGAGGCTCAAGCCGCTCGCCGTCAGCGCCTTCCAGCCGAGCAGGCGCTCGCCGCTAAGCGCGTCATTGACGAGGACGTTGTCCGCCCGCAGCGTGCCGCCCAGGCGCAGCCCGGCCTTGCCGGCGCCCTTGCGGTAGGCGGCTTTCAGGTCGGCCGAAAATTCTCCCGAGGCAAGCTTCACGCGCGCGCGGGTGGCAAGCACGGGCTGCAGCGGCGCCAGATTGATGCGTTCCAGTGTCGCGCGCATGTCGGCCTGCTCTCCCGACAACAGCGCCGCGCCGCTTGCCTTGAGGGCGCCGCCCTGCTCGAGGCGCAGCGCGGCGTCGAACCTGAGCGGCGCCTTGGCGTCGCTCGCGAAGCCGTGCAGCGTGAAGCGCAGGTCGCGCACGTCGTAGGCCACGGGCGCACCGAAGCTGTGGTCGGTCGCTGAAACCCGCGTGCCGTTCACCGCCAGTTCCTCCAGCGCGAGGCGCCAGGGCCTGCCCTCGGCCCTCGCACCCTTCATGATGCCGCCGATGACACGGCCCAATAGTCCCTCGTCCGAAAGCGCGAGGATCTTGAGCAAGGGCAGGCTGCCGTCTTTTTCGCGCACCGCGCGCAGCTCGCCGCCCGTGACCCTGACGCGCCCGGCACCCAGCCGGCGTTCCTCCAGGTTGAGCGTGCCGCCTTCGAGCGCCACCGTATCGAGTTCGCCCATCGGGCGCGCCGCGCCCGGCGCGCCCGCGGATAAACCGGCGAGCGTGACGGCGATGCCTTCGAGCAGCGCCTGCGGTCCGCCCGGGCGGTCTTCGGCGGTGGCCGAGAATCCTCCCGTCACCTGTTTCGACAACACGCGATAGGGCGTGACGCGGCTGTTGTCGCCAAAGTCCAGGCCGGCCACCGAGAACTTGAGCGCGTCCAGCTTGGCGTTCCAGGGCTTGTCGCGCGCCGCGGCAAGTTCGATGCGGCCGCCGGAGAACTCCAGCGAGGACAGGGCGAGCGTCACGTTTTTCGCGCCGGACGTCGCGAGCGCGATGCCGCGGCCGCTCACCTTGAGGTCCTCCGCCGCAAGCTGCGCAGCGCCGGCGGCGTAGGCGAAGCGGTAGCGCGTGGTCAAGTCCAGCTCGCCCTGCGGGTCGGCGATCGGCAGACGGCCGCGCAGGAAGCGCCAGCCGCCCCCTACCTTGAAGCCGGTGAGCGCCACTTCGCCCTGCGAAGCGAGCGGCTGCAGCGAGGCTTCGCCGCGCCAGCTGATCGAGGCGCCGTCGGCGAATTTTGCGGCCACCGTGTAGGCGCCGCGGCGATCCGGCAGCGTGGAGATCTCGTTCACTTCCAGGTCGATCGGCGCGAGTTTTGCGCTGGCGGGCTCGGCAAGGGAACGGTCGCTGAAGCTGATCGCGCCGCCGCTAAGCGCCACGCGGTGCAGCAGCAGGCGCGGCAGTTTGGCATCGGGCTCCGCCTTCGGCAGGCTCTCCAGCAGCGCGAGGAGATTGAAGCGGCCGTCAGGCGCGATGTCGGCGCGCAGCTCCAGGCCCTCGAGTTCGATGGCGGCAAATGTCCACGCGAAACGCGCCAGGCTGGAAAGCTCGAAGTCCGCGAACAGGCGCTTGAACCCGGCGATGGGCGTGCCATCGTTCTCGGTGAGCGCGAAGTCCTTCATTTCCAGCGACAGCAGCAGGGGATTGACGCGCACTTCGCCGACCTGCGCCTTGCGCTGCAGCGTTTCCACGGCGTAGTTGCCGATCAATCGCTTCACGATTGGCGGACCGCCAAGAAAACCCAGCAGGACATAGAGCGCGGCCAAGGCGGCGAGGAGAAAAAGGGGCCAGGCTCGATTAATTTGTTTTCGAGCCTGGCCCCTTTTTTCCAACGGCGTCATCATTTTCCCGCTTCCATCCGGATGCGGCGCGAGAAATCCTCCGCCGCATCCGCCGCCTGCGCCCGCGCATTGACGTGGGCACGCCGTTGCAGTTCGGCCAGCGGCACGCTGGTGTCGAGGCGCCCCGATTCGTAGAGGTATTCCGGCACGTAGCCGCTGGCGAGGATCTTCCAGCTGAAGCGCAGGTGTTGCGCGCTGACCAGGGAGTTGTACCAGATGTCGGTGGTGCAATTGTTGATCAGGGTGTTGTAGAAATCCGGGCGCGTCTTGAGCGCGTTCATCTGCCGCACGTACTCCATGAACACGCGCCGGCCGTCCTCGATCTGGCCGCCCTTCAAGCGGTAGACGTAGACATCCTCGGGCGGATCGCGGCGGTAGTTGGTGCGCAGCCGGATGACGTCGCGCTCGTCGGCCACGACGTAAAAGAGTTCGTACTGGCGGAAAAAACCCTTGATGGTGGAGTACGCCTCGCCCTTCTCCTTGCGCGTCTCGATGGAAATGGCAAGGTGATCGCCGCCCGCGAAGGCGAAGCTCACGAAGGTGTGCGCGATCGCCGGTCCCATCCAGTACACCGCCACCAGGTCCACGCCCTCCAGCTTGCGCAGGTCGAACGTCTTGTCGTAATACGCGGGCGTGTAGTCGGTCTCGCTGCGGTAGGAAAAATTGCGGATGTTGCGCACCGTGACCAGGTCGCCGTCGATCGCCGCATACGGCAGCACCGCGACGTCGGCCTGCCAGTCGCGCTCGTTGGACGGCTCGATCCCGCGAAACCAAGTCACCAGCAGTGCGAACAGCACCACGTAGGCCAAAAATGCGCGCCAGCGCCAGCGAGGAAGGATAAGCGCAATCAGCGACGCCAGCGCGGCGACCGCAAATACCCCAGCCAGGGCGTTTCGCAGCGTTTCGCCGTGCGGACCTGATATGGCAAGGGCGAGCACGCCCCAGCCGCCCGCCGCCGCCATCAGCAGGCCGAGCAAAATTAGGCCCGCAACGGCGGCAACGCGTTTCATCAGGTCGGCAGCAGCATTTTTGCCATTACGTTTCTCGAATTTTATCGTGCTAATGCAAGTACCGACGCTACCCGGCCGCGCCCGCGCTCGCCTGTCGCCTGGCTCGCGCGCGCCTCCACCGGAGGTAAGGAAGCGTAACGAGCATCGAGGTCACGATATAAGCGGCGACCAGCACCGTCGAGCGCGTGCCGGGGAATGACGACGCCACCAGAACCGCGAGGCCGATGTGCCGGGTCGAGCATGCGACCGCGAGCGCCGTGCGATCGTCCGCCGATGGGCCGCCCAGCGCGTGCCCGATAGCGAGCGCCATCACGAGGAGGGCAAAGAGCGCGCCCATCCCCATGAAGCGGACATGGAGAAACACCTCCCAGTTCACCGCGAGCAGCGCGACGCTGCAAGCAGCCAGGACAATACCCGCGACGGCAAGCAGGCGGTTGGCGAGGCGCTCGCACCAGCCCGGCGCCCAGGCCCGCAGGATCATGCCGATCGCCAGCGGAACGAGGAACGTCTTTGCCACGACGAACGCGACGACGGTGGGTGAAATATCGGCTGCCGCCTCGAAATGCTGGCCCAGCAGCCAGACCCAGGCGGGAACAAGGAAAATCGCCAGCACGGACGAGGACACGACCAGGCTGAAGGTGTACGCGCCGCTGCCCAAACCGAGCAGTTTTTTCGGCAGCAAGGGCGCGCCGGCCGAGGCCGCGAGAATGAGCAGCGCCGCCTTGACCGGCGGCCCTATGGGAAAGACCTTGACGATGAGCCACGCCGCCAGCGGCACCAGTACATACATCGCGAGGAAGGAGCGCGCGAGCAGCGCGGGCCGGCGCCAGAGATAGCCCAGGTCCGCGAACGTCGAACTCATGCCGATCGCGAGGATGAGCGCGACGACCGATAACTTCAGCAGCGTGAGCAGGATTTCCATCATGGCGCCTGAAGATGGTTTGATAGGATACGCCCCCGAACGAACAATTCAGGTGAATGAAAAGTGAAAACCAGCCACAACCGCTACCGTAGCGCCCCTCGCCTTGCCTGCCTGATTGCGACGGGAATCCTGGTCGCGGCGCAGCCGGCGAACGCGCAGTCCAACGCGGGCGTCGAGCCCGAGTCGGCGCTGCCGGGGACCGAGGTGGCGCGCGCGCCGCTGCTCACCGGGCCGCTGCACAAGGTCGCCGAGCCGGTCAAGGTGGAGGACTATCTCGGCAGGTTCGTGATCGAATCCAGGTTCGGCAAATTCTCGGTGCACGGCGCGAACCTGCTCGCCACGCGCGTGAGCGAGTTGCCCGCGATCGAGGAACTGCAGAAGGTGCAGTCGGATTCGGCGTTCACCGAAGCGCTGTCGAAATCGGCGAGCGGGTTGGCGACCTTCGCCGGGAGCGCGGTCACCGATCCGGGCAAGACGGTGGAGAACATCGGCAAGGGCGTCGGCACGGTGTTGGGGCGCCTCGGTTACATGGCCAAGTCGGGCGCCGATTCCGTTGGCGACTCGGCGAGCGACCTGACGGCCTCCGGATCGAAACCCAAGCCCCGGGCGGCGCCGACGGGCGAACCCGAGCCGCCCTCGTTCACCGGCGACCCGTTCGGCTACAACATGGCGCGCCGCGAGTGGGCGAAGAAGCTCAACATCGACCCCTACTCCTCGAACCCGGTGCTGCGCAAGCTGCTCGATGACGCATCCTCGGCCAGCTTCGCCGGCAACTTCGCCATCACCTTGACGCTTGGCGCGGTCGTCTGGCCGGTGCAATACGCCTACTCGTTCGACGATACGGTACGCCAGTCGGTCTGGAACAAGCCGGCGATCGATCTGGCAAAGGAAAACGAGGAGAAGCTGCTCGCGCTCGGCGTGAACGGCAGGACGGTGCGCGACCTGTTGCGCAACACATGGTTCACGCCGACGCTGCAGACCGCGCTCGTGGCGCGGCTCGCGGTGCTGGGCAAGATCGAAGGCATCGAGTCCGTGGTCGCCACCGCGGCGGCGACGCTCGGAGAAACGCGCGCCCGCTTCCTGCTCGAGTCGCTCGCGATTCTGGCGACGCACCACGAGAAGGAAGGGCGGCTGGTCGGCATCCGTATGAGCGACCTCGTGCCTGCCGGCGTCACTGCGAGCGGCGCGGTCGTCGTCGCGTTGGCGATCGACTACGGCGTCTGGGACGCGGGCGCCGCCGAGTTCGCGCAACGCAAGGAACTGGCGGCCGCCAGCCGGACGCTGCTCGTCGCGGGAAATCTGAGCCCGCTGGCGAAGCAGGAGTTTGAGAAAGCCGGCTGGACGATCAAGACGGCAGTCCGGGCCTAGGCCCGGCGCGCCAGCGCGGCGCGCCTCAGTTCAGATCGTCGTCCTTGTAGTACTTGGTTCCCTTCGCGGTCACCTCCAGCGCGGCCCCGGTTTCGGTGAGCTGGTACACCCAGACGCCCGGCGAAACCGAGGCGGCGCCCTGGTAGGCATCGCCCTTGCCGCCCGCCTTGGCGCCCGCCGTCGCCTGCCCGCCGGTCTCCCATCCGGAGTGGATGAACTGGTTCAGCGCGCTTTCGTTGGCGAACACCCAGATCACGCGGAACTTCTTCACCCCGAAGCCGAGGCCCGCCTGGACCTCGACCATCTTCATGTAGGTCTGCTTGCCGGATTTCTTGTTGACCGCCACGCCCTTGCCGCTGCCCGATCCGGCAAACAGAATTTTCATGCCGAAATTGCTGAAGGTCGCGTAGCCGGCCGCATCTTCGATCACCTTGCGGGAATTGGGGATCGCCTTGTAGAGCTGGTTTAGCGTCGTCTTGGAGGCCTTTTGCACTTCCGCGCGCGCCTTGTCCTTTTCTTTCGCCGACATGGCGGCAGCGGCATCGCCGCCAACACCCGCCAGACCCATCGCCGCGCATAGCGCGACGGCCAGCGCCGTCATCATGGAACGCATATCAGGCTCCTTTGCAATCGAGCGATTAGATATGCTCCCACGCGCTCGCCCGGTTACCTCTGACGCAGGTCAACCCCGCTGTTCGCAAGCGGCAACGCCTAGCGGGCGAGCGCGGTGGCGCATGGATTCGGATCCGAGACCGCCTTCTTGATCAGCGCGTCGGCGATCAACCATGCCGGCATCACCACGGCTGCGCTTAGCGACGCGGCCGATCTCGCGGCGCCGGCAACATCGAGGCCCATCGAGGGCGCGGCAAGCGTGCCGCCGACCCGGACGATGGTGCCCGCCTCGCTGCGCACCACGGGCGTTACCGTCATGTAGATGCGCTCCGTGCGCAGGTCCACGGTACCGCTCGCCACCAGGTTGTACTTGGCGGTCTCGATGGCGATGTTGCGCTCGGAAACGAGGACCCCGTTGCGGACCGGCAACGACGCGCCGAAACACTTGACATCGGTATAGGGGTCCGTCTTCTGCACCGGGCTCGCCAGCGCGAGCATGTTCGACACCAGCCCACCTTTGAGGTTGAGGTCAAAATTTTGGATGCGGTGGGGGCCGACCGCCAGGCGCGCGTCGCCGTTTAGCGATGCCAGGATCGCGGCCACGGATTTGCCCCGCCCCTTGAGTTGGATGTTCAGATCGGCGCTGCCGCCGGTCAGCGCCCCGGCACGCCCGAAGCGCGCGAGCAGTTCGCCGAAATCGATGCCCTTGCCTTCCACGCTAAGCGCCCAGGCATTCGGCGCCGCGTCGATGGCGCCCGACACGTTCAAAGCCTGGCCCGGTTTGACGGTGAGCTGCACCGGCTCTGCCTGCAGACGGCCATCGGCAATCACCGCGCGCACGATCAGGGGACCGAGTGGCGCCGCCTCGACGATCCGCACCGCGTCGAAGCGCAGATCCAGCTCGGCGTCGATGGCGCGCAGGATATTCAAGGGAAGAGGCACGTCCGGAATCGCGCGTGCGGGGGCTGCCTTCGGTTTCTTGGCGCCGTCCTCGGCCGATGCCGGTGCGAGCGCGGAGAAATCCAGC
>Ga0315271_10003127_pt1 | contig 10452 bp, 12 predicted proteins | sample C3_top_MG_FD_204664 | JGI IMG/M metagenome (GOLD analysis project Ga0315271, IMG submission 204664) | Sediment microbial communities from Yellowstone Lake, YNP, Wyoming, USA - C3_top | ecosystem: Environmental > Aquatic > Freshwater > Lake > Sediment | place: USA: Wyoming | collected 2017-08-01
AGAAAGAAGTGTCCGATATTCGCGCCTGGCTCGGGCGGGTGCTCGCCGCTTGAGCGTGCAGCACCAAAATACCAAACGCAGTACCCGGATGGATCCCTTCGACAGGGCGGGGCGACGCTTCGCGCGCTGTAGCCTGCCTCGACGAAACGCGGGTCCTCAAGCCGCCGCTTTGAGCTCGGTCGCCATCTGTTCGCAGACGTCCTTGGCGTCGCCGAATACCAGCCTGCAATTGTCCTGGGTGAATAGCAGGTTCTCGACCCCGGCGTAGCCGGGCTTCATCGAACGTTTCACGAAGAGCACATTGCGTGCCTTGCCCACATCCAGAATCGGCATGCCGTAGATCGGACTGGAGCTTAGTGTCTTGGCTGCCGGGTTGGTGACGTCGTTGGCACCGACCACCAGCACCACGTCGGTGCTGGCGAACTCGGGGTTGATCTCATCCATCTCGAACACCTGATCGTAGGACACATCGGCTTCGGCCAACAGTACGTTCATGTGGCCAGGCATGCGCCCGGCCACTGGGTGAATGGCGAACTTCACCTGGACGCCCTTGTGTTCGAGTGTCTCGGTCAGCTCTTTGAGCGCATGCTGGGCTTGTGCCACCGCCATGCCGTAACCGGGCACGATGATGACGCGCGTGGCATTGCCCATCAGGAACACCGCATCCTCGACAGCCGCCTGTTTGTAGCCTTGGCTCGCGGCCGTGGCCACCACGGCATCGCCGGGCTTGGCGCCGCCGAATCCGCCCAGCACGATCGACACGATCGAACGGTTCATGGCGCGCGACATGATGTAAGACAGGATCGCACCTGAGAATCCAACAATCGCTCCGGTGATAATCAGCAGCGGATTGCCAAGGGTGAACCCGGTGGCCGCCGCCGCCCAACCCGAATACGAATTCAGCATCGATACCACCACCGGCATGTCGGCCCCACCGATAGGCACGATCAGCAGTACGCCGAGCACGGACGCCAGAAGTGTGAGTGCCACCAGCGTGGCAAGCGTGGGCGCGAGCACGAACTGCACGCCCAGCGCCACAATGGTGCCGACCAGCAGCAGGTTAAGCAGATGGCGGTGACGGAAGGCCAGCGGGCGGGCCGGCAGCAGCGCCTGCAATTTGCCGAAGGCCACCAGCGAGCCGGTGAAGGTCACGGCGCCGATAAAACATCCGGCGAACAGTTCGGCCAGTAGCACGCGCGAGTTGTGTGCGTGCCCGAGGAAGGTGCCGATTGCCACCAGCACTGCCGCCAGACCAACGAAGCTGTGCAGCAGTGCCACCAATTGCGGCATGGCAGCCATGCGGATGCGTAGCGCGATACTGGTGCCGATGATTGCGCCGAGGGCGATGCCGGCGAGGATCCAGCCGTAGGAGCGCACCGCCGGGTGCAGCAGTGTTGCGACGATCGCGAGCGCCATGCCGCCCATGGTCAGCAGGTTGCCGCGCCGGGCGCTGGCCGGGTGTGTCAGGCCCTTGAGGCCGAGGATGAACAGCGCGGCGGCGGCCAGGTAGGCGAGCGCCAGCACGTCCTGCGGGAGCTTGATCATGGTTTGTTCTTCCTGAACATGGCAAGCATGCGGTGTGTGACCACGAAGCCGCCAAATATATTAATCGAGGCAAGCAACACCGCCACGAAACCGACAGCCTCCATGCCATTGCCACCCTTGCCGCCGGCAATCAGAACGGCGCCGACGATGATGATGCCGGAAATGGCATTGGTGAGCGCAATCAGCGGCGTGTGCAGCGAAGGCGTAACCCCCCAGATCACCCAGTAGCCGATGAAGCAAGCGAGCACGAAGATGTACAACAGCATGAATGATTCTGACATGGTTAGCCTGCCTTTATCTTTTTGGCGTTCTTGGTGGTTTCAAAGCGCACCTGGCCCTGGTGGGTGATGAGCGTCATGATGGACAGTTCGTCGGCGAGCGGGTCTTTGAAGCGGATCTCACCGTTCTCGCGATCGAGCAGATGTAGCAAAAAGTTGTAGAGGTTGCGGGCAAAGAACTGGCTGGCATCGGACGGCATCAATGCCGGGAAGTTGGTGTAACCGCACAAGATCACCCCGTGTTTCACTACCACCTTGTCCGGCTCGGTGAGCGGGCAGTTGCCACCGTTGGCTGCAGCCATGTCGACGATGACCGCGCCTTCGTGCATGCCGCGCACCGCATCCTCGGTAATCAGCACCGGCGCCGGCCGGCAGGGAATGAGCGCAGTGGAGATAATGATGTCGGCCTTCTTCAACTCCTCCTGCAATAGTGCCTGCTGTCGGTCCTGGGCCTCGTGCGTCAACACCTTGGCGTAACCGCCCTGGCCAGCGCCAGACTCACCGATGTCGAGCTCGATGAACTTGGCACCCAGCGACTGCACCTGCTCCTTCACCTCCGGACGTACGTCGTAGGCCCACACCTGGGCGCCCAGACGGCGTGCGGTGGCGATCGCCTGCAGGCCGGCGACGCCGGCGCCCAGCACCACCACGCGCGCCGGCTTGGCCGAACCGGCCGAGGTCATCATCATCGGAAAGAAGTGGCCGTACAGCCGCGCCGCTTCCAGCACTGCGCGATAGCCGGCAATGTTGGCCTGCGAGGACAGCACGTCCATGGTCTGGGCACGCGACAGACGCGGCATCATCTCAAGCGAATAGGCATCCACGCCCTGGGCGGCGAGCTGGTCGAAGGTGCCGTCGTCGTGACACATGTCGAGCAACGAGATCAGCGTGCTGCCGCGCTTCATGCGGTTGATTTCGTAGGCGTTCGGTTTGTGAATCTTAAATACCACGTCGGCGCCAAGTGCCTTGACGTTGTCGACAACTGCGGCGCCGGCCTGGCGGTAGGCATCGTCAGTGTAATGCGCGCCGTTGCCAGCGCCGGATTCAACGGACACCGCCAGTCCTGCGGCGCGCAGTTTCTTGATGGTTTCGGGGGTGGCCGCGACACGCGCTTCGCCATGTGTAACTTCTCGGGGGATGCCTATCTGCATGAGGGTTCCTTTCCCATGTTGGGCTGCAAAATTGAAGGGCAAGTTATTCTTGTTTGTTACTTGTCAAACGTACTCTCTGTCGGGAGAAGCGCAAAGCACGATTACTGCCGCCGATCTGATGATTGGTCGCGATGAGCGGGAGTCAGACCAGCGAACCGAAAAGGACGCGCGTTGGTCGGCAGTGCGCGACGTTGAGTGTGCAGCAATAAAGAAAGGCGTTCACACACGTCACCGCACGAATGTATTTGGTAAAGTCAGGGTGATGTCTCAGGCAGCGTAACGCGCCATGCCCTCTTCCTTGTTATAGGCCTTGCCGGACCAGAGCATGTCGTACGTCACCACTTCGTTGCCGTTTTCGCACAACTCCCAGCACTTGGCTGAACAGCGGCAGGAAAGTCTCCGAGCGATGCGATTTCTCGTGCTCATCGAAGCTTTTCCAGAAGGCCACGATCAGCGCCTGCTTGCTCTTGTAGGGACTTTCAGCCGTCTGGCCGATCGTACAGCTTTAATTCGAAAAAACACTGCTGTCGAGCGCTAAGAAGCCGCCAACGACACCGGGGTCGGAATGATAGGTTCTTACGGTTTACACAGACGGCAACCCGTTCCTGTAGTCATCCACACTGTATTCAGATTTAATAATTATACGATTGAAGACGACATCACTGTCATTGGGAATTCCAGGGATCAGCCACATCGGCAATCTTCGCTGCATCAATGTTTATTGATTCTCGTCCCGATAAGCACATAAGATGATTCTTATATAGAAGAACACATCAATTATAAGAGTCACGAATTGTTATGTTTGATCTTAAAAGATCATTGAATGAATACGAGATGACCATCGATTGGTATGGAAGGGACAGCGTTTCCGAAATTAACTCGCAATTTGTCCACTATAAACCCGGCGCGATCTCGTGCGGCGCACACAGAAATTACTACATAGAGGTAATCAGAATGTGTCGATATAGTGAACCCAGTCTGAGCGCCGAGTTTCCAAGTATCAGGATCAGGACAGGAAAATGAATCTCAAATTGGAATGGGCCGTCGTGGTGATTCTGGCTCTGTTTTCAGGTTGTGCGACGCAATCGACGCCGACCGATTCGAGCGCCAATGGCAATCGCCCGCGGGTGGCGCTGGTGCTGGGCGGTGGCGCAGCGCGCGGTTTCGCGCATGTCGGCGTTATACGGGCGCTCGAACAGGAGAAAATTCCTATCGATCTGATCGTTGGCACCAGTGTTGGCAGCCTGATCGGCGCGTTGTACGCGCATGAAATGAACAGCTTCGAACTTGAATGGACCGCGTTTTCGCTTGAGAAGGACGACCTGTTGGATTACGCACTGCTGTCCGCGAGCATGGGGCCGATCAAGGGTGATCGCTTGGAAGCATTCGTAAACAAGAAAGTGCCGGTGGCGAACATCGAAGGACTGAAGATTCCGTTTGCAGCGGTGGCAACCGATCTTAATCGCGGAACACGTGTGGTACTGGATCGCGGGCCGCTGGCACGCGCCATTCGCGCAAGCTGCGCCATTCCAGGCGTATTCCAGCCGGTCGAGTTTCAGGGCCGGTTACTGGTGGATGGTGGCACAGTGGACAACTTGCCGGTGGCGGTGGCGCGCGAGAAGGGCGCGGACATTGTGATCGCCGTGGACATCGGCCAGAACGTGACGAACTACAACATCACGAATCTTGTGGATGTCACCCTGCAGGCCATGCACATCATGTTCAACGAGAACGTGAGTCAGCAGCGGCGTTCAGCGGATATTCTGATCTCACCGGCAGTCGGTAATGTGGCCATGATGGACTTCACGCAGAAGAAACGTCTGATGCAGGCCGGTATGGAAGCCGGTCAGCAGGCGGCGCCGGCGATTCGCCAGGCCCTGGACATGTGGAGCGCCAAACATGGCCAGCTGAACGCGGTGCGCTGATTGGCGGCGCTTAGCGATCGCGCGCTCTGGATGGTTCTTCCAGATTCAGGTGCAGCAGGGCACTGTAGGTGTCGATGTCGGCGTTGGTGAAGACGAGGCTTGTGCCATCAGGACCTTTGCGTTCAATGCGCGCATGCAAGACATGGGTACGGGTCTGGCCATTGGTATTCAGTTTGAGCGCGACCTCTACCGGTGCATCTTTGGGCAGGCGCGTGAGCGTGCCATCACGACCCAGCACGAGTACGCCATGCATATCGAGATCACGCACATCGCAATGTTGAAAATCCCGGTAATCGCAACGGACCAGGGTCTCCAATAACCGCGGGCTATTGCTTTCGGGTGGACGCTTCAGCTTCTTCATCTTCCCTCCTTAGAAGTCTGGGATTACTAAGGAAAGTCTAGATGGCGCTGGCACTTACGGCGCGACGCTCATCGGCGGCTTTACCCTGTTCATCCGTTGGTCCGAGCATTCTTACCACTTCACGACTTGGACATCGGCAAGCGGCTGACCGAGAAAACGTTCACCCACAGCGCGGAAGCGCTGCGGCACGTCGGTGACATAAAAACGATGCACGGGCGCGATGTTTCCGGGGTTGAGCAGCCCAAGTTGGGCCAACAGTGCGGCGGTTTGGGTGGCAGTGGTTTCTGCAGCATCCACAAGCTCCACCTCACGTCCCGCGATGCCCCCGAGCAGTGGTCGCAGCAGGGGATAATGCGTGCAGCCGAGCACCAGCGTGTCAATGCCTTGCGCCAGCACCGGCGCCAGGTATTCCCTGGCGGTTAGCACGGTGACGGGATGTTCGAGCCAGCCTTCTTCCACCAGCGGTACAAATAATGGACAGGCTTGGGAGTGGATGGCGATGCTCGAATCGTGACCGTGGATGGCCGTGTCATAGGCGCCGCTGCCCACGGTCGTAAGCGTGCCGATTACACCAACACGGCGATTGCGTGTGCTTTGCGCCGCCACCTGTGCGCCGACTTCAATGACATCCAGTACTGGCACCGGTGAGCGCGCGCGGATGGCACTTGCCGCCACGGCGGCCATGGTGTTGCAGGCCACGATCAGGAGCTTTACTTGGCGATCCAGGAGGAAATCGGTAATTTGCACAGCATACTGGGCGATGGTGTCGGCCGATTTCACGCCATAGGGAACACGCGCCGTGTCGCCAAAATACACGATGCGTTCGTGCGGCAGGCGCTGCATGAGGGCACGTGCCACCGTGAGCCCGCCGATGCCGGAGTCGAATACACCAATGGGAAATTCAGGGCGGGAAGGCATGTAATTGTGAAATGCGGGGAATCCGGAAGACATTACAATTGTAGCAGAAACCCCGGTAACCCAATCGCGGACACAGAATGCACAGGGAGCATGGCACACGTATTCGGTTGAGTGATGCGGCCGGTGCGGTTAGATTGACTGTGCGGCGTCGCGCAGCGAAATTGGTCGCGCAGACGAAAATCATTTTTTACACCCTACACTCAGGAAAAACCGATGGCACGTATCCTGTATTTTGCATATCTGGTGGACAAACTCGGCCGCGCGCAGGAAGACCTTGTGCTTCCGGACGGTGTGGCGGATGTGCGCGGTCTGCTTGCACATTTACGTTCACGTGGTGGCACGTGGGACACAGCGCTTGCCGAAGACAAGGTGCAGGTATTGGTGAACAAGCAGTTTTCGACCGTCGAGACCAAGATCTCCGATAATCAGGTGATCGCCATCGTTTCAAGCAGCCCGGGCTGACGCGCGCCGGTATCAGTGCTGCAGCAGGCCGAGTGATAACCACGGCCAGTAGGTGATGATCAGAACGGCGAAAATCAGGATCGCGATGAATGGCAGGACGGCGCGGAAGATTTCCAGCACTGGCCGGTTGAAGCGATAACTGGCGATGAACAGGTTCATGCCCACCGGCGGCAACAAGTAGCCGATTTCCATGGTGGCCAGGAAGATGATGCCGAAATGCACCGGGTGAATGCCATACCCGATCGCGATCGGCAGCATGAGCGGTACCATGATGACCAGCGCCGAAAAGATGTCCAGCATCATGCCGAGTACCAGCAGGAACAGGGTGAGCAACAGCAGGAAACCGTACTTATCATGCACGTGCTCGCGAATGTAGGCGAACAGTTGGGCCGGCACTTCGGCGTCCAGCAGATAATTGGTAGAGGCCAGCGACATACCGAGCACGATCAGAATTGCACCGACCAGCACCATGGATTCGCGCATCACGCCCGGCAAATCCGGTAGCCGGATCTCGCGGTGGATGAACACCTCCACGATCAGCACATAGAGCGCTGTCACTGCGGCCGCTTCGGACACCGCGAAGTAGCCGCTGTAGATTCCACCCAGCACAATGACCGGCAGCGGCAGTTCCCACGCCGCTTCGCGCACGGCGGCCAGCGCTTCGCGCACGGAGAAGGGCGCCTGCGGAATCTCGCGGCTGGGTCGTTGCCACAGTCCCCAAATGGCCAGCAGAACGATGATCAGTATTCCGGGGAGTATGCCGGCGAGGAACAGATCGCCGATGGCTACCGGCTGGCCGATGTTAAGCTGCTGCGCGACGACACTGTACAGAATGAGCGGCAGTGACGGTGCGAACAACAGGCCGATGCTTCCTGACGTGGTGATGAGTCCGAGGTTAAAGCGTTGCGGATAGCCGGCCTGTTGGAGGGCCGGATACAGCAGCGCACCGAGCGCCACAATGGTGATGCCCGACGCACCGGTGAAGGCTGTAAAGAGTGCGCACACGACGAGCACGACGGCCGCCAAGCCGCCGGGCAGCCAGCCCAGCAGGGCGTTGGTGATGCGCACCAGGCGCTGTGGCGCGCGCGATTCGGCGAGCAGGTAGCCGGCGAACGTGAACAGCGGGATAGCGAGCAACACCGGCATTTCTGCCAGTCGATAGATTTCGATGATGACGACACTCAGGTCCACATCGGTGCGCGAAAAGGCAAGCAATGTACTGGCCGCGATCACGGCGAACAGCGGCGCACCGAGCAGTATCAGGAGCAGGAGCACCAGGCCGGTAAGGATCATGGACTGATTTCCTCGCGACCCAGGCTCTGGCGCACATGGTGAGCGAGCAGCAGGCTGTAACGCAGTGCGATGAGTGCGAACGCGACGGGCAGAATGAGTTCGGCTACCCAGCCCGGCAGCGAGCCAAATGCCTTTATCCCGGTTTCCGCCCGGATGAACCGTACCGCCTGCCAGGCAAGCAGCAGGCACACGCCAATGGTGAACAGATCGGTCAGTGCCTGCACGCCGGTACGGATTCGTGCCGGCAACCAGCGTGCGAGTACGTCCACGCGAATATGCTTACCTTCGCGGCTGGCAGCCACCGCGCCGAGCAGAGCGACCCACAGCACCAACAGGCGCAGCCACTGATCGACACCGAGGATGCTCATGTCCAGCAGATTGCGGAAGACAATCTGTGCGCCGGCCAGCGAGACCATGAGTGCGAGCAACGCGATGAGCAGGCCGTTCTCGATCCACGTGACAATTCGGATCAGACGTACCAGCGCAGGTGGCAGGTGTTGTGTGTGCATTTTGGATCAATGCGCGTTGGCGGGAGTACGGCTACGAAATGCAGCAAGATGCTCGCGCAAGGTCTTGACCGGAGCCGGATCAAATGCCCCCTTCGTAACGAGTCGGTCAATGGACTGGTCAGCTGCGCTACGTAGCTTGGTGAGTTCCTCGGGCGCGAGCGCCAGATACTCGATGCCCTGTTTGCGCAGCGCCTCGCGCGCACTGCGGTCATCCACGCGCGTTTGCTGATTGAGCGTGGCGAACGCCCGTTCCATCACGTTGCGTACCACGGCCTGGTCGGCACTACTCAAGCGGCCGAAGGTTTTCTTGTCCACGGCGAGTGCGCCGAACAGATACATGATTTGCGCATCGGCAACATATTTCACCTTGGTGTGCCATTGCAGGGCGATGGCACCGACGGCTGAGGCGCCGAGTGTCGTGATGAGACCGGTTTGCAAGCCGGTCAGCACATCGGTGAGCGGTAGCGGAATGGGTGACACGCCCAGACTCTCGAACATGGCGCGTGTGATGTCGTCGTCTTCCGGGGTCCAGACCTTCTGGCTTTTCAGGTCCTCCGCGCGTCGAGTCGGAACGCTCGACATGATGTACGCAAAACCGCCGTCCGCGAAGCCGAAGGTCACGAAGCCGCGTTCCTCGAAGCCTTGCGCCAGGCCTTTATCCATGCGTGCCCGCACGTAGTCCAGCTCTTCATAGGAGCGGAACTGGAACGGCAGACCATAGACCTGGACATTCGGGTAGATCTCGTTGAGCCCACCGCCGGTCAGCATGCCGCCCTGCAGCTGTCCGGCGCGGATCTTGCGCAGCACACTGCGGTCGTTGCCCATGCTGCCGCCCGGATAGAACTTGAACACGGCGCGCCCGTCGGTGCGCTGCGCTATTTCTTCTGCGCCCTTGCGCATCTCGCGCATCCAGAGCGTGCCATCCGGTGCGATGGTGGCGATTTTGATATCAAGCGCCATGGCGGGCGCGCTGATCGCCAAGAGACCAACAAGCCACAAGGCCTGCAGGCGGCGGTGGAAAATCGAGTTCTGCATATCTGTCAGGTATCCTCAGAATTAAATGATGCTGGGTCAGGACCGCCACCGGTAAACACGCCGGTTTGCCGTTGCCCTGCTTAGGTCAGAAGTAATTGTCGGCGCTTTTGAGTAGCTCGCGTGCGTCACGCTGCGCCAGCGTATTGCTGAGCGTGAGTCCGGGTTCGGACGTCTGCGCCTGCAGCACTTCGTTCAACAACCGGTCATGCAAAGGTCGGTCGAACACCAGACGTGCGTAGCGGCGTGCGTACTCAACCTGATCCATCAGGTCACGTCCACGTGACAAGGCAATGGCGCGCTCGAAGTGCCGGCGTCCTTCCTCCGGTTTGCCACCTAGCGCCGGTGGCAGCAGGGTCGACAGGATACCGAGGTAGAGTTGTGCGCGTCCATGATCATAGGGCTCATCGAGTTCGACCACGCGCTCCATGGCAGCGCGCACCTTGGCCAGATCGGCGACCGCATTCCAGTCGTCGCTGCGCACCTGAATCCAGCCTGCCCAGCTGGCAGCGGAGGCGTATAGCACCGGTACATCGTCTTTGTTCAGCGTGGACAGGGCGGCACGGTAATTGTCGTACGGACGTTCGGCCAGTCCGCACAGTTCGGTGCGGTGCTGGCACAGGGCACGGTCCGCGTAATCGCGCGACTTGCCGGTCAGGCGCTGAGCACGGTCTGCGTTCTTCACAAAGACACCGGCATAGGCGCCGTACAGGCGAGCACCCGAGAGTAACATTTCCTCATTGTCCGGATTGTCACGGATGAATCCGTCAACGAGCAGTAAGTAGGCCGGAGAGCCGGCATCAACCGTTTCCGGATCATTCTGATCGAGGATGGCGGCGGACAGGTTCGCAGTAAGACGCCCAGTCGCCGAGCTCACCATGCTGGCGCAGCCTGACAGGGAAACGAGAACGAGTAGCGCGAGGAAAGACCGAATCATCCGTGCCATTGTCTGCGGCGAAGTACTGCACGCGCCAGTTG